>Ga0308009_10000233_pt1 | contig 45615 bp, 49 predicted proteins | sample Neamet127_FD_203134 | JGI IMG/M metagenome (GOLD analysis project Ga0308009, IMG submission 203134) | Marine microbial communities from water near the shore, Antarctic Ocean - #127 | ecosystem: Environmental > Aquatic > Marine > Unclassified | place: Southern Ocean | collected 2014-07-24 | reverse complement strand
TGCGGATTCCATCTAGTGCTCCTTCTTAAGTTCGCCAGAGGTTTGCTTGAGAATTGTAATCTCAGTATCGTGACCATCAACTCTCCACTCTATCTTAGTGACTCTTTCGTTATAGTGGTCCATACCATCCTCCATAGATAGTCCCTGTTGCTGGTTGTTTCATTGGTGGTACAGAGATTGAAGGGGACTCAGTGGCTAAGGGCGTAAACTCCCAACCCCAACCAAGTCCAACTTCCTCTGAGGCTGGAACTATCCATTCGTATGCTGTCACGGCTCTACGTACTCATCATCAGGGAAACCATCCCAGCCCCAAGGGGTCCGATAGCGCACTCCTTTTGGCCCATCAGATATACGAGTACCCCCCATAGCAAGTATGAACTTGACCATGTTATCCCCACGGGGATGAAGGATGATTCGCTGGATTCCTGTAGGTTCCATTAGTTCTTCTACAACGAAGTTACTTGGTGGAGCATGAACCCACGCTAGTGACCCAGAAGCATCAGGAGCAAAGAGGCTTAGTACAACATTGAAAGTTCCTTGGGCATCCACAGTCCCACTCTGTATCATTAACAATACATCTGTACCTACTTCACGCAGTTCAAACACAACGTCTGAACTTAGCATCTCAAAAAGCTTCAGGTTTAAGCTTGACTTAACCATGTCCACCAAATCAGCCTCTACCCTCCCTAAACTTGATCTAGTTAAGGATAGGTTAGGGCCAAGATTTCCTCCAAGCATATAAGGCTCACTAGAAGCATATAGCCTGTCGAAGTCCTCGGGTGAGACTTCTGTTATTAATTGTGCGTACATCATGTTGATGTCCTCTTTATACTGTTATTGAAAACTAAGGCCTACTTGTGCGCCCGTGACACCTATAACAGTCTGAATGTTTACAAGCTGCCTCCCTAAATAGCAATCCTGTGGATTAGCAGGGCCCCCATTTAAAACATCCCAGGCCCAGTGATAGGTAGAGTAGACCACGCCGTCTATAATTTGTTGGCCAGCGGAATACCCAGCAGTGGTGGACCCTGCCAGAATTGTAGCTTTGTCTGTGGAAGCAACGGGAGTCCCATGTGTATTCCACTCACGGCCATTAAGTATCATCTTACTAAAGGGATTCACACCCATAACACCTCCCTTAACACCTACCTCCAGACTTAGGGTTCCAGCAGCGGTATAACCACTTAAACCACCTCCACTGACATCATATACTTCTGCTCCATTAAGGCCTTGAGGCGTTAAGTCGGCAAGGTAACCGTACATTGCTCCGTCATTGAAGAAGTTGTAACCAAAGCCGTGGTCGCTTAGAGGTATTTTATCATTAGTAGACCAAGAGCCAACCGTCATTTGTTGTGTAAACAAGCCTGACCATATCTGAGCACCATTGAGGTTTATTTTCTGCACAGCACTACCATTAAAGTTAGTGGTGCTAACATTACCTAAAGCAATTGATTGACTCATATTGCCTCCTTAAGTAGTGATGTTCAGGGTCGTACCTGACATAGAGAATGTTGCACCAACGGGACCTTGAGAACCTGCGCCTCCAGTAGAACCGGTATTACCTGTATTACCTTTAGGACCTTGAGAACCTGTGCTGCCTGTATTACCTTTAGGGCCTTGAGCGCCAGCATTACCAGTATTACCCGTGAGTCCTTGAGGACCGATAGGGCCTTGTGGACCGATAGGCCCCGTTGGACCCATGTCACCTTCAGGACCAGTTGTTCCCTGAGAACCTGTAGAACCCTGAGAACCTGTAATACCCGTAGCTCCTGTATTACCAGTAGAGCCTTGAACACCTTGTGCTCCATCATCACCCTCTGCACCAGCAGTGCCTTGAGGACCAGTACTACCAGTGTTGCCCTTCGCCCCTTGAGGACCAGTACTACCAACACCGCCTGTTGGACCATCGTCACCGATCGGACCTTGAGAACCTGTACCGCCTGTATTACCTGTTGGGCCTGTAGAACCTGTAGGACCTGTACCGCCAGTAAGTCCAGTTCCACCTTGAGGACCTGTACCACCAGTGAGGCCTGTGCCTCCTTGAGGACCAACACCGCCTGTAGAACCTGTGGAACCTGTAGGTCCTGTTCCACCTGTAGAACCAGTGTCACCGGTTGGACCTGTAGAACCTGTAGGTCCTGTACCACCAGTGTTACCAATTGGGCCTTGAGGTCCTGTACCACCATCATCACCAGTAATGCCTATAGGACCTGTTGGTCCCGCACCGCCTGTGTTACCCACTGGGCCTTGTGGTCCTGTTCCACCTGTAAGACCTGTTCCACCAGTTGGTCCAGTAGAGCCTGTACCGCCGGTATTACCGATAGGTCCTTGAGAACCAACAGCACCGTCATCACCTGTAATACCGATAGGGCCTGTTGGACCTGTACCACCTGTGTTACCTACAGGGCCTTGAGGACCAGTACCGCCTGTTAGGCCTGTACTACCTGTAGAACCAGTAGAACCAACAGGTCCTGTGTTGCCAATAGGTCCTTGAGAACCTGTAGCACCGTCATCACCCACTCCACCTGTGGAACCTTTAGGTCCCGTGGAACCTGTAAGGCCAGTTGGGCCTTGAGGACCTGTACCACCCAAGTCTCCTTGAGGGCCAGTGGAGCCAGTTAATCCAGTAGGGCCAGTGTTGCCTATAGGACCTTGTGGTCCCGTACCACCAGCATCTCCTGTGATACCTGTATAACCTGTAGGACCAATTCCACCTGTATTACCCAGAGGGCCTTGAGCACCGGTTAAGCCTGTATCCCCTTGAGGACCCACACCGCCGATGCCGCCTGTTGGGCCTGTGTTACCAGTAGGACCTTGTCCACCTGTATCACCGTCAATGCCTTGTGGGCCTGTAGAACCGGTAGGTCCTTGAGTACCTTGTGGGCCAATGTTGCCTGTAGCGCCAGTAGATCCTGAGTTACCCTTTGCTGCCATTAGCTGCCATACGGCTGCTTGAGCAGAAGGGACAGTACCAGCAGCTGAGTCTTGTAGTGCTGCGTATGACGCACCATTGTGTTCAACAGCGTCAAAGGTTTCGTAAGCTGTCGCAGAAGACCATTGGCCTTTCCATGCGATACGTACCTTGCCTATATTTAAAGTTGGCATTAGATTGTTACCTCTAGTTCACCGTTAGAATTGATTGAGAAGTCTTGGTCTGCGGCACTACCGTAATATTCGATAGTTAGCATTCCTGTTGTTGGGTCCATGTAGAAGTTACCGAAGGCAAGTCCTAATGCAGTTGGGCCTAATGGACCAGCGTCACCTACGGAACCTACAGGACCTAATGGACCTTGGTCGCCGACAGGGCCTTGGTTACCGAAGTCACCTTGAATACCTTGAGGGCCTAATGGACCAATCGGACCTGTAGTACCTGTGGGTCCTTGCGATCCTGTAGCACCTAGTGGGCCATCGTTACCTAATGGTCCTTGTGAACCTGTGTCGCCTACAGCACCTTTAGAACCAACAGGGCCGATAGGACCTAATGGACCGTCTAAACCTGTAGCACCTGTAGCACCCGTTAAACCTGTAGCACCAAGAGAACCTTGAGGGCCTGTTGCTCCTAACGGACCAGCATCTCCAACAGGTCCTTGAATGCCTGTATCACCAGTAGCACCTAGAGTACCTTGAGGACCGACAGGGCCTAATGGACCATCTAAACCTGTAGCACCTAGTAGGCCAGTAGCACCTTGAATACCTTGAGTACCTTGTGATCCAGTAGCGCCTAGAGGACCCGAATCACCGATAGGACCTTGTGTTCCTGTAGCTCCAGTTAGTCCAGTAGTTCCTTGAGAACCTGTCGGACCTAGCGGACCGTCATCACCATCAGGACCTTGAGCACCTGTGAAGCCTGTAGCTCCAGTTGGGCCTTGTGTTCCGGTTGGGCCAAGAGGGCCTGTATCACCAACAACACCTTGAGGACCAGTCTCACCTGTGGTGCCTGTAGTTCCTTGAGAACCTGTAGGACCTAGGGGGCCTGTGTCACCAACGGGACCTAGGGGGCCTGTGTCACCAGTTGCACCTGTAGGACCTTGAGTACCAACAGGGCCTAATGGACCATCACCGCCAACAGGGCCTTGAGAACCTGTCAATCCGGTAGGACCTTGAGTACCTGTAGAACCAATAGCGCCAATAGGGCCTTCACTTCCTACCGGGCCTTGAGAACCTGTATCACCGGTTAGGCCTTGAGTACCTTGAGGACCGGTTGGGCCTGACGGACCATCACCACCTTCAGGGCCTTGAGATCCTGTGTCACCTGTAGGTCCTTGAGAACCTGAAGCGCCTACGGGACCCATTGGGCCGTCACCACCTTCAGGGCCTTGAGATCCTGTGTCACCTGTAGCACCTAGAGGACCTTCGTCACCAACACCACCTTGAAGTCCTGTTGGACCTAACGGGCCTGCTGTGCCACGGGGGCCTTGGCTACCTGTAACACCTTGGTCACCTACAGCACCTGTGTTACCTAATTCTCCTTGAATACCACGAGGGCCTTCAGGACCAATAACACCTTGAGGACCAAAGGGTCCTTGAGGTCCTGTATCTCCGGCATTACCTGTGGCACCTATTGGGCCTTGAGGTCCTTCAGATAGTGAGAAGGTAAGTTCACCGGTGTTTGCGTTATAGGCAACAGAACCTGTAGCCCCATAAGGAAGCGCAGTCATGTGCGTGGTTAAGCCATATAGCTCATCACGTATCAACACTACGTCTGTGTGTTTAACTGACACATCTGTGTGTTTAGTTAAGATGTCGGAATACTTAAAGTCTACGCCTAGATTAATATTATCAACGTAGGCCTTGGTTACAGCATCAGCAGGGTCAACAGGTTCTGCGATATTTGTAAGGGTTTTACCTTTAACTGAGAAGTTGCCAGTGGCTACGTCCTCATAGACACCTAGTTGTGATTGGTCTACTGCTTCTTGGGAGAGGTTATGGATCTGAGTAAAGGCTGTATCGAGGTCTTCTTCTGTTAGCTGACCGGGTATAACGAAGTCAACTAAACGCGCTTCAGGAGAAGTCTCCCGTGAGATGTATATTCGGTCACCATTGGTAGCCGCTAGAATTTGAATTTGTGTGTCTGAAAACCAACCAAAGGATTCATATAGTTCACCGTTAATCATAACCTTGACGTGTTCTTTATCGAGGTAGTTAAAAGGTATAGTGAACTGTGTCTGACCTGTTTCGGCGATATAAGACACATAAGAGTAAGCCATAAGGACTCCTATGAATTATAGATAAAAGAAACCCCTCGACTGAGGGGCTTAAGGGTTTTACTAATCGGAGGTTAAGTTGGATAACTTAAAGAGAGCCTGATAAGGAGCAAGCTGTTTTAGCTTGTCGCTTGCCTCTTGATTAGGATCAGATAGTGCGTTTAAACCATCGATAGTATCGCTAGCTAGACCCATGGTAGGACCTAGTAATTGACCTATAGTATTGTTTGCTTGGAAACGTGAACCACCCGCGCCTAAGCCGGTGGTCTTCTCTATGGCGGCAATGTAAGGAGACAACCATGTAAGTAGACCAGAACGGTCAAGTACATCGCGTGTCCATTCGCCAGCTGAACGCTCTTTGATTTCACCACCACGGATTAGATCCTTAGAGATAGTAACCATACCACCTAGAGCTAACGCCATACCCATCGAGGCGACAGCCTCAACGTCACGGTAATGATGCATACGCTGAGCGGCAGGAGCTATCATCTTGTTCATGATTACAAAACCAAACGTCTGGAACTGCATCAGCATCTTAGCGGAAGCGCCATCCATTAGTAGAGGAGTATCCCCTATTCCTGGAGTCATGATTCCCCGGTCAGCTGCTTGTCTCATAGAGGATACAAACGAAGTATAAGCCTCACGGCCTTCGGCGTACTTTGCATACTCAGCATCCATGGTAGCTTTAAGAACATCTAAATCATCACCTTCGATCTGACCATCTTTAAGCAGCTTCTTACCATCTTCAAAGGCCTGACGAGATTCGTTATAAGGAAGCTCATTACGGGTCTGCCAGTTCTGAGCGTCAAAGCTTTTAACGCCTCTATCCGAGGACGTGCCAAACTCCTTAGCCATCTTGTTCCACAAACTTAATTGGTCAGGGCCTATGCCGATAGTAGCGAGACGAGCACGATAAAGATCAGTTAGCTGACTAGGGTTCTTAACAATGTCCACAAGTTTGTCTTGCTGAAAGATCATCGTCATGGCTTTTTGCTTTGTGTTCCAAGCACTAAGACCAGATATGACGTTAACCTTCTCGTTCATACCACCTGTTAGGCGGTCAACGTTAGCAGTAACCTTTTGCTTTGTAGATCCTGTAGCGCCTATACCAAGACCTTGGTTAAAGGTATCAGAACCAGACAACTTCAGATGACGAGCATTATGTAGTAAACGCTCAGATGCTACAGCTATCTTATGTATAACATCGTCAGGAGCATCCTTCAGGATACTAGCTGATGCATCAAAGTACTTCTTACTGTAGACACCAAAGCCATTCGTCAGAATCATGTTAGCCGGGTCAGTCATAGATGTGACTATAAACTCAACACCAAAACGTGCAAAGTTATACTCACGAGCTTTACCGGTAGCCCAGAACAAAGCACTATCAGGGTCGTCAGGCATACCAGCACGTCCGTACAGACGGTCTAATAGTCCATCAACATCCTTTAATACATTAACCTTTTCAGCAGCTAGGTGAGAGGACTTCTTATTCCGTCCACGCTGGTAACTGATTTCCTCATCGTACTTACGCGCTATGTCTTCTTTCAGATCACTAAGGTCCAACTTAACGTTGTCGCCGAATGTCTTACGCAAGGCTAATCTAGCCGTCACTTCGTCCCACTGTTTATCCAACACAAAGAACAAGTCTTTCTTAAGTATGCCTAAGTCATGAGCCTCACGAGTTTGCTCTGGAGTGAGATGAATCTTACGGCTCTTACTACGCCCACCTTGGAACATCGCTTCGTGAAGAACACCTTGAGGAGACTTCTGACTATGCTGAAGGTTACCCACCAGCTCGTCTACCGTTTCCACCATGTTCTTAGCACTACCAGCTCGGCGATTAATACGACCAGCTTTCTTAGCGCCTTTCGCCGTCTTCATCCACGCGTTCTTCATCTCTTTGTAGGCTTGACGAGTTTCCTTGTTCAAGCTCCGAGTATGCTTAATAGCCGCTTCTGTTTTACCAACCGCCTCTTCTAGCTCAGCTACACGCTTCTGCTTAGCTTCAATCTTACTCTCAGCCTTACGCATCTTACGTCTAGCCTCTAAGGCCTTCTCTTTGTACTTAGCCATCTCAGGTGTGTTCACTTTAAGTGTACGCCACGCATCATCGATAGCTACGGTATGAGAGATCTCAGCTTGCACAAGTTCTTCCTGTGCTTGCTTAATTGCTTTAGGGTCTTGCTCAAGAGCGCCTTTAACTTTCATCAACTTACGAAGATTCTGGTTAGCGGTTGTTAGAGCACGAGCTGTAGGACCGGCCTCTACGTGAGCGATCTGTTGGGCATACTCCTTATGGAGTTTACCTTTAAGTTCTGCCTGTGCTTCAGCTATCTCAGCCTGAGCTTTGCTTCGTGATGCCTTAGTTAACTCAATGTGTTCCTGAGTTGTACGGACAACATCCTTAGCCGCCTTGACGGAGAGGTTCTTAATATTAGTCGTGTTCTGCCTTATAACAGCAGCAGCCTCGACCATAGACTTACGAGCAGTCTTCTCAGCTTGTAGGGCTTGAAGAGCAGCCTGTTCAACTTCTTGAAGAGCTTTCTCGAAGTTATCCCCCGCCCAATCCTCTAGGATCTCACGTTTAATTTGCTGACCTTCAGCTTTAGTAATGAGCTTCTCTTCATCACCGACCTTAATAGAGATGTCTTCAACACCTAGCTTAGCGTACTGATCCAGATTCATACCGAAGTCTTCAATGAACTCTTCAGCAGGTTCGCTTTGTAGAGTCTTTAAGAAGAAGTCACGAGCTACATGAGTGTCCTCACCGATAACTTTACTGTTCCACAACTGAGCCATCTTGTAGTCATCACCCATGCGCTGACGCTCGGTAATTAAACCGTGCTCAACCATTTGGTCTTCTAAGTGACGGTTAGCTACATTGATCTCATTAGCCATTTGCTTAGCGGCGTCATCGATCATCTTAGCTTTGTCCTTACCCCAAGTGCCTTCCAGCTTAGCGAGATAGTCTCCATCAGCGTAGTCATGTAAGGTTCGTACAACGTAGTCATTAAAATCTTGAGTCTTTAACAAACCCATTTGGAATGTCTCAGCCTGACCGGTTGAACTCTGCAAGAAGTTAACTGCACGAGTACCATCATTCTTCAACTGCTGAGCTACCCGGCTTACTCCAGCTAACTTAACGTTCAGTTCCACTACTAGGTTCTCATTCCGGAGAAGAAGTGAATCATACTCAGTCTTTAAAGCATTCTTCATAGACTCAGCATTAAGCGTCACTTCACCAGCGGCATGCCCTTTGTTAATACGACCACCTGTGTCCATAAGACGTTGGGTCACATCACGAGCGGCCTCAACAGACCATGCGTACGAACGTCCTACAGGGGTGACTTTATCAACCCAAGTAGTAGCCTTATCAAGTGCGTTAGCTACTTTACCTCTAGTACCTGCCATTACAGATTCAGATGTATCAGCAACCTTAGCTGCACCTACTGAGTCAACAGACTTAACTGAGGCCTCGTACTGTTCTACTGACTTAGGCAATGCTTTATTAACAGACGTAGCTGCTGATTCAACACCTTTAGCTAGTCCATCGTTTGCCTTACCAATAGCTTGGGTAATAGTTGTACCACCGCCAGCCTTGAACCCTTTGTATCCACCTACCGCAGACATTAGCGTAGCAGCAGCTGTCATATTGAACAGGGACTCGTTCATTGTCCGGAAGTCCTGCATTTGATGCATAGCGACTTCTTGAGCACCAACTATCCCGGCAGATTTACCAGCGTAGTTTAGTGCGGTCTTTAAGGATTTACCCTTTTTGACCTGCCCCAGAACGGGAACCAAGGTCATTACATCTAACAGGGATAAGCCCATACCCAGCATGTTACCGGCAAAGGTGCCGTTCATCATGTTGTCACGGTTAGTAAGCTCCTGACGAAGACGCGCGGATCTCTTATCGAAGTGCTCCTTGTTGTCTACAGAATCGAACATGCCTTGTCGGACATAAACTTCCATGTCCTTTAACGATTCCTTGTTATCATTGAAGTGGCGGTATACGTTGAATGAAGGATCACGAGGTCCATGACCCCACTCTCCCATAGCCATTACAGCTGTACCCACTAGGGTTTCATTTTGATAGAAGGACTTTGCTGTTTCTAATGTACCGGGCTGTTCGTCACCTATAGCCTGTACGTTACTTTGTGGCCCTACGGCTGTGTTTAAATCGACAGTCTGGACGCGGTTGAATGCGTCCTCTGCCGGCGTTGTTGATGAACGAATTAAGTCCATGTATCACCTTTGTTAGCTAGTACCTTTAACTACATCCGACAATTCCTGATCAGCTAGCTTTATGCCGTACTTTGCAGGTAAAACATCAGCCATATAGGACAGGTAGGAAGGAATACCGTTCGCTCTGTTAGCTCCAACAAATGTTAGGGCTTCCTCATAGCGGCGGTTGTAAAGGCCAAGCATCCGGGAACCGTTAGATTTGTACAGGATCTCCTGCACAGCACCTTCCAAGTCTCCAGACTTAAGTTGACCAACTAAGTTTTTACCGATTAGTTTAGGCGAGTTGTACGCCATAGAAACAAGTGCTAACCGTTGTTGATGGTTTAGATCAACGCCTTTAAGTCGATTGTCGATTATTGATTCGGCCTCGCCTACAGCAGCGTCAAATAACTTACGGCCTTGAGCCTCAGTAATATCTGCAGTACCTTCGTAAACGGACTTATAGTAATCATCCCCGACTTTCAGGGTTTCCTTAAATAGATCTTTATGACCTACTGAATCTAGATTGAATCCAAAACCAACAGTACGGTAGCCTTTACCGCCATTAGCTTTCTCAACACCATCCCAGTAAGCTCCCGATCTCCAAGCTTCACGCTCGCCAATCATCTCAAACCGTTTGGCTTGATAAGTAGGATCTGAATCAGTACCCATATGCTCCTTTACCTTTGTGAATGCTTCTTGAATAAACCAACTAAAGTCTTCAGCAGACCCAGCCATAGAAGAAAACGCTTCTGACGTTAAGCCTACGGTAGGACTAACAGCACCTTCATTCTTTAACTCATCCATTACGGCAGCTTTCATAATCGTATTGTGATCTGAGTCGCTTTGAGACTGGAGGTTAGTGAAGGGTAGGCGATCTTTAGTTATGGTTTGATCTTCTTGCCACTTGTGGTCTTTATTAGGACGCTTGTCAAAACCTTGTAGTTCTGGAGGTCGCTCCTCTTGAGGATTAACATGACCGCCTTTACTAAGCTCTTCCATAACTTCAGGTGTGTGGAACGTAGCAGGGATTTGTTCCTTAGTTAAGTGTGGATAAACACTGATCTTGTAACGTTCAGCTTTTACTGTGCCATCCTTACGTTCAGCAGCTGATGTTCCTGCTGGATACTGTGGGATTAGCTGCATAGATTCCGGAAGATCACCTTGGATAGCTTGTAGAGATAACTGGTCTAACGCTACGTCACCTGTAAGTTCCAAATGAACAGGCTTTCGTTCAGGTATAAGGTATTCACCCAACACCCAATCACCAGTTAAGTCATATGAAGCTCCTACACCAAACTGAATATCTTCAGGTATGTTTAAAGCATTCGTATGTGTAACAAGTGACTTACCACTACCATCATCAATAGCCCGGTAACCAACCTCACCATCACCAAAAATGCTCCAGCTAGAGATAGTTTGAACGGAATTATCCATGTTCGCACTAGTGTTAACTGTTTCGTTAGGTTGGTAGGGGTTAACGATACTTGTGCCATCAGCCAACTGGTTATGCAACGACCCATCCGCTTGTACGGAAGATAGGTGATTTACTGGTTTAACTTTATTACCTATGGATACACGATAGCTATTCTCGCTCACCCTTTCAGCAGTTAAGGTAGGACGTATTAAGTCCCAAGTTTTATCTGCAAGGTCGCCACTATCTAAGGTAATACCGCTGTGTTCAGAAGCTATGCGTAGAGCAAGGAACTGGTTCATCCAAGCTTTCTCCACAGGACCGCCGGGAACAACGAAAATATCGTCATCACTTTGTCCTAAGAAGTCAGCTACTTTCTCCATGTTACCGTTGTCCCAGAAGAAGCTATCAGAATTCATAGATGAGAAAACCTGATCTAAAGATTCCACATCAACGTCCGCAATCAGCTCAGCCCTATGACGTTCTAAGGTATCCTTATCAGTCAGTGCGTTAAATAAAACCTCATTCTCAACATCTATACCTAACTGAAGATTAGCCGCTCCGTTGTCATTAGCTAGGCCATCATATATAGCACCCGCAATTGGGTTGCCGGATAGCATACGTGCTGACATTTCCGGGTCTAACTTATTGAGCTTCTGTAATATTTGAAAGCCTCGCAGCTGAGTGTGCTTGTCTTTAGAAGCAACCATGCCAGAGATAGAAGACTTAACCTTCTTAGATACAGAACCCATCATCCCTTCGTGATTATTAATTGCCATAGCTAAGGTGGAAGACACCGTTGAGAAAGTAGCATCATCTAAGTCAGCGTCTAGGAAGTTAGTAGTAGGGTCCAACAGAAACTTAGATAGTTGATTCTGATTGTAATCTTCCATCTTCATATTACTAGGCTTACCTAGGTGTAAAAGACCCCACCGTGTTAGTTCTGCTTGTTGCTTACCTAACTGTACTGCCTTCTCATCAAGGACAGCCAGTATGCTATTGAAGTTAGAACGGTCACCGTATAGATTGGTAAACTGCTGAGCTTGTAACGTGGCTGCAGCGAGGTCTTCATCACTATACGCGTTTAGCTCTAGAGAGCCTATTGCGGTGCGTAAATCATTAGCTGCTTCATTAGACTCTTGGGTTTGATTTGCTTGGTGTTCAGACCAACCCCGTGCCAACATTTCTGCGGACTTAATAGGGAAACGTTCAGCAAACGTCTGGAACTCTTCACCCTTCTTAATGACAGCTGCTTCAGAAACAAACTTTGAAAGCTGAGGCATCTTGCCATTCTTCTTAGCTGCTTCTATGTAGGTCGATAGTAAACTAGCTGACAGTACAGAATCTGATTTTTCAGGAGCTATAGCACTAAGCATATCGAAGTCGTTCGCAAAGGACGCCGTAGTCATAGGAGTTGTTCGGGACATTATAGAAGAGGTTACGTCTTGGAGGGCTTGTACCCTTATCTCCTTAGCGCGACCTTCAGCCGCCAGAGTTAGGTGAGGCATAACCTTATTATCATAAGCGTTCTTTTTACGCTGCTCTAATAAATCATCACCTGTGTCCTCGTTATTGACATCATAATATTCATCAAGCCCAGAGGCTAAGCTAGAACCATCCATCACATTATGAGTATCAATGACCGAGGTCTTAGCTCCTGTAAATAGACTGTTGGATGAATTGTTAATTATGTTTATATGACTAGCTTCTTTTAACTTGTCACGCTCGTTCCTAGCCTCACTAGCTACGCGAAGCTCTTCAGCCCGTTCCACTTGTGTTAGATCAGAATCAATCTGCTCAACAGCGCCAAAGAAGCTACTGATGGATGCTCCAAGATTACCCACGGCACTAGCTTGGGCTAATCCACCACTCATGATTGATTGGCTATTCTCTGTTGCAAGAGCACGTCCCTTGATTTGTACTTTGGCTGTAGCCCCTGCTCGTGTTTGAAGCTGGTTGTTACTGCGTCCAGAACGAGTCGTGCGAGCACCAGAACCAGTGTTTGATAATTCAGGCATCTACCGCCTCCTATGATAAGTCGTTGTTTAAGCCGTTAAGCTGATTGTTATATTGTTTTGTCTTAGCAGTGGCTTTACCATAGCTAGACATCCCGCCTGTTATAGATCCAATAGCATTTGAGTTAGCGTTAGCTACCGCAGCTGCACCTTGGTTATAAGCGAGTGTTGTTTGATTTAGGTACCCCATCTTCCCTGCTCGCTTGTTAGCCTGCAGTGATTCGATTTGGTTACCTCTACTCGTATTGATGCGTGATACATCCATACCTGTTGTATAAGCTGAGTCAATTGAAAGACCTGCTATGGAAGAAGAAGAAGCACCTGTCTCACCCATTAGTACAGTCAGCGCACCAAGCTCTCTATTAGCTTGACGCACTCTATCGTGTACCTCCGAGTCGTAAATCTCATGAGACTCCCGCTGTAAACGGTTGTTCTCTAGATAAACAAGATCAAGGTTTTTCTCTTCTGCCGCATAAGCACGTTCCGTAGACTCACTAGCTATCTTTGCCTGTTGAGCGGCTGAGGCTAAGCCTGCTACTGCCGAGGCTATAATTGCTGTGATGCACATAGTTACTCCTGTCGAGTCATCTCGTTAAAGAACCCTTTCCACTTTGCGCTTGTAATTGTGCATGGCAGATATGTTGGGTTAAGGATTTTAATAATTGCTGTACTGCCTTGTGATCTAACAGGGGCATCAAAAACACCGCTTAATAGATTAGGAGAGGCTTGGATTAAACCACCCACGGTTGAGCCATTAAACGTAAACGTTCGGGGTGTACGTTTGTGGGGTGTTACTTCAACCTGCAAGAACGCTGAGTCCTTATAATCGAAGTAGATACGTTTGAGCTGTAGCCTACCTGTCGTAACTGTAGTGTCGTCATTACCTTCTCGGATAAACTGTTTGGATAGTTCAACCGACATGAGGTAGTTATTACCTATGTAGATAGGGTTACCGGTTTGATCCCCAGTTGATATAAGCGTATTACCGCTAACACCTGTGGTTGTAATTAAACGACCTTTCAGGTTACTAGCTGCATTCGCTGTATCAACAATAGCTACCGTGTTTTCAGTTATGGGATACTGACTAACATAGCTGGTGGTATTAGCGACAGAATCATAAGTACCTGTGATGTGCTGTAACGAATCCAAACGTAGAGGATACTTAAAGTGCTCAGGTTTCTCGTCACCGTTAAGTGACATCTTCTCAATAGCCACTACACCATTACGGGATAGCACAAGGAATAGATCGCCACCTAGAGTAGTAACACTATGTATTACCGTATTCTCACCAAACGTCCACTTACACCAAGCCGATTGGGCCTTTTCATCACCGGACCAAAAGGTCTTATAGACATAGATGGAGGAACGATCTGCACCACTCAAAGCTAGAATGGTTCCAGTTACAGTATCCCCAACTAAATGGGTGATAGGAGCTGGTACATAACCAGAGGCATGTATTAAGACATCGTTAGCTGTATGACCTACCGAGGTATCACTGTAGTAATACTCAAATAGAACGGCGCTACTACCACTACGCGAAGCAAAGTACAGCTCATCTCTAAAGCCTATAGGCCTGCATAGTGATTCAGCGGTGTACATTGTTGCGATATCTATAGTTGTAGCTGAAGGGGTTAAGGCTGCATTAGCGGATAGTTCAAACTGAGCGGTGTCTGCAGAACAGAATAAAGCCTTGCGGAAAGGAACAACAAAACGGATTAGGTTAACCTGTGAGCTAGAAGCTGTTCGACCAAAAGCATCAGAGTCTATAACTTGCGCTACGGTCTTAGGCCAGAAGTTTGTATAGTCACTAGCCTGTGAGAAGAACACTGTCTCGTCAGCTACAAGACCTAGTCGGTTACGGAAGAAAGTAATGTCTGATATTTTATGTCCTACGAAATCAGGCGTAGGTATTAAATCAGCTGGTAAGATTGCCACTTTAGGTTGGGCATTCTTTACCCTGTCTTCAGCAAAGACCGTAAGGCCTACTAGATCGCCTACTTGTGCTCCTTCAAACACCATACCATTAACATCTGGAGAGTCTAAGTCAGGGTCATCATCACTAATAGTTCCTACAGATGAAGCGTACACATAAATGTTGAAAGTCTGACTGTTGGTTGTTCCGTCAACACTAACCGCGCTAGCTGTTATTGGGTGTGAAACATTTGTAGTGGCATTGAATAAAGCCGGGTCAGCAACAGTAACTAAACCGGTAGCTGCATCGATAGCAAACCGACCACCAGCATTATCCGTCAAACTGTAAGTCACGTTTGGTGAGGAATAATAATCTGGATCTATGGTAGGACGTTTAGTGTATAGAGTTGAAGGTTTAAAGGTGAAGGTTGCGTCAGCCTCGCGCACCAATACGTGAGGCATAGTGGTTGCATCAAACACACCATCGTCTGACATAGCTACAGTTACCTGCTTGTTAGCTATAAGGGTGTGGTCAGCGATAGTAGTGAAGGAAAAGTCTTGAGAAGGTGTAGCAGCCTCTAGGTAAGTTGTACCTGAAGGGGTTGTTACAACCATCTGATTGCCTGCTACATCATAGACGTAGATAGTTCCGTTACCCACCATGACTAGATACTTTTCGGCAGCGTCTCTTTCGTAGCCATAGAGTGCGATGTCACTATCATTTACTACTGTGTTTTTTAAGTGCTGAGTACCCGGCCTCTTAGAGAACCCGCCTGAGACTACAGAGAAAAGTACATTCTCAGCTTCCTCTACCTGACCGGGTAAGCGTACAGTACTTGGTTGACGACTTACGCCTTGGTACATAGTGCGGAGGGTTTGTTCGACCAGTTTACCCATGATTATCTCCCAGCTAGTGGATGGTTACGGCCTATGATGTAACGACAATAGGCGCTATCAGTTAAGGCATTAGAATCTTCAGCTTCAGCCTCAGAATCCATTAAGGAAGCATAAGCTTCTTGCTCAGCACGTACGGCAAATTGGTCAGCAGCTACGGAACCTAGTTCAGATTCTTGAAAGCGTCTTGCGCCTTTAGCTGTGATGTACAGTTGAAGTTCGGGAGTTAAGTCCCCGATGTCTCGCTCCCACACAATGTCTACGGTGACTGAGCCAGTGAAGATGAATGTGTGATCTGCAATATTGTAAAGGTGAGATTGATTTAGATACTTACGGACGGTGACGTTTATCGCTCTGTCCTTACCTACGGTATCAATCCGTAAAATGTCTGACGACAAGGGAATAGTTTGGTTGGCAGTAATTGCCATAGAGTAATCGCGTTCAAGGTTACACAGCCAACCTTTGGCTTGTACTTCGCGGGACACTCTGTTGAGAATACGTTCTGCTGCTTCTGCATCAGGCAGGCCAGAACTTAAAGATGATACTGGATCTTCGCCAATTGATTCGAGGATCTGATTGACGGCATCGAGTTTCGTGAACATAAGAACCTCATATAAGAAAAAAAGCCCCACCCGAAGGTGAGGCTTATAGCTCTAACTAATTAGAACCTGGGGGGTGGACTACGAAGTTAATTCGATAGCGCACTCTGGACGTAGAGTACCGTGGCCTGTCAACATCTTGGCAACCAAGAAGTCTTCTAGACGGCGAGTATCACGCTCTGATTCAAAGCCAATATCCATTAGCTTAACTGTCGCAACAGCATCAGCAGTCCAGATAACACCTTGAGTAGTGCTGTAGTTTTCGCGGTACTTTGCGTACACGCTAGTATCTGCAGTTTCGTCAGAGTTAGGCATGTTCAAAGACTTAACGATCTCAACACCATCAATGGTAAGAGAGTCAGCACGGCCTTCAACACCACCAGCTCCACTGTGACGTAGATCGGCATCAAGTACTAAGTACTGACCGTTTGCGTCTTTAGCGAACTTGATCTTGTTGAAGGTTTCAGCAGATACAGACATGTAACGCTTCTGCTCTTCAGGAACAGACAAGTTGAAGAACTTAAGGTTAGCTAGACGGATCGCATCGATCCACTCAGCGCCAGTAGAGGCTGCGCCTAAACCAACAATAGTGTCACCACCGGGGAATGGACCATCACCAGCAGTACGAGCAGCTTTGATGATTTGACGGAATACGTTCTTGTCAAATACGCGAGCCAAAGCACGACCCATCTGAGCAGAATACTCAGAACGCACATCGAAGTGTGACAACATAGAATCGATGTCAGCAATTGCAGTGTGAGATACTAAGATGTCATCGATAGTGATGGCGATTTCGCCTGTCTCGATGTCAGTACCCATAAGCTCCTGACCCGGAGTATGGTATTCAGCAGTCGCTTTCCAAGTCTTAGGGAAACGGAATGAACGCTGACCGCCGCCTACAGTTTTGACGTTATGCTTGTCAAGAGTAACTGTAGCCATGTCGAAGGCGGTAAGTACTTCACCACCAAATACGTCTAAGAATAAACCGCGATTGTCAGCGGGTGAAGTTTGTCCAGCACCAAAGCGTGATGGTGCAGATGTAACGCTAGAAATAGCCATGATAATGCCCTGTAATAAATAGAATTTAATGTGTGTCCCAAGACGGGACGATATAGATAGATGTGTAGAAAGGTTTTAAGGTTGTAGCCGCTACAAGGATTGTCTGTCGTAACAGGTCAATGCATAGGTACTTCTCACGAGCGCACGGAATTAACCCACATAAACTAGCCTAGTCATGTCAGGGTGTTGGGTGTGCGACCGTATCGGGGGCAACGCTGGCTTGGCGCTACCTTAGAATAGGTGCCTCCCGAAGGAGGCGGTATGACCTAGCTGTGATCTAGGTCGTAGGTGGATACAGACATCTTGTCGATGACTGTCTGTCGGAAGGTAGGATTGGTACGATATTCAGCGTTAGCCATATCCTTCTTCATCTCTGCTCGTGAACGGTAACCCGTAGCTGAGTTACCCACTTCATTGCCTACCATTAAGTTAGGCTCTGATGTATGCCCCATGCGGGACTTAATAGCGTCAACAGCCATCTTCCAGTTTGCTCCATTTAGCGTATCGTTGTACGCTGTTTTCTCGTCAGCATTAAGGTTGTTCTCAGCCCATGCGTTAACCTTATTCCACTCTTCTTCACCACCCACATAGTCGAGGGCTGATTTGGATTCATGCTCCATACGGAACTTTAAGTTCTCGACATAAGAGTCAATAAGATTAGCGTCTACGCCTTGAGCAACGAGAGCAGCTTTAGCATCATCGCTTAAACTACCGTCTTGCTGGATTTGCTGTACTAATGAGTCAACGTCCAGACCTGCCTTACTTACGACATCCTTTGCCGCTTCATCTGAAGGATCGCTAGGTTCGTCTTTAGTAGGATCAGTGCCTTTATCGTCATCAGCTGGAGGCGTATCTTTGCCTTGACCCATGCGATACTCAAGTTCTGCCGCATGTGCTTGCCAGTTGTACTCACCTGTCTCAGCGTTGTAGAACTTGTCCTGTCCGTTATCCGGTTTAGGAGCGGTTGGGGCTGAGTCTACATTATCACTTGAGGGTTTTCCGTGACCCTGTTTGAATTCGTCAGCTTTTTGCTGATTGTATTCATCTGAGCCGGGTACGGGTTTTGTTGTTGTGTCTGTCATTAATTATCCTGTGAGTCGAGGAGGCTTACGCCCCCTGTTCTACCATTTGTTGAGCCATTGCAGCACCACCAGCTTCAGCAGCTGAGCCTAAGCCCTGCTCCATCTGTCGGCTTTGACGCTTCTGAGCCACTTCTTCTTCTGTGTTAACAGCATCCTCAAGGGATAGACCATTAAAGGCTTTACCTAGCAGCTTCGCCCAACGTACATAGTCGAGGATTTCTGGAGGTAGTCCTTGTAGGAATTGAAGAGCTGAGCCTACACGCTGAACGTCTTGCTCACGACCTAGACTTTCTAATCCTGTCAGAACGGTTGGTTCAACTACGCCTTCAGGCCATGGTGGTAACTTACCCTGCTTCTGCATTTGAGTGATGAGACGATTAAGACGAGCTGATTGCATATCACGAGATAGCATAGAGAACGCTCCACCTAGGGAACCTTCTAACTCTTCAGCCATCATCTTAAGTTCATAAGCTGTAACGCGTTCGCCTTGGCGTTGGACGCTAGAGTTCATCAAGAACGCCGAAGCAATCTCTTGTTTCTTCTCAGCCAGTTCAGCCTTAGCTACTTGAAGTCCCGGTGCGTTCTGATATGCAAGCATCCCTATATCTTCAGGGTTGCCTACTACATACTCACCGTTTTCAGCTTTAGCAATACGCCTGCGTAGGTTAAGACCACCAGCAGCGTTAGGACGTATCATCATGATGTGTCGTGAAGCCAAGGCTGCACCGTCAAGCATAGCCTTAGACAAACCGTCTACAGCCATGAGGTCGCCTAAGTGTTCTTCACACTTGCCTCGTCCGTAATCTTCACCTATTACAGCAGTCCAACGTAATGCGTTGAACGGACACACATCATAGACGCCTACAGAATCAGCAACCTTTGTGCCACTAACTTCCTGATGAACTTCATACCCTTCGTTCGTCTTCTTACAAGACGTGAATATTGGAACACGTTGTGTTGGGGCATCTTCAGCCTTCAACATGGAGCGAACAGATTCGGGTAAGTTAGTAGGAGAGAAGTACTCTTCAATGATGATCTCAGTCACATCACCTGTCATGTCACGCACAACAACGTACTGGTCTAATCGGAAGACGCGAATACGGTTATCAGGAAGTACCTGCTCTAAGGCGTTACCTGTAGTAATAAGATACTGAAGAGTAAGGTGTGTAGGCTGACGCCACTGTTTTCGTTCAATCTCGTTACTGATTGCCTTTTCAGATAGGGCTAGACCACGTTCAGTTTCCTGATCGGTTTCCAGCTGACCTTCTTGGATTAGGATTTCAGACGGAATTTGTAAACGAAACGAACTCATACCCGGTGGGTACATAGCAATCATTAAGCGGGAAGCTAAGCTCACAACGGCACGAGCACCTAGGCCTTGATAAGGCGCAGGCAATACTGTGTGAGAGTTGTGACCCTGTGGTGGTAATAGTGCTGGTATTGTAATAGCCGAACACTCTCGCGCACGAGTAAGGAAAGGCTCACGCCTACCCTTTAGAGACTCATAACGAGCTTGGGTTGTTTCAGTCATACCCTACCCCTATAGACTCAAACCGCTGCCACCACCGCCAGACTTACCTGAACCACCTAGATAGGAGCCAAGCTGAATGCGGAAAGATTTGCGGTTCTTTTGTTTAGCTAATGATTTATTACCTTCAACCGCTGCTGTTTCAGCATCACGTTGAGATTTTGATTTAAGTTTTTCAGGCTTCTGAAGAATTGCCTTGGGAGCTTCTTTAGGCTTAGGCGGTGCAGATGGAGATCCGAAGCACATTATTCGTCCCCTTCTTTCTTCTTAGCCTTAGCTGCTTTAGCTTGCTTAATTGCTTGTTCAGCAGCGGCTTTACGCTCTTGTTCAGCTTTTGTACGACTGTGTTTAATAATTCCCATTAGAATTGATCCTTGTATATTGATGACCGGAGTGTGTAAAGCCAGCTGCCTCAAACAACCTACCTGTCTCCTTTAAGAATAGACCTGTGGTTATACCTAAGTTAATGCGTGTAGCACCTAGATCTTCTGCCCACTTCTGGTATTTCTTAATGAGACGTAATGCAGCCATGCTTCCCCTATGCTCTGGTAGAACATAAAGGAATAGGTCACATGTAGTAGTGTCTGGGCCGAAGTATTCTTGAGTAGCTACCGCTCCTAACATGCCGATGATACGACCATCTGAGTGTGTAGCTACGAGTATTGTTGCGAGTTCGGGGTGTGCGACTGCCAAGTGGCATAGGTCTAAAAGCTTCGCCTCATCTAGAGTTAGGTCCTTATAGACAGGACTTTCTTGATGCATGAGTGAAGCCATCCTGAGCATAGGAGCGAAGTCGTTCTTAATGCATAGGCGTACTTGGGGTTTCATCAGCCTCCTCCTGCCAAACCATTAGTTCATCAATCAGCTCACGCATACCGGCATAACGATGAGCACTAATCTCAGACTCGTTGTAAGCCACACAGCGTGGTGGGTAATGTTCATGTAGAAGAACTAGTAGTTCGCGGGAAGATAGGGGGAATAATGGAAGATCTAACTCTTCGTTTTCGTTACTCATTTTGATACCTCTGGCATGAGCGCCGACAATTGACATAAAGAAAGCACTAACGAAGGGGGAATCTCCGATAGTGCTATAAGGGGGGGGAAGTGTCCGTGCATATCACGAATGCGGTAAGTCGCTACCTAACTCTAGAGTTTGCCCACTAGAAGGTTCACTCCCAAAATCTTTAACTCATCAAAGCTTCCCAACTAACAGGGAACAGCTGAGCCATGATGTTGGATACTTCTTGAGACAGCTCTTGGATTTCTTTCTGAGCGTGAGGGTCAAGACGTTGTTTACAGAACCGGGCGTAGGCAGCAATGGAGCCTGTCCAATACCAACTCACTTCCATACCTTGCGGCAATATAAAGCGGGCTTGTTCCGGACACATACCACCGGAGATAGCGGTGTCATAAGCGTCCATACACATGGTGTAGACAGTCTTAAAACTACTACGCCAGTATCGATTAGCGATGGGATGCATATCCTCACCAGAGCCTTGTTTCACGCTACCTTCAGGAGCCTTACGGAACTGTTCAGGAGTGTAGAAGCTAGGCATAGAACTGATATACCTACGTGACTCTTCATTCTCAGAGAAGCCAACCTTATGTTTGAAGCACTGAGTCCTAATAGGAACAGGTGCATTCATTCGTAGGGTCACTGAGGTGTGAGCAAAGGGAGTCCAGTGATTGTGATTAGCGAGGTAGTTTATTAACCCTGTATCATTCTCAGCGTTAAACTCAGTTGCATCAGCTGCAAAGGATACACGCGCTGCTCTAACAACAGAGGCATCATTGCCCATGTGGTCTATGTACTCAGTGTTCATCGGTTCTGTTCCTGTTCTTCTTCGTACATGGTAACTGCCTCTTTATAGCCTTCCCAATCACAGACGCCACAAGCATCCAAGCACTCAAGGAACTCACTGTCTTTCTGTATGGAGTTCAAGTAGGCGCTATTGATAGTTGTCACCTTTGGGCGGCAGTCGATGTTAGTCACCTCAGTTGAGGGACTCACTCCGAGCTTTACTCTGTCCTTGAACAAGCCATCCCAACCAGTTCGATAGGCATCACTAGGAACGCCTGTCTGTATGGGTAAGCCAGTAGCTTCACTTATAGTCTTAGTCATTACTTATCCTGATTAGCAATTAGAATTCGTTCAGAAAAGAAGCACATCTTCTCGGCATCATAACGAGCGTTGTTACCCTTCTTTTCCTTACCTTGACGGGAGGCAGCTGAACGCCACAACGCTTTGAATACATTACCTTCAGCGAAGGTCATATTTAGGGATTCAATGATGTCGTTACATTCAGCTGTATAGCCTGTAGGTAGAGTGGTTGGACTACTTACAAATGCCCGGTAGTAGTTTGAGCTACCACCGGTATGCTCTACGCTAGAGGGTTCCATTGAGAGCCTCCGCTCGTCCTATCTTGCGTTGAGTCCACATAGCAACCTGCATGATCTCACTAGGAGAACAGTCAGACTTCATACGATTAGCTCGCATGCTTATGACGGCAGTGTTATCAGGTGTATAGCCCTTGCTTGGATCTAAACGATCTAACGTTGCGCTGTTGTGTGTACCACCGGATGTACCACCCGCACATAAAGGTATGCCCAGAACAGGACACGATTCAGGGATGTTTAAATCCTCTGCAGTTATGGAAAACTGAATGCCTAAACCACCTGCCCGGTACTTGGCGTTAGACCACATTGATTTCTTATGCTCTATCGAGCCGAACTTATACTTAATAGCCATCTATAAACCTTCTCTGTCAAATGCTCTAATCCACATAGCACACGCATCTGAGCGTACAATATCGTCCATTCCAAATTCGATAACAGGCACTGGTAACCCTTGGGTTTTGACCAATCTAATAACTGTTTCTAATCCGGATGTGACTTTGATATCACGCTGCTTAACGTCGCCGTTGATTACAACTGTCGAGTCCTTACCGACACGGCTTAGGAACATCTTCATTTCTTCTGGGGTAGTGTTCTGAGCTTCATCAAGAATGACGAATGCCTTATCGAATGTACGACCACGCATAACCTCAAAGGGTACAATCTCAATAGCCTTATGCTTCAGGGCCACATCGTACTGTCCTCCACCTAATCGCTTACGAATGATGTCAGTGAATGGAACAACCCAAGGTCCGATCTTCTCCTCCATCGTCCCCGGAAAAAAGCCCAATGACTTAGATCCAGTTACGTTTGGACGGGTGAGAACAATCTTATCGATCTGTCCTAGACGATATAGATCAGCCGCTACTGTAGAGGCGATGTAGGTTTTACCTGTACCTGCTGGGCCTAACACTACAACCTGTTCAGCCGTCATAAGAGCTGCCATATAGTCAGCTTGCATATCCGTCTGAGGTCTTAGTGGTGGAACCGCGTGACGCTTCTCATCTAGAAACTTATCTTGTACTTCCCTATTAGGCTTCTTACGACCCTTACGTTCTTTTCGCATTACCATCCCCATGATTCACCTGTCATACCATCTGCACTGTAGTCAGTTACACGACCTTCAAAGAAGTTCTTGAAGCTGTCGCCATTTAATACCCAATCTAACCAAGGTAGAGGGTTCTCTTTAATAGCCCAGTTAGCTTTGAGTCCTAGATTTACGAGTCGCCTGTCTGCGATAAACCTAATATATTCCTTAACCTCACTAGCATTGAGGCCTTCCATAGGACCCAGTTCAAATGCCAGATCAATAACCTTATCCTCCAACGCAACGGCAGTGCGGTACATCTCGTAGATAGAAAGTTTAAACTCATCAGTAACTACCTCTGGGTTTTCATTGATAAACACACGGAACAATTCAGTCATACCAGCAACATGAATTGTCTCGTCTCGAATGGACCATTCAACTATTTCGCACATGCCTTTAAGCTTTCCATAGCGTTGGAAGTTCAAGAGCATTACGAAGGCAGAGAACAAGGACATCCCTTCATTACAGACTGTCTGAGCAATAGCCTTAGCTAAGCCTGACTTAGTGTCTGGGTCGAAGTTCTGCATGAACTCAATCTTCTCAGCCATCGCATCGTATTCAAGGAATGCGGTGTACTCAGATTCAGGGAATCCAAGGGTGTCGTTGAGAAGAGCGTAAGAGCGCATGTGGATAGTCTCTCGCTGGGCGAAGGACAGCATCATCATCCTAGCTTCGTTGTTCTTAATACGAGGTAGGAATACATCCACATAACTACCTCCAACTATCACGTCAGATTGCGTGAATAGCCGAAGGATTTGGGTGATGAAGTTCTTCTCAGACGGGCTAATCTTTCCAGACTTCCACTGAGTTACATCTTCATTTAAGTCACATTCCCACTCACCCCAATGGAGCTTGTCATGTTCAATTGCTTGATTGACGAAGCTGGCATAGGAGAAGGGTTTGTATGCTAGTGATGGGGTTAGTAGGCTCACTGATTATTCTCCCAAGGGTAAGCCCAACCATCAGCAAGCCCTAAGATTTCGTAGCCTATGACTTCATAGGGAAGGTTACAACTAACCCAAATCTCTTCACTAGCATGTACAGGAAGTACACTTAGCGCAGGGTCACGATAGATAGGCATTACCTTAAACCCTTCTGGCAAAGGACAATCACCACCATCATGGAACATCTTGTGGTTCATGCGTGGGCGGCAGTGTTCCCACGGTATCCATCTAGTGTCCAAGAAAGCACCTCCGTGGACTACGTCATCTAGCTGGGATATACCCCAAACCTTAGCATCATCACTAAACTCACAATCAATCCCACTCTTAATCAAGTGAGACATATCGATGATTTTCTTGGCTGGTTTGATACGCCAGTTCTCGGTATTAGAATTAAAATCAGGGCCACCATCAGTATCGAACCATGCACCGCTATTGTATTCTGCTTTATAGCCCCTAGCCCTATAACCATAATGCTCTTCTAACTGTGCTGCTGTGAATTTACTCATAATATTACCCTTGACACGACAGGCACTCATCATCATCAACAGCGTAGTCAGTAAGAGCTACACGAGTTGGCTTGAAGCTGACAGTATCAGCCTTAGCACCTGCGCTTGTACGCAAGTAATAGAGTCCTTTAAGTTTCTTGTTGAAGGCACGAAGGTGTACCTCATTGACGTAAGCCTTATCTGTCCCAGCTGGGAAGAATAGGTTCACGGATTGACCTTGGCAGATGTATGGTTGACGTTCTGCTGCATGGTCTACTACCCATCTTTGGTCTAGCTCGAAAGCTGTCTTGTATATTTCTTTATCCCAAGCATCCATCCACTTTAAGTGCTGTACACTGCCTTCATTTAAGATGACTGACGTCCACTGTTCTTCCACCCAGACATTAGAACTAAGATGCCATAACTCAGCATGTTTCTTAATGACTTTATCAAGGTAAGGGTTACGGACAAGGTGAGCACCTACACGGGTACGGTGAGTAAACGCGTTGGACTTCAAAGGTTCTATGGACGCTGAACATCCAGCAATGATTGAAGAGTTAGCATTAGGAGCTATAGCCATCAGGTGAGAGTTACGTACACCTTCAACATCAGGACATGCACCACGCTCTTCAGCAAGGTGGACTGTGGCAGCCTTAGCCTGTGCTTTGATATGAGTGAACATGTCAGTGTTGTACGAGGTAGCCATTGGAGATTCCCAAGGAATGCCTGCACGTTGTAACGCTGAGTGGAAACCCATAGCACCTAAGCCTAAGCTACGTTCCTGAGTAGCACTGAAGACTGCCTTGCGGAGTTCTTTAGGTGCGTGGAAACAGAAGAAGCTAATGACGTTATCAAGCATCTCGATTAGGTCAGCCACCATAGTGGTGTTCTTCCAGTGTTCGTAATGCTCTAGGTTCACACTAGACAAACAACACACTGCTGTACGTTCTGCTGAAGTAGGTAGGTGTATCTCATTGCACAGGTTTGAACCGTGAATGGATAAGCCTTTCTCTTTCATAGCTGGTGGTAGATGCCTGTTAGCCTCATCAATGAAGTTAAGGTAAGGCTCACCTGTACGGAAGCGCGTTTCAATCAGACGTTCCCATAGGTCACGAGCAGGGATTGTGTCCCGAACTGTTTGGTCATTAGGGTCTACAAGATCCCACTGACCGCCAGCGTTCACAGCATCCATGAATGAATCAGGGATGTTCACTGCGTTGTGAATATTGAACGCCTTACGGTTAGGGTCACCACCTGTAGGTACACGGATGTTGATGAACTCAATGATGTCTGGGTGGCTGATGTCCATGTAGGCAGCGTAAGAACCCTTGCGAGTCTTGCCCTGTCTGTAGGCAGTCATGTCACTATCGACAGTCTTCAGGAAAGGTATCGGACTAGGAGCAACGTCACTAACGCTGCGGATGTCAGACCAATGACCGCCCACTCCACCACCTTTAACAGATAGCCATCTAAGTTCGGTGCTATGTCCGATAAGACCGTCCAAGCTGTCAGGCACGTAACTAAGGAAACAACTAATAGGTAGTCCACGGACTTTCTCTCCTTGCGCTGGGGCATTAGATAAGATTGGTGATGAAAACATGAACCAGCCTTTACTGGCATAGTCATATATACGTTGTGCTAACTCGTAGTCGTTACGACAGAATGCAGTAGCGGCACGGGCATATGCATCTTGTGGGTCCTCACCCTCACGACAGTAGTAGTCAGTGAGTAAGGTATGAGCTTGCTCTGAGAGAAGTTCGTTGCGTGAGTAATCAACCGTGATTAGCATTTATCCAATCCTCCACCGTTTTCTTATCTTTGAAGCCAACCAACCGAGAACCATCAGCAGTATTAATAAGTGTAGGAACGCTACTAACACGGTGGTCAATAGCCGATTCCATATCTTTACCAATATCAATTTCATCGTACTCAACCATCATCTTGTCTAGGAGGACAGACATTGCGTAACAAGGGGAACACCCCTCGGTATAAAATTTTATAATCATTTTTCTTCGTCCTTCTCGTCTTCTGTTTCGGCAATGCCAGGATTTAATAATAGGTCCATCAGATAGAAGCCAAACAGAGTTAAGCCTGCCCATGTGACTGCCTGTACTAGATCACCTAGTGCGTTAAACAAGTGCTCCATCTGCTTCTCCTTCTAGCTCCAACCAATCGTGACCATTAGGTCCCCATAGTTTGATGCGGTGGTTTTCTAAATCGTAATCATCGTGTCTTAGGATTCGGGCCATACGTGTGTTGAGTAAGGCTTCTTCTACGGTCTGTTCTTTCTGACGGTACAGTGAGATAACTGCCTCCCACATTTCAGCAACACTGTTGCAGTCAGCAAGAGCAGCTTCGGCTTTCTTAGGGCCTATGCCTTTTGCTCCGGCATAACCATCTGTCTTGTCACCCATAAGCGTCTGAACCATCCACGCGTGATCCGCACTGAACTGACGGATAAGCTGTGGGCGTTTCATTTTGTAGGGGTTGAACAACTTACATGGGATAGTGAGTAGGTCTTTATCAATTGTGATAACGACAGACCCCTTAAGCCTAGGCATGCTTCCGTAGATACCCATCACATCGTCAGCTTCTAGTCCTTCGATACGACTTACACGGTAGTTCTTTTCCAGATGCTCAATCACTTTGTTGTAGACAACAGGTTTGTCCACGCCCTTACGATTGGCCTTGTACTCAGGGTTGATAACCTTACGGAAGTTACCGCCATTCTTAGGGCTTAAACAAAGGATAGGTTTCTTAACGCGAGCACCATGCATCCACTCAGCTATGAGTTTGTCTGCGTTGCGACAGGCCTTACGACTATCAACTACTATTTCATCATCCCAGTTCTCTTGAGCTGAGATTGCGCTGCGAAAGGCGATGATGTCGCCGTCAATTAATCCGTACATTATTCATCCTCAATGATAGAAACATCTTGGACTTTCATGTTGAAGTTCTCATCGTCTTCAGGGGCTTCAAAGAACATAGCCATAGCACCCTCGACTGCTTCGTCTTTAGATGAGGCGTAAACTGCTATGTCTTTAGTGATGCTAAGTTCGATTGTTACGTTATAGGTATTCATTTAGTGGGTATCCTTCCAGTTGTTTCCAATTTCATAAGCTCCTGCAAGCTCACAATTCATGTTTAAATTTTCACCAGCTTCTTTAATGCCTTGAGCAAACAGTTTGCCAATAGCATCAGCGTGAGCGGGACGTACCGACATCTGCACTTCGTCATGGACGTTGGCGCAGTAGTCGAAGGTTTTAGGGTAGTAGGTGGTAGGGTCTACATGTCCTTCACGGACACAAAGGACAAAGTGAAAGTGGGCTAGAGCCTCCTTCATAACTACAGCTCCATCGGACTGCAGCAAACTATTTAATGATGAGTGTTCTGAGGTTGAAATAATGGCTCTACCATCAGCACTCTTAAGGTAACTCTGCTCACGGGTACGCTTCTTACATAGCTCAGTAAGCTTATCTAAGCCTTTGATACCCTTGGCTAGGTCATCACGAATACGCTTACCAATTCCCGGCAACCGACCCTTCTTAATAACACCGTGCTTCTTCCACGCGGACACATAGATCTGCCCTAGGTTAGGGTTACCTGAACCATATAACGTGGCGTAAATTAGTGTCTTACTAGAATCGCGGTCGGGCATACCTGCTGCCTTCATGGTGCGACTGTGAGCATCCGTACCTAACGCTTTGTCACCGTAGATAACGGCTTTGGCATAGGCACCTTTGTCCCAGAAGAATAGTCTGTTAGCTAATCCTCGTAACTCCAGACCCTCAGCGTCACAACCAACAAGCTTATCGCCTGTGTTGGCAGTCCAGACCTCACGCATTCGGAGGTCCTTCTTGTCCACTTGAGCTACGTTAGGAGAGAAGTGAGACATACGGTGGGTACGTGCGCCACATTGGTTAACACGACCATGAATACGTCCATTCTTTTCTAGCTTCATCCACGCATTAGCACCCTCAGATACCTGACCGAGCTGCTTACTGATTCGTAAGTAGCGATTAAGGATGGCAGCTTCTGGGTACTCAAGGTTCTTCAAGGTAGCCTCATTAATCTGAGGGATACCAGAGGGTGTAAGCTTGACGGGTTGCCAATCTAGGTGAGCCTTACTGATACGGTAGGTACACTGTGGGCGTGAGCCGGGGTTGAAAGGTTGAAGAGTAATCTTGGTGTATGGAACACCTTTAGTAACTCCCCTTCCCTTGTTTCCAACCTTCGGTACAGTGACTTCTACTTGATTCCACTGTCTCAACGTCCAGTCCCATGTACCCTTCTCAGGGATAATCACAGGCGTGAACATCTCTTGTAGCCCCCGCTCAATGTCAAACTTCTCACCTGACAGTTCAATGTAGAGTTCGGTTAACTTAGGCATGTCTAACTTAAAGCCGTGCTGCTCCTGTAGGTGGAGACAGAATGCGACCTTGTGTTCCAGCTTGACGGCGGGACGCCAGTCCACTTGCTTCAGCTTGAACCACCCTAGTAGCTCCTTCTGCAGACGCTTGTATACTTTCATGGTGACAAGTACATCTTGGTTGCAATAGGTTCCCATCATGGGATGCCACTTGGAGAAGTCAGAGAAGTCCATCTTCGGGAACCCAAGGTCTTCACCCCACGCTGCTAAGGCGTGGGAACGTCTGTCAGGGAAGAGCATCTTCGATAGAACCAAGGTGTCATACACTTGGTCAAACCGTAACGTGTTAGGGACGATCATGTTGATAGCATGAAGGTCATACCCTAGACCGTTATGAAATACTACGCGGTCTGCCGTAGCCAATAACGCATAGCCTTCTGCTAGCGGAGGAAAGCCCGGCTGGTCTGCATAACATGTAATTTCTTCGGTCTTAGGGTCGCCAACTGATAGGCACCAGTGGCGATTAATAGTGTCAAGAAGGCCGTTGGCCTCCAGATCTGCGACAAGTACTTTCATTTTGAATCCTTTTAGAACGGAACATCGTCACCCCCATCATCGAAGTCACCAAAGCTAGTAGGAGCCTTACTCTCCGGGGCGGGTAGTAGGCGTCCAGTAACTAGGTTGTATTCGTTGAGATCAGCTTCCCCAAGGTCACCGAATTCACGGTTCTTAAGGACACGGATGCGTGATTGGTCAGGGTTATCCCCTTGTTGGTCACGCTCTACGGCAATAATGTTGTCTGATAATTGTTCCAGTGATGCTGAACCACGCAGATCCTGCAGGGTTACTCGACCACCTTCGTTATATGATTTACGGCCACCATCGGGACGCTTAAGATGGGTGATAGCAATTAAGCCAACACCTGTTTGTTCTACCAGACCACGCAATGCGGTCATGAGTAGGTCAATGTCCTTCCGCTCACCCTCACCACTAGACTTTTGTCCAGACACAACGATTGATATGTGATCCAGAATAAGGAAGTCACAGTCCAAGCTAGTAGCCATGTACTTAAGTTTTGATATGAGGTTTGCTGAGTCGATGGAGCCAAAGTGGTCATAGAAGTATTGGGTTTTAACCACTTCATCTAATGACTTCTGGTATGCAGTTGGTGTGATGCAGTTAGGCTCCTCACGCAAGCGGCCCAAGGGAACATTGTTATCTATTGCAATGTAACCGTGTGCTGTCTTGGTGTAGGACTCTTCAAGGAACACGTTGCCAATCTTAAGGCCGTGCTCTTTAACGAGGTGGTAGCCTATCTCCCTAGCGAGAGTAGACTTACCAATGCCTGATCCGGCAGTCATGAGGGTTAGCTCACGCTTACGCAGACCATGTAACTTCTTACCTAATTCAGGATATGGAATTGAATACCCCGGCTTTACAACCGCAAGTAAGTCTTCCATTGAGATGTCCGCGCCGGACAGTATCCCATCAGGTCTGAACGCTTTAGCATCGTAGACTGCAGACATTAATTCTTTAGCACGATGTTGCTCTAGCATTTCACCAGCGTCTTTAAGTGGCAGTGTAGCTATGAAAGCTTTGCCGGGACTGAGTAATGCAGCACATTCATGCGCCGCCTCAATGCCCGGTGCGTCTTGATCCATCAGGAAGGTGACATTTTCATAGCTCTCAATGAACTCAAGATGCTGTTTGATATCAGCCTTGGCCGATTGGGCACCTGATTTAACAGATACCACAGCCCACGTACCGTTGGTCACGGTGGCATAGGCAAGGCAGTCGATCTCACCTTCGGTAATTACCAAACGCTTGCCGCCTGCCTTCCAAAGGTGCTGCCCAAACATAAGGGCGCTCTTCATATCACCAGTACTAAGGAACTTCTTGCCTGCATAGCGTAATTTCTGAGCAATTATCTGCCCGTTGTTGTCACGATATGCTGCTATCTGAACAGTATTGCCTTGGTTATCTTCTCCAATTGAGTATCCAAACTTCTTACAGATATGGTCGTCAATGTTTCGTTTAACTAGGGCCTTATAGACACCCGTGTCGAGTAAGGATTGTGCTTTCTTTGGTGTTCTTTTAGTCATTCGTGTTGCCTTCGTTGAGTCTTCTGGTGGAGTCTTACCGCCACAGCTAAAACATGTACCCCAACCCTCATCGTTCACGCTGTATCCATCACTGGATGGGCATAGAGGGCAGGAAATATGGGTGTCTATCCATTCGGACATGAGCTGTACCTATTTGTATGGTTGGTCTTCAATGGGTTCAAAGTAGATATGAATGCCGCAAGGCTCATCGCCTACGCAGTATCGTTTTGATGCTAGTAATTCCACTATCTGGTCATCATCATTCCAAAACTTCTCAGCCTTGGTCATGACATCAAGTGGGCCTTTGATATAGTTATCAATATCTCCCCTTGGGTATCTCAACTTTCCCTGCTTAGGCTTAAGCACGACACACTCCATCCACAGTCTTAGTGGTCTGTCAGTGATCGTGAACTTAGCTTGGTTACAGATAGGCTGAGATTCCTTACGGAACTGCTCATAGTTCTTGCCGTAGTACGCACCAAACCGCCCGATCCGAGGACGGGAGGCTGGTACTGGCTGAACTGGTAGGAGGAAATAAGAGGCACTAGCGGGTATGTTAAAAGTCTTCTGGTTCGCCTTCGTCATTTGAGCCTTCATTAGGAGTTGGTGTGGGCGGGATGTTGGAGCTTGAGAACTCAGTTGAGTAACCATCTTCATCATCGAACTCGTCACCACCTGATGATGCTGAGCGTTGCTCTAGGAGCTGAACGTTTCGTAGTTGAAGGGCTACACCTTTCATACCGCCTGCTGTGTATGGGATTAGTACAGCTGAGATACGGATGGTATCGCCAGAACTTACAAACACATCTTCTGGTAGCTCGTTGCGTTGAGCATCTACCATGCCGGGTTGGAACTTAGACTTACTGGTTAGCTGGAACATACCGCGTAAATCTTCTTTGCCTTCCTTCTCATCAGCAATGTCGTCACCGCTCTTAATAGGCGAACGATATACTTTAGGTAGCTTGCCCCACTCTGCGATGGCAGCTTCCTTAACGGCAGCTTCAAGCTTAGCTAGGCCTTCAGTAACGCCGGGTTGTGAAGGGTCCATAGTAAGTGTTGTCTTATACTTGCCATCACTGAACTCGTGACCTGAGTCAGGACGAGCGATCCATGCGTATGCTGCTACGCCTACTGGTGTTAGAACTTTGATGAAATTCTTCTTAGTCATTCTTTTGTATCCTTTAGATATCGTATTGGTTTTGTAGTTTGATGGGATCAATTCCCAGTTCGTTAAGCTTGATCGATAGGTCAACCGGGAATGGCTGACCGTGAATCAAGTGATAGAGCACCTCGGAAGAGAGTTCGCTATCACCTAGACTTAATAGTTCGTGCATTTGAAACCTCCAAATCGCGTTTCTTAGCAAGAGGCCCCCCTATTGACCACCCCTTTATTGTCAAAGGTTTACTGTACTTTCTAGCTGAAGAAGTAAGGAGAGTTTAATAGTTCATCCACGTTAAAATCACCTTGAGCTGGAGGCATAGGCAGTTCTACATGTGGTGCATAGGAATGGATGTGCTCCCGGAACTCAGTCAGGTAGTTACCGCTGAAGATTCGGTGCGCTTCTTCCCTGATTACCTTATGGAGGACATCAACCGCATTCTCTCCGCAGTCTAACTGTCCGTGGTGGACACCATAACTGTCGTGTATAAAGGCGGTGGAGCTAACTCCGTAATCATTCTTGAGGCGAAGTGCCACACTCTGGAGTAACCCAGCATCAAAGCTGTGAATGACGTTAGGGCTGGCAGCTAGGTAGTTCTTGCGCTCATCAAGGCCTAAGTCTGAGTCCTCATCCCACAAAGAAAACTGTCCCATCAGTGTCGTAACCTTAGTTTTACGCAGCTTATGGTAAGCCTGTGTGCATTCTACACCGGTTGGCGTCACCCACTTAAGCGGGATCTCCTGTGCTGCGAGAGCTTTAGCACATTGCTGGAAGTATTCCATGATAGTAGAGGCAGAAGTCACCACATCCTTTAGAGCTTCAACTATAAGGTCACGCATGTAAGCAGCGTTGGTTCCTTTACGACCATCAAGGTTATCACAGAAGCCATCCTTCACTAACTGGCTGGCTATTCCACGAGGTGTAACGCCGTAGGGCGTTGTCATTATTGCTCGTTTCACTGTTACCCTTTTGATGTTTCCCATCCACGCTAAGGCCTCCTCTCGGCCTTGTAGAGCGCAATCATTATTAAGCTTAATCACGGCATCCATTACCTCTGTGTACAGGTCATAGCGTTTCTGGAGGCTGCTACAGTTGGTCTTAACCGCACCGGCTGAGTCCTTACCTAATAGAGATAGGATTTGCATTCCATTACATACTCCGTCCATGGCACAGACCGTACGGCTAAGGAAATGTGCAGGATTATCAAGCCTTGTAGCCAATGCATACTCACGGGCTGTCGCTAGAAAAACGTATGGCTCATCGATGGACTCATCTGCCCACAAACGGTCACCGTCCAGAGGGTTTAGACCTGAGTCAACGATTAAGTCGTGGTTTTTATCTACCCAAGCTATCCGCTCAGCCCATGTGGCTTTATCCTGCCCTGCTGTGTTGGCTAACGAAACCTTCAACCAGTGAAGCCCTCGGTCACCTAACGGCTTGGCGTGGTGGAATTGCAACAGACCCTTACAGATCTGGTCACCCTGTGGGTTCAAGTCCTGCGCCATAGGGTATAAACGTGTACGGAAATCTGCAAAGTGTGGGTATGTGTGTCGTGATGAAATTCGTTTGGTCATGTTTTAGTTCTCATGTACTAATAAGTGGTTCTTATAAACTAATAAGTAGTTTCACCGCGTAAGCTACGGGCCATATCAAGTTTGCGGATTAGTGATTCACGTTTGGATTGCATCTTAGCGTTGTCCTCGTGAATTCGGCTTATCATAAGCTTCAATTCAGTGCGTTCAGTCTGATCCATAAGATCCCATTCCTCATCTGTGAGCTTGGCAGGTAGTGGATCGTTTTCAAGGGCAGGCATACCACCTAACTCCCCACCTTCTGCACGTATAACTAACATTGTGTCAAGAATGAAATCATTTACTTGCCACTCAGTGGACTGCACCACGTTTATGGCGTCTAGAAACTTATCGCTCAAGGCTTCCGGGTAGCTGGCTGTGTGTTTGTACATACCAGACCGCATAATCTTGTGCTGAATAATCTCATAGCCGCCTGTAAACCCAGTTAGCTTGCCCTCATCATTGTACTTATGCTCCCAAGGATTAGGTTGGCAGCGCATCGGCACCATATAAGGACGATTCACTTCCAATTGTGCGTTGATATCCGTGATGGCCTGCTGTGCTGCTTCGCTGAGAAACACCCGCCTCTCAGTCTTTCCCGTCTTGTAGACTAGGCGGTCCTCAAACCACCCGCCACCGTGTTTAATCATAAGGTCCAACAACTTAGCCCCTATCTGAACACGCGTGTCTGAGGGCCATTCCTCGTTCTCTATGGCGTCCATCTTAGCCTTCCAACGTGACCATGTGCGGCGGTTAATCGTGCCACCCACTTTAGTGATTAGCCAAGCAGCAAAATCAAAGCCGCCTTGGTCAGCTGCTAAGATCTTGGAGTTCTTTTTCCACCTGTTGAATTCAATCTGTTCCTTAACGGCTTGGCCTATGCGTAGGTTCAAACCTGTGGCTGAACGCCCTTGGTAAGAATCACCACTGGCTCTCTCAGTTAGGATTGTTCTGGCTGTAACTAAGGCAATCTCCTCAGCTGTCAACCAGCCGATCAACCACCACCATTCTTTATGAGCACCACGGCGTCCTGAAGTGATTTCTCGCTTCGCTTCTTCGATGGCGGCTTGGAAGTATGGAACAGCATGAAGCATCATTTCCTTCAATATGATTTGACCGGGCGCTACGTCCCCTAACTCGGCTGATTCATGTTTAACAGTTCCATCACGTCCAACCTTTACTGTACTAAACGTCCCTCTATAACGGTCTTTTCCCCTGTCAATGGCAGCGGCTTCCCAATAGATCTCTCTTTCCTTCTCAGTTATACGCAGAGTATTCTCAGATGCACTTTCTGTCTGTATTATGTCTGTCACGTTCAACAACCCCTTAAATCGCCCTTAACTCTACTAGTTACAAGGTCTTAGTCATAGGTTTACTGTACCCCTTTCACACGCCAATGAGGTGGTCAAATGGGTACATAATTGGGAGGATTCCACAGGCTACGGGGGTTACAGAGATAGTGCTAGACTTATCCCCGTGGCCTGTGGATGACTCTGAGTGTAATGATATTATCTAATAAAATCAACGCTTTGCCGGTTACTACTAGTAAACTGTCTGCATTATGTCTGTACAGTAAACTTAATCATGTCTGTCAAATCAAAGACTTACAGACGGTTCTCATTATAAGCATCTACTAATGTGCCTCCCAAACCCTCTGGTAGAACACCTGCTACATCATTACGCAACAAAGTACCTTTGGTAATAGCATCAGAGGGGCGCATATGAATGTATTTCATACTCATCTCCTCGTTAGCGTGACCTAATAGATGCATTAGTTCCGAAGGTATGATGCCCTGCTCTGTCAGTCTGGTGGCATACGAATCACGTAATGAGTGAACCGTAAACTTACCGTGACGCTTGACGGTGTCAGGGTCGTTTAGACCTGCTCTGTCGATACCCTTGCGTAAGGCACCTAGGCATCCAGTCTTAGACTTTTCATTATCGAAGGCATGTGGGAACACAAACTTTGAGTTCCTTACATCACGATACTTAAACCGAGTCTGCAGCACTTCACGTAGACGGTCAGTCAGCTGCAGCATGTCCGTGCGATCTGTCTTAGAACGATAGACCTTAACGCCTAACCAGTTCACTGTGTCGACCTCATCCCAAAGCATGTTCCTGCCTTCAGACGATCTGACTCCAGTATCGAGGTAGGTTATTAGCAAATGGAAGGTGTCCACAGCCCACAACCTTTGGTTGCGAGGTGCTCGCTCCCACGTACACTTGTTTAAGTAAGTCTTCGTAACAGGATTCATTGCATCGATTAACCTTTGCTCCTCAACTTCTGAAGCAGCACGTCTTTTCTTCTTAACCTTTAACTTCAGATCGTCAAAGTCCAGCTCGTGGTTGATCTTGATGCCCCATGACTTCTTGCATTGCTTCTGGATAGCATGTAGCTGGTCGATCTCTTTGTTGATCGATGCATTAGCGTATCCTTCTTCTTTGCGATGCATGATGATGGCATCTAAATCCCTATTAGTTATGGTAGACCAGAGGCGCTTTGTCTTGAGGCTGTATGGGACGATGCGGTTAGGCACCCGGTACAACTCATCAAGCGGAAACTGTCCGCATATACGCTTCTGGAAGGCCTCAGCCTGTCCTTTACCTGACTCTGACATAAGGGTCTGACGCTTAACGTACAACGCCACAACTTCATCTATAGAAGCCTCGGAATTTAACCCGGCATGTTTATGTGAGAGTTCTCTCTGAACCATTAACGTGGCTATTTCCATAGCTTCGCGTTTGGTCTTACATCCAGTCGACTTACGTTGACCGTTTAGGTGGAAGTTCCAGTTCTGCGATAAAACTTTACCGGAGCTGTCCGTCCTACGGAATAACTTAGTCATGATTTACTCCTTCTTTTAGTAGACATATAACTAAAGTATATACTGTCATTCACGACAAAGGTTTGCTGTTTATTCAAGGTTGCTTAAAACCACCGTCAGCATAAGAACTAGCGATGGAGCTATGGCTACTAGCTTCCAATCCTTGAATAAAGCTACATTATTGTCAAACGAGCTTAATGCAAGGTGATATGGTCCATTTGAGTACCATTTATCACCCTCATCTGTACTACCTACAACCACCTCTGACTGTTTTCCACATAACTCCGTGAACAGTTCTCTGATGCCACGCTCTAGATTCATTCTACCTCCTATAAGGCTTGCTTTAGTGCTTCATAATCTGTGGGTTCAGTACGCTTAGCGTCAAACAGAACTTCAAACGTTTCAGGGTCATAAAACTTCATCAGCTCACGTACGAAACGTTTCACATCAACGCCAAAGGCATCTGCAAAAGCTTTGTACTTAGCCGGTGGTATTTTACCTACACCTGCTTCGATCTGACTGATAAAAGTGTAATACTCTAAACCCACTTTATGAGCTAGCTCACGTTGGGTGTATTCGTTCGTAGTTCTAAGTGTTTTGACGACCAAGCCACCTTGCTTTCTAGCAGTTTTGGACTTATTGTCAGTAGCTTTATGATGTAAAGCCATTGGACATCCCTCCTGAGTGGTTTTACTGTCAGCCTACGGTTTCCGTATGTAGGACAGACTATATGATGCAGACCTCTACGATTACTTTAAGTCTACAGTTGGGGAAGTCTACCATCTATTCTTTTTATGGTCTTCTTCCTTCACTGTGGTCTTAGGGTAGTCTTTAAGTAGGGTCTTTATCTTCCGCTCTTAGCAAGAGGGCCTTGTATTGACACATGGTCATTTTAGCCCCCGGTTAGCTTGCCAATGCGTTAGCTGAAGTATCTCATTGTGCCTATAACCATAGCAATTAGTGTCCAAAAAACAGGTACTAGGTAACCATAATTATTATACATAATGAATAACTCCTCCTAACTGGCGTTGTACAGCCCAACAACTACTAAGAGTTGGTAGAGTGTACGGGAAAACAAGGCCTAATAGTATGAAATATTTAAAGTTTCTGCCTTGAGTCAACTCAAAAGAGTTGCGGTAGATCACGTCTGGCATGATCTACGACAATGCTTCTGGTTTAATGGGTATGAGCAAGTATTTTAATGACGTGATCTTGTACAAAGTTACACGCCAAGGTATTAACTGGCTTATCAGTGAATAGGTAATGACGCATACCCCAATGAAATGGGATTATACGAGCCTGACCATGTGGTTCCGTGCAGCTCTGGCCTGTAAAGTAGAAGGTTCTCGACTTGTAGTTGTGACCAGTCGCCCCGGTAAGCTTAAACCTGACGTTGGTTAGACTTTCAACCGTCATAAAACGATATTCAGTGACGTTTGGGCCGGATTGGCTTGTTGTAACGCTTAACACGATGTCGCCCGGCTTAAGGTTGGCTTTAAAATGAGCCTTTACAGCCGCCTTTTCCCAGCCTAGGTGATATTCGAGAGCGTTAGGGCTTTTAATAGTGGTCATGGCGTAATTATCCTTTTAGTTGTGACTGACGTATGGCTAAACTATCCCAAACATCTTGCCAGTGTATAGCTGTAGACGCGCTCAACGCTGTTTGTACGTTGTCATAATAGTAAGGCCTTTCGTTTGTATTAATTGTGGTTTGGTTGTGCATTGAGTGCCTTAACGTGACGCTTAACCGTTGTGCTTTTGCGTATACTTGGGTTTTAGTCTTCATTGTTTTGCTTCCTTTTAGTTATTTATCTAGTTCATTGAATAGCCGTGGATGGCTTTGTACTGGCGTTCAGCGTTCTTTTGTTCACGCTTAGGCAATGTGTCCCAGTGCGTTATAAACGTGTCAAAAGCCCTCTCCTGCCTAACCATGCCTTGGCGATACAGCTTGTTATCTTCTGGGTATTCAAACTCGCCGGTATCCGCTATTACATCGTTAGCATTCACAAGGTCCGAATATTTACGATCCGCTATATACATGCGGTTAACGGTGGCTTGATGGGTTTTGTTGATGGCTGTAATTACGATCATCTTTATACTTCCTTTTGTTTTACGTTTGGTTTAGATTCTTATGCAGTGCGGCTAATTTCTTTTTAGCCCCTTCTTTTAGCGTTATATCGGGGCCACCTCTTAACCAATCCCCATGATAGTTCGCACTGTCATTTTCGATAGAATGAATAGCCTGAGTGATTGCCTCGACAGTTTTGTAATAGCTCACATTAATGCTTGTAGCTCTCATGATTGCTTCCTTTTGTTTTACGTTTGGTTTACTCGGTGGCTCTCGTACTGAAAACCACCTGATAAACTCAAAAGAGTTCTAGTTGTTCAGCCTCTGGAAATAATTCTAATTGCATGGCTATTGCTCCCTGCTGGCGACTTCGTAGAGAACACCCACGAAGGCAGATAGAATTAAGAAGGCCGGAAGGCCAAACACTAGGGGCCACGTATGGGCTAAAAACTCAATAGATCCTATTGTTATGCTGTCTGGTAGATTCATTGTCATGATTCCTTTAACGTATGTTTACTGGATTTAAGCGGCTAGAAAAGTGGTTTGGTGTTCTGGACGTACAAAACCGGAGGTGTCGCCTATCGCGTCACCCTTGGCACGTAGCCCAACAATAACACCCTGCTTATCTTCTGGCCTATAGTCGGTTAGATCCCCATCGATCACAGTGGCGGTAACGCCGTTAATTGTGTAATGGGTTGGTAATGGTTGGTTGCGCTTAGTGGTGAACACTGCCGCCACGTTACGACCGCGTGACAGTTCGCCAGCTGCTAACGCATCGTTGTTTTCAGATAAACTAAACGTTAACGAGTAATAACCTGGCACGTTACGGTTTGGCACTTTTGTATAGTCGTAGATGGTAGCTTCTGGCGCTGCCGAATGGATTAGCTCAATAACAGTCATGAAAACGCCCACATGGTTAACCTTTGACACTTCCCATTTAATATCACTAGTTGCGTTAGGTCTAAACGCTAGGGCCATGTTTAGCTTGGCTGCTTTAGTGCGAGCGGATATAACTTCCTTGATTAGCAGAGCGACAAACAATGGGCGGTTCTCGAAGTATAAGCGCGTCTTAGCCGTTCTCGCGGCCTCTTTACCTGCGGCATACATTGGGTTACCTGCAGTGTTTAAGCATGCCTCTTTGCAGCCGTCAGAAGCCATGGCACAGGTATTGTAACCACTCACATTAGATGGCGCTAAGTGTAACGGGAAGGTTAACACGCCGTTTTCCTTGGCGTTCTTTGCTACCTTTGGATTGCTTAGTGGATCTGCAAAGAGCGACCCTTTAACCTCATACTCGCGAGCTAAGCGCATCAGAGCGGCTTTAGTCATTAGGTTATAGGTGTCGAATGCTGAAAAGTCAGTTTTCTTTAACATGGTTATGCTTCCTTTTAGTTTGATACGTTTAGTTACTGCGGGTTTACTCGGCGGCACTGTTAGGCAATGCCGGCCTGATAAACTCGTTTATTGTCAAAGAGCGGTCGCGTTTCGGCGAGAAATCCATTAGAGCGCATACAGTAAACCTTTGTCAACAGTGCACGAAACGAAAAAACAGTGGTGTGCAAGTGTTTGAGCTAACCGAATCAGAGCGAAACGCCCACGCCGTAACGCCTCCATCCCATACAATAGCGATCAAATGAGTATCAAATTAAATACACTAAATCTATATACAACACTGCTAGTAACGATAAAGCCCACCAATAGCAGGCGATACGCTTAACGGTGCGCGTTACTGTCTGTCTAATGTCTGTTAGCTAGTGATTTGATGAGCAATTAGCAAGCCTTGAGGCCCACCCCCACCCATCCGATTTGAGCCATCGTTGTGTCCAAGCCGAGGGGGTAGGCGGGGGGTAGCGTTAGTGTGCGCGAGGGGATATATGACCTTACGAATCTTCCCGTAAAATTGAAAGCACCCTCCCGCCTCACCACCGCCTCACGCACCGTCTAACACCCCGTCCACCCTACCTATACATCGCGTTGGGTTATAACTGAACGACTGCCATCCGTCCTCCTACGGCCTCTGATAGACACTACGTTGCTACCTAGTTCCCTGCCTGCGAAACCACCCTGTGCCATCTCCATAAAGTCTTCAATCTCCTGCTCCCACCGGGAGTCTAGGACACCTTGACGAGCTTCATCTACGGATTGACCCATCGACTTCTGCCAGTAAGCAACAGCACCTGCTAACGCATCCACCCTATCGTCATGCTTTAAGCATCCACGGTCACGAGTAATGTGTGTAAGCTGGTACATAAGGGAGTACACATGGTCTGTATTCTTGACATCGGAACGTATGAGAGCTTCATCCATCACTAAACGGTGCTGCGTCATGACAGGCTCAAGGGTATCGATGATACGCCCTTCCTTATGACCCTTAGCCCATTCAGATTCCTGCACAGTACAACCGCCGGGCCAGACCTTCTGAAGGATAGGACCGAATGAAGTAACCCATAGTCCCTGTCCGTAGTTAGGTTCTACCTCTACCACGTTAACTGAGAAACGTTTAGCATCTATAGCGATCTGCTGCATGGCTTCTGCTGGGTCACCCTTAAGGCCACCTACATGGAGGACGTACATGATGCCATTCAGTGTAGACACAATGGCCCATGCTGTTTCATCCTTACCACGACCTGCGGGGTCAACGAATAGCACCGTACCGTCATAAGCTTCCCACTCAGTATCAGTGAAGAGAGGCCTTAAGAAGTGGTCACCAGAGAACCCTAGGTTACTAATGTCTCTGATCTGATTCTTCTTATCACTGTCACGACCCCACTGTACCTGCAAGGGTGCCTTGACGGGGTTAGTAGAGAACACAACCAAGTCGAACTGACGTAATGGATAACGCTCAGCATCAGACAGACTCGTATCGAGCATGTACTGTAGGGCGTATGTAGCTCTACCCTTAGACTCGATGGCGACCATCTCGTCATGACCGAAGCGAGTATCAGTTACCTGACCATTCTCTAGTAGACCATTAGCATGCTTACGCTTTAGGTAAGGCGCTAAGATGTTTACATCCTCACCTGTTAACTCGTCACGTAGCACGTAGTTCTTCAACTTGTCTACTGTGGGATAACGTACTGGGATTGTGAATGTCCGGAACTGCATGGCCTTAACGAGTACGTTGTAGATAGACTCTTCGGTCTGTGGTGTACCCAATAGGATGATGTCACCCTTACCATGCTCTGTCTTGGTGATAGGCACGAAGTCAGACTGTACGACCCTAACGATTCTCTGTCGGGCTTCCTCTGTGAGGGAGTTCTTCTCTACCTCGATATCGTCTGCGATCAGTAACGTAGCACGACTACCTGTAATCTGGGAGGTGATGCCCCTAGCAGCTACGGAATAGCTCTGGGACAACGAACTGCCTGACACATCGAACTGGTCAGCCTGATCTCTACGTGCAGCTCCTTTCTCACGAGCGCCTTCTATAAGCCACTTGAGGATTGGCATCGATGAGATGATACCTTTAGTCTGCGATACGAACTCCTTAGCCTTACTACCTGCGGCAGATACAACTAGGATCTTCTCGTCACGGGGGTTACGCATGAGCCGCCATATAGCGAAGGCTGATGTGATATAAGATTTACCTGCGCCACGGAAGCATCGAACAATGTCTTCACGAGGGTTTTCATACAGCGAGGTTAGTTGATGATTGTCTAACTCAATAGCTTCAGCTGTGTCGTAACCGTACTGTAGACGGTGGGCTATCTCATACTGTGCCTCTGTTGGGGGCGGTAGTCCGAGGTGGTGCCACACAATGGCTAGGAAGTTACGAAAGTCATCAAACGCAGGCCATAGTTCTTCAGGGAACGCGGCTTGCCAGTGAGGCTTATCGTCAATCATGTAGGGGTTGAGCATAGGCTTGCCTTAATGATGGGTAGTGAAGAGGCACGAAGCCTCCTCGATTAACGAAGGGGTTGTGAAGCCTCCTCGATTAGTTAGTTGCCTTGATAGGCATTACGTTGGTGTACTTCTTAAGGGTGTCGGACAGGTTATTGTCTGTCTGGACAACCATCTCTTCAGGTGGGAACTGCTTTAGAAAGTTAACAGCAGCGTTAAGTGTGCTTGCGGGTGCAGGTATTTGCTCGCCAGACCGTGGGTCTAACTCACCGTTCTCTACCCGGTCACATAAAGATTTAAGTAGCGAACCCTTGAGGTCAGCACTAGTTTTTTTCATCGGGTTATTCCTTTAGCTTTCTCGTAGCTTCTTAGTCCACCTAATCCTAGGAGGGACATGACGAGAGTTGAGAGTTCAGCCGCTTGGATAGCGGGGAGTTCTGCCGGTAATGCATGGAATGCGTTGATGAGTCCAGCAAACGGGAGGATAAGGAACTGGTAACCAAGACCAATTGCACATACCCACCCTATTGCAGGACGCCATCCAGCCACAAACACGGAGCTATGCTTAGCGCCTTCGATGTTTGCCATCGCTTGTAAGTTGTGGGGTTTCTGGAGGACTTCGGTCAGTCGAAGGGTAGCATTCGCTTTCTCTTCGTCAGACGTGAACAGGTCATCAAGACCTTCCATGACACTCCCAGCAATCCCCGCGAAGGGATTGAGAGATGCCATGTTGTTTTTCCTAGTTTGTTATAGGGCCGCTAGTTTAAGCACACCCATAATTCCTAATTGGTCCGCAAACACAACAGCGCCTGCGCCCATAGCAATCCATTTGATTTGCTTGAGAGTCATGGTGATTATTTCAAGGGTTGTCTTTAAGTCAGTGGAGGTTTGCTTGAGGATAGAGATTTCATTCTCATGACCATCAACTCTCCACTCTATCTTAGTGACTCTTTCGTTATATTGGTCCATACCATCCTCCATAGATAGTCCCTGTTGCTGGTTGTTTCATTGGTGGTACAGAGATTGAAGGGGACTCAGTGGCTAAGGGCGTAAACTCCCAACCCCAACCAAGTCCAACTTCCTCTGAGGCTGGAACTATCCATTCGTATGCTGTCACGGCTCTACGTACTCATCATCAGGGAAACCATCCCAGCCCCAAGGGGTCCGATAGCGCACTCCTTTTGGCCCATCAGATATACGAGTACCCCCCATAGCAAGTATGAACTTGACCATGTTATCCCCACGGGGATGAAGGATGATTCGCTGGATTCCTGTAGGTTCCATTAGTTCTTCTACAACGAAGTTACTTGGTGGAGCATGAACCCACGCTAGTGACCCAGAAGCATCAGGAGCAAAGAGGCTTAGTACAACATTGAAAGTTCCTTGGGCATCCACAGTCCCACTCTGTATCATTAACAATACATCTGTACCTACTTCACGCAGTTCAAACACAACGTCTGAACTTAGCATCTCAAAAAGCTTCAGGTTTAAGCTTGACTTAACCATGTCCACCAAATCAGCCTCTACCCTCCCTAAACTTGATCTAGTTAAGGATAGGTTAGGGCCAAGATTTCCTCCAAGCATATAAGGCTCACTAGAAGCATATAGCCTGTCGAAGTCCTCGGGTGAGACTTCTGTTATTAATTGTGCGTACATCATGTTGATGTCCTCTTTATACTGTTATTGAAAACTAAGGCCTACTTGTGCGCCCGTGACACCTATAACAGTCTGAATGTTTACAAGCTGCCTCCCTAAATAGCAATCCTGTGGATTAGCAGGGCCCCCATTTAAAACATCCCAGGCCCAGTGATAGGTAGAGTAGACCACGCCGTCTATAATTTGTTGGCCAGCGGAATACCCAGCAGTGGTGGACCCTGCCAGAATTGTAGCTTTGTCTGTGGAAGCAACGGGAGTCCCATGTGTATTCCACTCACGGCCATTAAGTATCATCTTACTAAAGGGATTCACACCCATAACACCTCCCTTAACACCTACCTCCAGACTTAGGGTTCCAGCAGCGGTATAACCACTTAAACCACCTCCACTGACATCATATACTTCTGCTCCATTAAGGCCTTGAGGCGTTAAGTCGGCAAGGTAACCGTACATTGCTCCGTCATTGAAGAAGTTGTAACCAAAGCCGTGGTCGCTTAGAGGTATTTTATCATTAGTAGACCAAGAGCCAACCGTCATTTGTTGTGTAAACAAGCCTGACCATATCTGAGCACCATTGAGGTTTATTTTCTGCACAGCACTACCATTAAAGTTAGTGGTGCTAACATTACCTAAAGCAATTGATTGACTCATATTGCCTCCTTAAGTAGTGATGTTCAGGGTCGTACCTGACATAGAGAATGTTGCACCAACGGGACCTGTAGCACCTGTACCACCTTGAGAACCTGTATTACCAGTGTTGCCTTTAGCACCTACGGAACCTGTAGCTCCATTAGAGCCTGCGGCACCTACGGAACCTGTAGCTCCATTAGAGCCTGCGGCACCTGTGTTGCCTTTAGCACCTGTGGCACCTGTAGCTCCATTAGAGCCTGCGGAGCCTGTGTTGCCTTTAGCACCTACGGAACCTGTAGCTCCATTAGAGCCTGCGGCACCTGTGTTGCCTATGTTGCCCTTAGCTCCTGTAGCGCCATTAGAGCCTGCGGAGCCTGTGGCACCTGTAGCGCCATTAGAGCCTGCGGAGCCTGTGTTGCCTTTAGCACCTGTAGCGCCATTAGAGCCTGCGGAGCCTGTGGCACCTGTAGCTCCATTAGAGCCTGCGGAGCCTGTGTTGCCTTTAGCACCTGTGTTGCCTACAGGGCCTTGAGAGCCCGTGGCACCTGTGTTAC
>Ga0308009_10000231_pt1 | contig 45851 bp, 46 predicted proteins | sample Neamet127_FD_203134 | JGI IMG/M metagenome (GOLD analysis project Ga0308009, IMG submission 203134) | Marine microbial communities from water near the shore, Antarctic Ocean - #127 | ecosystem: Environmental > Aquatic > Marine > Unclassified | place: Southern Ocean | collected 2014-07-24 | reverse complement strand
AGGGCAGATCACTAAGCTCAAGTTGGTCAAACGCCAGATGTACGGACGCGGTAAACTGGACCTACTTGAAGCGCGATTGGTCGGCCCCGCATGGCTCTGAGATCATCAAATGTGCGTCAGAGCCCAATATTGACCCCACCTTTCGGCAGCGCGGCGGTTATCCCGGTAGTCGATAGGAGGGGCCCACGGACGACGACGCACACCGTCAGGTGTGCTGGTGGCGGCGTCCGTGGGAGGTCCCTGTTGACCCACCGGGTTAACCGCCGGGGATGGGATCCGGGGGAAGGGGTTTTCGGCTCAGTTCCGGTTTTTGAACCGCCAGCTGTCGTTGCCTGTCTCGATGATGTCGCAATGGTGGGGGAGCCGCGCAGGAGCTGTTGATCCAGGATGAGGTCGAAGGCGCGGCGATCGGTGATATCGTGGATAGAGCCCTGCTCCCGTTCGAGGACCGGGATGCCGATCGCTTCACCGCCTCCGGTCCCCATGTAAGGCTCTCCCCGGAGATTACCTTGGCGCTGGCAATGGCGCTGCACGAATTGGCGACCAACGCCATCAAATACGGGGCGCTGTCGGTGCCGGAAGGCAGGGTCGCGATCGAATGGTCGATCAAGCAGCGGCAGGGCAAGCGTCACCTGTTCTTCTGTTGGCGCGAGCATGACGGTCCGACAGTGACCCTATCCCGGAAAATGCTTCCTGCGAGAATGAGAAGGATCTGGCAAAATCGAAGCTGATTTAAGCTGGAGATGTTGTCGATGCCTATACCCGCGAGTGCCTGGCGATCCACGTCGATCAGGGGATCAAGGGTGAACAGGTGGTCGATGTCATGGACCGCCTGCTGTTCGAGCGCGGCAGTCCGCCTGCCAAGATCAGGGTGGATAATGGTCCGGAATTTATTTCGCGGGCGCTCGACCACTGGGCCTACATCAACCGCGTCACGCCGGACTTCGGCAGGCCGGGAAAGCCGACCTACACGGATGTTGTAGAAAAGTCCTTTCAACCGGGCGCGGGCATTTTCTTTGAGCGGGAGCTGGCGCGATCAGGTCAATCCGGACATACGGACTGGGCTCGCAGTGGGCTTGGTTGTTAGTCGACAGAGGCTTGTTGCTAGAACATCAAGGACGATCTCGCCTGGACGATCACACCGCAGCCGGCCATCGATCGAGTGCCATTTCGGCGATGGAGAGAAGTTCGTTGATCGTAGCGCCGTCGCGCGCTTGAACGGACATGCCTTCCATGACCGTATTGATGAATTTGCCTAGGACGGCCGGATCAGTATCGGCCGCAAGTTCGCCCTGCGCGGCGCCCCGATGTAAACGCTCGATCAGGAGGGCCTCCGCCGCGATACGCTTGTCGCGCAGCAGGCATTCGATGGCGGCGGACGCCGGCGACACGGCTGCCGCTGCCGAATACATGAAGCAGCCGGCCGGCGTTTCAGGTTCCGAGAACGATGACGCCGCTCGTTCCAGCAGGCCTTTGACGGCCTCGAAGGTGGACAACGCCGGATCGTTGATGGGTTCATAGAGGTGGACGCTGAACGTCGCAGCGTAGCGCTCGATCACCGCCGCGAACAGCCCCGCCTTGTTGTCAAACGCCGCGTATAGACTGGCGGCGGCGACGCCAGTTTCTGCCACCAGATCGGCCATCGACGTCGCCTCGTAGCCGCGCTGCCAGAACAGCCGTACCGCCTTGTCGAGCGCAGCGTCAGTGTTGAACTCTCGAGGGCGGCCTGCGCCACGACGAGCTTTCGTGTCTGTCATGTCTGATGCCCGATATGGAATGATCGATAAATAATAGCTTGAACCTCGTCGCTGACATCGATACAGAACGATCGTTCAATAATCAAGGAATGGTCCATGAGCCGCATCGTTCGGATCCACGAATATGGCGACGCCAGCGTCCTCAAGATTGAAGATGTGGCAGTGCCCGCGCCCGCGGCCGACGAGGTGCAGATCGCTGTCAAGGCGATAGGCATAAACCGCGCCGAAGTGATGTTCCGCAACCATGCCTACCTTCAGGAAGCCGAGTTCCCGAGCCGCCTCGGCTACGAGGCTGCCGGTATTGTCGGCACGGTCGGCGCGGACGTGACCGGGTTTGCGGAAGGCGAAGCCGTCAGCCTCATCCCCCCGCTCGATATCGCGCGCTGGGGCACCTATGGCGAGGTCGCCAACGTGCCTGCCCGCCTCGTCGTCAAGCATCCGGCGGCGCTTTCGTTCGAGGAAGCGGCGGCCGTGTGGATGCAGTATGTCACCGCTTGGGGTGCGCTGGTGGAGCAGGCGAAGCTCGGCGAGGGCGATTTCGTCATCGTCACCGCTGCTTCCAGCAGCGTCGGTCTTGCTGCCTTCCAGATTGCGCGGATGGTCGGCGCGACGGTGATCGCGACGACGCGTACCGGCACCAAGCGCCAAGCCCTGCTTGATGCCGGTGCACATCATGTCGTCGCGACCGGGGAAGAGGATCTGGTAGCAAAGGTGATGGAGATAACCGATGGTGCAGGTGCGCGCGTGGTGCTCGACCCGGTCGGAGGCCCGTCGTTCGAGCCGCTGACCGCGAGCATGGCGCGCGGCGGCATTCTGCTTGAATATGGCGCGCTCAGCGGCGAGCCGACGCCGTTCCCGTTGTTCTCCGTGCTGGGCAAGAGCCTCACGCTCAAGGGTTATCTCTACAGCGAGATCGTCTCGGACGACGCCGCCCTCGATCGCGCCAAGGCGTTCATTGTGGCGGGACTGGAATCGGGCGCGCTCAAGCCGCGGATCGCGCGCACCTTCTCGCTCGACGCCATCCAAGACGCACACCGCTTCCTCGAATCGAATGACCAGATCGGCAAGGTCGTCGTTACGGTCTGACCGGCAAACCTGGGGGAGCGAGCGATGGCTCCCCCTCCCGGACACAGGATCGGACCCTCAGCGCCCATGCCGTCGCTGTGGCGCAGTCTTGAAAGCATGACCGCTCCTCCTCCGCGTGCCAGACCTGTCTCAGGGTAACATGGCGGCTATGCCTGCCCGATCAGAGGGGGCGCATTTTGAAAATGGCCGGGGAACCTCGCCTGATTATAGAAGCGCCAGTCTCTGGACAGGATTGAAACTCCCCCCCTGTATAGTATGCTGAAGCGATTTCTTGAGAAAGCGCGATGCCACATTCACCAGAGGACAAGAAGCGAGCCATAACACGCTTGCGGCGTATCAAGGGCCAGGCGGACGCTTTGGAACGCGCGATCGAAGCCGGGGCCGATTGCACTCCTCTGCTGCAGCAAATTGTCGCCATGCGAGGCGCGACAAATGGACTGATGGCAGAAGTGATGGAGAGCCACCTTAGGGAAACATTCGGTGCCGGTGCAGTTCCGGCCGTCAAAAGCGAGAACGGCGATCACGATGACAAGGTGGAAGGCGTAATGAAGATTCTGCGTACATATCTTAAGTAACGACATCAGCGATCTTCTTCTTGCCGCCGCTCTTCCGCGGTTAGAGCAAAAGCCTCGTGTCTTGCTACCCGGTGCCGTTCACCAGAGTGCAGCCTTTTGGCGTTCTGTCCCTCGATTTTGTTGTCGGCGTAGCGAGCACGAGCGTCTTCTCCGGCGTTTTTCAGGGCGTCAGGATCGATGCACCCTTCAAGATCGATGGGCGGGTCGCAGGCTGTGGGCGACACAGAGGTGGAGGCCTGCGAAGCGAAGCCACCCCCACATGACTTCTCTGGTTTGACATCCTCATTCCGACACCTCTTGCATACTGGCAGGGAGTATCGTAGGGATACTCCCTGCCAGTATGAGAGCGTCGATAAATTTCCGATGGCGCAACGGCCTCGCACCGGCAATCGGTTTCAATCAACGAGGGTATCCCAAGATGAAATCTCGCGCCGCCGTAGCCTTCGAGGCGGGCAAGCCACTCGAAATTGTCGAGATCGATGTCGCCGCACCCCGGAAGGGTGAAGTGCTCATCCGGGTGACGCATACCGGTGTGTGCCACACCGATGCGTACACGCTGGCGGGTAATGATCCGGAGGGCGTTTTCCCGGTGGTTCTAGGCCACGAGGGCGCGGGCATCGTTGTCGAGGTCGGTGAGGACGTCACGAGCGTCAGGCCGGGCGATCACGTGATTCCGCTCTACACCGCCGAGTGCGGCAAGTGCGATTTCTGCGCGTCGGGCAAGACCAACCTGTGCGTCGCTGTCCGCGAAACGCAGGGCAAGGGCTTGATGCCCGATGGCACCACCCGCTTTTCGTACAATGGCCAGCCCCTCTACCATTACATGGGCTGTTCAACCTTCAGTGAATATACTGTCGTCGCCGAAGTCTCGCTCGCCAAGATCAATCCTGAGGCAAACCCCGAACATGTCTGCCTGCTCGGCTGCGGCGTCACGACCGGCATCGGCGCAGTCCACAATACCGCCAAGGTCCAGCCCGGAGACTCGGTCGCCGTGTTCGGCCTGGGCGGCATCGGCCTCGCGGCCATTCAGGGTGCGCGCCAGGCGAAGGCGGGTCGCATCATCGCCATCGACACCAATCCGTCCAAGTTCGAGCTGGCACGCCAGTTCGGTGCGACCGAGTGCATCAACCCCAAGGACCATGACAAGCCCATCCAGCAAGTGCTGATCGAGATGACGGGCTGGGGCATCGATCATACCTTCGAGTGCATCGGCAACGTCCACGTCATGCGCGCCGCGCTTGAATCAGCGCACCGTGGCTGGGGTCAGTCGATCGTGATTGGCGTTGCCGGCGCGGGCGAAGAGATCTCCACCCGTCCATTCCAGCTCGTTACGGGCCGTGTCTGGAAGGGGTCCGCTTTCGGCGGCGTCAAGGGACGTACACAGCTCCCCGGCATGGTCGAGGACGCCATGAGAGGCGATATAGATCTGGCCCCGTTCGTTACCCATACCATGGGTTTGGAGGAGATCAACGAGGCGTTCGAACTGATGCACGAAGGCAAGTCGATCCGCACGGTCATTCACTACTGACCCGCCGATCCGAAGCGGCGCCAGGCGCTCGGATCGACAAGCCAGCCTTAATCATGGCCCGACCCCGGCCATGATGAAGCGCTCCCTGGCAACTGAGCGATGCGGTACAACCGCCGAAGTGCAGTCGTTACACGCCGATAGCGGCACGGACCACGGCCGCCTAACCCATGCGCTTACCTGCGGGGTGTGTAGCCTCGTCGCGCGACCCGACGGAAAAAGGTTTTGTCGTACCTTAGTTTAGTGCTGGAAAATATTCCAAAGGTTTCGAAGCTCGGGCCATCGTGGCCGTTGGATGCATTGAGTCGGAAATGCATTCATCTGTTACCCTGATTGTGATGAAACACGGGCCGCACGGGCGGATACGGCAGGAAAACTAAGTTGAAAAACAAGGATATACACTCGACGACGCAGGCCTCCGACCATGGACATGCGGGGCCGCCCGCTTGCGTGCAGGTTCGCGGCGCGCGCCAGAATAACCTCAAAAATATTGACGTCGATGTACCGCGCGACGCCTTCGTGGTGTTCACCGGCATATCGGGCTCGGGCAAGTCATCGCTCGCGTTCGGCACCCTTTATGCCGAAGCCCAGCGGCGTTATCTGGAATCGGTTGCGCCCTATGCCCGCCGCCTGATCGACCAGGCCGGCGTGCCGGAGGTCGACACGATCGACGGATTGCCGCCTGCGGTCGCGTTGCAGCAGCAGCGCGGCTCGGCCAACGCGCGATCCTCGGTCGGCAGCGTGACGACGCTCTCCAGCCTGGTGCGGATGCTCTATTCGCGCGTCGGCGAATATCCGCGCCATCAGCCCATGCTCTATGCGGAGGATTTCTCCGCAAACACGGTCGCGGGGGCCTGCGCGACCTGCCACGGCATCGGCCGCGTATATGACGCGACCGAAGAGACGATGGTGCCTGACGACAGCCTCACCATTCGCGATAGGGCGATCGCCGCCTGGCCGACCGCCTGGCATGGCCAGAACCTGCGCGATATCCTCGTTTCGCTCGGCTATGACGTCGATACGCCGTGGCGTGACCTGCCGAAAAAGGATCGCGACTGGATCCTCTTTACTGACGAGGCGCCGACGGTGCCGGTCTATGCGGGCCTGACGCCCGAACAGACCCGGACGGCGCTCAAGCGCCGCATGGAGCCGAGCTACCAGGGCACCTTCACCGGCGCGCGCCGCTATGTGCTGGAAACCTTCGCCAACACTAAAAGCGCGCTGATGAAGAAGCGCGTCTCGCGATATATCATCGGCCGCGATTGCCCGACCTGCGACGGCAAGCGCCTGAAGCGCGAAGCCCTGTCGGTCAAATTCGCCGGCCTCGACATTGCCGAGTTCGGCGACCTGACGGTGTTCCAGCTGAAGGACTTGCTGATGCCCGTCACGCATGGCGAATATGGGGCAGTCTCCGCTCCCTCAAAGGCCCATGTCCTGGAAAAAGCGGCCCGCGATGCAGCGGTCGAACAACGGGTTGCCGCGGGCGGCTCTGCGCACAAGAGCGCGCCCGACGTGCGCCGCACGCCCAATCTCTCCGACGAGAAGCGGATCGCCGCCCAACGCCTTGCCTGCGAATTGATCGAGCGACTCGAGCCGCTGATCGATCTTGGCCTTGGCTACATTTCGCTCGACCGCAGCACGCCGACGCTCTCCTCCGGAGAGCTGCAGCGCTTGCGGCTTGCCACGCAATTATCGTCACAGCTTTTCGGCGTGGTCTATGTGCTTGACGAGCCTTCGGCAGGGTTGCACCCGGCAGATGGCGAAGCCTTGCTCACCATCCTCGAGCGTCTCAAGGCGGCGGGCAACTCCCTGTTCGTCGTCGAACATGATCTCGACGTGATCCGCCGCGCGGAATGGCTCGTCGATGTCGGGCCAGGAGCCGGGGAAGACAAGGCCATCCACTATCGCGGATGGCCTGTCGTATTGCTTCTATTGATTTCCCAAAGCCGTCCCGTCCATTCCGGAGCGCAGACGTCCCAAACCGTGCAGTCAACGGCAGCTTGGGGAGCCGCCCGCTCCGCTATTTCGCGGCCAGCAGGGTGAACTTATGAATCTGCGGCGGTTCAGAAAACAGTTCGTCCGCCTTCTCCATCAGTGCGGCGGCAACCTTGCCGTCAAGATGGGCCTGCCGATCCTCCTCCGTGTCGAACGTATCGAAGATCGCGTACGCACCGGGACCTTCCTCGATCGCATACCAGGTCAGAGTGCCCGGTTCAGCTTGAACGAGCGGCAATGCCGAGGTGAGGAAATCGGCGACATCGCGCTCTTTTCCGGGCTTGGCCTTCAGGGGTACATACAGGGCAAGTTTGGGCATAGATCGCTCCTCAAGTGAAACGGACAGATATTGTTCGGCAAAATAACGGACGAGCGGGCCGGTACGTTCCCCATGAGGCGGAGCACACGCGGCCCCGCCTCCTCGTCGAAATCAGAACTGCTGTGCGGTCGGCCGGATGACGATCGCGTTGATGTCGACGTCATCAGGCTGTTCGACAGCGAACGCGATAGCACGCGCCACCGACGCCGCAGGGATGGCCTGTTTATAGAAGTCGAGTACCGTCTCGGCAGCCGTGCCCGACGTCGTGAACTTCAAGTCGCTTTCGACGGCTCCGGGCTCGATAGACGTGACACGGACCTTTTCGCCCACCTCCTGGCGAAGGCCCTCGCTGATCGCGCTGACGGCGAACTTGGTGCCGGAGTAGACCGTGCCGCCTGGTGCGAAGACCTTGATGCCCGCAACCGAGCTCAGGTTGATGATGTGGCCGCTGCCCTGCTCGAGAAAGCCGGGAAGAGCCGCCGCGATGCCGTAAAGCGTACCCTTCAGATTGACGTCGATCATCTGGTCCCACTCGTCGGTGTTGACCTCGGCCATCGGACGGATCGGCATCAGCCCGGCGTTGTTGATCAGCACGTCGAGGCGACCGAAGTCGGCGATGATCGCGGCGACGACGGACTGGACCGCCGACTTGTCGGTGACGTCGAGCGCGTAGCTACGTGCCGTGCCGCCGCTTGAGGCGATGTCCGCGACAACCTCGTCGAGCCTGTCCTTGCGACGGGCGGCGATGGCCACCTTGGCGCCGCGTTCAGCGAGAAGCCGCGCGGTTTCCGCGCCGATACCGGTGCTGCCGCCGGTGATGAGAACAACCTTGCCTTCGATACCTTTGGTCATGACTGTGTGTCCTTGATTTCAGATGTTGATTTTCTGCTGGATCGCGGCCCCGCGCCAGCGGTAGCCGCCGCGTGGATAAACGAGGCCAATAAGGCCCAGGCGAAGCGCAGGTGCCAACAGGCCGATCATCCGCAGCTCCTCTACATAGAACGGTTGTGCCAGCAGCGCCGACCCCACCCATTCTTTAAGCTTGCCCATGGCAGCACCCTCAGGTCGCGGAGACGGGGTTGAGGACGAACGCGCCGCGCTCGGCCAGATCGCCGATCTGAGAGAGGTAGTTCTGGAAGTGGGGCGTCGCGCGGTGGGCGGCAACCGCATCCGAGTCCGCGTACAGCTCGTCGAGGACGAAGCGGTTCGGATCGCTCTGGTCCTGCCAGAGATCGTAGCGCAAATTGCCCGGCTCCGCACGGCTCGGCTTTAACATGGCGTCGAGCAGAGCGTGCAGGCGGTCGACGGTATCCGCACGGGCGGTGAGCACGGCGACGATCTTCACGTTGGCTGTCATGGCACCGTTCCTTGTCATGGTTATATGCGAAGCGGGGCGCATCCTGAGCGCCCCGCCCGTCATCCTGGTACTCACGCAGCGGCGCGATCGAGGGCTTCGATCAAAGCGTCGGCCATGGCCTGGTCCGACGCCGGATTCTGACCCGTGATCAGCTCCCGGTCCACGACGACATTCGAAGCGAAGTTCTTGTCAGTGACCGAGACGTCGCCACCGGCCGAGCGCAGCGCCTTTTCCATGTCGAAGAAGAGCTCGCCCTTCAGCACTTGCTCCTCGGCGATCTTCTCCTCGCTCGCCGAGAAGACGGTCATGCGGTAGCCCGAGTAGATCCAGTCTCGCGCCAGGTCGGCCGCCCCGGCGTCATCGCCTTCCTCCAGCGCCTTGCGGAAGGCCGGAGCATCGTCGAGCGTAGCGACAACGGCTACCGGTCCGTGGCAGAGGAGCGCGGTCGGCTTGGCCGCCGTGTGAAAGTGACGGAGGATCGTGCCCGCGTCGTGGTCTTGCATCAGGTCGACGACGGGAGCGTGGCCGCCCGGCACGAACACTCCGACAAAGCCGTCCAGGCCGCCCTCGACGACAGAGCGCAAGCTGCGGACGTCGTTCATCGCCGGATGGCTGGCAAAAAAGTCCTTGGCGCGCTGGAATGCCGTCTCATCGCCACCAAAATGATCAACCGAAACGGAGACGGCGTCGATGTGCGGCTTAGCCCCATTGGGCGTGGCGAGAACGATATCATAGCCGGCGTCGAGCAGAGCCAGCGCAGGGACTGCCGTCTCGTTGAGATACTGACCGACCGTCGCGGTACCGCCGCCACGCAGACCGATCTGCGTCGCGTTCGATCCAAGAACGAGAACCTGTCCCTTGCTCATCTGAACCTCCATGTTCGCGGCGCCCGTCGCCGATGGATGGGAAATGGGCGTCGTTGACATATTCCAGAAGTTTATTTTTTTGATTTCAGATATAATGCTAACAGGATGACTGCATGCGCTACGATCTGAACCTGCTGCCGATCTTCGTCGCGTTGATGGAGGAGCGCAGCGTCACGCGGGCCGCCGAGCGCATGGGCATGACACAGCCCGCCCTGTCTAACGCCCTATCGCGTCTACGACTGATGCTTCAGGACCAACTGTTCGTCCGCGAGCGCTACGGCATCCAGCCGACCCCGATCGCGCTTGAACTCTCGCCGCTGATCGCCGAGGCACTCGCGCAGCTCGACAACGCGATCCTCGGTCAGCAGGCCTTCGATCCCGCACAGGCCGAACGGCTCTTCACCATCGCGCCGAACGGCTATGTCGAGTTCGTCCTGGTCCCCGCTGTCGTGGCGCGCCTGGAGAAGGTCGCGCCTGGCATCAAGCTCCGCCTGACCCCCTACGGCAACGATCTTGTGGAAACAGGCGTCGTATCGGGCACGACGGCGCTCGTGCTGGGCCGCATCGTCGACCCGCCTGACAACCTCGTCGTCCAGCACCTGATGGACGAAGGGCTCGCCTGCGCCGTCCGCGCCGACCATCCGGACGTCGGCGATGCCATGACGCGCGAGCAGTTCGAGGCAATGAAGCACGTCAACATCGTGCCGCCCGGACGGATGCGCGCCGGGCTGTTCCAGGCGCTGGCGCATCAGCAGCTGAAGCGCAACGTCGCGATCTCGGTGACCAACTTCTTCGCGGTAGCCGAGATGGTGGCGGTGACCGACTACTGCGCCATCCTACCCTCACTCATCTGCAGGCGGCTGATGCACGACCCCCGGCTGAAGATCCTGCCGGCCCCGGTCGACCTCGGCAGCTTTCCCGTTGAGATGGCGTGGCACGTCCGCTATCGGCACGACCCCGCGCATCGCTGGCTGCGGGCACTAATCGGCGAGGTTATCACCGATCTCAAGGGGAAGACGGCAGCGGCAGCCACGCCGTCGCCAGCCTGAGGACGATGTCGAACCGCGACGTCGCTTGTGCGTATCCCGTACGCGACAAAATTCGCTATATAGCCCCTGACAATAGGAATTATCATGCGCGCAATCGGCTACCAGCAGCCCGGAACGATCGATCGCACGGAAGCTCTCGTCGATATCGAACTTCCCGATCCCAACGCTACCGGCCGTGATCTCCTCGTCGAGGTCAAGGCTGTCTCGGTAAACCCGGTTGACACGAAGGTGCGCGCTGGCTCGGGTTCGATCCACGGTGATTGGCGTGTCCTGGGTTGGGATGCCGCCGGTGTCGTTCGCGCTGTTGGCCCTGAAGTGCGCGGCTTCGAACCGGGCGACGAGGTGTTCTACGCGGGCAGCATCGGCCGCGATGGGACCAACGCCGAGTTGCACTTGGTCGACGAGCGCATTGTCGGGAAGAAGCCGGCCAGCCTCGATTGGGCAGAGGCAGCGGCGTTGCCGCTGACGGCGATCACCGCGTGGGAGGCCCTCTTCGAGCGATTGTCCGTGCGTACTCCTGTAGCCGGTGCAGCACATGCGCTGTTGATTGTCGGGGGTGCCGGCGGGGTAGGCTCGATGGCAATCCAGCTTGCTCGCCAAGTACCCGAGCTGATCGTCATTGCGACAGCCTCGCGCCCTGAAACGCAGGCCTGGGTGGGCGAGCTCGGTGCGCACCATGTCATCGATCATCGCCAGCCGCTGGCTCGGCAAGTGGCGAATTTGGGCATTGGCGCGCCGGCTTTCGTCTTCTCGACCACGCACACCGACGAGCATATCGAGCAGATCGCCGAGCTGATCGCCCCGCAGGGACGTTTTGCGCTCATCGACGACCCCAAGACGCTCGATGTCGTACCGTTCAAACGCAAGTCGGTGTCGACCCACTGGGAGTTTATGTTCACCAGGTCCATGTTCGAGACCGCTGATATGGAAACGCAGGGTCAGACCCTGTCGGCCATCGCCAGCCTCGTGGACGCCGGCGAGGTGCGCACCACCCTCACCGAACGGTTCTCCCCCATCAACGCCGCGAACCTCAAGCGCGCGCACCAGGCGCTTGAGAGCACTACCGCACGCGGCAAGATCGTCATCGAGGGTTGGCAGTGATGCGGTTCACGCTCACCCGCAACGTCCGCCGCGCCCGCGGCCCCCGCTGCACCAACTGAAAGGGACCAAGCCTCGGCGTTATCGATGCCAGCCATGTGCGGTTGTGGGCGTCGCTTTCGCTGGGTCACTGATATCTACAATCATAAAGAACCATGATGTTTTGAGATAGCAGACGCGGTCCTCGGGTGAAAACTCGGGACGTCTGCTAGCTCGGCCTCTCACCAATCGGTGCCAAGAGCGGGGAGTGCTTCGGCTAAGAAGTCAATCCACGCCCGCGTCTTGGCGGCGGGGCGCCGCGTCGGGTGTGTGATGGCATATGCCGCTCCCAGCATCATAGGCGGCTCGTCCAGCTCAAGCTCGCTCAATTGGCCGGCGCGAAGCGCCTCTGCCGCAATAAAGCGTGGCCCATAGACCAGCCCTTGGCCCGCGATGGCAGCGCGAACCAAGGCCTCGCCATTGTCGGAACACATCGATCCCGAGATCGGCACCTTGATCGTCCCGTCTTTGCCGAACGCCCACGATGTCGTTCCTGCAAGTGACGCGTTGGTGTGGCCCAAACAATCGTGATCGCCAAGATCGGCCAGGCGGGTGGGCGTTCCGCGCCGCTCCAGGTAGGCGGGGGCGGCACACAGCACGACGCGCATCGCCACGAGCTTGCGGGCAACAAGCGCACTGTCGGCAAGGCGCCCGATCCTCACGGCCACATCCCATCGCTCTTCCAGCAGGTCGACGTAGCGATCGTTGAAGCCCAGTTCGATCGTCACCTCGGGATGACGCGCGGAGAACGTAGGGACGAGCGAGGCAAGGTGCAGGACGCCAAAGGTGGCGGGCGCACTGACGCGCAGCAGTCCCCGTGCGGTGATCGATCGCGACGATGCCTCCGCCTCGGCTTCACCGATCTCCATCAGGATACGTTCGGCCTTTTCGAGATAGTCGGTGCCTGCCTCGGTCAGCGACAGCCGACGCGTCGAGCGCTGGACCAGCGTTGTGCCAAGCCGCGCTTCGAGGGCGTCTAGGTGCTTGGCCGCCATCGCAGGCGACATGTGCAGATCACGGGCGGCAGCAGAGATGCCACCGAGCCTGATCGCCCGCACGAACACGTCCATACCCGTCAACCGATCCGCCATGACTTCCTACCCGTGGTTGAAGCTGATCCTTCTACGCGAGCGATTATCATTGCGCGATAGCGGGCACATATTCTGGCCATCAGATCGATGATCCAGGCCGCCTCCGTGGCGCCTGCACCGGAGTGTATGACCATGAGCGTCCAGCCCACCTACTTCATCCCGCATGGCGGCGGCCCCTGCTTCTTCATGGACGATCCGCGCGGCGTGTGGACCGGTATGGAAGCGTTCCTGCGCAACCTGCCGATCACGCTCGCCGAGAAGCCCAAGGCCATCCTCGTCGTCTCGGGACATTGGGAGACGGACGGCTTCGCCTTCACCGGCGCCGAACGGCCCGAACTGATCTACGACTATTACAACTTCCCGCCCCATACCTATCAGCTGCGCTACGACGTGCCGGGCGCACCCGCGCTCGCCGCTCGTGCCGCGGCCCTGCTCAAGGACGCGGGCATCCCCTCGACTGTCGACGCGAAGCGGGGCCTGGATCACGGCGTGTTCGTCCCCCTCAAAGTGGCTTTTCCGGATGCGGACATTCCGCTGATCGAAATGTCCGTCGAGCGGGGGCTGGACCCGGCCCTCCATGTCGCTGCGGGCCGCGCCCTTGCGCCGCTGCGTGAGGAGGGCGTGCTGATCCTCGGCTCGGGCATGAGCTTTCACAACATGCGCGCCTATGGCGACCCGCGCTCGACGCCCGGCTCGCAAGCGTTCGACCAGTGGCTGGCCGAAAGCATGGAACTCGACGGCCCGCAGCGGGCCGAGCGCCTGGCGCGCTGGGCCGATGCGCCCTCGGCACGGTTCGCCCATCCCCCGGCCAAGGAGGAGCATCTGCTGCCCCTGATGGTCGCAGCCGGTGCGACCAAGGGCGAAGGCGCCCGGGTCTATGCCGAGGAAGTCCTGTCGACCGCCATTTCCGGCTTCCGTTTCAACTAATCTTACCGCGTCACCGAAGGAGAATTGTCATGACTATCGCCGTCACCGGCGCGACCGGCCAGCTTGGCCGCCTCGTCATCGAAAGCCTGAAGCGCAAATTGACCGGCGAGCCGATCGTGGCGCTGGTGCGCTCGCCCGAAAAGGCCAGCGATCTGGGCGTGGAGGCACGCGCTTTCGATTACGCGCAGCCCGAGACGCTCGCTCCGGCGCTGGCCGGGGTCGACACGCTGCTCCTGATCTCATCGAGCGAGGTCGGGCAGCGCGAGCCGCAGCACCGCAACGTCATCGAGGCCGCCAAGGCGGCGGGGATCAAGCGGATCGTCTACACCAGCCTGCTGCACGCCGACCGCTCGCCGATCAGCTTGGGCGAGGAGCACCGTGCAACCGAAGCGTTGCTGGCGTCTTCAGGTATCGCGACGACCCTCCTGCGTAATGGCTGGTACACCGAGAATTACACCGCCTCGATCCCGGCAGCTCTGGAGAACGGCGCGTTCGTCGGCAGCGCTGGCGAGGGACGCCTGTCGCTTGCGACCCGCGCCGATTATGCCGAGGCCGCAGCCGTCGTGCTGACCAGCGGGGGTCATGAGGGTAAGACGTATGAGCTGGCCGGTGACGACGCGGTGACGCTTGCCGACCTTGCCGCCGAGATCTCGCGCCAGACCGGTCGCGACATCCCGTACCGCGATCTGCCGCAGGCAGATTACGCCGCGATCCTGAGGCAGGTCGGCCTGCCCGACGGCTTCGCCGAAGGGCTTGCCGCGTGGGACGTCGATGCCTCGAAGGGCGCGTTGTTCGATGACGGCCATCAGCTCTCGAAGCTGATCGGGCGTTCGACGACATCGCTGGCCGACGCCGTGCGGGCGCAATTCGCCGCGCAGGGCTGACGTTACGCAATCCCGAGCCCGCCATACACCTTCTTCCAGCGATAGAAGGTCTGCTCCGATACGCACATACGGCGGATGACCTCCGCCATCGGCGTGCCCGTCTCCGCCTGCTTCAGCGCAAAGGCGATCTGCTCTTCCGTGTACCTCGACTTCTTCATGTCCCAGCTCCTTGCCCGCAGGCTTCAAAGGGCCGGAAAACTCTCATTCAGCATGGATGAAAAAACAGGGAGGACGTCACTTTTTAGACGCTGATTGATAGGTCGTTTTGCGACGAGTCGAGGCACGTCGCGCTCGGGTTGCAGCCCCTCATGTTTGGACCTATCGCGAAGCGCCGCACTTGGGGGTACTGTTCCGGCAAGCGCCCGACGTTGGCAAGCATGGCCGCGCATAGAAGCTAAACAAGACTACGTGGCGGATCATTCGATCACCGCTTGCGGCTCGAACTGCAACGGACGGGTCGAGATGGCACCACGCCTGATCTCGATTGGTTGGAGTTCAGCTTCGGCCTGCGCCAAACCTGCGCGGAGATGCGTCGCCCATTGTTCGAGATATACCTCGCGCTGGACCTGATCGACGCGGGGCGTCGCATAGGCAATGAAATCATCGAGCAGCGTCAAGCCGGTATAACGGATCGCACAATGCTGAAAGGGCCATAGCACCGTCTCGATCGGACCGTATGTGCTGCCTTTTGAAAACCGCTCGGGCGTTCCGCCGGTGGGGATACAGGTCATCGCGAAGCGGCCTCGAAACAGGCCGCGATCGTATCTTGCACCATCAACATAGCCGAAGCCATAGGACATTACGCGATCGAACCAGCCCTTCACGATTGCCGGCGGCCCGCCCCACCAAAGAGGAAATAAGAATACGATCAGTTCAGCACGCGTCACACGCGCCTGTTCACGCCGGATGTCTTCTGCAAACCCGTCTTGCTCCTCAGCTAGGGTCAGGACTCATTGGTCATAGCCAGAAGATGACGGTGGCCGCGAGCGCGACGGCAGAGAAGAAGACGGTTGGGCAGCGGTCGTAGCGAGTGGCGACGCGACGCCAATCCTTCAGACGGCCGAACATGATCTCGATGCGGCTGCGGCGCCGGTAGCGGCGCTTGTCGTATCTGACCGGCTCGTTGCGCGATCTGCGGCCCGGGATGCAGGGCTGGATGCCCTTGGCTTCCAGGGCGTCCCTGAACCAATCGGCGTCATAACCACGGTCGCCAAGCAGCCACTGCGCTTTCGGCAGATCGTCGAGCAAGGCTGCCGCGCCGGTGTAGTCGCTGACCTGCCCGGCGGTCATGAAGAAGCTCAACGGCCGCCCATCCGCATCGCTGACGGCATGCAGTTTGGTGTTCATGCCGCCTTTCGTGCGGCCGATCAGGCGGCCGAGATCCCCTTTTTTACCCGCAGACTTGATGCCGTGCGGTGTGCCTTCAGGTAGGTCGCGTCGATCATGACCGTTTTCGGTACGGCTTGCGCTGCCGCGAGCCCCTCCATCATGCGCAAGAAGACTCCCCTCTCGCCCCACCGCTTCCAGCGATTGTAGAGCGTCTTGTGCGGCCCATAGTCCTTCGGCGCGTCACACCAGCGTAGCCCGTTGCGATTGACGAAAACGATGCCGCTGAGCACCCGCCGATCATCGACCCGAGGCTTGCCATGGCTCTTGGGAAAGAACGGTTGCAGACGCGCCATCTGCTCATCCGTCAGCCAGTACAGGTCGCTCATCCACGCTCTCCTCACGGAGCCTGAATCAGATCGCGCCTCTCACATCAATGGGTCCTGACCCTAGTTCAATATGCTCCTTCTTGTTCGGCGGCGCGCGACGACTAGGATCGGGCCATGTCGATTGAAACTCGCCTACGTCAGCCACTAACGCTCGCTGCGCTGTGTTCCATTGCGCTGTTGGTATCACTGGCAGCGTTGGCGACGGCGTTCATCCTAAGCCTTGCGAGTGCGGGACGGAACTTTGACCGCGCCGGAATCGCGCAGGCGCAGCTTGCGGCCGTGTCGCGGATCGAAACGCTGGCAAACACCGGGGACGCTGCGGCGCTGCGCCCGCATCTCCACGCCTATGCACGATTGATCCGCACCGAGACGGCGCTGTTACCTACCGCTTCCGCCGAACACGCAGCGCAGGTGCGTGAGGCGGTGGATGCGGACCATCTCGCTGTGCTGGCCGGCGATCCGAAGCGGCGCGGCGAACTCGCGGACCTGGTCTCCCGCATTGTCGCACGGGAACGCACAGAAGCCGCGCGGATCGGCGCGGACATGATCCGGCTGCGGGCGCGAACGACGATCCTGGCCGTGCTACTCGTGCTGGTGGCAGGCGGATCAGCGTTGCTGGGAGCGTTGGGGTTGATCGCAGCCAATCGCCAGCTCGCCAATGAAGTTTCGGAGAAGACGGCGGAACTTGCCATGATCGATCAATCGCGTCGGCTGTTCTTTGCAAAAGCCAGCCATGAAATGCGGACTCCGATCACCGTGATGCGGGGAGAAGCGGAAGTAGCGCTGGCCGATTTCGCTGCCGAGCCACGTGCACTGCGCGAGGCGCTCGGGCACGTCGTCGCTAATGCTGAGTTTCTCGAACACCGGATCGCTGAATTGCTAGCCTTGGCGCGCGCGGATGACGGTCAGCTTCAACTCGCGCGCGAGCTGATCGATCTGGCGACGCTGGTAGAGGGGGCGGGCGACGCCGCACGTGGTTATGCGCGCTCGGCCGAGGTAGCGCTGGCGGTCGAGACTATGGTGCCGCCGCTGACTGTGCGGGGCGACGCGCGGTGGCTGCAACAGGCGGTGCTTGCAATCGTCGATAACGCGGTAAAGTTTTCGCCATTCGGGGGAACCGTTACCGTACGGCTCACGACCAATGATGATGCGGCGCGGATCGATGTGGTGGATCAGGGATCGGGCGTGGCGGACGAGGCTTTGCCGCGGATCTTCGACGCCTATTACCAGGGGGATGCGGGGCGATCGCGGGGCGGCACCGGGCTCGGCCTGTCACTCGCGCGGTGGGTCGTCGAGCAGCATGACGGATCGATCCATGCCGCCAACGCGCTCGCCAATGGCCTGAGCGTCGGCTGTACCGTGACGATCGACCTTCCCTTGGTACCAGTATGAAGATCCTGTTGGTCGAGGACGATGCCGGCATCGGCCGTTTCGTCAGCCGCGGACTGACCGCGCGCGGGTATGAGGTTGCCTGGGAACGCGCGGCGCGGGAGGTGCCGACGATGCTGCGAACCGGCGGATTTGCCGCCGCACTGCTCGACGTGGGCCTTCCCGACCGTGACGGGATGGACCTTTGCCGTGCCCTGCGTGAAGACGGGATCCGGGTGCCGATCCTGATGTTGACGGCGCGAGGAACGTTACAGGACCGGCTCGACGGGTTCGACAGCGGGGCGGACGATTATCTCCCCAAGCCGTTCGCATTCGAAGAACTCGTCGCGCGACTGGCGGCGATCGTCCGTCGGGGAGCGGACGCCGCACCGCCGCCAATGCGCTACGCCAATCTCGCGCTCGACCCGATTTCGCGGCATGCGCTGGTCGACGACCGCCCGCTCGCGCTAAGCCGGCGTGAGTTCGACCTGCTGCAGCGGCTCGTCGCGGCCAATGGCGGCACTGCGACACGAGTGGCGCTGGCCGCTGCTGTCTGGGGCGCAGATGCCGGGATCAGCGACAACGCGCTCGACGTCTATATCGGCTATCTTCGCCGCCGACTGAGCGAACTTCGCGGAGCGCCGGCGATCGAGACACTGCGCGGTCGTGGCTTCCGGCTAGTGCCATCGACCAAGGTATGACGTAACCTGAGACCGATCTCAGGCAAGTGTCGATCAGCCAAGTTATCGTTTCCTCAGCGACGCAGATCGCAGGCGTTGGGGGGATGCAGCATGAAGACCCGTTTCCGTTGGCTGGCCGGTGTCGCCCTGATTGTCATGCCGGCCGCTGGCCACGCGCAGCCGCAAACGCAGACAGGCCTCTCCCCCGAAATCATCGTGACTGCGACCCCGCTGTCCGACGTCGGCGAAGGGACGCTGCCCTTCCCCGCACAGACCACCAGCGACGAGGAGATCGAGGCCGCGCACGCGACCGACATCACCGACTATCTGAAGCGGATGGCGGGCGGCGTGTTCGTCAACGACATCCAGAACAACCCGTTGCAGCCCGATATAAACTATCGCGGCTTCACCGCATCGCCGCTGCTCGGCACGCCGCAGGGGCTGTCGGTCTATGTCGACGGCGTCCGCGTCAACCAACCGTTCGGCGACGTCGTCAGTTGGGACCTTATCCCCAAATCCGCAATCCGTTCGATGACTCTGGTGCCAGGATCAAACCCGCTGTTCGGGCGTAATTCGCTGGGTGGTGCGATCTCTGTCCGGACCAAGGATGGCAAATCCGACCCCGGTGTCGAGATCGAGGCGAGCTATGGATCATTCGATCGCCGTACCGTCGAGGTGCAGGCCGGCGGCAATGCCGTCAGCGGTTTCAACTGGTTCCTGAGTAGCGATTATTTTGCCGAGGACGGCTGGCGCGATGTCTCGCGGTCGGAGGCGGGGCAGGCATTCGGCAAGCTTGGCTGGTCTGATACGAAAACCAACGTCGCGCTGTCGGGAAGCTATGCGAAGACCGACCTCAACGGCAACGGGCTACAGGACCAGCGCCTGCTCGAACGTGATCGGTCCAGCGTCTACACCTATCCCGACACTACCCGGAACACCGCGTACCTGATCAACCTCACGGGCGACCACCGGTTTTCCGACGTTCTCTCCTTTGCCGGCAACGCATTTTTCCGCAGCATCAGGACGCGCACGTTCAACGGCGACATCAACGACGATGCACTCGGCGAGAACCTGTATCAACCCAGCGCCGCCGAGCGCGCCGCACTGACCGTGGCCGGATATAGCGGCTTCCCGGTCGCGGGCGAGACGCAGGCCAACACCCCCTTCCCCAGATGGCGCTGCATCGCCAACGTGCTGCTGAACAGCGAGCCGAACGAGAAGTGCAACGGGCTCGCCAACCGTTCGAACACACGACAGCGCGAGTTCGGCGCGACCGGTGAGCTGACGCTGAAGACGCCAGTCGGGGGCGGTTTCAACGCGCTGACGGTAGGCGCGAGCTACGTCAACGGTCGCTCGGTGTTCGTCCAATCGTCGCAATTCGGCTATCTCACGCCCGACCGCGGCATCGTCCCGGTTATCGGCGCGGGCGCGTTCGCAGATGGGACGCAGGACTCCGAACACGCATTCGATGCGCGCGTCGACCTGACCGGCCGCACGACCACGCTCAGCGCCTATGCGCTCGATGCGTTCGACGTCAGCCGGACGCTGCATGTCGACCTGTCCGCGCGCTATGACCACACCGTCGTCCATAACCGCGATGGGCTTCAACCCGGTGGCGGTACCGGATCGCTCGACGGCGACCACAAGTTCGACCGCGTGAACCCGGCGATCGCGCTGCGCTGGAGTCCGACCGAGACCTTCGCGATCGATGCGGCGCTCGCCCAGACCAGCCGTGCGCCATCGGCGATCGAACTTGGCTGCGCGGACCCCGAGAGCCCCTGCCGCCTGCCCAACGCCTTGGCGGGCGATCCGCCGCTCGACCAGGTCGTTGCGCGCACCGTCGAGACGGGCATCAACGCCGACCTCCACGGTATCGCGCTGCGTCTCGGCGCATTCCGCACTGTCAGTCGGAACGACATCCTGTTCGTTGCCGACGATACCGCGGGCTTCGGCTATTTTCGCAATTTCGGGAAAACTCGCCGCCAGGGTATCGACGTCGATCTCGCCGGCGATGTCGGCCCGGTTCACCTGACCGGCCACTACACGCTGCTCGACGCGACCTATCGCAATGGCGAGACCGTCGACGGCTCGGGCAACAGTTCGAGCGAGCACGTCGCGCCCGGATTCGAAGGCGAGATCGACATCGAGAAGGGTGATCGCGTCCCACTGATCCCGCGACACATCTTGAAGGCCGGCGCACGCTGGAAACCGGTAGAGATGCTATCGCTCAGTGCCGACATGATTGCGATTTCGGGCGTGTATGCGCGCGGCAACGAGAACAACGAGCATGAGCCCGACGGGGTGTACTACCTCGGCGAGGGCAAGACCGACGCGTATGCGGTCGTCAATTTTGGCGCGGAGATCCGCCCGGCCCGCCAGTTGACGATCTTCGCACAGCTCAACAACGCGTTCGACAAGCGCTATGCGACCGCCGCGCAACTGGGCGCGACCGGGTTCGATGCGAGCGGCAACTTCGTCGCGCGACCGTTTGCCGGGCCGGTGATCGACGGCGAACGGCCATTAGCGTCGTCGACCTTCTATGCACCGGGTGCCCCACGCTCGATCCAGGTCGGCGCCAAAGTGCGGTTCTGAGGTCTTGGTCGGCGCTCGTCTTGTGCGAGAAAACAGCATGTCTCCCCGCGAAAGCGAGGCTCCAGACTGGGCTCTCGCCTTCGCGGCACAACAAAGCCGTGCAAGCTGTATCTCGACCGGACGAGGGCAGAACGCTAGGCTCGCTTGCCCACCAGTGGCAGCGATCGTTCCTCAAGACCCGGATAGAAGTGCGACACCGACCGCTGTAGCTCATAGCGCGCGGCCTTCATCGCAGCGAAGCGTGGCGGGATCGCGATCTCGCCGGCTTCGACTGGATCTAATCCAGCCTGGATCGCGTCGGTCAACGCCATATCGATCCAGTCTATCCAGTCGCGGGTCTGGTCGATCGCGGCGTGCGGCGTAGAATCGATCGGCCCATGGCCGGGAATCACCCGGAGCTGTCCCAACCCCTTCAGCGTATCGAGCGACGTACGCCAGTGCGGCAGGTCGGCATGCGGCGTCGATGGCGCACGATCGTGGAACACCAGATCGCCGGCAATCAGCGTCCTCGTCGCTTCGTCATAGATCGCAAGGTCTGCGCCGCTGTGCCCGGCCAACGCCAGGAGCCGGAGCGTGCGGCCGCCGATCGTCTCGCTGGGCGTAGCGATCACATGACCGGGGATGTGCAGCTCGGTCCCGCGCATCCAGTCGCCCAGCAGGCGGTACATGCCATCCGAAAAGCCCGGCCCTTCGCTTTTGAGCTCGGCGATCAGCGCGGGTGTCCCGGCGATCTGCGGAGGCTGGAACGCGGCATCACCGTAGGTGTGATCGGGGTGAAGATGGGTCAGATAGACGCGCGCGACAGGCTTGCCGGTCAGCTTTTTTGCAAGCGCGGTCAGCTCGGTACCATAGCGCAGCGACGGACCCGCATCGACCAGCACTGCGCCGTCCGCGGTATCAAGGATCGTGACGTTGGCGATCGCGCCGCCATTGCCCATCAGGATCGCGTCGTCGGCGCCGCGCACCACCCAGATGCCATCGGCGACGACCTCCGGTTTCAGGCCATATCGAAACGCGGCTGCCACGACCGGCATTGCTGCAACGCTCGCCAGGCAGCCGCCGACGAATGCTCGTCGGTGAATCAGCGACCTGCTCCCTGCACTGCTGCATTCACCGTTGCTGCGGTCAAGGTGCCGGCGTATTCGATGCCGTTGGTGTCACGGCCGTCGAACGAGACCGACTCGCCTGGCTTGATCTTGGGCATGAGCGTCAGGACCGGATCCTCGGCAACCGACGCCTGCATATGAACCGTGCCGATCGCGCTGCCGCCCGAGGACGTGACCTTTATCTGTTCGAGATAATAGGCCGGGATATTGTCGACGAAGCCGGTGTCCATCGGATGCCGGAACGACAGCATGATACGCGCAGCACCGGCACTTTCCCAAAGCCGCCCGCGGGACTCGCCGAGATGCTGCGCCCAGTCGCCCTTGACGCGGCTGACCGGTGGTGCCGAACAGCCGCCGCCCGCCGCGTCGATCCAGCCACCCGAGACGAGCCAGCTGCCGTCCTTCAGCTGTACCGCTCCGCGCACCGGCGTGCGCTGATCGAGCTTGATCCGGGTCGCGATGAACGGCTCGGCATTCGCCAGAGTGAAATCGATCGATTGCTGGATCGGGTTCATATCGGCGAAGATCACGATCCGCATGACGCCGGGTATACCGCGCGCATCGACCTGGACCGGAAAGGAGCGCTGATTTTCCGCGATCTTCGGAAAGTCGACCTTCACTCGCGGATCGAACCGGACGACCGCGTTTTCGCCGAACACCTGCTTGCCGACATAACCGAACATCGGCGAGCCGAGCTGGTCCTTCGGCAGCGCCGCACCGGCGGTGGCAGAAAAGGCCGAAAGGCCGGCGAGCAAGATGCTAAGTGTCTTCATACCTTGGTAGAAAGGTACGCACGAGAGGGATGCGCTACAATCCGACTTTGGGAGGAGAGCCGCGGTGATTCGTATCTTGGTTTTCGCGGTCGCAGTCGCTGCGCAAACGGTCGCTCCTCGCTCCGATATCGACGCCACGACCGGATACCGCACCGCGCATTACCGCGCGATCGTTCCGACCGCCCCCGAGCGCGTACCAAGGATCGATACGACGACCGTGGCGCGGCTGCGCACGAAGAAGCGCGCCATCCTGATCGACGTGATGCCGGCCGAGGGTGGCGTACGCGATGCGGCGACGGGCGTCTGGCGGCTGGCCAAGCCGCGTCCGAGCATCGCTGGGGCGCACTGGTTTCCCGAAGCGGGGCGCGGGGTGGTTGATCCCGGCATCGCGGCATGGTTCGAAACGGGCGTCGCATCGCTTCGCGGCAAGCGCGATCCGCGTCCGCTGATCGTGTTCTGCCTCGCCGACTGCTGGATGAGCTGGAACGCCTCGCGCCGGTTGGCGAAGGCGGGGTACGGGCATGTCTATTGGTATGCGGACGGTACCGATGGTTGGAGCGAAAGCGGGCGACCGCTGGTCGATGCGGTGCCGTTCGGACGTGAATAGCGCATCCTCGAGGGGTGGGATGGGTAGGTATGGGGCAGGCGCAATCCCGTCACGAACCTACCCATCCCGGGCCCCTCCCTTCGCTGGGGAGGGGTAAAGACGTCACCCGGTAAGGCGTTGCGCCGCGGGGCTTATCGTCGTGAAGTTCGGAACATCGCCGAACACCTCTGCTGCTACCGGCGCTGACATCGCCGCATCGCGCACGGCCCCATCGGTGAAGGTCAGTACCGCCACCGCGACGGCAGCCGGCGCATCGTCGTCGGGAAACAACGCCAACGCATCGGTCAGGCCTAGCGGTCCCCATTTCTCCTTCACGAGCGGCATGTGCGTGTCCGTGTAATAGGCGCGATCGAAGCGTGCGCCTTCAGTGACGGGATAGCTGACGAGCAGGATACCGGCCATCTTACTTCGCCTGTGCGAGTGCGGCGGCCATGCGCTTGCCGGCCAATCCAGGGACCTTCACCGCCTTGGCCGCGGCAAGGTTCGCGGAGGGGCCGTTGCCGACCTGGACGACCGCGACCATGCCCATCGCGTAATGGGGCTTGCACTTGATGCCGTAGATGCCCGGCTTGGTGACGGGGAGAACGAACTCCTTGTTCATCAGCCCCGAACTCGGTGCGACCCCGTCAGGCAGCATCGTCGGGATCGTCTCGGCGTTGTGGCTCGGGTTGGTCGGGACGAAGTGGATCACGTCGCCCGGCTGCGCCTTGATGAAAGATGGCTCGAACACCATCATGCCCCCCTGCCCGCTGGTCTTCATATGGACGGTGACGTCCTTGGCGGATGCGGGTGCCGCCGCGAAAACGACGGTTGCCGCCAGTGATGCGATGATAAGCTTCATGCGATACTCTCCTGAAACGCGCGCGGCTCGACCCGCGATTGCCGTCCCCTCACGCACGCTGCGGCACGATCCCGCAATTGCCCTTTGGTGCAATGGCGCGTGCGCCGCAGCAGGTCGATGGTCGCTGCAAGCCACAGATACGTCCGCCACCACTGACGCGCGGGCGAATTGTACCGAGGAGGGATTATCATGCTGCAGCAGGCACTCGACCAGTTGAAGGGCCAGATCGCGATCCGATCGAAATACGACAATTACATCGGTGGCGAGTGGGTCGCGCCGACCAAGGGGCAGTATTTCGACAACCCTTCCCCCGTCACCGGCAAGACGGTGTGCCAGGTCGCGCGCGGCACCGCCGAGGACATCGAGCTGGCGCTCGACGCCGCGCACGCCGCTAAAGACGCCTGGGGCAAGAGCAGCCCGGCCGAGAGGGCCAACATCCTCAACAAGATCGCCGACCGGATGGAGGAAAAGCTCGATCTGCTCGCAATGGTCGAGACGATCGACAACGGCAAGCCGATCCGCGAGACGACCAACGCCGATATCCCGCTCGCAATCGACCATTTCCGCTATTTTGCCGGCTGCGTCCGCGCGCAGGAAGGCGGCATTTCCGAGATCGACCACGATACGATCGCCTATCATTTTCACGAGCCGCTGGGCGTCGTCGGCCAGATCATCCCGTGGAACTTCCCGATCCTGATGGCGGTGTGGAAGCTCGCACCTGCGCTGGGTGCCGGCAACTGCGTCGTGCTGAAACCCGCCGAGCAGACGCCGATGTCGATCATGGTGCTGATGGACGTGATCGGCGACCTGCTGCCACCGGGCGTGCTGAATGTCGTCAACGGCTTCGGCGTCGAGGCGGGCAAGCCGCTCGCGCAGAACAAGCGCATCGCAAAGATCGCGTTCACCGGCGAGACGACCACCGGCCGCCTGATCATGCAATATGCGACGGAGAACCTGATCCCCGTTACGCTCGAACTCGGCGGCAAGTCGCCCAACATCTTCTTCGCCGACGTGATGGACGCCGACGACGATTATTTCGACAAGTGTCTCGAAGGCTTCGCGATGTTCGCGCTCAATCAGGGCGAGGTCTGCACCTGCCCGAGCCGCGTGCTGATCCAGGAATCGATCTACGAAAAGTTCATCGCGCGCGCGATCGAGCGGGTGAAGGCGATCAAAATGGGCTCGCCGCTCGATCCCTCGACGATGATCGGCGCGCAGGCGTCGAACGACCAGCTCGAGAAGATCCTGTCGTACATCGATATCGGCAAGGCGGAAGGTGCCAAGATTCTGACTGGCGGCGAACGCGCGCAGCACGACGGCGAGTTCTCCGACGGGTATTACATGGAGCCCACGATCATCGAGGGTAACAACAGGATGCGCGTCTTCCAGGAAGAGATCTTCGGACCCGTCGTCGCGGTGACGACCTTCAAGGACGAAGCCGACGCGCTCGCGATCGCCAACGACACGCTCTACGGCCTCGGCGCCGGCGTCTGGTCGCGCAACGGCACGACCGCCTACCGGATGGGCCGCGGTATCCAGGCCGGGCGCGTATGGACCAACTGCTACCACCTCTACCCTGCGCATGCCGCATTCGGTGGCTACAAGCAGTCGGGCATCGGCCGCGAGAACCACAAGATGATGCTCGATCACTATCAGCAGACCAAGTGCCTGCTGGTCAGCTATTCGGCCAAGGCGCTTGGCTTCTTCTGATACAGCTTCTGGTACGCACGCGAGATCGGATCCCCTTTCTCCCATGATCTCGCGACCGCACTGCGGCGGGCCTCAGGGTCCGCCGCATTTTTCCGTTTTCAAGGCTGGCTCCATGACCTTTGCTACGCTCGCCCCGCCCCGGATCCTGTCCACCGCCGCTGCCGATGCGCTGATAGCGAAGCTTGCCGCGCAGCACGGCCCACTGATGTTTCACCAGTCCGGCGGCTGCTGCGATGGGTCGGCGCCGATGTGCTATCCGGCAGAAGAATTCCGCGTCGGAACGCAGGACATCCTGCTCGGGCGGATCGCGCCCGGCACGGCGGAAGGTGGCGTCCCCGTCTGGATCGGCGCCGCGCAATTCGACTATTGGCGGCATACCCAGGTGACGATCGACGTCGTCCCGGGGCGCGGCGCGGGGTTCTCGCTCGAAGGACCCGAGGGACTGCGCTTCATGATCCGCAGCCGCGTCTTTACCGACGCCGAAGTCGATGCGCTCGACGCGGCCGGCCCGCCCGAGCGTGGCGCCTGACCCGGTCGATCGGCGGATGACGGGACTGCCCAAGCATGACATGATCGCGGCGATGTTCGTTCCGCCTCACCCGTCGCGTGCACCGTCCTCACCGATCCGTGTCGCCGCGACCCGCGTGACCGATCCCGAACTGGCGATCCGCGATCTGTTCGGTCGGCTCGATCTGCCCGAACTCGCTGGCATCGTCCTGTTCTGTTCGAGCCGATACCCGCTCGACGCATTGGCCGAAGCGATCGGCAGCCGTGCCGAGGGTCTGACGATCGTCGGTTGTACGTCGTCCGGCGAGATCACGCCGGACGGATTGGACGAGGGCACGATCACCGCGATCGGCTTTCCCGCGAGCGATTTCCGATTGAGCGCGACCTGTTTCGAGAATCTCGACACGTTCGATGCGCGCGTCGCACAGCAGACGGTGCGCTCGATGGTCGCCACCGCGGCGCTGCCAGGACCGCAACTGGGCGACACGCCAAGCCACGCCGCGATCTTCCTGGTCGACGGGCTTTCGCATCGCGAAGAGATGCTGACGCTGACGTTGCAGGATGCGCTGGGCGAGGTGCCGCTGATCGGCGGCTCGTCGGGCGATGGCCTCGATTTCCGCGAGACGTTCGTGTTCTACGAAGGGCAGTTTCGCCGCGACGCCGCGATCGTCGCAATCCTGTCGTCGTCGCGACGCATGAAGGTGTTTCGTGCGCAGCATTACGGCCCGGGCGGCGTCAAGATGGTCATCACCGTCGCCGACCCGGTGACGCGCATCGTCCATGAGATCAATGCCGAGCCCGCGGTCGAGGAATATGCGCGGCTGATCGGCACGACCGTGGCGGAACTCAGCCCCAACCACTTCGCGGCACACCCGCCGATGGTCCGCGCAGGCGGCGAATATTTCGTGCGATCGATCCAGACCGCGAACCCCGATGGTAGCCTCACCTTCTACTGCGCGATCGACGAGGGTATCGTCCTGACGTTGGGCGAAGCGACCGACATCATGCAGAATCTCCACGACCTGTTCGAAAATCTCGATCTTTCGGTCGGCGGGATCGACCGTATCCTCGGCTTCGACTGTGTCCTGAATAATGTCGAGGTTGAGCAGCGCCAATTGCGCAGCGCGGTATCGGCGCTGTTCGCAGATCGAGGTGTCGTTGGGTTCAATACGTACGGCGAGCAATATCACGCGCTGCACGTCAACCAGACTTTCAGCGGGCTGGCGATCGGGCGATGATCGCGGATACTGATGGGCATCGCGACGACCGGGTCGCCTCGCTCGAAATCCAGCTGGGGAAACTCGCGCGGATCAACGCGTCGCTGATGGGCCGGGTCGAGCGATCGACCGATCTGCGCGGCAACGCTTTTTCGGTGTTTGAGACCGCGATCTCGCTGGAGGGGAAGGTCCGTGAACGGACGGCGGACCTGGAACGCGCGCTCGGCGAACTCGCCTCGACCAACGCCGAACTCGCTCAGGCGACCGACGCCGCAGACAGTGCACGCCGCCGTTTGGGCGACGCGATCGAAACGATCAACGAGGGATTCGCGATCTTCGACGCGGACGATCGGCTGGTGCTATGCAACCAGACCTATTTGTCGCTTTGGCCCAAGGTCGCCGACCAGATCGTACCAGGTGTGCGCTTCGACGAGATTCTAGGCAAGATCGGCGAAACCAGCGGGATGCTCGGAGCGATGGTCGCACCCGATCGCTGGATATCGGAGCGTGGCGCGGCGCATGAGCTCGCTGAGGGTGGCCAGGTTATCGCGCTTGCCGACGGCCGCTGGATCCAGGTCAACGAGCGGCGCACAACCGAAGGCGGCGTCGTCGGCGTCTATACCGACATCACCGACATCAAGGCCGAGGATGCCCGATTGCGCGCGCGCGAGCTCGCCGAGCGCGCGGTCGTGTTGCAGGCGACGCTCGATGCGATGCCGCAGGGCGTGTGCGTGTTCGATCGTGAACGCGCGCTGCTTGCGTGGAACGATCCGCTGCTCGCGTTTCTCAAGCTGCAGCCGACGCGGGCAAGGCTGGAAATAGCGGAGCACGCCGCATTGATCCAGTGGTGCCGCACCGCGTTACCGCGTGCCGACGCTGCCGACACGCTTGGCTGGCTCGGCGAAGGAGAACCGGAAATCGTAGCAGTTCGCGCGCTGGAGGATGGCCGCAGCGTCGAGGTGCGACGATTGCCGATGCCGGGAGGCGGCATGGTGATGAGCTTCGACGACGTCACCGACCGGCTGCGTGCGGCGGCGGCGTTGCGCGAGACGAACGAGACGCTCGAACGCCGGGTGCAGGAACGCACTGCCGCGGTCGTCGCGGTCAATATGGAGCTTCAGCAGCAGGTCGCTGAACGCGTCGCCGCCGAGGCCGCGATGCGCGAGGCGAAGACCGCCGCGGAACAGGCGAACCTGTCGAAGACACGGTTCCTCGCCGCCGCGAGCCACGATCTCTTGCAGCCGTTGAACGCCGCGCGATTGTTTGTCTCGGCCTTGGCAACACGCCGATTGGCGCCGGCGAATCGGACGTTGGTCGAACAGACCGGCTCGGCGCTAGACTCGATTGAGGACTTGCTCGAAGCACTGCTGGAAATCTCGAAGCTCGACGCAGGCGCGGTAACGCCCGAGATCACTGACGTGCCGCTCGGCGAATTGATGCGCGCGCTGCACGCCGAGTTCGCGCTTGCGGCAAGCACGCGCGGGTTGACGCTGACTGTCGAGCCGACCACCGCCTGGGTCCGCACGGACGCGCGCCTGCTGCGACGAATCCTGCAGAACTTCTTGTCGAACGCGCTGCGCTACACCCGGCAGGGTGGCGTTGTGATGGCCGCACGGCACGAAGGAGCGCATGTCCAGATCGCGGTCACCGATACTGGTGCGGGGATCGATCCCACGCACCATGGTGAGATCTTCGAAGAGTTTCGCCGGCTGAACTCGGGGCATGAGCGTGGCATGGGTCTAGGCCTCGCGATCGTGCAGCGTGCCGGGCGAATGCTAGACCACCCGATCGGCGTGCGATCGGCGATCGGTCAAGGGTCGACCTTCTGCGTGACGGTGCCGCTGACAGTCGAGGGTACGCGTCAGATTTGCGCCGCCACCCCCGCCGCCCGCCGCGGGATCGCCGCGCGCACCGTGCTAGTAATCGACAACGAGGAAATAATCCTCGAAGGCATGCGGGCCGTACTGGAGGGCTGGGGTTGCGACGTCTTGACCGCGGTCGGTGGGTCCGAGGCGAGGGAAGCGATCGCCGCGTCTAGCGCACCGGTAGAGGTGATCCTGGCGGACTATCATCTGGGTAACGGCATGACCGGGGAAGTCGTCGTGGCCCAGTTGCGTACGTTGCTCGACCGGCCGACACCGGCGGTGATCATCACCGCGGACCGCGAACCGGACCTGCGCGACCGGTTGCTGGGTGCCGGTCTGCATGTATTGCAGAAGCCGGTGAAGCCGGCGCAGTTGCGGGCGTTGCTGGCGCGGCTGACAGGGTAGAACACGCAAAAGGCGATTGTCATCCCCCGGGGGGGGCGCCCGAAGGAGGGGGTGGCAAACGACCATCTCCGTTCCGTAACCTCCCCCTCAGTCGCGTTCGCGACACCCCCTCCTGGCAAGGGAAGGTTAAAAGCTCGAATGTCGGTAAACTTTAATCGGTCTCCTCAGTGCCGGGCCGCCAACGGTGCCGGCACGAAATTGATCTTGTTTGCCAGGATCACGGCTTGGGTCCTGCTATAAACGTTCAGTTTCGCCAGGATCGCCGAGACGTGCGCCTTCACCGTCGTCATCGAGACATCAAGTTCAAACGCGATCTGCTTGTTGAGCTTGCCGCCGACGACCAGCCCCAACACGACGCGCTGTTGCGGCGTCAACGTTTCGACGCGGCGGCGGATGTCGTCGAGTGCGACATTGTCCGCGCCGATAGTCCGGAATTCTTCCGGCATGAAGACGTCGCCCGCCAGGATTGACTGGATCGCCTCGACGATCGCGCTGCGCTTGAGCGACTTCGGGATGAACCCGGCCGCGCCGTTGGCAATCGACGCGCTGATCAAACCGCCCTCGCACGCACCCGATACGATCACGACGGGTACCGACGGGAACCGGTCGCGCATCTGGGCAAGTCCCGAAAACCCTTCGGCATCGGGCATGTTGAGATCGAGCAGGACGAGGTCGAAATCGCCTTCACGCTCGACGATTGCGATGGCCTCGGCGATCGACGACGCCTCGAACAATTCGCACTGATCGAACGCGACCGAGATGACGGTGCGGAGTCCGTCCCGTACGAGCGGATGATCGTCCGCGATTAGCACCCGTTCCACGTCATGCCCCCCTGCCCGCGGCTGGTGTACCGGCTCAGCGCGCGACAAGGAATGGGATGCCGCCTGCGACATCCCATTCTCGATCATCACGATTTTGGCAGCTTGAACACCCAGAGCGCACCGCCCTGGTTGATATGCTGCACCGCCTTGGCGACCTCACCACCCCATAGCGGCACCGCGCCACCCCAGCCCGACATGACCGCGACGAACTGCTCGCCGTCCTGGGTCCAAGTGACCGGCGAACCGACCACGCCCGATCCGGTGTTGAACTTCCAGAGTTCCTTGCCGGTCTTCGCGTCGAATGCCTTCAGATAGCCCTCGGGCGTGCCGGTGAAGACCAAATTCCCCGCGGTCGCGAGCACCCCGCCCCACAGTGGCGCCTTGTTGTTGTATTCCCACGCGATCTTGCCGGTGGCGGGATCGATCGCGCGCAGCACGCCGATATGATCGGGGTACAGCGGCTTGATCGTGAAGCCCGCGCCCAGATAGGCCGCGCCCTTCTTGTACGCGATCGGCTCGTTCCAGATATCCATGCCCCATTCGTTGGAAGGCACGTAGAACATCCCCGTCTGGCCGCTATACGCCATCGGCATCCAGTTCTTGGCGCCGAGGAACGCAGGCGCGGAGAACACCGTCGTACCCTTTTCGGTCGAAGGCGGACCCGGACGGTTGGTATCGTCGAAGATGGGCCGGCCGGCCTTGGTATAGCCCTTTGCCCAGGTCGTCTTGGACACGAACGGATTGGCCGAGATGAACTTGCCGGTCGTCCGGTCTAGCACGAAGAAATAGCCGTTGCGATTAGCTTGCGCGCCAAGCTTCATCATCTTGCCGCCGATCTTGGCATCGAACGGGATGAACTCGTTCACGCCGTCGAAATCCCAGCCGTCGTGCGGCGTATACTGGTAATGCCATTTGATTTCGCCGGTGTCGGCATCGATCGCCAGCGTCGACGAGGTGTAGAGATTGTCGCCCGGCCGCAGATGGCTGTTCCAAGGTGCCGGGTTGCCGGTACCGAAAAAGAGCAGATTGGTGTCGGGATCGTAGGTGCCGCCCAGCCATGGCGCGCCGCCGCCAGTCTTGTACTGATCGCCCTGCCAACTCGCGTTGGTCTTGCCGGTGATCGTTGAGTCCTTGCCGTTGAGCGAGCCCATATTGCCTTCGATCGTCGGCCGCGACCAGACCAGCTCGCCGGTGTTGACGTCGCGCGCCTCGACTTTGCCGATGACGCCGAACTCACCGCCCGAATTGCCATAGATCACCTTGCCCTTGACGATGATCGGTGCCGCGGTGTTCGAGTAACCCGCCGCGTAATCCTGCAGCGTCTTGTTCCAGATCACCTTGCCGGTGTTGCGGTTGAGCGCGACCATGTGCGCGTCGAGCGTCGCGAAGATGATCTTGTCGCCGTAGATCGCCGCACCGCGGTTGACCACGTCGCAGCAGGGCATAATGCCGTCGGGCAGACGCGCGTCGTATTGCCACTTCTCTTCGCCGGTCTTCGCATCGAACGCGAACAGTCGCGAATAGGAGCCGGTCACGTAGATCGTGCCGTCATAGACGATCGGCTGCGATTCCTGGCCGCGCTGCTTTTCACCACCGAGCGAGGCGGAGAAGGCCGGGACCAGCTTGGCGACATTGGTATCGTTGATCTGGGTGATCGTGCTGTAGCGCTGAGCCTTGGGCCCCATGCCGTAGGTCAGAATGTCGCCAGGGGTGTTCGCGTCGCTCATCAGGTCGGCGTCGGTCGGGCCGGCCCCGGCCATCGGCGGCGCGGCAGGTGCCGCCGGCGTCGCAGCCGGGGCGGCAGCATCCTTGACCGCCGCTGCGAGCGGCGTCGTCGCCATCATGGCGGCCCCCGCCAGCAGTGCGGCCGCGCGCGTCATGCGAAACGTCATCGTCTTCTCCCCTCCTGTTCGTCCATTCATTGGATCGACCCGTTCTTTGAACCGTCTTGGAATTTTCTCAGGATAATCTCAGACTCGCCACCGCCACATAGGACCTTCGGTCGCTGCGACCACGCTAGATCGAGATTGGCGTTTTCGGCGAGACACCGTACCGTGCGAAAATGGCGTCCAGCGTTCCGTCGGTGCGAAATCCGGCGATCATCGTATCGAGTGCGTCCGCCAGATCGCGGCTGTCGTCCTTGACCGCCATGCCGATGTCCCAACCCGGACTCGGCAGTGCTGGCAGGGGGCCTTTGCGGACCTTCACCGTCTTACTGCCGCCATGAAGCGCATGTTCGATCTGCGCGCGGCTCGCCATCGCGACGTCGGCGTCGCCGGTCTTGACTGCGTCGATCGCCGCCTGACCGCTGGTGAGATGCTTGACGTCGGGGCGCAGCACGCCGCCGAACGAGCCAGACAGATAGAAGTCAGGGATGCTGTCGAGCTCGGCAACCAGGCGCATGCCCTTGAACGCCGCGGGCGCGACCTCGCAGTCGGTGTCGAGGCCGCAGGCCATCTGGAAACCTTCGCGGTAGTAAGGCGCGCCGATCACCGCACGGTCGTTGGCGAGCGCGAACGCCCGATCGACCGGCACGTGCATCATCACGTCGCAGACCGTCCCGCCGACCAGCGAGCCGCGCCACACCATGTTTCGGAGATCGTCCGACACCCCCTCGTCCGCGAGGAAGTCGATCGGTTCGGCACGGACCCCGAGTTTCTTCGCGATGGCTTCGGCGATCTCGACGTCGATCCCGACGATCTTGCCGTCCCGCTTCCACGACCATGGCTCGAAATCGCGGTATACCGCGACGCGCAGCACGCCGTTCGCCTTGATCTTGTCGATCGGTGCCGCTGCCGCCGTTCCGAACGGCACCAGCGCGGCGCTGGCCAATGCGCCGCCGAGAAACGCCCGCCGCGATGGTCTCACGATCACTCCTCCGAATGCTTCGTGTCGAGCCAGGAACGGATCGCCCAGCCGGCCTTCTGCCCCAGCACGTCGCCCATCGGCGGCATGTACACCTTGCCATCGCGGACCGAGCCATGCTGGAATCGCTGGATGTACCATTCGTCACCCGCCTCGCCGACGTCGAGATAGCGCAGGTCCGGCGCGATCCCGCCGGAGATGGCCTCCAAGCCGTGGCAGCGCGCGCAATTCTGGCCATACGCGCTCTCGCCGATCTTGATCGCGGTCGCGTCGCTGCGATACGGGTTCACCTTCAGCCATGTAGTGCCAATGTCCTTCAGCGCGGTCGTGTCGACGGCTTGGGGCGTTACATTGCCATGCGCATACACATTGATGCCGATCGATCCGGCCGCGACCATTGCCGAAGCCGCGAAGACGAACCGCGATACTCTTCCAGCCATTCCAAACACCTCACCATTGCCGTCGGCCGATCTGACGCGGCATGGCAGAACCCTATGGACGGCCCACGCGCTAGTCCTATTGCACTTTGGTATCAGGGTGTTGCGCGCTCATCGGAGTTAGTGTCGGCAAATGCGAACCCTGACCCTGCTTCCCCTGCTGGCGTTGACCGCCGCCGCTCCTGCACTTGCGGAGACGATCTACGTTTCCAACGAGAAGGGAAACTCGATCACCGTCATAGACGGCGCGACGCTGAAACCGATCGCGACGTGGCCAGTTGGCCGTCGCCCGCGCGGCATCATCCTGTCGCGTGACGGTACTCAGCTCTACGTCTGCGCCAGCGACGAGAATGCCGTGCAGGTGATTGACAGCAAGACCGGCAAGCTCATCGCCGACCTGCCTTCGGGCGAGGATCCGGAGACGTTCGCGCTCTCCCCCGACGGCACGCTGCTGTTCGCCTCCAACGAGCGGGACGCCGCGGTCACCGCGATCGACGTGCCGGGGCGGAAAGTCGCGTTCCAAGTCGTGGTCGGCGTCGAGCCCGAGGGGATGGCGGTCAGTCCCGACGGCAAGACCGCGGTATCGACCGCGGAGACCGACAATTCGCTCCACTGGATCGATATCGCCAGCCACCAGCCGACCGGCGTCACCGCGGTCGAGCAACGTCCGCGTCATGCCGAATATACGCGCGACGGCAAACAGTTATGGGTTTCGGCCGAGATCGGCGGGACGGTTCAGATCGTCGACACCGCAGCTCGGACGGTAACCGACACGATCCGCTTCGCAATCCCCGGCACCAACCCCGAGAAGATCATGCCGGTCGGCATCCGGTTTACCCCCGATCACAAGACCGCGTTGGTTGCCTTGGGCCGCGGCAACGCCGTCGCGTTCATCGACGTTGCCAGCCACAAGGTGACGCGGATCGTTCCCGTCGGCCTCCGCGTCTGGCACCTCGCGATCAGCCCCGACGGCAGGCGCGCCTTCGCCGCCAATGGCCTCAGCGACACCGTGTCGGTGATCGACATCGCGACCGCCAAGGTGACCGCGACGATCCCCGCCGGCCGCGCACCCTGGGGAGTCGCGATCGCACCCTGACGTCATTCGCACGCCGGACCCAAAGTCTAATTTTCGCGACCGCCTGTATCCGCCAGCCTTTGCAACAAGGCGCAGATCACATCGCGTCGCAAAGGGAGGTTTCGATGATCGGACTAGGCAATCTGCTGGCAACGGCGGCAGGCGGGACTTTGCTGTGCTGTGCGGCAACGCCCGCTTTCGCACAGGCCGATGACACGACCAGTCAGTTGCTCTTGCGCTTGAAGGAAAAGGGCATCCTCACCAATGACGAATACAACGCGCTCGTTGCCCGCAAGACCGCCGAAGTCGCACCGTCTCAGCCTACCGCCGTCGCCACCAGTGCGCCCCAGGCGCCGCAACAGGCCGCGCAGGCTCAGCTTGACGACAAGCGCTCCGTCCGCATGACCGAAGCCGGCGTCGGCATGGAGTTCGGCGGCGTGACCGTGAAATTCTCCGGATCGGTCAACGGCTTCTACGTCCACGACAATGGCGACCGCGCGATTGCCAGCAATACCGTCGTCGGCGGCCTCGCCGCCGTTGGCAAAAGCAGCTCGTCGATCCGCAACGGCCTGTTGCCCGGCATCTTCGGCATCGACGTATCGACCAACCAGGGCGGTTGGAACGTCGCCGCGCATATTGGCCTGTATCCCGGCATCAACAGCGTCTCCAACGTGGGCGGGGCCAATTCAGCCGGTACGCCGCAAGCGCTCGCCACATCGGGCATCGACGCCCGCCAGACCTACCTTACCTTCGGAAAGCCCAATTTCGGCACGATCAAGGTCGGTCGCGACATCGGCCTGTTCGGCTCGGACGCGATCCTCAACGATATTACACTGCTCGGCGTCGGCTCGACCGGCGGCAACGTCGCGCCGTCGAACACCTCGCTCGGGCGGATCGGCATCGGCTATATCTACACCGACTTCCAGCCCCAGATCACCTATTCCAGCCCCAAATTCGGTGGGCTCCAGGTAAGCGCCGGCATCTTCCAGCCGCTCCAGACGATCGGCAATTCGGAGGTCAATGGTTCGCCCGGCTTCCAAGCTAAAGTCACCTATGACTTCAAGTCGGATCAGCTCGGTGGACACTTTTGGGCTGGCGGCATCACCCAGAAGCATGACGGGGTCGATGGATCTCCCAGCTACACCGGCAGCGGCTTCGATGTCGGCGCGAAGCTGACCTATGCCGGCTTTGGTTTGCTTGGTTACTATTACAATGGCTCGGGCATCGGTACGACCGGCTTGTTCATCCTCTCCACAGACGCCGCCGGGCGCAAGCGCGACAGTAGCGGCTATTATGCCCAGGGCACGTACACGATCGGCAAGCTCACGCTCGGCGGAAGCTACGGCGCGAGCTTCCTCGATCTTGCCCGCAACGAGGTCAACCCGACGCTGCTTGACAAGAACAGCAGTTGGGTCGGTCAGGCGCGCTACGGCCTGACCAGCTGGGTCACGCTGATCGGCGAATACACGCGGACCAAGGCCGAGGCCCATAACGGCAACGATGCCAAGTCCGATACTTTGGCAGCGGGTGCGATCCTGTTCTTCTGATCCGACGCCCGGCCGCGGGACATCATCGCCCCGCGGCCTCTTCTTTCCGGGACACCTATGACCGAACAGACCATCTTCCCCGTAACCAGTGGCTGGGCCGACCACGCCCGCATCGACGGGGACGGCTACGACACGCTGTATGAAGCGGCGTCGAGCAATCCGGGCGCGTTCTGGCTGGAACAGGCGAAGCGGCTGGACTGGACGAAGGTACCCGAGATCGCAGGCGACTGGTCGTTCGCGAAAGATGATTTCCACATCAAATGGTTCGAGGACGGCGAACTGAACGTCGCCGCGAACTGTCTAGACCGGCATCTCGATACACGCGGCGATCAGGTCGCGATCATCTGGGAGCCGGACTGCCCCACCGATGCGCCTCGTCACATCACCTACCGCGAACTCCATGCCGGAGTGTGCCGCTTCGCCAACGTGCTGACCGCGCAGGGCGTTGCGAAGGGCGATCGCGTCACGATCTACCTGCCGATGATCCCCGAAGCGGCATTCGCGGTACTCGCCTGCGCGCGGCTCGGTGCGGTGCATTCGGTGGTGTTCGGCGGCTTCTCCCCCGAGGCGATTGCCGGGCGGATCGAGGATTGTGGATCGACGATCGTCGTCACCGCCGACGAAGGCTGTCGTGGCGGCAAGCGCATTCCATTGAAGGCCAATGTCGATGCCGCCGCCGAAAAGGCTCCAGGCCTCAAGCGCGTCATCGTCGTCAAGGCGACCGGCGGCGACGTGACGATGCACACCCGCGACGTCTGGTATCACGAAGCAGCCGAGGGAGTCGGCACCGACTGCCCCGCGGTGCCGGTCGCCGCCGAAGATCCGCTGTTCGTGCTCTACACCAGCGGATCGACCGGCAAGCCCAAGGGCGTGCTGCACACTAGTGGCGGCTATCTGCTCTGGGCGGCCTACACCCATGAGATGGCGTTCGATTACCAGCCCGGCGACATCTACTGGTGTGCCGCCGATATCGGTTGGGTCACCGGCCACACGTACATCCTCTACGGCCCGCTAGCCAATGGTGCGACGACCTTGATGTACGAGGGGCTTCCGAACTGGCCGAACGCCAGCCGGATCTGGGAGATCGTCGATCGCCACAAGGTCCACACACTGTTTACCGCACCGACCGTGCTGCGCGCGCTGATGAAAGAAGGCGACGATTTCGTCACGCGCACCGATCGCTCGTCGCTCAAGCTGCTCGGCAGTGTCGGCGAACCGATCAATCCCGAGGCATGGCGCTGGTATCACGATGTCGTCGGCGGCGGACGAGCGCCGATCATCGACGCGTGGTGGCAGACCGAGACCGGCGGTATCATGATCTGCCCACTGCCCGGCGCGACCGCATTGAAGCCGGGTTCGGCAACCAAGCCCCTGCCCGGCGTGACGCTGGAACTGGTCGACGAGAAGGGCAACGTGCTGGTCGGTCCGGCGGAAGGCAACCTCGTCATCACGCAGAGCTGGCCAGGCCAGATGCGGACCGTCTGGGGCGATCACGAACGCTTCTTTCAGACCTATTTCTCGACCTACCAGGGCAAGTATTTCACCGGCGATGGATGTCGCCGCGATGAGGACGGTTATTACTGGATCACCGGCCGCGTCGACGACGTGATCAACGTTAGCGGGCACCGGATGGGCACGGCCGAAGTCGAAAGCGCGCTGGTGCTGCACAAACACGTCGCCGAGGCGGCAGTGGTCGGCATGCCGCACGACGTGAAGGGCCAGGGCATCTACGCCTATGTCACACTCAACGACGGCATCGACCATAGCCACGACCTGCGCGACGAGCTGTGCCGCTGGGTACGCACCGAGATCGGCCCGATCGCAACCCCCGACAAACTCCAATTCGCTCCGGCTTTGCCCAAGACGCGCTCGGGAAAGATCATGCGCCGCATCCTGCGCAAGATCGCGGAAGGCGACACCTCGAGCCTCGGCGACACCAGCACGCTGGGCGATCCAAGCGTCGTCGATCACCTGATCGCCAACCGGGTCGGATGATCAAGCAGCTAGTCCGGCGCGATTTGGCCAAGTCGTACTTAAGGCCAATTCCCTCGCATCGACCGATCGCTAGGGTCCAGCAGGCGCATATCCGCGCACAGGAGACAGTGAATGGCCTGGAAGAAGCCCCGGATCGTCGAGATCGCCCTCGGTGCCGAAATCAACTGCTATGCGTGCGCCGAACTCGTCTGATAGCAGATGGACGTCATCGTCCTGGGGGCGGCGGCCGGCGGCGGCTTCCCCCAATGGAACTGCCATTCGCCCGCCTCCCGCCGCGCCCGCGCCGGTGACACTGCAGCACGTCCGCGGACGCAAGCCAGCATCGTGGTCAGCGGCGATGGTCAGCGCTGGCACCTTTTCAACGCCTCGCCCGACCTACGTCGCCAGCTTGAACTCACGTCGGCGCTGCATCCCACCCATGGCCGACGCTCGACCCCGATTGCTAGCGTCGTGCTCACCGGCGGCGACGTCGACGTGATTGCCGGACTGTTGACCTTGCGCGAACGCGAGCCCTTCGCACTGCATGCGACCACAGCCGTGCACGCCATCCTCACCGCCAATCCGATCTTCGACGTGCTGGCGGATGGCATCGTCGACCGTCACACGGTCATGCTCGGCCAGCCCATAGCGCTGGACGACACGCTAACCGCGACGCTCTTCGCGGTGCCGGGCAAGGTCCCGCTTTACATGGAGGATGGCGACCGCATGCAGCCGATCCTGGTCGACGACACCACGGTCGGCGCAGAGATTTCCGACGGCACGCACCGCGTCCTCTTCATTCCCGGCTGCGCGGCGATGACGGACGACCTGCGTGCGCGGATCGACGGCGCCGACCTGCTCTTCTTCGATGCGACTTTGTGGGACGACGACGAGATGATCCATGCCGGGCTCGGCGCCAAGACGGGCCGCCGTATGGGCCATATGAGCATGGCCGGTGCAGGAGGCTCGATAGCATCGCTTGCCGACCTGACGATCGGACGACGCATCGCGCTCCACATCAACAATTCCAACCCCGTGCTGCTAGACGACAGCCCCGAGCGCACCGAGGCCGAAGCCGCGAAGTGGATCATCGCCGAGGACGGTTTGCGGTTCACATTATGACCGAATTGATGGACGACGATGGCTTGGAAACAGCGCTTCGCGCGATCGGCGCCGAGCGTTATCATATCCTCCATCCGTTCCACCGCCTCCTCCACGACGGTAAGCTCACCCGCGGCCAGGTTCAGGCCTGGGCACTGAACCGTTATTACTACCAGAATCAGATCCCGGTGAAGGACGCGCATCTGCTCGCGCGCCTGCCGACTTCGGAGCTGCGCCGCGAGTGGCGCCGAAGGATCGAGGATCACGACGGCGATGGCAGCAAGCCCGGCGGTATCGAACGCTGGATCAAGCTGGCCGAGGGCGTCGGCCTGGACCGTGCGCTGGTCAAGAGTACCGACGCGATCCTGCCGACCACCCGTTTCGCGGTCGACGCCTACGTCCATTTCGTCCGCGACCGCACGTTGCTGGAGGCGGTGGCATCGTCGCTGACCGAACTCTTCTCGCCGACCATCATCGCCGAGCGCGTGTCCGGCATGCTCGCGCATTACGACTTCATAACGCCCGATACGCTGTCCTACTTCACCCCGCGCCTCACCCAGGCGCCGCAGGACAGCGACTTCGCGCTCGCCTATGTGAAGGCGCATGCCGATACGGCGGAGAAGCAGCAGGCGGTGCTGTCGGCGTTGCGCTTCAAGTGCGACGTGCTCTGGTCGCAGCTCGATGGGCTGTACCTCGCCTATGTCGCGCCCGGACTGATCCCGCCCGGCGCGTTCGTGCCGCAGGACGTACGATGACTGCAGTGCCTCGTTTCAAGCGCGGCGTGAAGTTCCGCTTCGACACCGTCCGCAACGTCTGGATCATCCTCGCGCCCGAAAAGCTGTTCATGCCCGACGACATTGCGGTGGAAATCCTGAGGCTCGTCGACGGAGCGCGCACGACCGACCATATCGTCGACGACCTTGCCCGCCGGTTCGATGCCCCGCGCGAGACGATCGCGGACGACGTCGTGGCGGCCCTCGACGACCTTTCCCTCCGCGGAGCGATACAGCTATGACCCCACCCCCGATGGGACTCATCATTGAACTCACCCACCGCTGCCCCCTCCAATGCGCCTATTGCTCGAATCCGCTGAAGCTCGATCCGCCGTCCAGCGAACTGGCGACCGACGAATGGCTCCGCGTGCTCGACGAGGCGGCCGCGCTCGGCGTGCTGCAGGTTCATTTCTCGGGTGGCGAACCGATGGCGCGGCGCGATCTGGAACAGCTCGTAGCCCATGCGAACGCCGCTGGGCTTTATACCAACATCATCACCTCCGGGGTGCTGCTCGACGCCGAGCGGATGCGCGCGCTGATCACGGCGGGGGTGGATCATGTACAGCTGAGCTTCCAGGACAGCGAGGCGCTGCGCGCGGACGTCGCGGGCGGTTATCGTGGCGGCCATGCGAAGAAACTGCTCGCCGCTGCGCTGATCCGCAACTCTGGCCTGCCTCTGACGAGCAACTTCGTCGTTCACCGCCAGAATATCGATCGGGTCGAGGAGATGATCGCGCTTGGCGAAGCGCTCGGTTCCGAACGCATGGAGATCGCTCACGTCCAGTATTACGGGTGGGCGCTGCGCAATCGCAACGCGCTGCTGCCGACGATCGACCAGCTTGAGAGCACCACCGCGATCGTCGAGGCTGCGCGCGCTCGACTGCACGGCCGGATCGCGATCGATTACGTCGTCCCCGATTATTATGCGGCGCGGCCCAAGGCCTGTATGGGCGGCTGGGGCCAGCGTTTCATCAACATCTCGCCCTCCGGCAAGGCACTGCCCTGCCATGCCGCCGAGACGATCCCCGACATGGAATTCCCCTCGGTCCGCGAATGGTCGCTCTTCGATCTTTGGCATGACGCCGAAGCATTTGCGCGGTTCCGCGGCACCGACTGGATGCCGGCACCATGCCAAGGCTGCGACCGCCGCGAGATCGATTGGGGCGGATGTCGCTGCCAGGCGCTAGCACTTGCCGGCAACGCCGCCGCGACCGATCCCGCCTGCACGCGCGCGCCGATGCACCACGTGATGGCAACCGCGATCTCAGAGGCTGGCGAAACCGACTTCACCATTCCTCGCCGACTGGCCCGCGCGCCCGCCTAATCGGCGGCGTAGCGGTCCGTCGCGCGGATCAATTGGTTGAGGATACCCGGCTCGTTCCAGGCATGACCGGCGCCCTCCACCAGATGAAAGTCCGCTTCGGGCCAGGCGTGATGCAGATCGTACGCGGTGCGTGCCGGGCAGACCATGTCGTAACGGCCCTGGACGATCGTGCCGGGAATGCCCGCGAGCATGCCCGCATTGCGGATCAACTGTCCCTCGTCGAGCCAGCCGTTATTGACGAAATAATGGTTCTCGATCCGTGCGAACGCCAGCGCGAAATGCGCGTCCTCGAACCCCGCGCTGGTCGCCGGATCGGGCAGCAAGGTGATCGTCTCGCCCTCCCACAACGCCCAGGCCTTGGCCGCCTCAATCTGTGCCGCGGGATCGTAGCCGGTCAGACGCTTGCGGTACGCGCCGCGCATATCGTCACGCTCAGTAATCGGGATCGGCGCCTCGAATGCTGCCCATTTGTCGGGGAACACCTCCGACGCGCCAAACTGATAATACCAGTCGAGCTCCGACGTCCGCAAGGTGAAGATGCCGCGCAGGACCAGCTCGCTGACTCGTTCGGGATGCGTCTGTGCATAAGCTAGCGCCAGCGTCGATCCCCAGGATCCACCGAACACTAGCCAGCGTTCGACACCGATCATCGTGCGCAGTTGCTCCATGTCAGCGACCAGATCCCAGGTGGTGTTCGCGTCGAGCCCGGCATGCGGCGTCGACCGCCCACATCCTCGCTGATCGAACAGCAGCACATCGTATCTCGCAGGATCGAACAGCTGGCGATGTTTTGCCGAGATGCCCCCGCCTGGCCCGCCATGGAGGAACACTGCGGGCTTGCCCCCAGGCGTGCCGCAGCGCTCGAAATACACCGAATGCCCGTCACCGACGTCGAGCATGCCGGAATGATAGGGCTCGATCGTTTCGTATAGCGTGTGCAAATCCAAGTCCTCTTACAGTTCACCGACGCTATCAGCCTGGGTCTAGGTTTGCCTGCTCGGTATTTTAAGGCGTACTCATGGTTATCACTACCCACGGGGATTTAACGCCCTTGTCCCGCTGCATCAACGATAGTCAGGTTACGGCACATCGTCACCCGTAACAGGCCGAGCTGCTAAACGGGCGACCAGCGGCTTACCCCGTGACAGATCAAGTGAACTAACGAATGCTTGATGCAACTGCACGCCGAAAGCGGCCCGTCCGGTCTACCAGAACCCGGCCAATTAGGCTCCTGCCCTATCAAATGAACGAACGGCTGCTTACAGCGACCGCTGCCCGAAAGCGGCCGGGCCGCTTTCCTCCCCATTCCGGCCATTCCGCTTTCGCCCAATGCACGAAGCCGCTGCGCGGCAGTGGTGGTGGCGGTTGAGGTAGCGCAGCGGCGCTGAGGTTTGGTTCTGCGGCAGTGGCGGGAGACGATGGAGTTCCTTCAACGAGAGGAACTCTCCATGGCGACTCTACCCACCGAACAGTCCGTTACGCCGCTGCGCCAGCGGATGCTCGACGACATGGCGAGGCTCAGATGCCCGGCGTGGGCAGTCCGGTATGCAGGACCGGCAGCACGGAAGATGTCGGCGACCTCGAGCGAGGTGCGCATCGCGCGCTCACCCGGCGGGTGGCTTGCCCTCCATCAGCGCCATCAACCGGTCAAGCGGACCGGTCACGGCATGGATCGTGCGCGTGGCGACCTTGGTATAGAGCGCGGTCGTTTCGAGCTTGCTGTGCCCGAGCAGCACCTGGATGACGCGGATGTCGACGTCCTGCTCGAGCAGGTGGGTGGCGAAACTGTGCCGCAGCGTGTGCGGGCTGACGCGCTTGCGGATCCCGGCCGCCTCGGCAGCCTCATGAACGGCGCGGTGGAGCTGTCTGGTTGAGATCGGATCGGTGTAGCTGCGCCCCGGGAACAGCCAGCCGTGCGGCAACAGGACACTGCGCCGCTTGCCCTCGCGCCACCAGAGCCGGAGCAGTTCAAGCAGTTGCGGCGACAGCATCGCGTTACGGTCCTTGCGGCCCTTGCCCTCCTCGATGCGGATCAGCATGCGCTTGCTGTCGATGTCGTCGGCTCTGAGGTGTGCGACCTCCGACACCCGCAATCCGGCGCCGTACGCGACGCCCAGCGCGGCGCGGTACTTGATGCCCGGTGCCGCCTCGAGCAGCCGCCCTACCTCCTCGACGCTCAGCACGTCGGGCAGCTTGCGGGGACGAGGCGCGAGGACCAGCCTGCGCGACAGGTCGGGCCGGTCGAGCGTCACGCCAAACAGGAACCGCAGCGCCGATACCGTGGCGCCGATGACGGCCTCTCCGACACCGTGCTCGCGCTGGTGAAGCTGGAAGCGCCGTACGTCCTCGGCAGTCGCGGTCTCCGGCGAGCGTCGCAGGAACGCCGCGAAGGCGCGAACGTGGCGGACATAGTCGTGCTGGGTACGCGACCGCATTGAGCGCATCGACCAGCTCAAGGTCATGTCGGCTGTCGAACATTGCCGCACCGCTGCGCTCGGCGGCCACACCGAGGCATGCACCGACTGCGGACACTGGCGGGTCGCCTATAACTCCTGTCGCAACCGGCATTGTCCCCGGTGCCAGGGTGCGGCCGCGCGCGCATGGCTTGCCGAGCGCGAGGCCGACCTGCTTCCGGTCGGCTATTTCCACGTCGTCTTCACCCTGCCGGCCGAGGTCGCCGACATCGCCTACCAGAACAAGGCTGCAGTCTACGGCCTGCTGTTCCAGGCGGCGTCCGAGACGATGACGACCATCGCCGCTGACCCGAAGCATCTCGGCGCCCGCATCGGCATCACCGCGGTCCTTCACACCTGGGGGTCGGCGATGACCCACCACCCCCACATCCATATGATTGTACCGGGCGGTGGACTGTCGCCGGACGGCAGCCGCTGGGTGTCGTCACGCCCCGCGTTCCTGCTGCCGGTGCGCGTGCTCGGCAAGCTGTTCCGCCGCCTGTTCCTGACCCGGCTGATGGCGCTGTACGAGGCGGGACGGCTCGGCTTCTATGGCAGTCTCGCAACACTCGCCGACCGCCGCGCCTTCCTACGACACCTGTCCCCGGTCCGGAAAAAGAACTGGGTCGTTTATGCCAAGCCGCCGTTCGCCGGCCCTCAGGCGGTGCTCGCTTATCTGTCGCGCTACACCCACCGCGTGGCGATCTCGAACAGCCGCCTCGTCCGCTTCGACGAGACCGGGGTGACATTACGCTACAAGAATTACCGCAACGATGTCGCCGACCGGCAGCAGCTGATGACGCTGGCCACTGACGAGTTCATCCGCCGCTTCCTGATCCACGTTCTCCCGAAGGGCTTCCATCGCATCCGTCATTACGGCCTGCTCGCTGGCGCCACCCGCAAGGCTCACCTCGAACACGCCCGCCAACTGCTCGGTATTGTCCCGCCCGTGGCCGATGTCGCGCCGGTCGAACCCGACGATGCCCGCCCGCCGTGCCCATGCTGTGGCGGACGCATGCTCATCATCGAGACCTTCGAACGCTGGCGCCAGCCCCGCGCACCGCCGCATGCCACCGACCCGACCGGGACCACCGCGCCATGACCCGGCATGGTTCACCTGCATTCCGCCGCGCAGCCTGTGCGCTTGCGGCCATAATGACGCTCGCGTCGACGATGCCGCTCCGCGTGCCGACCAACATCTCACGCCTTCGTCGAAGCCAGAATCCAAGCCAAACCCAGCGCCAGACGGCCTTCTTCCAGCCCACAGATGCCCGCCCGGGCAGCTGTTGCACGCGCCTCAAACCAGGGCGAAAACCGAAAACCCCATAGGCCAGCATCCGCGGCCCGCGGCTTCCTGCTTTGGAGGATATCGTACACCTGCCGGTGCCCGATTTCCTTCACATTGCACGAAGCCGCTGCGCGGCAGTGGTGGTGGCGGTGAGGTAGCGCGCTTGCGCTGAGGTTTTGCCCTGCGGCAGCGGCGGCAGACGATGGAGTTCCTTCAACGAGAGGAACTTCATCATGGCG
>Ga0308009_10000230_pt1 | contig 45871 bp, 43 predicted proteins | sample Neamet127_FD_203134 | JGI IMG/M metagenome (GOLD analysis project Ga0308009, IMG submission 203134) | Marine microbial communities from water near the shore, Antarctic Ocean - #127 | ecosystem: Environmental > Aquatic > Marine > Unclassified | place: Southern Ocean | collected 2014-07-24 | reverse complement strand
ACCCAAACCTATCCGAAGATCTTCGATGGCCACCCGTGAACCTGACCGGCCGCTACAGCGCTGGATGATAGCGCGCGGCCGGTCAGCTTCACTACCGCTGAGCTACACCACCACGCGGGACACGACCTCGGACTGTGCAGGTCGAGGGGCTTGTGTCGCGGTTCGATCCTCGGTTTTGGACGGTGGATTTTCCGCGGCCGATGATGGCTTCGGTTGTGACCATCGGCCCGGCGTCCCTTCGGGTGGATGCGGTGTTTTATAAGGCGGATGATCTGGCGGGGGTGATCTGGGAGGCGGTCGATCGCTTCGATCATCCGTTGCTGCAGTATGAGACGTCGCGGGATTTTCGGGACTGTCGGCTGCGGTTTCGGTGGCGGTCTGCGGGGGTGATGCCGCTGGACGCGATCAATGGCCCGACGCTTACGATCGAGGGGCGGGATGCGGCGGGGGTGGCGCGGTCCTGGTATGTGCGGTTGTGGAATTATGCGGTGGGGGCGCCGGAGGATGCGGTCGTCTCGCTGGATTTCGGGGCGATGGTTGGCGGGTTTGAACTGCCCGAGGACTCCGATCCGGTTTGGGCGGGGGATATCGATCGGATGTTCGTGTCGCTGGTCCCGCCGGACTATACGAAGGTCGATGTGCCGCTGGCCGTGCCGCGTGAGGGGTGGGTCGAGTGGACCGATCTTGTCTGCGAGGGGCCGGGGGCGGTGTTGGCGATCGGCGATGCGGTGGTGCCGGAACACGGGGTTCGGATCGCGGGCGGGTATGACGATAGTTATAACCTGACGCCGGCGCGGTTGCTGCGCAACGCGCTGCATCTCGGGTATCGCGGGAGCATCACGCAGTATGTCGGGATGAGCCATTATTTCCGGCTCGAGCGGGTTGGCGGTGGGTTCTACGTTTCGGCGGCGGGGGGCGTGCTGAACGTCGCGTGCGCGGCGTGGCACCGGGATTTTGCGGCGCGGGCGAAGGCGCTCGGCTTCGACGTGATCTGGTCGCTGAGTTACGAGCTATTCGACGCGCATTGCTGGAACGACTGGAAGCAGCGGGCTGCCGATGGCGCGCCCGCGCTGACCGGATGGGAGCCGCCGTCGACGCTGCTGTCCCCGGCGCATGCTGGGGCGATGGGGTATCTTCAGGCGGTCGCGCGGGCGTTCATGCGGATCGCGGTCGGGGCCGGGCTGGCACCGAAGTTTCAGGTGGGCGAGCCCTGGTGGTGGATCATGCCTGACGGGCGGCCGTGCCTGTATGATGCGAGCGCGGTGGCGGCGTTTGCGCCGGTGGCGATCGGGAGCATCCTGGGGGCCAAGAACGCCGCACGGATCGCGACGCTGGATGCGGCGGGGGTGTGTCTGGCGGCGTCTACTGCTGCGCTGGTGGCGGCTGCGAAGGCGGAGGCGCCGGGGTGCGTGACGCATCTGCTGACGTATCTGCCGACCGTGCTGGATGCTGCTGCGCCTGAGGCCAAGCGGGCGAACATGCCGGTGGGGTGGGCTAGTCCTGCGTTCGATGTGCTGCAGCTGGAGGATTACGACTGGGTGACGGCGGGGGATTCCGCGTCGTCGGCCGAGGGCGTGGCGGTGGCGTTCGCGCGGCTGGGGTATCCGGTCGAACGGCAGCATTATCTTTCGGGGTTCGTGCTCCAGCCAGATTTGGGGCCGGACCAAGCGGCGGAGTGGGGGTTGATCGAGGCTGCTGGGGAGGTCGCGCGGGGTCGGGGGGTGGCGGAGACGTTTCTCTGGGCCTTGCCGCAGGTGATGCGGGATGGGTTCGTGCATTTCGATACTGGGGGAGACGAGGTCGTGGACGCGTTCGATGACGTGCTGTTTCCGTTGGAGCTGGGGCGCGAGGCTGAGGTGGCGCCGGGGTTTTCTACCGCGATCCTGACGAGTTCGGGGGGACGCGAGGCGCGCAATGCGGCGTGGGCTGAGGCGCGGACGTCGTATGATGTCGGGCCGGGGCTGCGGAGCGAGGCGGATATCGGGGTTTTGCTCGCGTTCTTTCGGGCGCGGATGGGGGCGGCGCGGGGGTTTCGGTTGCGGGATCCGTTCGATTTCGAGGCTGTGGGCGAGGTCGTCGGGGTTGGCGACGGGGTGGCTCGGCGGTTTGCTCTGGTGAAGTCTTACGGGACGATGGAGCGGCGGATTACCCGGCCTGTTGTTGGCAGTGTTTCGGTGGCGGTGGGGGGTGTCGGGACTTCGGCGTTCTCCGTGGAGGCTGGGGGGTGGGTGGTGCTGGATGTGGCGCCTGCTCTCGGGGCGGTGGTGACGGCGGGGTTTGTGTTCGATGTGCCGGTTCGGTTTGCCGAGGATCGGTTGAGCGTGGCGCGGGCTACGTTTCTGGCTGGGGTGGCGGCGAGTGTGCCTCTGGTCGAGGTGCGGGAGGCGTAATTTTCCCTCTCCCGTCGGGGAGAGGGAGGGAGGAGCCGCTTGGCGACGGGAGGGTGAGGGGTGGTTGGGATTCTGGTCCTGAGCCTCACTCCCCTCACCCTCCCACGCGCAAGGGCGCGCGGGCCCCTCCCTCTCCCCGGGGGGGAGAGGGGTTTGCTTGTGAGGAGACGCTCATGTTTCTGGATGCTGAGCTGGCGACGATCGCGCTGTGTTGGCGGATCGAGCGGCGGGATGGGGTGGCGGTGGGCTTGACCGCGCATGACCGGGATCTGGTGGTGGGCGGGCTGGTGCACCGGGCGGCGCCTGGGATGACGCCGTCGGCGATTCAGCGCGCGGATGGGCTGGAGGCGGATACTATGGATGTGGCGGGGGCGCTGACCTCCGCTGCAATCGGCGAGCGGGATTTGCTCGGCGGGCGCTGGGATGGGGCTCGGGTGATGCTGTTTGCGGTGGACTGGAGCGATCCGACTGCTCGGGTCGAGCTGGGCGAGGGCGTGATCGGCGCGGTCGAGTTGGGGGATGACGGGTTCACGGCCGAGTTGCGGGGAGCGAGTGCTGCGCTGGATCGGCCGGTGGTGGAGGAGACTTCGCCGGAATGTCGGGCGGAACTGGGGGATCGGCGGTGTCGGGTGGCGATGGCGGGGCGGCGGCGGTTTGCTCGGGTCGTCGCGTGCGAGGGGGCTGTGGTGACGCTGGATTCCAGCGCTGAGGGGCTTGGGGGTGGGCTGTTGCGCTGGTTCGGTGGCGCGAATTGTGGGTTGGAGAGCGCTGTCGCGCGGGGTGTCGGGGCGGTTGTTACGTTGCGGGCGGTACCGGCTTTCGTGGTCGAGGCGGGGGTGCTCGTCGAGGTCGTCGAGGGGTGCGACAAGAGTCTTGCCACCTGTGCGGGGCGGTTCGGGAATGCGGTGAACTTTCGGGGGGAGCCGTTTCTGCCGGGGGTCGATCTGCTCACGCGGTATCCTGGGGCTTGAGCGCCATCGCGGCGGCTGCCGTCGCGGCGGTGGGGACGCGGTTTCGGTTGCATGGGCGGGGGACGGATGGGCTCGATTGTGTCGGGCTGGTTGCGTTGGCTTTGCGGGCTGGTGGGTATTCTGGCGCGGTTCCGAGCGGGTATTCGCTGCGGGGTGGCGATTGGGGTTTGCTCGATCGGGTGCTGGAGCGGGTTGCCGAGGCCGAGCCGGGCGACGTGCTGGTGATGGCGGTGGGGCCGGGGCAGATTCATCTGGGGATCAGGACGGCGGGCGGGTTCGTGCATGCGGACGCGGGCTTGCGGCGCGTGGTGGAGCGGCCGGGGATGCCGCCCTGGCCGCTGATCGGTGTTTGGCGGGTGGGGGTGTGACATGGCGACCTTGGTATTGACCGCGGTGGGGACTGCGGTGGGCGGGCCGATCGGCGGCGCGATCGGCGCGTTGATCGGGCAGTCGGTGGATCATGCGCTCTTCGGCACGCGGAAGGAGGGGCCGCGGCTGGTCGAGCTGGCGGTGCAGACCTCGTCTTACGGCAGCCAGATTCCGAAGCTGTTCGGGACGATGCGGGTGGCGGGGACGGTGATCTGGGCGACCGATTTGATCGAGAGTCGTGCCTCGTCTCGCAGCGGCAAGGGGCAGCCCAGCGTCTCGACCTATTCCTATGCGGCGTCGTTCGCGGTGCTGTTGTCGGCGCGGGCCGTGCTGGGGGTGGGGAGGATCTGGGCCGAGGGCAAGCTGCTGCGGGGGGCGGCGGGGGACTTCAAGACGGCGACCGGGTTTCGGTTGCATCTGGGGGGCGAGGATCAGGCGGTGGATCCGTTGATCGCGTCCGCGGAAGGGGCGTCGCCGGCGTATCGCGGGTGCGCGTATGCCGTGTTCGAGATGTTGCAGCTGGCGGATTTCGGGAATCGGATCCCGTCGCTGACGTTCGAGGTGATTGCGGACGAGGGCGTGGTGCTCGTGTCGACGATCGCGAAGGCGCTGGCGGGGGAGGTTTCGGGGGTGGCGGCGTTGGCGGTGGGCGGGTTTGCGGCGTCTGGCGGGAGCGTTCGGGCGGTGCTGGAGATGCTGGGGCAGGCTGGCGGGGCCTGGTTTGCGCCCTCCGGGGCGGGGCTGGTGATGCGCGATGCGGCGGGGACGAGCGTCGCGGTGGCCGATGAGGGGTTTGCGGTTTCGGGGAAGGGCGTGCGGCGGGCTCGGGCGGTGGCGGCGATCGAGACCGTGCCGCGGACGGTGACGGTCGGCTATTATGACGCGGCGCGGGATTATCAGGCGGGGGTGCAGCGGGCTCGCCGGCCGGGGGCGGGGGTGCGCGATGAGCGGGTCGAGGTGCCGGCGGTGCTGGACGCGGGCGCGGCGAAGACCGTGGCGGAGGCGATGCTGGCGCGGGCCGAGGCTGGGCGGGTGCATCGAACGGTGGCGGCGGGGTTTGGGGCGATGGCGATTGCGCCCGGGGCTTGCGTGACGGTCGCGGGGGAGGCCGGCGTGTGGCGGGTGGCCGACGTCAGCATCGAGGGAATGGTGACGACCCTGGGGCTGGTGCCGCTGGTGGCGGCGTCGCTGCCGGCGACCGCGACGAGCGGGCGGGTTTCGGGAGCGGTGGATGCGGTCGTCGGCGCGACGATCCTGCGCGCGTTCGAGGTTCCGGGGTTGGAGGAGACGTCGTTGCGTGCGCCGCGGATGACGGTGGTTGCGGCCGGCTCGGGTGCGGCGTGGCGGCAGGCGGCTCTGCTCTACAGCGTGGACGACGGGGTGAGTTGGGTGGCGGCCGGGGCGACGGCGGCGCCTGCGGTCCTGGGGACGATCGTGGTGGTCGCGTCGGGGGCGCCGGCGACTCTGGTCGACCGTCGGGGGGCGTTCGAGATCATCCTGGCGCATGCGGACATGGAACTGGGTGATGCCGATGCGGCGGCGCTCGATCGCGGAGTCAATCTGGCGTTGATCGGCGACGAACTCGTGCAGTTCGCGCGGGCGGATCCCTTGGGTGGCGCTCGGTGGCGGTTGAGCGGGTTGCTGCGCGGGCGGCGGGGGAGCGAGGCGGCTGCTGGCACGCAGGCGGTCGGGGATCGGTTCGTGCTGATCGAGGCGGAGACGGCGCGGGCGTTCGACCTGCCGGTGTCGGTGCTGGGGCGCGAGGTTCGGGTGATGGCGTCGGGCGTGGGCGACGCGACCCCGGTCGAGACCCGGTGCGTGATGCGCGGGGCGTCGGTGGTGCCGCCGTCTCCGGTGCATTTTGGCTGGCGTGGCGAGGCGGATGGCGGCGCGACGGTACGGTGGACGCGGCGGAGCCGGGCGGGGTGGCGCTGGATCGACGGGGTCGACGCGCCGCTGGCCGAGGAAAGCGAAGCGTACCGGGTGAGGCTGACGACGGGGACGACGGGAACCGATGTGCGCGACATCGATGTGGCGGTGCCGTGGATCGTCCTCAGCGCGGCCGAGCGGAGCGGGCCGGTCGGCGTCGCGGTGCGGCAGCGGGGCGTGTTCGGCGAATCGCTGGCGGCGGAACTGATCGTACCGGCCTGATAATCGAACGGGGGAACGAATGATGAGCGACGACACCACACCGCGGCTGGCATTGCCGTTGTTGCGGCCGGGACAGGCGCAGAAGGAAACGACGCATAACGAGGCGCTCGCGCTGCTCGACCTGGCGGTGCAGGCGAGCGTGCTGGCGGTGGGAACCGATACGCCGCCGGCGAATCCGGTGGCGGGGAACGCGTGGATCGTCGGCGGCGCGCCGACCGGCGACTGGGCTGGGCAGGCGCGAGCGATCGCGGGGTGGACGAGCGGCGGGTGGCGGTTCGTGGCTCCGCGCGACGGGATGGCAGTGTGGAGCGCGGCCGACGGGCAGGTCGCGCGGTTTGCCGGCGGGGTGTGGACGCTGGGTGTGCTGGCCGGATCGCGCGTGTCGATCGGCGGAGTCGACGTCGTCGGCGCCCGGCGCGAGGCCATCGCCGAACCGTCCGGCGGACCCGTCGTCGACCTGGACGCGCGGGCGACTATCGGCGCCATTTTGGCCGCGTTGCGGGGCCACGGATTGATTTCGATCTGAAACCCCCAAAAACTGTGTCGTTCCAGCAACAGTATCAACTTTTGTTAGCTTGCGTGGAAACAAGGCCGAGGATAGGGAGTTTGCGATGTCCGTGTGACACTCATGAAAGGGGATTTAGTATGCGGAAGCTTGCCGTCGTTCTGGCACTCGCCTCCACCGCACTCGCCACTCCCGCCCTCGCCCGCGACAAGTCGTGGTACGTAGGCGTCGAAGGCGGTGCGATGATCGTTGAAGACATCGACTATGATATCGGCGCATTGAACAATGCCGGTTCGGTCGATCATGACTATGGTTACGATGTCGACGCCGTAATGGGCTACGACTTTGGCGGTTTCCGCCTCGAAACCGAAGTCGGCTACCGCAAGGCAACCGTGGACGGCTACTCGTCGACCACGACCACGCCAGTGTTTGGCCCGACCGGTGCACGCGGTAACGCGGCTGCTGGTAACTACGACTACGCCGGTGGCTCGTCGTCGGCTCTCAGCTTCATGCTGAACGGCCTTCTGGACTTCGGTCCGGATGACGGCATCCAGGGCTTCGTCGGCGGTGGTGTTGGTGTTGCTCGCGTCAAGGCGCAGTACGCACTCAACAACAACGGCGACTTCCTGAACGACTCGGACACCGTGTTCGCGTATCAGGGCCTGGCCGGTATCCGCGCACCGCTGACCGACCACATCGACGCGACGCTGAAGTATCGTTTCTTCAACGCCGAGAACGTCAAGCTGGTCGACAACTCGAACCGCGTGTTCGACGGTCGCTATCGTTCGCACAGCATCCTTGGTGGTGTGACGTACAACTTCGGCGAGCCTGCTGCTCCGCCGCCGCCGCCGCCGCCGCCGCCGCCGCCCCCCCCGCCTCCTCCGCCGCCGCCGGCGCCGGTCGAAGTGGTCTGCTCGCCTGGTCCGTTCATCGTGTTCTTCGAATGGGACAAGTCGGACATCACGCCAGAGGCAGCGTCGATCCTCGACAACGCGATCACGCAGTACCAGTCGTGCGGCAACGCACAGGTCATGCTCGCAGGTCACGCGGACAAGTCGGGTTCGGCTTCGTACAACGTCGGTCTGTCGCAGCGTCGCGCAGATGGCGTGAAGGCATATCTGTCTTCGCATGCCATCCCGGACAGCGTGATCTCGACGGAAGCATTCGGCGAGAGCCGTCCGCGCGTCGAGACCGCCGATGGCGTTCGCGAAGTGCAGAACCGTCGCGTGGAAGTCACCTACGGTCCGGGTTCGGGCCAGTAAGACTTTCGCCAACCGACTCTCGGGTCGGTTACGGAATGAAGATCGGGGAGGTCGGCGCAAGCCGGCCTCCCTTTTCTTTTGTGCTTTGCGCGGGGGTGGTCCGTCGCCGAGGGCGGCGGCTTCGGCTGGCGTTGATTTGGTTCACGCGGAGGCGCGGAGACGCGGAGAGTAAGGGCGGAGATGGCTCGTTCCGGGTAAGCGCACCCGCGAATGCGGCTTTCGATGATCGGCTTCGCCAAAGCTTGGCGATGGCAGGAAGCGCTGCCCAGACCTTCTTATTACTCTCCGCGGCTCCGCGTCTCCGCGTGAACAAAATCGACGCTGGGACCTTTCGCGACGGCGATGTTTGGCGGAACGTCCATGTGTTCACGCGAAGGCGCAAAGGCGCGAAGAGGGTTCCCGGGCGGCAACGTCGGTCGCCTTCTCACTGGATTTTGTGCTGCCGCACGAGTGCGAGGCGGAGCGGGGGGCCGGGGACGCCATCTTTGCGCCTTTGCGCCTTCGCGTGAACACATCTATCTACCCTTCACCATGCCGCCGGCATAGGATGCCGGGCTTGGCGAGGAGATGCAGATGAAACCGCTGATTGGCCGGGATACGCGGCTGTGCATGTCGCTGTCGGCGCGGCCGGGGAATTTCGGGACGCGGTTCCATAACCGGCTGTACGAGCTGACCGGGCTAGATTTCGTCTACAAGTCGTTCTCGACCTCCGACTTGGACGCGGCGATCGGCGGGATACGGGCGCTGGGGATTCGCGGATGTGCGATCTCGATGCCGTTCAAGGAGGCGGTGATCCCGTTGCTCGACGGGCTGGCGTCGACCGCGAGCGCGATCGACAGCGTCAATACGATCGTCAACGAGGATGGCGTGCTGACCGGGCACAACACGGATTATGGCGCGGTGGTCGATCTGGTCGCGGACCTCGACCGGGCGATGCCGTTCGTCGTGCAGGGCTCGGGCGGGATGGCCAAGGCGGTCGCGGCGGCGCTGAGCGACAGCGGGTTTCGCGACGGCACAATTGTAGCGCGGAACGAACGCGCGGGGCGGGCGCTGGCCGATCTCTATGGATATCGCTGGGCGGCGGTGGCCGAGGGGGAGGTGCCGTTGCTGGTGAACGTCACGCCGCTGGGGATGACCGGGGCGGATGCCGAGGCGCTCGCGTTTCCGGCGGCGATGATCGCCGGCTGCGCGGTGGCGTTCGACGTCGTGCAGTATCCGATCGAGACACCGTTCCTGCGCGCGGCGGCTGCGGCGGGGAAGCGGTGTATTACCGGCGTGGACGTGGCGACGTTGCAGGCGGTGCAGCAGTTCGTGCTGTATACCGGGGTGACGCCGGATGCGGCGCAGGTGGCGGATGCCGGCGCCTGGGCGCGCGCCAATTCTTGAGTGTCGGAGCCAGTAATCCTCCCCCGCAAGGGGGAGGTGGCTGGCACTTGCCAGACGGAGGGGGAGGCTGGCGCCACGCATGTTTCGTGTCCTCCCCCTCCGTCACCTTCGGTGCCACCTCCCCCTGGCGGGGGAGGATCATGAGGGCGTCGCTAGGGCACTTCCTCCAGCGCTGCGGCCAGCCAGGGGGGCGTGAGCGCGTCGCCGAGGGCTTCGACGCGGCGGTGTTCGACCATCAGGCCGAGTCCGGGGTAGGTGACGCGGGTTCGGGCGCTCGGTTCGGTGAACGGGGCGACGACGAGGCGGCGGTTGACCTTCGAGCGGTGGTGCATCCGGGCGGTGTTCTCCTGGCCGACATAGCACCCCTTGGTGAAGCTGACGCCGTTCAGCTCGCGCGCGTTGCATTCGAGCCAGAGCGTCTCGCCGCTGCCGAGTTCCCCGATGCCTTCGGTGACGCCGAGCGACAGGCGGTGCGCGTGCCAGCCGGTCGTGGGGTCGCCGGCGGGGCCGAGCCAGCGGTGGCCGAGGCCCGCGAGGCGGGGGTCCGGCACGCCCTGGTCTCCGGTCGGGGACCAGTGGACCTTGGCCGCGTCGGGCTGGAGCGTGATCGCGCGGCGCAGGCGGTAAAGCGACAGGCGCTTCGTCAGCGCTTCGGCCTGCGCGGCCTCGATGTCGATCAGCACGTCGTCGCCGTCCGCCCAGAGGATGAAGTCGAACAGCACCTTGCCTTGCGGCGACAGCAACGCGGCCCAGGCAGGGGTGTCGGGGGTGAGCAATGCCGTGTCGGCGGTGACCAGCCCTTGCAGGAAGCCGCGCACGTCCTCGCCCGAGACGCGGATCACGCTGCGGTCGATCAGCATTGTGGGCAGCATTGTGGGCAGCATCGTGGGGAGCGTGGTGGGTGGCATCGTTGCGGGAGCTGGCTGTTCCATGGCTACCACCTAGTGCGCGTGGTGCGATTTCCAAGCGCGGGGCAATTTCCGACAGGCGTGCGGCTGGCATCTCAGCCCCCGCGCCGATAGGAAGGCGGCATGACCGAGCGCCTCACGATCCGCCGCCCCGACGACTGGCATGTCCACCTGCGCGATGGCGCGATGCTGGAGGCGGTGGCGGGGCATACCGCGCGGCAGTTCGCGCGCGCGATCATCATGCCGAACCTGACGCCGCCGGTGACCTCGATCGAGGCTGCCAAGGCGTATCGCGGACGGATCATGGCGGCGGTCGGGGATGCGCCGTTTACTCCGCTGATGACGTGTTATCTCACCGACGGCACCGATCCGGCCGAACTCGAGCGCGGTTATGCCGAGGGCGTGTTCACCGCGTGCAAGCTGTACCCCGCGCATGCGACCACCAATTCCGCGCACGGCGTCACCGATATACGCGCGCTGACGGCTGTGCTGGAGACGTTGCAGCGGATCGGCATGCCGCTGCTGATCCACGGCGAGGTGACCGACAAGTCGATCGACATCTTCGACCGCGAGGCGGTGTTCGTCGAGCGCGTGCTGACGCCGCTGGTGCGCGATTATCCCGGTCTCAAGATCGTGCTGGAGCATATCACGACCGCGGAGGCCGCGGCGTTCGTGGCCGAGGCGGATCATCCGATCGCCGCGACGATCACGCCGCAGCACCTGCTGATCAACCGCAACGCGCTGTTCGACGGGGGCCTGCGGCCACACGCATACTGCTTGCCGGTGCTGAAGCGCGAGACGCACCGGGTGGCGGTGCGTGCGGCGGCGGTGTCGGGGTCGCCGCGGTTCTTCCTGGGGACGGACAGCGCGCCGCATGTCGTCGGGGCGAAGGAATCCGGGTGCGGGTGCGCGGGGATATTCAACGCGCCGTTCGCGCTGGAGGCGTACGCGCGGGTGTTCGACGAGGAGGGCGCGCTCGACAAGTTCGAGGGGTTCGCGTCCGAGCATGGTGCGCGGTTCTATGGGCTGCCGCTGAACGAGGGAACGGTGACTTTGGTGCGCGGCGATGCCGAGGTGCCGGCGTCGATCGGCGCGGGGGAGACGGCGGTGGTGCCGTTTTTGGCCGGGACCAACGTCGGTTGGCGGTTCGAGGGGTAGCGGCGCCTCCGCTCGCAAGATGCCCCCATATGCTCCGTCAGGATGACGAAGCCGCGAGCCTATCCAGCCACAGGCGCGCTTCCTTCTGCTCGCCGACGGCGCTGGCCTTGACCGGGCCGCGGGCGGCGAAGAAGTCGCGGTGGAGCGCGAACGGGTCCATCATCAGGCGGTCGCGCATTGCGTCGATGTCTGCTCCCATCTCAGAGAGCGAGTCGATCGTCGGGGCGATCGCGGCGCGGACGCGGCGATCCGGGGTGCGGTCGAACAGGCCTAGCGATCCGGACGCGGTCTTTGCGAGCGCGGCGAGGAGGGTTTCGCGGTATTCGGCTTCCAGGTCTTCGCGCTGGGCGTCGAGACGAGCGAGGCGGTCGGGTTTTGCCATCTGCCGGGGGTAGCGTGCTTGGTGGGGGCGTCAACTTTTGGGCGGGACTTTGGCGCGGTGCCATAAGCTGGAGTTGCGGTTGGCGCGCGCGCCGTGGGCGAAGCCCACGTCGTCGGACGGGGCCTTGCCCCGCCGGCCGGGCTTGCCGGAGTCAGCCGGGCGTGGCCGGCTGCCCGACTGCGCCTAGAACGGCAACCACCGGCTTTTGTGCGTGATGTTCATATACCCGACGTTCACGCCCGCGCGCCAGCCGACGCCGAGGCGGATCGGGATCAGGACGACGTTGCCACGGCGCAGATACGTCGCGGCGAAACCGCCGACTAGGTACAGGCGGCCTTCGACGGCGGGGAAGCGTTTGTAGAGTTCCTCGGTGTCGTAGAGGTTGTAGACCAGCACGAAGACCTTGTTCGCGTCGCCGCCGATGTCGAAGCCGACCGACGGGCCGGTCCAATAGACCGGCTGCTGACCCTCGACCTTGTGGCTCATGATCCCCGAGCCGTAGCGGACGCCGAGGATGAACGCGCCCGACGCCTCGCGCCCGGCGATGTACGCGTTGGGTTGGCCCTGGTCCTTGAGGATGTTCTCGAGGATGCCGCCCAGGCCGGCTGCACCCTTGCCGAACACGCCTTCGCCCGCCGCGAGCAGGTCGTCGCGCTGGTAGGTGTCGGCGGCCTGCATGGTGGCCTCGGCGCGCGTTTCCGGGGTCGGGGCGGTGGTCGTCTGGACGGGCGGCGGGGGCGGCACGTCCTGGGGCAGCGTCTCGGGATAGGTCGGATCCGGCGCGGGGCGCGACGGCTGCGTGGTCGCCTGCGGGCGCGACGGCGCCTGATAGGCTTGGGCGGACAGATCGCCGTCGATCGCCTGGTTGGGATCGATCGTGCGGACCTGCGCCGACGCGGTGCCCCCGCAAACGGCTGCCGCTAGGGCACCCAGGCCAAGCCAGACGCTACGCATGTCGATCGATCCCCAAAATACCAAAGCGTCCCGTGACGGCGGCCCATGACGGCGGATTGACCACCGGGATGCCCGTCGCTGCCTAAGTTAACCAACGTCGGCCTTGCCGCGCAATGAACGAACCGGGCGCCCGTGTCGAATTTGGGCGAATACGGGGTGAATGGCGGGAATGCGGGAGTTGGGGAGGTGGGTCGAAGGGTGTCGGGGTTATCAGGGCGCGGGTGCGGAAATGTGGTCGGGACCGAAGCCGACCCCAGGAATATCGGAATTCGCGAACCGGACCCATTACAGGCGTTGCCCCCCGCACCGACCCTCGCTATAGCCCCGCATCTGCTGCAGCCGGAGACGTGGGTGAGTGGCTGAAACCAGCGGTTTGCTAAACCGCCGTACCGGGTTTACTGGTACCGAGGGTTCGAATCCCTCCGTCTCCGCCAATATGGCCTGCGCCCGCTAGCACCTCCGATCCGCACGGGAAGAGCGTCTTTCTGCTTCTCTTTCTGTAACCGATCGAGGTTAAATACAGTCAGTTTTGGACTGCGCAACGGATTGGATTGGGTCGGCGGGTCTGAATGAATTCACGCAGGCGCAATGACGGTCGGCGCTGGGGCCCGTCGGTCGCGGGGTGCGCTTCGTACGCGCTGCATTGCAGCACGTCGGCTTGCCAAAGTAACCAGGCGCATTCGTCCGGCGTTGAGCAGGTCGAGTTGTCCTGCCGTTGGAAAGGATAGTAGGCTATCCGGGTTATGACTTTTGGCAGCAGCATTTCGGGGTATTCGCGGTGAGCTCCTTTGCGCTGGCCCGGTCTAAACTGACGGCCCGGGCTGTCGGGGTCGAGGGGGAGGTCTTGCTCGAATCCGACGCTGCTTTTCAACAGCCGCGAGGGCTGATTGATCTGGCGGCTTCGAGTCCGTTCCTGCCGGCCTACAGCGCCACCGGGGGCTATCCAGGGTTGAGGGCGAGCTTGCCGCGCGACTATATCAGGACGATCGTGGAAGTGCTCGCCGGGCCGATTTCGGAGGCGTTTTCGCTTGGTCGGATCAGGCCTGTCAAGGCGGAGGGCGCGTTCTCCATCGTGACGTTGCCCGACGATGCGCTGTCCGCCGTGCAGCGTGCGCCTCACGTCGATTCAACCAATCCCTATCAGTTCGCCATTCTCCACTATCTCTGCGGCGAGGCGTTTGGCGGCACCACGTTCTTTCGGCACCGTGCCACGGGTTTCGAGACGTTGAGCGAGCATCGGTTGCCACGCTACAAAGCGAGTAGGGCAAGCGAGGGCGTCGCGTCGGGATATGTCGACACCGGCGCTCCCTGGTTCGAACAGACTGGGCGCGTATCGGCCGGGTTCAACCGGCTCGTGGCGTATCGGAGCTGCGTGCTTCACTCTGGGTATGTGCCGGCATCCTGCGTGTTGAGCCCGGATCCCCGCATGGGTCGATTGACCGCGAACGTCTTCGTGACGTTCGCCGCGGACGACTAGCCGGTTCTTCCTGCCTGGATCTGCATGGTGTGCTTGGTTTTCTCGGTTTCGGAGATGACGATCTCCGGCAAGTGGGGAAGCGTATTCGCCACGGCTCCAGTCCCAAGGCAATCACGGTGTCCCCCTGCTGGGCGCGCTCGGGTTCGGTACGCTTGGACCGAGGCGGTATTGACCTGCGATACTGTATACGATCGCTCCAAAAAATGTCTGCAGCAATCGATCCAGGCATTGAGAAACTTAGTTTGTTTAATGATGGACTTGATGGAGCAAAATCCGAGACGTCGAAGCCCACTGAAACCTAAGTTATTTTTCCACTGAAGGCGGAGTCCTGCGCGCGTGGTGCGCGACATCATGATCGGCGCGCCTCCGCCAGTTGATCCGTGTTGTTTAATTGCAAGGATTAATCGGTTTCGGTTCAGATGTGGCGCAATATCATTTGACAACTTGTGACGAAGTGATAGCGGTACCACGAGCCGGGAAAACACCGGCCGGAGACTTGGCGATCAGGGCCGCCGCAAAAGTGGAGAGGATTTATGAGGGGACGCACGTTTTTAGTCGCGCTCGGACGCACGACGTCGGTCGGCGCGATGTCGTTGTGCTTGGCTGTGCCTGCGATGGCGCAGTCCGGGGCCGGCATCGACGCGAATGCACCGGCGACCAATGCCCAGCCGGGCAGTGAGGATTTGCCCGCGGTCGCGCAGGTCAACGCGCCGAACGACGCGGGATCGACGGTCGATACGTCGACCGATATCATCGTCACCGGCGTCCGCGCCTCGCTGAACCGCGCGATCGACATCAAGCGCAACTCGGCAGGCGTCGTCGACGCGATCTCGGCCGAGGATATCGGCAAATTCCCGGACACCAACCTCGCAGAGTCGCTCCAGCGCATCACCGGCGTATCGATCAACCGCGTAAACGGTGAGGGATCGCAGGTCGCGGTGCGCGGCTTCTCGGGCGACTTCAACCTCGTGACCGTCAACGGGCGCCAGATGCCCGCATCGAACGTCGACACCAGCGGCGGCAACGCGTTCGCGCGGGGCACCGGCCGGTCGTTCGACTTCCAGAACCTCGCTTCGGAAGGCGTGAGCACGCTCGAGGTCTACAAGACCGGCCGTGCAACCGTCCCGTCGGGCGGCATCGGCGCGACGATCAACATCGTCACGCGCAAGCCGCTCGACTCGCGCGAAAGCGGCTTCTCGGGCTCGATCGGCGGCAAGGCGCTGTACGACAGCTCGATCGAGGACGCCGAAAGCAAGAAGCACCGCGTGACGCCCGAGGCTTCGGGCATTCTCAATTGGAAGAACGAGGCCGGTACGTTCGGTGCCGCCGTATTCGGCAGCTATCAGCTCCGTGAATCCGCGTCGGTCAGTTCCAACCCGAACTATTGGAACGTGGTGCCGACGGAGACCTTCTTCGGCAGCACGACCTATGTCACCGCCACGACGGTCATCACCAACCGGCCGACGACGCCGTACGTGCTGATCCCCAACGACAGCCGTTATGCCCTGTCCGAGAACCGTCGCGAGCGCATCAACGGCCAGGCGGTGCTGCAGTTCAAGCCGACCGAAACGCTCGAATTCACGCTCGACGGACTCTATGCCCGCAACAAGCTGCGCGAGCAGCGCAGCGAGCAGACCAACTGGTTCAACCGGCCGTTCAACCAGGTCACGTTCGACGGCAATACGCAGATGGCGAGCGCCGTCATCATCCAGGAGAACGAGAATCCCGTTAAGGACGGGGGCTTCGAGCAACAGCAATACGCGACGCAGACCGAGCTGAAATCATTCGGCGGCAACGCGAAATGGCAGTTCGCCGACAATCTGACGCTGACGCTCGACGGTCATCACTCGACCTCCAAATCGACCCCCGACAACAGCAACGGCACGTCCGCGACCCTGCTGTCGCTCGGCGCACCGGTCATCGCGTCGCATTCGGTCGATTTCACGACCGGGTTCCCGCAACAGGCGATTACCATCAACGACGTGGTCAAGGGCAACGGCAATGGTGTCCTGGATATCGGCGATGTCGGTACCCAGGTGGCACGCACGATCACGTCGCGGCAGAGCCAGCGCATCAACGAAGGCCGTGCGCAGATCAGTTGGGATCTGGGCGAGGGCAGTCGCTTCGACTTCGGCGGCAATTATATCGACACGAAGATGCAGTCGAGCAGCCAGCAGACGCAGCAGACGCTTGGCGACTGGGGTATCGGCGACACGGGCGTTCCCGAGCGGATCGCGGGCGATCTTCTCACGACCTATTGTCTGACGTGCAAGTTCGACAAGTATAACCCGAACTCGTCGGGCTCGTCGCTTACGGCGTTTCGTGGCAACGCGGTCGACCTGCTGAACATCTTCCAGCCCTATTATCTGGACATCGATTCCCAGCTTCCGGCGGGCGCTCCCAGGGTGCATCAGGTCAGCGGCAGCGGCAACGTGAACGACACGGTCCGGGAAAAGACCTGGGCGGTCTACGGCCAGTTGACCTGGGCGGGCGAGATCGCCGGTCACCGGGCCAATCTGTTGATCGGTGCACGCTATGAACGGACCAAGTCGCGCTCGACTGCGCTCCAGGCGGTGCCGACGGGGGTGATCTGGACGGCGGACAACGACTTCTTCGTGCAGGTGCCGAGCGAGACCAATCTCGTTCCCGGACGCGGCGGCTACAGCAATCTCCTGCCATCGGTCGACTTCAACATCGAGGTCGTCCGCAACGTGAAGGCCCGCGTATCGTTCGGCCGGACGCTCGCGCGTGCGCCCTATGGCAATCTGTTCGCGACGGCGACCGTCCAGCAGCCGCCGCGCCCGGTGGCACTCGGGGGCACTGGCGGCGGCACTGCCCAGAATCCGGCGCTGCTGCCTCTGGTATCGGACAATTTCGATGCGTCGATCGAATGGTACTACAAGCCGTCGAGCTTCGTCTCGGTCGGCTTCTTCGACAAGCGCGTTCGCAACTTCATCGGCACGGGGATCACCAACCAGAACTTGTTCGGGTTGCGCGATCCGAGCTCCGGTGCGGCCGGCACGCTTTCCGGGACCGCGCTCTCGCAGTTGAGAAACGGTAATTTCGACCAGTCCGACGTCAATCTGTTCACCTACACCGCGCTGCTCGTGCAGAACGGCGGCAACGTGGCGGCGGCAGACGCGACCTTCCGGGCAAACGCCACGGGGACGACCGTCAATCAGCAGTTCGCCGATGCGATATCGGGCGCCGTGGACATCACGGCGGGTGCGAACGATCCGTTGCTCGTCCTGGCGGTGTCGCAGCCGCTCAACAATCGCGAAGGCAAGATCCACGGCTTCGAAGTGGCCTGGACGAACTTCTTCGGCGACACCGGCTTCGGCTTCGCGGCGTCCTACACGAAGGTGGACGGCAATGTGAACGTGGATCCCTATGCGGATCCGACGGTCAACATCTTCGCGCTGACCGGCCTCGGCGACAGCGCGAATGGCACGCTGATCTATGACAAGAACGGGTTTTCGGCGCGCATCGCGTATAATTGGCGTGCCAAATACCTGCAGGCGACCAACCAAGGCGAAGGGCGAAACCCGCTGTTCACGGCGGCATTCGGGACGCTCGACGCGAACATCAGCTACGACATCAACGAGAATATCGCGTTGTCGCTCGAGGCGATCAACCTGACCAGCGAGAGCGTTCGGCAATATGGGCGGACGAAGGAGAACCTCGTCTTCGCGCAGGAACTCAAGCCGCGTTACCTGCTGGGTGCGAGGTATCGCTTCTGATCGTCGGCGAATGAAAGGGAAGGGGTCGCTCTCGTTAGCGCCCCTTTTCTTTTGGAGCGCAGCCGATGCCGTGCTGTAATCCCGGCGGCTGTGATCGCGCCGTTACTCCAGCAAGCGATAGCGGATAGATGAACCCCGTAATGTCGAACCCAACATCGTCGAACCCAACATCGTCGACCCCGGTATTGTTGAACAACGTCGAGCACGCCGACCTGCGGGTCGCGATCCGCCCCGGCGCGGAGTACGGCGATAGCGTAAACCAGCTCCCGATCTACCCGTCGGAGTTCGAGGAGGCCCAGCGCTCGTTTCCGATCGTCTTTCGGCGGGAGGAGGGCGGCATTCAGGCCTATGCCCTGCTCGGCCTCGATCGCGACGAGAATCTGTTCCTAGAGGATGGCCGCTGGACCAGCGACTATGTCCCGGCCGTGCAGCGACGGGGGCCCTTTTCCGTCGGCATGGACGCCAGCCGGTCCGACGGTGCGAGCCAGGGCGATCCGTTGGTCTATATCGACCTCTCGGATGCGCGGGTCGGCGCAGTCGACGGCCTGCCGGTGTTTCTCGAACACGGCGGCAACGCGCCGCTCCTCGACCATATCGACAGCGTGCTGCGCGTCCTTCATGAAGGTGTGACCAGCGCGCCGGCGATCTATGCCGAGTTCGAGGATGCCGGGCTGCTGCAACCCGTCGATATTCAGATCAGCCTGAGCGAGGAGGACGGCTACGAACTGCCCGATCTCCTCACCATCGATCAATCCGCGCTCGCCGACCTGTCCGGGGAATCGCTCGAGGCTCTCCACCGCAGCGGCCTGCTCCGGGCCGCGACGATGGCGGCATCCTCGCTGGGCAATATCCAGTATTTGATCGACCGCAAGAATCGCAAGCGGCTGCTGGCATGACATCGTTGGGTTCCGATCGTCCGATCACCCACCGCAATGTGCGGGAGATCGACGCGCGGGCGGTCGACGCCCTTGATTTTGCGGCGCTGATCGCCGGCAACGAGCCGGTGGTCGTGCGCGGGCTGGCGCGGGACTGGCCGCTGGTCGAGGCAGGGCGCCGTACGCCCCAGGCGGCCGCAGCGTATCTCCTGTCGTTCTACAACGGCCGTCCGGCCGCGGGCTACACCGCGCCTCCCGAAGCCGGCGGCCGCTATTTCTACGACGACACCCTGACGAAGCTCGCCTTCGATCGCGAACGCGTTCAGCTCGACGAATATCTGGGTCGGATGCTCGCCGAACTCGGCCAAGCCGACGCCCCGTCCTATTATGTCGGCTCGACCGATCTGGACGGCTATTTCCCCGGCTTCACAGGCGCGGGCAATGATCTGGCGCTGACCGATCCCTGCTTTGCGCGCGTGGTCAAAAGCATCTGGATCGGAAACCGCACGACGGCGGCCGCGCATTACGACATGTCGAACAACATCGCCTGCGTGGCGGTCGGCGCACGGCGCTTCACGCTGTTCCCGCCCGATCAGGTCGCGAACCTCTACCCCGGTCCGCTCGAGCCGACGCCGGGAGGGCAGGTGGTCTCGCTGGTCGATTTCCGAGATCCCGACTTCGCGCGTTTCCCGAACTTCGCGCACGCCGTCGAGGCGGCCCAGGTGGCGGAACTCGGGCCGGGCGACGCGGTCGTCTACCCCGCGCTGTGGTGGCACCATGTCGAGGCGCTGGCCGACTTCAACGTGATGGTCAATTTCTGGTGGAACGACGCGCCGGCCTATCTGGATTCGCCGATGACCACGGTGCTTCACGGCATGCTCAGCCTGCGGGACCGGCCCGATACCGAGAAGCGGGCCTGGGCGGCGCTCTTCGACTATTATCTTTTCGGCCCCGCGGATCGGCCGTCCGCGCACCTGCCGGACGCGGCGAGGGGGCCGCTCGCTCGTCTCGACGAAACCGGCGCGCGGCGGCTTCGGGCGATGCTGCTCTCGCGGCTCAACCGGTGATGGAGACGATGCGCGTGGACAATCGGGGCGTGCGGAGGGTGGTGATCGCCGGCGGTGGCACGGCCGGCTGGATCGCGGCGGCGGCGCTGGTCAAGCAACTCGGGCCGCTGCTGGATATCACCCTCGTCGAGTCCGAGGATATCGGCACGGTCGGCGTCGGCGAGTCGACGATCCCGACCTCGCGCACCTTCCACAATTTCCTCGGCATCGACGAACAGGCGTTTATGCGCGCCACGCAGGCGAGCTTCAAACTGGGGATATCGTTCGAAAACTGGGGCCGTGCAGGCGAGCGCTACATCCACTCCTTCGGCACGATCGGGCGGGCATCGACCTGGATGGGCGATTTCCACCATCTTTGGCTGCACGCGCGCGAGCGTGGCCTGGCCGACCCCTTGGGTGACTATTGCTTCGAGCTGAGGGCCGCCGACGCCGAGCGTTTCGCGACCGGAAAAGACGCCCGGATCAACTACGCCTACCACCTCGACGCCGGGCGATATGCGCGGTTCCTCCGCGAACTGTCCGAACCCGCCGGCGTTCGCCGCGTCGAGGGCAAGATCGAGCGGGTGGAGCAGAATGCCGAGACCGGCTTCGTCGAAGCGCTGGTGCTGGAGTCCGGCGTGCGGATCGAGGGCGATCTGTTCCTCGACTGCACCGGCTTTCGCGGCCTGCTCATCGAACAGGCGCTGCAGACCGGCTATGACGACTGGACGCAGTGGCTGCCCACCGACAGCGCGATCGCGGTGCAGACCGCCTCGGTCGGACCGGCCGTGCCGTACACCCGCGCCATCGCGCACGAGGCGGGGTGGCGCTGGCGCATCCCGCTCCAGCACCGCGTCGGCAACGGCATCGTCTATGCCCGAGACTGTCTGTCCGACGACGCGGCGCGCGCAAAGCTGCTGGCCGATGTCGAGGGCGAGGTCCTGACCGAACCGCGCGTGATCCGTTATCAAACGGGCGCGCGGCGCAAGGTGTGGAACAAGAACGTCGTCGCGCTCGGCCTGTCGAGCGGCTTCGTCGAGCCTTTGGAGTCGACCAGCATCCACCTGATGAAAATCGCGATCACGCGGCTGATCCAGCTATTTCCGTTCGACGGGATCGACGACGCGCTGGTCGCTCGCTTCAACGCGATGTCGCGCCGTGAATCCGAGGGCGTGCGGGACTTCATCATCCTGCATTATCACCTGAACCAGCGCAACGAGCCGCTCTGGCGTCGGTGCCGCGAGATGCAGCTCCCCGACACGCTCGCCGAGCGGATCGCGCTCTTCCGCCAGGATGCGCAGGCCTATCAGGCGTCGGAGGACCTGTTTCGCGTCGACAGCTGGGTGCAGGTCATGCTGGGGCAGAACCTCGAACCCCGCGCATTCCACCGCATGGGCCGCATGATTTCCGACGCGAACCTGACCCGCGCACTCAAGGACATCCGTACCGACGTCGCCAGCCGCGTCGCCAAGCTGCCGGTGCACCAGGATTTCCTGAACCGCTACTGCGCTGTGGCGTAAGACGTGGCGGATACGGTGCAGCGTCGACCAACGCGACGTCGCGGGAACGCCAGAAATTAGCAAAGTCGCCCGGTCATTAAATCAAACCGGGGTGTGCCCGCGGACCATCCGGCCGGCGGGCATCACGTCAGGCGTCTTCGGCCTGGAGGTTCACGCTCGTCTCGGCGAGCTTCGTCATATATTCGTCGCCGCCGTAAATGTCCTTCGTCGCCGCGCTCAGCTTCTTATGGTCGTCCTTGAGATCGAGCGCCTTGGCATAGGCCGCCGCCGTGCCGAACCCCGCGATGCCGTAATGCGTCATGCGCTGATATTGCGCGATGATCATCACGTCGAGCAGCGGGCCCTTGTCCGGCCCTTCCTCGAGGACGTGCTTGGTCGCCTCGGCGACCAGTCCTTCCATGCCCTTGCAATGCTCCTTCGAGACCTTCTCGTCGTTCGACGCGATCAGGTCCTTCAAGATGTCGGTGTGTTTCTCAATTCCCGCCTGTGACTTGGTAAGCATCGTCTTCAGCGCTTCGTCGCTGGCCTTCGCGGTGATCTTCTTGAGAACCTTCTTCATCTGGTCGTTCGCAGACCAGAGGTCCTTCAGTTCGTCGGTGTAGATGTCCTTGAGATCTTCGGGTGCCGACATGATTGAATCCTCTTTCTGCGCCGGGCGGCATGCCCGGTCTAATGTTGGAGATTGGATACGGAGGGAGCGTCAGCCGGAGCCGGGATGCTTCTGCTCGTCCTCGTAGGTGTCGTCGGTGCCGATCTTGCCACCCGCCTCGGCTTCGGCGATGCCCGAGGTCTCGACGACATCGATCGAACCGCCGTGCCCTGCGAGGACGCGCGAGGTACGATCCGCATCCGGGTCGGCGGCGATCGTCGATCCCGGATCGCCGTCCGATCCAGCGACGCCATTGGGCGCGCTGCCACCGTCTTCGCCGGCCTGACCACCACCGTGATAGGCGATGTCGCTCTGGCCGCCATGCGCCATGAACCCGGTGTTCGTCGCGACCTTGCCTGCGTGCGGGTTGGGATAAGCGCCGCCGCCACTCTCTCCGCCCGCGGACCGGCCGTGTACGTCCTCGCCACTTTTGCCTGCGGGTGACGCGTCGACACCGTCGGGGGCGCCCTTGGTATCGGGATTGCCGCTCACCGGCATCGGGACCTTGTCGCTCATGGCGTATTCCTCACCGTATCGAGGGGCAGATAAGGGACGAACCGCGATGCGCGCTTCGTCCCCCGGGTTCATCACGGGCGCAGCACGACCTTGATGACGCCGTCCTGCTTGTCGCGGAACTTCTGGTACATCTCGGGCGCATCCTCGAGGCTGGCCGGATGCGTGACCACGAAGCTCGGGTCGATATCACCCGCCTCGATCCGCGCGAGCAGCGGCTTGGTATAGGCCTGGACGTGCGTCTGGCCGGTCTTGATCGTCAGCCCCTTGTTCATCATCGCGCCGATCGGGATCTTGTCGCCCATCCCGACATAGACGCCGGGGATCGACACCGTGCCGCCCATCCGGCAGCTCATGATCGCCTCGCGCAGCACATGCACGCGGTCGGTCGCAAGGAACGTCGCGGCCTTCACCTTGTCGATCACCGCGTCGACGGCGCCGTGCCCCGAAGCCTCTGCACCCACCGCATCGATGCAGCTGTCGGGGCCGCGGCCCTTGGTGCGGAACTGGAGTTCGTCATAGACGCTGTCGACTTGGGCGAAGTTGATCGTCTCCGCGCCGCCGGCCTCGGCCATCGCGAGGCGCTCGGGAACTTCGTCGATCGCGATCACGCGACCGGCGCCAAGCATCAGCGCGGAGCGGATCGCGAACTGCCCGACCGGGCCGCAGCCCCAGATCGCGACCGTATCACCCTCCTCGATGTTGGCGTTTTCGGCGGCCATATAGCCCGTCGGGAAGATGTCCGAGAGGAACAGCGCCTGGTCGTCGGTGACGTTGTCGGGCACCTTGATCGGCCCGATATCGGCCATCGGCACGCGCAGATACTCGGCCTGACCGCCGCAATAGCCGCCCAGCATGTGGCTGAACCCGAACAGGCCGGCGGGCGAATGGCCCATCGCCTTGATCGCCATCTCGGCGTTCGGATTGGTCCGCTCGCACGCCGAGAACAGTCCCTTGCGACAGAAGAAGCAGTCGCCGCAGCTGATCGTGAACGGCACGACGACGCGGTCGCCGATCTTCAGATTGGTGACTTCGGAGCCGAGCGCTACGACGACGCCCATGTTCTCATGGCCGAGGATGTCGCCGGCCTGCATCGTCGGCTGGTAGCCGTCGAGCAGGTGAAGATCGGATCCGCAGATCGCGCAGGCCGAGACCTTGATGATCGCATCGCGCGGATGCTTGATTTCGGGGTCGGCAACAGTGTCGACGCGGACGTCGCCTTTGCCATGCCAAACGAGTGCACGCATGAGGGTCTCCTTAAGTGACTAACAATAGTATCGATGATACGGCACTTTGCGGATGATCGCGCAAGTGGAGTAAGCAGTGATCCATGCAACAGGGTATTCGATAACTGGATAGATCAAGTGATATCTATCTGAATATTATCACCATAGATCGCACGCGAATTGTATAGTTCGATTTCGACCTGAAAATCCGCAGTTAGATACGCAGTATTGCTGAAATCTCGGCCCATTTTCCCGGGGCGTTGAAATCCATAGCGATCGAGGGGCCGACATCGTTCCTTAACGATCTATTTAGCCGCCCAGTTTTTTACTGATCACGATCAATGATTGTATATTGATCGACGATATCGATTGCACCTCTCGCAAATGTTCGATCAAGGAATGGCAAGATACTGATGTCGATCATGATGATTTGCGTTATTATAAGCTGTTTGATCGCAACGACTTAGAGACGGTCGGCGATGGAATTGCGGAGGCGGGGAAACTATACGGGACCGAACCGGATCTTTGGCCGTTTCAACTTGTCGCAAGCGCTGCCGTCTAGCAGGCGCCGATCACGGCCGCCTGGACAGGCGGCGCCATCCGCTCAGGCAAATTTGGAGCCCACAGATGCAAATCACTGCCATTCTCTTCGATATCGACGGCACGCTGGTCGATACCAACGACATGCACGTCCTCGCCTGGGAGGAAGTGTTCGCGGGCGTGGGCGCGACGTTCGATCGACAGGTCATCCATGACCAGATCGGCAAGGGGACCGACATGCTCGTCCCGACCCTGCTGCCCGATGCCGACGAGGATCAGCAGGACGCGCTCGGCGAAGCCCACGGCGAGATATTCAAGGCGAAGTACCTCGATACGGCCAAGCCCTTCGCGCAGGCCCACGCACTGTTGGCGCACGCGCACGGACTGGGACAGAAGGTCGTGCTGGCGTCATCTGCGTCGGAATCGGAACTCGAGCAGTATATCGACCTGCTCGATGCCCGCGATCTGATCGCCGCGACCACCAGCAGCGACGACGTCGAGAAGACCAAGCCCGCGCCCGATATCTTCGCGACCGCGCTCAAGAAACTGCCGGGGATCGATCCGGGCAACGTCATCGTCGTCGGCGATACGCCCTATGACATCGAGGCGGCGGCCAAATGCGGGATCGCCGCGGTCGCGGTCCGATCGGGCAAGTTCGAGGACGCGCAACTGCAATCGGCGGGTGCGGTCGCGATCTATGACGACGTGGCGGCATTGCTCGCCGGTTATGCCACGTCGCCATTGGGGCGCTGAAACGCCGGCGAAGGCTAGGTCGATGGCGGGCCTAGCCGAGGCGCGACCGTCGGATCCGCGTCAGCCGGGAATGCCCCAATTGGCTTCCTCGTTGGCGGCGGCGGCGGTGCGGACGAGATGCTGGACATAGTTCTGGAACACCGGAACCGTGAACGTGACCAGGGTCGGCTCGCCTTGCGGCTCCTTGAACGTCAGCACGACGAAGCGCTGGCCGTCCTCGTCGAGGATCAGTCCGGCTTCCATCGCTCCGGGGCCACTGGGCGTGATGACTGTCGCTACCATGATGCATTCTCGCTGTGCCGGGTTCCAGCGTGGCCTTAACGGCGCACGTTTCGCTGTCTAGGTGGCGACCGAGCGGCCCTGCCGATCGCAGCCCTCGCGTTGCGAAGGGCGCCATGCGCTCCGTGCCACCTATATCCACCGAAGTCTGGATACTTGGCCGGCCTTACCTAGTCGATGCCAATACGCAGTACGCAAGGACCGGAATGCCGACCAGCAGTATCAAGAGCAGGAGATTGAGTCCCATGAGGCGATCCAGCCAATTCGGGAGATCTTGTCGGCGAAATTCGGTCTCGGACTTCGAATGTTCTTCGACGATTTCGATATCGAATTTGTTGGAAAAGAAGTGACCCGGGCTCTTTCTCAGGAACATCTGAGGGGGCGGGTCTTCGGCCTTATTTTGCGCGTCGATCGGGCCGGGATCTTCGGATTTTGATATTTGGTCTGTCACTGTGCCGTTTCCGCTTACTCGAGATCAGGGGTGCGCAGCGCGCCTCCCAAAGGTCAGATCGAATAAAGCCCGAACTCAAACGGCGAACAGCCGCGAGCTCGGGCTAACCCCGTGCGGCGAGTTGGCCGGCGTGGTCGCGAAAACGCTTATGTGTCGCGGGAGCGTACATGGGAGTAACATCGTAGGCCGGTCGCGTAATGTCAACAGACGCTCGGTTGGGCTCAACAGTCTTGACCCCGACCCGGGAAACACTAGGTTGATGATGCGGGCCGGGCCCCTCTGGCGTTTGTCTTTGGACGAACGTGATGTCGGACCGCATCGGGTTAGCTCGATGTTCAGGCCTGGCCTCTTGCCTCCTCTCATCTGCGCTGATCCGATCTTTCAATCGTTGGTTGGAGAGCGGCTATGAGCATATTTTCATACAAACTAACCCAGTTGCACAAGCAGTTGGACGATCAGATCCGTGTCGAGATGAAGCGACGCATGCCGGATGCTCTGCGGCTTCTTCGGCTGAAGCGACTGCGGTTGAGCGTGAAGGATCGGCTTCATGCACGCGCCTTGCGGTTGCAGGTGAACTGAACCGATGACCGTGTAGCGTCGTTCTGGAAACATCGTCCGCAAGAATCAGCATCACCGGTCAAAATGGATCGGGATGACCAAAGGAGAGCGAATATGGCCTATCTCGTAACAGCCGGATTGGTGCTTGCCGCCACCGGCGCGGCACTCGGCATGACCGTCGATCACCAGAACCGCGTGGATCACCATAGTGGCCCGGTCGCCGTCAAATATCGTGGCGATGTCGCGATCACACACAAGCAGTTGGGCGCGGTTGCCCCGGGGGGAAGGGCGTCGTCGCTACGCTGCGACTGGGCGGCGACCATGACGGTCGCGCGCCATGCCGTTGCGGCATCGGGTACCAGACTCGTCCGTAGCATCGACAGCGAACCCGTGGTGTCGGGCACCCGACCCGGCTGGTGCGCTGCGAGCCACCGGGCGATCACGGAGGAAGTCGCGAGCCGGACGGCGGATATGCAAGCGCATCTCGAAGTCCTGGCGCAGGAGGACGAGACGATGTTGCGCGCCGAACTGGACCGGATTCATGGCCCGCAGCGCGCTGCATGATAGGGGGGATGATCCGGGGGATGAACCGGCGCCTGCAACTGGCGGGCGCGATCGGCGCCGTAACCTGTGGCCTTGCCACGCCCGCATTCGCCCAGAGTGGTCGATCGGCAACCCTGGAGGTGATGAGCGAGGAGGAGCGGCGAGGGCTGAGCTGGAGTGAAGGACGTGCCGCCCTCGGCGGCGACGTCCGCGTCCCGGTTGGGCGCTTCGACGCCTCGGCGCGCGTGGTGACGACCCGCGACAGCGTGCGACACGACGGGGCCGACGCGGTGGTCGACCTTGTCCTTGGAACGGGCTGGGACGTTGGTGCCATTCAAGTGCGAACCGACGCCATCGGGCATGTCTTTGCAGGTTCCCGGACGAAGACGGACTATGTCGAGGCGGGGATATCGGCAAGCTATGGCTATGGCCCGCTCTATGCGACCTTGGGTGTCATCGGTGCACCGTCGCAGCGTGCGATCGGGGGCAGCAATTTGTATCTCTATGCGAATGCCAATGCCGGTATCCCGGGCACGCCGCTGACTGTTCTCGCCGAACTCGGGCATTCGTCCGGCAGCGTTCGCGATACCGTTCGCGATACCGTTCGCGCCGGGCGGCTCCGACCGGGGGGGAGCTACAGCAACTGGCGGCTCGGGCTCGAACATCGTCGCGATCGACTGACGGTTGGCGTCGATTATGTCGGCACCGACATTGCCGGCACTGGCGATGCCGGCACTGACATTTCCGGTACTGGCGATGCCAGTCGGTTTGCCGATCGGCGCAATGCGACGGACCGGCTTATCGGCCGCCTCCAGGTTTCGTTCTGACCCGTTTTCGGGTTCGAGCGCCATCCGGAAGCCCAACGGTCCGCGGCACTTGGGAAACGGCTTTTGCCGCAGCCGTTTCCCAAGCGATCTCGGCTAGCCGCCGGTGGTGATGGCCGCCGCGATCTCTCCCGCTTTCGCAGCCTTCAGCGTCCCACAGAGCCGGATCGATTCCAGCGCACGCTGATAGGCCAGCAAACCGACATTGGCCTTCCGGACCACGGGGCCGATCTTCGCATCGATGCTGGCGGCTCGATCGGCGCCGCATTGCGAGGCGAATGCAGACGGCAGCCGGCTGGTGATGAAGATGCCGTTGGCGCCCGCGACGAGCCGGTCATAATTTGCCAGCACCCAGTCGGTACCGAGATCGCGCGTCTCGACCGTGCCTACGACACCGAAGATCAACTGCAGGCGATCGAAGCCGCGCAGGCGCTTGTCGTCGAGCGACAACAGGTATTGGGCGACATCCGCGCGACCGCTCGACGCCGCTGCTGCCAGGGCGCTCGATCGTAGCGTCGAATCCTCGCTGGACAGTCCGCGCTCGACGAGCATGCGGGCGACGGGCAAGCCGCCGTCCTGCGACAACGCCGCCAAGCCACCAAACAGGAAGCCTGGATCGAGTGCGGCCGCGTCGCCGCCGAGGAAGCGGCTGGCCGCATCCTTCAGCTTTGTGCGAACGGCCGGGTCGTGCGCGTCGTCCGCTACGAGCCCGACCAGCCGATGGCGCAGGTTCTGGCGTCCGGGATCGTCGCTCGCATGCGCGCCGACCGCGGGATCGAAGCCCAGTTTGGTCAATTGCGGCGTATAGATCGACGCCATCAGCGAGCGGTACGCCGGCAGCGAGGCCGGCGCGATCAGGCCGCGCGAGCGCCAGCCGGCAATCCGTTCGCCGGGATCCACGCTGGCGGTAGCATCCGGATTGTCGGCCATCGCGCGCGCCTGCGCGATCAGCCACGTCGCAGGCGCCTTACCGGCCCGGAACGACGCCCACAGGCTGTCGGTGGTGGCGATGGCTTCGCCCGGCGACAGCGTGGCGGATGAGGCGATCAGCGCCTGCCAGTCGGCTGGCGCGAGGTCGAACCGGTAATAGCCGGTGCCGCCGACGTTCGGCATCAGCACGCGTCCGGCCGGGACGGCCAGCGTCGCGGTCTTCGCATCCATCAGGGTGCAGTGCTTGCTGGCGTCGACGCGCACGCAGAAGGGGATCGTCCACTGGAGCGGCGCCGGCTTCGAGCCCAGGAACGTGTAGCGCGACTGCACCGCGGTCAGCTTGCCGCCATCGCGGCGTATGTCGATCACCGGCACGCCCTGCTGGTCGACGAAGCTGGTCAGCGCCGCGAGCAGCTTGGGATCATGCCCCGCATCGGCGATCGACTGGAAGAACTGCTCCGACGAGGCGTTGCCGTAAGCATAGCGCTTCAGGTGGAGCCGTACGCCGGCCTTGAACTTCTCGTCGCCGAGATAGGCGGCGATCATCGCGACGACGTGACCGCCCTTGCCATAGGTGATGTTGTCGAACGCGGCGTCGATCTGGTTGTTCTCGGTGATCGCCTGGTGGATCGGGCGCCCGACCTCCAGCGCGTCGGTGTTCATCGCGCCGAACCCCTCGGCGATCGCACCGACCCCGATGCCGAGCTCGGGCCGCCACTCGTTGCCGATGCGATAGCCCATCCAGTTGGCGAAGCTCTCGTTGAGCCAGATATCGCTCCACCATGCGGGCGACACGAGATCGCCGAACCACTGGTGCGCCAATTCGTGACTGACGATCATGCCGAACGACTGCTTGTCGCTGGTCGTGGCGTTACGATCGAGAAAGATGATCCCGTCGCCATAGGTATCGGCGCCGGCGTTCTCCATCGCGCCGGGCATGATCGGCGAGCCGATCTGGTCGAGCTTGGGGAACGGGAACGGCTCGCCGAAATAGCGCTCGAGCAGGCTCACGATGCGCGGAGTCTCCGCCATCACATAGTCCATCTTGTCCTTCTGGGCCTGCGTCGCGACGGCGCCCAACGCCATGGGATGCGCGCGCTCCGGTGTCGGCGCGATCATTCCCGACTGCCTGACGAAGGGCCCGGTATCGACCGCGACCAGATAGGTGGGCAACGGCTTGGTGGGCGCGAAGCGATGCGTTTCCAGCCCCGCGCCGGTTTTCGTCACCCCGGTTTCGGGGCTGTTGCTCACGACCGTCATGCCCGGATGGGTGGTGACGGTCACCGTGAACGGTTGCTTGAACCCCGGTTCGTCGAAGGACGGAAACGCGGCACGTGCATCGATGCTCTCGAACTGGGTCCAGCTGTACCAGCGGTCGGCGACCTTGACGTGGTACAGGCCGGACGCGTCGTCGCCGAATTTGCCGCGATAGTCGAATACCAGCGTGGCGGCACCGGCCGGGACGGGGCCGGCGAAATCGAGCCGTGCGGTACCCGTCGCATCGACCTGCGTGAAGGTCGCGGGGACGATATTGCTGCCGATCCGTGCAAAGACCTTGGTGACGACGAGATCGCGTCCATGCAGATAGAGCTTGGTTGTGCGGGCTTTGAGCACGACGTCGATTTCGTCATGGCCGGCAAAGCCGTCGCTCTCGGGAAGGATGGTCAGGTCGAGCCGGTAGGCCTTCGGCACCGCCGCATCGGAAAGCCGGCCCTTGGGCGCGTTCGCATCCGGAACGATGCGCGTTGCAGGCGACGGGGCAGGCGACGGGGCAGTCGATTGGGCGAACGCCGTCGTCGATAATAGCGCCGCGACCGTCAGTATAAATCCGTTGCGCACCACGCGTCCCCCTTGTCGTTCCGGCGGGCACGCTAGGTGGTCGCGATGGTGACGGCAAGCTGGGGACGGGCGCAATTCGAGCTGGGAAATTTGCCGGGCGAAGGGGTGGGTTGAGGGGTCGATCACGTGTCGATCTACCGGGCGGGCAGACGGGCTCGAATTATGAGCAATTGAGCCGCAGTCGCCCGTTCCCAGCGATCCCGCACGCGGCAGGGGTGGCGGAGCGGGAGGGATTCGAACCCTCGATACGCTTTTGACGTATACTCACTTTCCAGGCGAGCGCCTTCGACCACTCGGCCACCGCTCCGCATTGCTCTGGAAGGGCGTCTGCTAGTGCGGGTTTCACGTACGCGCAAGCGATTGCGTGCGGGGATGCGCTCGGGCAGTCTGCGAGGATGCTGAATCTCCTTCTCGCTGCCGCGCTCGCGCAAGCCGCTCCGGTCGCCGCCACGCTGCCGTCCGATCCGTTGCCAGCAGATTGGGTCGCGGTACCGGACGACGAGCTGCTCGTGTTCACGCTGGCCGATGGGCACCGGTTTACCGTGCGGCTGGCGCCTCGCTATGCGCCTGTGCACGTCGCCAACATCCGCACGCTCGCCGCTGCGCATTGGTGGGATGTCGGGACCAGCGTGTACCGGTTGCAGGACAATTACGTGGCGCAATGGGGCGATGCGACCGAGAAGAAGCCGTTGGCCGCGGACGTCGTCGCCAACCCGCCAGCGGAATATTCGCATGCCGGGCCGACGATTGTGGCACGGCTGTCGCGGCGCGATCCCTATGCCGAATGGGCGGGGTATAGCCGCGACGGGTGGCCACTGGCGGGCAATGGCGCGACCGAGTGGCTGCCGCATTGCTACGGCATGGTCGGCGTCGCGCGCGATCTGGCGCCGAGCACGGGGAGCGGTGCGGAACTGTATACCGTGATCGGCCATTCACCGCGCGCGTTGGACCGTAACATCGCGGTGGTGGGTCGCGTCGTCGATGGGATCGAGTGGCTGTCGTCGCTGCCGCGCGGGACCGGCGACCTCGGCTTCTACAAGACCGAGGGGGAGCGCAGCCCGATCGTGTCCGCACGTCTTGCGAGCGAACTGCCCGCCGCCCAGCGTCCGCGTTTCCAGTATCGCGCGGCAGACAATGGCCGGTTCACCGCCTGGATCGCGTCGCGGGAAAACCGGGCGGGGCCGTTCTTTACGGTACCGGCGGGCGGCGCAGACATCTGCGCTGCGCTGCCCCCGGTCCGCAAGGCGCCCTAACGTATGACCGGCGGCTTGCCGAAGAGGCCGGCGTTATAGTCCTCGATCGCGCGCACGATTTCCTGACGCGTGTTCATGACGAAAGGGCCGTGTGACACGACGGGTTCGCCGATCGGATCGGCGTGGCCATACAGGATCGTGGCGAGGGCTTCGGTCGTGACGGTGATGGTGTCGCCGTCTGGCGCGAAGGTGGCGAGGTGGTGCAGCTTGATCCGCGTGCCGTTGGCCGAGGGCGCGCCGGCGACGACGTAGAAGAAGACTGCGCGACCGTTTGGGGCCGGCAGGTCGACATGCGCGCCGGCTTCGAGTTCGACGGTCATCATCGCGACGTTGGTCAACGACTCTATTGGACCGCGCTGATGTCCAAAGCTGCCCGAGACTAGGTTCACGGTGCCGCCCTCGACCGGAATCGCGGGAATGTCCTCGCGCTGGATACCGGTATAGGCCGGCTTTGTCATCTTGAGCCGGCCGGGGAGATTGACCCAGAGTTGCAGGATCTCCAGCGGGCCGCCGTCGCGCTTGAACGACGCGGGCGAGATTTCCGCGTGGATCAGGCCCGAGCCGGCGGTCATCCACTGGACGCCGCCGGCGCGGATGACGCTTTCGTGGCCGCCGCTGTCGAGATGCGCCATCTCGCCCTTCAGGATGAAGCTGACCGTCTCGAACCCGCGGTGCGGATGCGGGCCGAACGGGAGGCCATTGTTGCCGGGGCGATAGGTCTGCGGGCCGTGATGGTTTAGGAACAGGAACGGGTCGACCTGCGGTAGGCCCGGCCCCGGTAGCGGGCGGCGGGTGACGAGATCGGCGATGTCGTCGCGCTGCGCCGGATACTGGTTGAGGACCCGCCGCATGTCAGGACGCCTCGCGGTCGGCGGCGGTAGGGCGGGCGATGTCGGCGAGCAGGTCGTCGACCCCGCCTTTCAGGAAATCGAGCGTGCGCTGGTCGGTGAGGCGACCGTTGGCGATCTTCTCGTGCACGGCGCCGACGACCGCCTGTGGACGCAGGACCGTCCGGGCGCCGATCGAGGCGAGCGTCTCGTTCAGTTGCGCGTGCGCCCGCGCGCCGCCGACTGCGCCGGGCGACGAGGTGAGCGTGAAGACCGGTTTGCCCGTCAGCGTCGCCTTGCCGTGCGGGCGCGAGGCCCAGTCGAGCGCGTTCTTCAGGACGCCGGAGATGCCGTGATTGTATTCGGGGGAGGCGATGACGATCCCATCGGCCGCGCCGATCGCCGCGCGCAGGGCTGCGACGGCTTCGGGCGGCGTGTCGGTGTCGGCGTCCTGGTCGTAGAGGGGCACGTCGTTCAGCGCGAAGATCGTGAGCGCGGCCTGGTCGGCGACCGCTTCGCCGAGCGTGGTCAGGATCGCGGTGTTGTACGAGCCGCGGCGCAGGCTGCCGGAGATGGCGAGCAGGACGGGAAGAGCCATGGGAATTCCTTTAGCGTATTGAACGATGAATGGATCCTCCCCCGCCAGGGGAAGGTGGCTGGCGCTTGCCAGACGGAGGGTGAGGAAAGAGAGAAATGCTGTTCCGTGTCCTCCCCCTCCGTCACCTTCGGTGCCACCTCCCCCTGGCGGGGGAGGATCGTGGAGCGCCGGTGGCCACCGACCTCATCAGTTGAAACGGTAGCCGGAGATTGCGGTTTGCAGCACGCGTTCGCTGTAGACCTGCGTGCCGGGTTGGTCGGAGGCACCGGCGGCGACCATCAGCGGGAGCAAATGCTCTTCGCGCGGGTGCGAGAGGCGGCCGGCGGGGGCTTCGGCCCAGTCGGTTAGCGCTGCGGTGCGGGCGGTCGGTGGGGCTTCGACTGCGGCGGTGAGCCATTGGTCGAACGCTTCGGACGGTGCAGTGAAGCGCGGGTCGCCGTAGCCGCGCATATTGTGGAAGCTCATGCCCGAGCCGATGATCAGGACGCCTTCGTCACGCAACGGCGCCAGTGCGCGGCCGGCGGCGGAATGGAGCGCCGGATCGAGATCGTGGTCGACCGACATCTCGACGACCGGGATGTCTGCGTCGGGGAACGCGACCTTCATCGGGATGAAGACGCCGTGGTCGAAGCCGCGCGTGGTGTCGATGGTGGCGGTCATGCCGGCTTTGCGGAGTAGGTCTGCGGCGCGAGCGGCCAGTGCGGGATCACCGGGCGCGTCGTAGCGAAGCTCATAGGTATGCGCGGGGAAGCCGCCGTAATCGTAGATCAACGGCGGGGTCGCGGCGCCGGTGAAGGCGAAGCCGCGGGTTTCCCAGTGGCCGGAGACGACCAGGATCGCCTTGGGCTTTTTCGGCAGAGTGGCGGCGATTGACCGGAGGTACGCGGCCATGCCGGTCCAATTCCCGGCGGGATCGTCCATGAAGAAACAGGGTCCGCCCCCGTGCGGGATGAAGAGTGTTGGCTGGCGGGTGTTTGTCATGGCTTCGAGTTAGGCGGCGATGACGGTGATCGGAAGGCCGCGAATGGCAACGCTGCGTTGCCGGTTGGCGTGCGGATCAGGTCCAGTAGAGTATCCGGGCGTGCGGAAGTTTCGCCGCGATCTCGTCGTGGAAGAAAGTGCGGAGGGCACGCATCGTGTCGGCATCGTAGACGTACTTGATCGAGCCGAACTTCGTGCGCTTTTCGGTGCGGTTGGCCATGCCGAGGTCGAGCGACGAGCCGGGGTACCAGGTTTCGAGCACCGCCTTCGAGCCGGGGGTGTAGCGGTGGGTGATCAGTTCGATCGTCACGTCGGGTATGTCGGCGAGCACCCTGCTCGCCTCCGCGAGCAATTCCCCATACGCCTCGCGCCAGCCTTTGGCGGCGATGATCGGGGCGATCGTCAGGCCGATCCTGTAGCCGGCGTCCGCCATTTTCCGCAGCGCCACCAGCCGCGCGGCGACGGGGCTCGTGCCGCCTTCGAAGCGCGCATAGGCGGCGGGGTTGATCGAGGCGCGCATGCGGGTGCGGCCGCGGTGGTCTAGAGTCAGCAATGGCTCGACCGCGTCGAACTTTGTGGTGAAGCGCAGTTGCACGTCGGCCTCCCACGCGCCGAAATGAGCGATCAGCGCGGAGAGAGATCCGGTGACGTGCTCGATGCCGAGCGGGTCGGTGTAGCAGGAGGCCTCGAACGTCGTGCCCTCATGCGCGCGGGCGGTCGAGCGCGAGGTGACGGTGCCCTGGCCGAGATGCGCGGGGAGTTCGGCGAGGATCTCGGGCAGGTTCGCGTAGACGCGCGTGATCGGCGGGCCTTTGAGCGAGCCGGCGAGGTAGCAATAGCCGCAATGCGCGGGGCAGCCCTCGGCGAGGTCGATCCGCCAGTCCGCGCTGGGGGCGATTGGCTGGAGCTTGCGTTTCGAAGGCGGCGCGACGACCAGCGCCAGCGTTGCCTTGGCTTCTGCGTAGGTGCGGCGGGAATCGGTGGGGAAGTCGAGCTTGAGGCGGTCGCTCGGCAAGGCCGTCACGGGCACGCCGAGTGTGGTGGCGCGTGCGACGATCGCGGCGCCGTGATCCCAGGTCAGCGCGGATGGGGTCGCCAGCAGGCGGCGGGGTTGCCAGAGTTTTTGGGAGCGCATCGGGGGACAACGCGGGCCATCGCCGATGCGTTGCCGCTATTTGACCGGGCGCTTCTCGAGCTTCCGCGCGAGCGTGCGGCGGTGCATGCCGAGACGGCGGGCGGTCTCCGAGATGTTGAAGTCGGTTTCGGCGAGCGTGGTGTGGATGCGCTCCCATTCGAGCGTCTTGATCGAGGTCGGACGCTCGGAGAGTTCGGTGTCGACGACTCCGTCGGTGCGATCAAACGCAGCTTCGATGTCGTCGGTGTTCGAGGGTTTGACGAGATAGTGCGACGCGCCGAGCTTGATCGCCTCGACCGCGGTGGCGATGCTGGCGAAACCGGTGAGGACGACGACGATGATGTCGGGATCGTGCGCGTGGAGCGTCTGGACGCAGACGAGGCCGGACGCGCCGCCGAGCTTCAGGTCGACGACGGCGTAGCGCGGCGTGCGTTCCGCCAGTTGTTCGACGAGTTCTTCGTGACTCGCGGCTTGCATCACCTCGTACCCGCGGCGTTCGAACGAGCGGCGAAGCGTGCGGGCGAACGTCTCGTCGTCCTCGACGATCGCGAGCAGGGCGGGTTCGCTCATGCCGTAGTCCTCATGAGAGCGCGATCGCCGATAGCGGCATGCTGATCGTGACCTCCGCGCCGCCATCGTCGCAGTTCACGACGGACACGCCGCCACCGAGCTTGCGCATGACGTTGACCGCCAGGAACAGCCCGAGGCCGTGGCCCGGTTCGCGCTTGCTCGACTGGTAGGGTTTGCCGAAGCTGGCCAACCGTTCCTCGCTGAAGCCGGGACCTCGGTCGCGGACGATCAGCGCGAGATCGCCGCCGCTGCGCTCGCCGCGGAATGCGACCCAGTGCGGCGAGGCTTCGGCGGCGTTGTCGAGCACGTTGGCGATCACCTGTTTGAGCGCGGGGTCGGAGACGACTTGCGGGTCGTCGCCGACTCGGGTGGTGTAGTCGAAGTCGACCGACGGGTGAACGGCGCGCCATTCGTCGACGATCGCGTCGAGGAACTGGTGGAGCGGCATGATCTCAGGCGCCTCGCCGCGCGCTTCACCGGCGGACAGCAGGATGCCGGTGACGATCGCCTTGCAGCGCTGGACCTCTGACTGCATCTCGACGATCTCTGCCTGAAGGTCGGCGTCCTGCGCGAGCGTCGGCATGCGCCGCCAGTCGGCGAGGATGACGGCGATCGACGCCAAGGGCGTGCCGAGTTCATGCGCGGCGCCGGATGCCAGAAGCCCCATGCGGACGATGTGATCCTCCTCCGCGGCCTGCTGGCGAAGATCGGCGAGGCGCGTGTCGCGGGCGCGCAAATTGCCGGTGATGCGGGCCATGAACAGCATCAACAGCGTCGCGATCAGCATGAAGCAGAGCAGCGAGCCGATCGTGTAGAGGATGAAATACTCGCCGCTGTAATCGGGGGGCAGGATCAGCGGGCGGTAATAGAGCGTGAGCAGCCCGAAACAGGCCGCGGTGACGACGACGATCGCCCAGCTCGACCAGCGATCGAGCAGCACGGCGCCGAGCACGACGTGGAGCAGGTAGAGCGAGATGAACGGGTTGGTCGCGCCGCCCGCCAGATACAGCTGCGTGGTGAGCAGGCCGACGTCGAACAGCAACGCGAGCAGGAGCTGGATGTTCGCCCCCTTGCGCCAGCCGTAGAGCGGCATGCTCGCGAGGTTGAGGCCGACCGCTGCGGCGAGCGCGGCCATCATCGGGACGAGCGGGAGGTCGAAGCCGAGCGCGAACCGCGCGAACAAGATGGTGACGAACTGGCCGGCGACCGCAATCCAGCGCAGCGTCACGAGCTGACGCATGTTGGCGTTGCCGGTCGCGTCGGTGCGCGCGGTGGCGAGGGCGAGCCAGCGTTGCCAGCCCTGACGTGCGCCCGCGGAGGTCATGCCTCCTCTCGCCGCTTGCGTGCATCCTGGCGGACGAACACGACGAACGCGACGATGGTCATCGCGGCAAGCGCGAACCAGGTCAGCATGTAGACGAGGTGATTGTTCGGGAAGGCAATGATCGTCAGGCCACCGACCGGGGCGCCCGCGCCGTATTTGTCCGCATCGACGAAATAGGGGGCGACGTTCGAGAGACCGCGGGCCTTGGCGATCGCGGCGACATCACGCGAATACCATTTGTCGGTCGCCGGATCGTTGCTGCGGAGGAAGCCGCCCTTGGGTTCGGTGATGCGGAGATAGCCGGTGATCGCGACCGGGCCGGTCGGCTTGGCATGCGTAATGCGCTGCTCGGGCGAGACATAGCCGCGGTTGACGAGGACGGTGAAGCCTTCGCGCGTCCGCAAAGGCGTGACGACCCAATAGCCGCTGCCGAGTGCGGTGGCGGCGCGCACCAGCGTTTCGCGATCGTTATCGAGGGTGCCGTCTAGGCGGATGCGGCGATAGGCGTCGCTGGTGGCGGTAATCGCGCTCCAAGACGCGGGCCCCGGTGGCGTGACCGGCGCGGCATGCGCGCGGGCCGTGACCTGTTCGATCAGGTTGAGCTTCCAGGCGCGGCGCTCGACCTGCCAGATGCCGAGCGCCATGAACCCGGCGAACAGCAGCAGCGCGACCAGGCCTGCGACATAGACGGCAGGGCCCGGTCGCGTCTTCATCACATGTCTGCCGCGGCCTGCATCGGCATCATGTTCGTGTTCATGTGGTACATCACCCAGATCGATCCGCTGAGCGTGATGACGACGAGGATGATCGTGAAGATCAGCGCCATCATCGTCCAGCCGCCCTCCGACTTGCCGCTCATGTGCAGGAAGTAGATCATGTGGACGACGATCTGCGCGACCGCGAAGACCATGACGACGAGCGCTGCGGTCGACGGATCCTTGAACGCGTCGGTCATGACGATCCAGAACGGGATCGCGGTCAGGATAACCGAGAGGAAGAACCCCTTGATATAGCTGCCGCGCGTGCCGTGAGAGGCATGATCGCCGTGGCCGTGATCGCCATGGTCCGCGTGTGCGTCGTGCGCGTGGGTGTCGCTCATCGTAGGGTGCCCATCAGATAGACGAAGGTGAAGACGCCGATCCAGATGACGTCGAGGAAATGCCAGAACATGCTGAGGCACATCAGGCGGCGCTTGTTCGCGGCGATCAGGCCGTGCTTCTGGACCTGCACCATCAGCGTGACGAGCCAGATCAGGCCCATCGTGACGTGAAGGCCGTGCGTGCCGACGAGCGTGAAGAACGACGACAGGAACGCGCTGCGGGTCGGGCCCGCACCCTCGTGGATGAGGGTGGCGAACTCGTACATTTCGATCGACAGGAACGCGAGGCCGAACAGGCCGGTGAAGACCAGCCACATCTGCATGATGCGCTGGCGACCTTCCTCCATCGACAGCATCGCGAAGCCGTAGGTGATCGACGAGAACAGCAGCATCGCGGTGTTCACCGCCACCAGCGGCAGCTCGAAGATCTCCTTCGGGCTGGGACCGCCGGCATAGCTGTTGCCGAGCACGGCATAGGCCGCGAACAGCACCGCGAAGATGAGGCAATCGCTCATCAGGTACATCCAGAAGCCCAGCATCGTGCTGCCGCCGTCGGGATGCTCGTGCTCGTCTAGGTCGTAGAACGAGACTGGTTTAGTCTCGTTCAGACCGTCCTTCATCGGTATTGCGGACATCGCGTCAGGCTCCCTGGGTCGCGAGCTGGCGGGTGCGCGCGTCCTCGCTGGCGATCACGTCCTCGACCGGGATGTGGAAGTCGCGCTTGTAGTTGAAGGTGTGGAAGATCGCCGTCGCGAAGATGCCGACCAGGGTGAGCCCTGCGAGCCACCAGATGTACCAGATCATCGCGAACCCGAACGCCACGCTGAGACCGGCGAGCACGACGCCCGTGCCGGTGCCGCTCGGCATGTGGATCGCCTTGAAGCCACTGACCGGACGGACCGCCTTGCGCTCCTTCATGTCGTACCAGGCGTCCAGGTCGTGGACGATCGGCGTGAACGCGAAGTTATAGTCGGGCGGCGGCGACGAGGTCGCCCACTCGAGCGTGCGGCCGTTCCACGGATCGCCCGTGAGGTCGGCGAGCTTCTCGCGGTTCCGGATGCTGACGAAGATCTGCATTAGGAAGGCACCGATACCGGCGGCGATCAACGCTGCACCAAAGGCGGCGATGACGAACCAGATCTGCAGGTTCGGATCGTCGAAATAGCGCATGCGGCGGGTCACACCCATCAGGCCGAGCACGTAGAGCGGCATGAAGGCGAAGTAGAAGCCCACGACCCAGCACCAGAACGAGATCTTGCCCCACGTCTCGTTCAGCTTGAAGCCGAACGCCTTCGGGAACCAGTAGTTGATGCCGGCGAACATGCCGAACAGCGTGCCGCCGATGATCACGTTATGGAAATGCGCGACCAGGAACAGCGAGTTGTGCAGCACGAAGTCGGCGGGTGGCACCGCAAGGAGCACGCCGGTCATGCCGCCGATCGTGAAGGTCACCATGAAGGCGATCGTCCACATCATCGGCAGTTCGAACCGGATCCGGCCCTTGTACATCGTGAACAGCCAGTTGAAGATCTTGGCCCCGGTCGGGATCGAGATGATCATCGTGGTGATGCCGAAGAACGAGTTCACGCTCGCGCCCGACCCCATCGTGAAGAAGTGGTGCAGCCAGACGAGATAGGCGAGGATCGTGATGACGAGCGTCGCATAGACCATCGAGCTGTAGCCGAAGAGGCGCTTGCCCGAGAAGGTCGAGGTGACTTCCGAGAAGATGCCGAACGCAGGCAGGACCAGAATGTAGACCTCGGGGTGACCCCAGATCCAGATCAGGTTGACGTACATCATCGGGTTGCCGCCCGAGTCGTTCGTGAAGAACGCGGTACCGATGTAGCGGTCGAGCGACAGCATCGCGAGAACCGCGGTCAGCACCGGGAAGGCAGCGACGATCAGGATGTTGGTGCAGAGCGACGTCCAGGTGAAGATTGGCATCTTCATCATGGTCATGCCGGGCGCGCGCATCTTGACGATGGTCGCGACCAGATTGACGCCGGACAAGAGTGTCCCGATGCCGGCGATCTGCAAGGCCCAGATATAGTAGTCGACACCGACGTCCGGCGAATACGCCAGCCCTGAGAGGGGCGGCATCGCGAGCCAGCCGGTCCGTGCGAACTCACCGATGAACAGCGACATCATGACGATCACGGCACCCGCCGCGGTCATCCAGAAGCTGAAATTGTTGAGGAACGGGAACGACACGTCGCGCGCACCGATCTGGAGCGGGACGACATAGTTCATCAGGCCCGTGACCAGCGGCATCGCCACGAAGAAGATCATGATCACGCCGTGCGCGGTGAAGACCTGATCATAGTGGTGCGCGGTCAGGTATCCTTCGGACCCGTTGAACGCCATCGCCTGCTGCGCGCGCATCATGATCGCGTCGGAGAACCCGCGCAGCAGCATGACGATCGCCAGGATGATGTACATGATGCCGATCTTCTTGTGATCGACGCTGGTGAACCACTGGTTCCACAGATAGCCCCAGACCTTGAAATAGGTCAGCGCCGCGACGAGCCCGAGTCCGCCGATCGCCACCATCGCGAAGGTGGCGACGACGATCGGTTCGTGCAGCGGCAGCGACTCCAGGGTCAGGCGGCCGAAGATTGTCTTCAACAGAGTGTCGTTCATGATGGTTCTCTAGCCGTTCGCGACGGGGCGCGTGCCCGGCATGGTGGAGGGGGACAGCCCGTTCTTCTGGGGCATCAACATCGTGTGGTTGCGGTTGGACTGCGAGCCGGGCGCTTTGTTGGCGCCGTCCTGTTTTATGTCGGCGGGTGCGGTCCAATGCTGGCCGCTACCCTTTTCGTCGGCATCCTTCATCAAGGCGCCTTCGACCCGCTCGGACGAATCCTGCGGCCCCTTGCCGCCATTGACGCCCGGCATCGCCATACCGGCATGCGAGTCCCCCCCGCCTTTGCCGCCGTGCATCATCTGCGACATGCAGACCTTGCCGGGCTGGACGCACTGTTCGACGACCAGCTTGAACATGTCCGGCTCGACCGCATTGTAATAGCGGACCGGCACCTTCTCGCTCGGCTTCTCCAGCTGGAGATAGCTCGCACGGTTCAGGCCGCCGCCGCGCTGCTTGACTTGGTTGATCCAGGCATCGAAGCCCGCGTCGCTCACGCCGTGGAAGCGGAAGCGCATGCCCGAGAAACCCGCGCCGCTATAGTTGGACGAGAAGCCCTCGTAGTTGCCGGGCTTGTTGATGACCGCGTTCAGCGTCGTCTGCATGCCGGGCATCGTGTAGATCATGCCGGCGAGCGCAGGGATGTAGAACGCGTTCATCACCGACGACGAGGTCATCGAGAACCGGATCGGGCGATCGACCGGCGCGGCCAGCTCGTTGACCGTGGCGATGCCGTATTCCGGATAGATGAACAGCCACTTCCAATCGAGCGCGACGACCTGCACCTCGAGCGGCTTGCCGGCGCCATTGGCACCGTTGCCGACCTGCTGCTTGTCGACCAGGTTGCCGACCGGCACGTTGTTCGCGAGCGTCGGCGTATCCGGCTTGATCCGGCCGAGCGGGCGATACGGATCGAGCAGATGCGTGCTGGTCCAGGTCAGCGCGCCGAGCGCGATGATGATCAGCAGCGGCACGCCCCAGATCAGCAGCTCGAGGCCGACCGAGTGATCCCAGTTGGGCTCGTACTTGGCGGCCTTGTTCGACTGGCGATAGCGGAACGCGAAGAACAGGGTCAAAAAGATCACCGGAACGATGATCAGCAGCATCAGCCCGGTCGAGATCAGCACCAGATCGCGCTGCTGCACTGCGATATCGCCGGAGGGCGACATCACAACCCAGTCGCAACCGCTGGTGAGCAATGCCAAGGGCATGGCAACCAACCATTTTCGGGCCGAGATTTTGGTGCGGGAAAGCTGTGTCACGACGGTCATGCGGTCCCCCTACGCCTGCGTTGCGCTGCGCTACAGTGGACAATTTGTCCAATGGGCGCTGCACTGCAACATCGGCATGGCTTTATCATGTCCAAGGGTAGCATAGATTGCCCCTGCCCGCATCCGCCGGAACAGCGTATGATGGGTCCGCGCCCCGAAGAGCGAGTTGAAGAATGAGTGCTAACACGATCCCCGAGACGAGCTTCGAAGCCGATGCTCGCAGTATCCACAGCGACGGCGAGCACGTCACGCCCGGCGTGATCGCGATCGGCGTGGTGATCGGCCGCACCTCGGAATTCTTCGACTTTTTCGTCTACGCGATCGCCTCGGTGCTCGTGTTCCCGACCCTCGTGTTCCCGTATGTCGACCGGTTGCAGGGCACGCTCTATTCGTTCGCGGTGTTCGCGCTGGCGTTCATCGCCCGCCCGATCGGCTCGATCATCTTCATCGCGGTCGATCGTGCGTACGGTCGCAGCGTCAAGCTGACGATGTCGCTGTTCCTGCTGGGCACGTCGACCGTCGCGATGGGGTTCATCCCCAGCTACGACTCGGTCGGCAACTGGTCGGTCGCGATCCTCGCGCTGCTCCGCATCGGCCAAGGCGTCGCGCTTGGCGGTGCCTGGGATGGCCTCGCCTCGCTGCTGTCGCTCAACGCGCCGGAAAAGCATCGCGGCTGGTACGCGATGCTGCCGCAGCTGGGTGCGCCGATCGGCCTGCTGGTCGCCAGCGGCCTGTTCGCGTTCTTCGTCGCCGCACTGCCGACCGAGGACTTCTTCGCCTGGGGCTGGCGCTATCCGTTCTTCGTGGCCTTCGCGATCAACGTCGTCGCACTGTTCGCGCGCCTTCGCCTGGTCGTAACGCCCGAATTCGAAGACATGTACGCCAAGCGCGAGCTGGAGCCGGCGCCGGTCGTCGAGACCGTGCAGTCGCAGTGGAAGGCGATCTGGCTCGGCTCGTTCGTGCCGCTCGCCAGCTTCGCGCTGTTCCACATGGTCACGGTGTTCCCGCTGTCGTGGGTCGTGCTGTTCACGCGTGAATCGGCCGGTCGCTTCCTAGTGGTCGAAGTCATCGGCGCGATCATCGGGATCGGCGCGATGTTGGTGTCGGGTCTGCTCGCGGACCGATTCGGGCGTCGCACGATGCTCGGCACGATCGCGGTGCTGATCGCGCTGTTCGCGATCGCCGCGCCGTCGCTGCTCGATGGCGGCGAGACCGGCGAGCGCCTGTTCATGGGGATCGGGTTCGTGCTGTTCGGCCTGTCGTTCGGCCAGTCATCGGGCGCGATCGCGTCGAGCCTGTCGCCGCAGCATCGCTACACGGGGTCGGCGCTGACGACCGATCTCGCCTGGCTGTTCGGTGCGGGCTTCGCTCCGCTGGCGGCGCTGCTGCTGACGAGCAAGCTCGGGCTGGCGGCGAGCGGTGCGTATCTGTTCTCGGGTGCGGTGTTCACGCTGATCGCGCTGGGTCTGAACAAGCAGCTGGCCAAGCGCGACATCGCGCGCTGAGCTGACTTCGACGCGATCGGGGGTATCGCCCCTCGATCCGCCCGACGACCCCGAGTTTTTCATGCGAACGCGGTCCCAACGGGCACGTCGGGCGGCGGACTTAATCGAGGGCCGCGCGGATGGCGGCGGCGGCTATGAACGGCGCGCCGGCGACCAATATCAGGCTGACTGCGGCGAGGAGTTTGACTGCGCCTGCACCGCCCGCAGGATCCAGCGAGCCTGCGCCGAAGATCAGCAAGGGGACGGCGAGCGGGAGCATCACCAGACCCGTCACCGCACCGCCGCCGCGAACGCCCGCGACCAGGGCGCTGGTGACGACCGCGAGCGCCGCCAGGCCGGGCGTGCCGATGAGCAGGCCGATCTCGACCCGCAGCAAAGTGTCCGCCGACAGGTTGAGCAGGCCGGCGGCGATCACCGCGGCGAGCATCAGCGGCGGGCCGAAGCCGAGCCAGTGCGCAATCGTCTTGGCCATCGCGACCGAGGTCATCGACAGGCCGCGCACCGCGAACTGATCGAAGACGCCGGCCTCCAGATCGGGGCCGATCAGGCGTTCCACCGGGAGCAAGGCTGCGAGCAGCGCCGCGGTCCAGATCACGCCGCCACCGATCCGCGCGAGCAGCGCCGCATCCGGCCCGATCGCGAACGGGAACAACGTGGCGACCAGCAGGAAGAACGCGACGACCAGCGTGGCGCCGCCACTCGATACGCTTCGGCGCAGATCACGGCGGACGAGTGCGATCACAGGCCGATCTCCTGCGCGCCCGGCATCGACAGCGGGAGATGGGTGGCGACGAGCGCGATGCCGCCGCCGGCGCGATGTCGGGCGATCAACGCCTCCAGGCGCGCGACCGAGTGGGTGTCGAGCCCGTTGGCGGGCTCGTCGAGCAGCCAGACCGGGGCTTCGCTGGCGGCAATGCGCGCGATCGCGGCGCGGCGGCGCTGGCCGGTGGAGAGGAGGCGGACGGGGATGTCGGCCAGTGCTTCGAGATCGAGCGCCTGCAACGCCTGGACAACGCGCGCGTCCGGATCGGGCGCGCGGTCGAGGCTGGCCCAGAAGCGGAGCGCGGCGACGAGCGTGCGGTCGGTGTCGAGCGCGCTGGCTTCGGTGAGCAGCGCCTTGTCCGCGTCGCAGGTCACGGCGCCTTCGAACGGCGGAAGCAGGCCGGCGGCGATGCGGATCAGGCTCGACTTGCCGATGCCGTTGGGGCCGGTGACGACCGCTGCGTCGCCGGGTGCGAGATCGAACGATACGCCCGAGAACAGCATCCGCCCGCCCCGCACGCACGCGACGTCGCGAAACGCGAGGCTCACGTCGGCGAGTCTTCTGCGGAATCTTCCAGCGCATGCATGTCGTCGTCGCTGAGGCCGAAATGATGGCCGATCTCATGGATCGTGACGTGGGCGACGAGATCGTCGAGACGGACGCCGGTCTCGATCCATTCCTCCAGGATCGCGCGACGATAGAGGACGATGCGGTCGGGCATCGCGCCCGAGTCCATCGACGATTTCTCGCCGAGCGGGCGGCCGTGGTACAGGCCCGACAGGTCCAGCGGGTGCTCCAGCCCGAGCGCGGCGAGCGTCTCGTCGTCGGCATACTCCTCGACCGCGAAGACGATGTCGCCGAGATGCTCCGCGAACTGCGCGGGGAGCCTGGCGATCGTCGCGCGACAAATCGCCTCGATCGTGTCGGCATCGGGAGCCTCCGCCCGTATTGCTGCTTGCCCGCTCATGCCAGCAGCCATAGTCGGTGGCGAACTGTGGCGGCAAGGGAGAGCCCGATGATCGAAGCGCTGAACGAGACCGAGCGGGCCGAGGCGCTCGATGGGCTGGACGAGTGGGATTACGACGATGCGCGCGATGCCATCACGCGGACGATCGTATTCGCGGATTTCGTCGAGGCGTTCGGCTTCATGACGCAGGTCGCGCTGATCGCCGAGCGGGCGAACCACCATCCGGAATGGAAGAACGTGTGGAACCGGGTGGAGATCCTGCTGACGACGCACGATGCGGGAGGCCTGAGCCCGCGCGATATCGAGATGGCGGAAGCGATCGATGCGATAGTAGGGGACGCCTGAGGAAATCAATCCTCCCCCGCAAGGGGGAGGTGTCGCCGAAGGTGACGGAGGGGGAGGACACGTAACGCCGGTTTCGCGCGCCTCCCCCTCCGTCTGGCAAGCGCCAGCCACCTCCCCCTTGCGGGGGAGGATCAGCAAGGGTCACCCTCGCGTCATGCTGCGGCGCATGCGTTTGCGCAGCGCGCCCGGCATCCATCGTGCCGCGAAGGCCATCCGGTGCGCCGTCTTCCCCACATAGGTGTGGATCCTGTCGCCGTGCACTGCGGCCCAAGCCGCCTCCGCGACCTTGTCCACCCCGGTCAGTTCCAGCCCCGCGCCGGTCACCGTCTCGCGGATCGAGTGGTTGGTCTTTCCCGCGGCCGAATCCAGCAGCGGCGTGTCGATGAAGCTCGG
>Ga0308009_10000227_pt1 | contig 46003 bp, 47 predicted proteins | sample Neamet127_FD_203134 | JGI IMG/M metagenome (GOLD analysis project Ga0308009, IMG submission 203134) | Marine microbial communities from water near the shore, Antarctic Ocean - #127 | ecosystem: Environmental > Aquatic > Marine > Unclassified | place: Southern Ocean | collected 2014-07-24 | reverse complement strand
CCACCGCCGTAACCAGCACCACGGGCCCTGCCCACAGCGTCAATTTCATCGATAAACAAAATACAAGGCGCATTCTTTTTGGCTTGCTCAAACATGTCGCGAACGCGACTCGCACCTACACCAACGAACATTTCTACAAAGTCCGACCCCGAGATTGAAAAGAATGGAACTCCTGCTTCACCAGCAATTGCGCGTGCCAACAATGTTTTACCAGTCCCCGGAGCGCCTTCAAGCAGTGCACCTTTTGGTATCTTACCACCGAGACGGCTAAATTTCTCTGGGTTGCGCAAAAAATCTACAATTTCTTCCAGCTCCTCTTTTGCCTCATCAATTCCTGCAACATCATCAAAGGTTACATTCCCTTGTTTTTCAGTCAGCAATTTGGCACGGCTTTTACCAAAGCCCATCGCACCACCTTTGCCACCACCCTGCATGCGGTTCATAAAATAAATCCAGACCCCCACCAAAAGCATGATCGGCAAGAGTGACATCAGCACAGATTGAAACATCGATGTCTCTTGAGATTTAGCAATAACACTTACGCCCTTGGACACTAGTAAATCACTAACCTGAGCGTCACCCGGCACAATTGTTTTAAATTCAGCGTCATTTGGACCGGTGTAGCTGACGGTCTCTCCGTCCAAAGTAGCACTACTCACTTGTCCATTTTCCACCGCCTGCACAAAGTCAGAATAAGTTGTCGCGCGGCTCGAAGTAGATTCTCCACCCCCCGAAAATAGCCGGAACAGCATCAAAAGTAGAATGAATAAAACAAACCAGAAGGCGATGTTGCGTAGATTACCCAAGGGAAACTCCTATCAGAAACGCAATGTGTCGACGCATGTAAACGCCGGGCTCAAAATTAAGATAGTCATCACACCGCTTATTTCAACGGGGTTACTATCATTCCCATGGCGTTGGAACCACCTGAAGCACATCTTTTTGTCCAAACCCCGCCTGAGGAGCGGAAATAAGCTGATCATTCTGCCAAACAGAAGGACTAGATTCTAGTGCAATTCGTGGTATTTTATCGAAACGCCAATCCGGACATAAAGACAGACCATAGGTCCCAAGCGCACGAATTTCATATGTTTTATTATGGTTTGGTGCAAAATAACGACCATCCCAAAGAGCTGGGCACAGAGATTTTACTTTGGCCACAGCCACATATTCTCGGCTAATACGCAATAAGTTTCCTGGCTGCGGTATTAGGACACATCCGTGCAAACTAAATGTTGTTTTTGCGGAAATCGCCCGCAACAGCGCCGAATTTCTAGGCTTATAGGCCTGCCCACCAATCCAGCTAAGGGACTCCGCCACCATCTGCTCTACATACTCACTCGGCAATTGTGCCAGTGCGCCTCGGTCAAATACAATATCACCAAAATCAATTTGTATGACGGCCTGGCGTATGGTTTTCAGTGAAAACGCCAAAGCTTTTTGTACACTGGACATGCGAGCCGCAGTCTTAGCCAACCGCGCAGTATTCAATCCCAATTCATCTAGCTGGGGCTGTATTTGGCGCATTTGCACCCGTGTGTAAGACCGATCATCATTACTTGGATCTTCGCACCAAGATTGTCCCTGAATCCGCAAATAGCAGCGCAAATCATTGCGGGAAAAGTTCAACAAAGGCCTTGCCCAGTTTAATCCCCTATTATGCCAACGCGCCTGCATTTTGGCCAAGCCATCGACCCCAGAGCCGCGCGCCAAACGTATCAAGAAGGTCTCTGCTACATCGGTTTGGCTATGTCCCAGACAGACAACCTCAAAGCCAAGGCCCCATTCAGACAGCGCGTCGTAGCGTGCAGCACGTGCACGCGCCTGTAGATTTGAGCCTAAAAGCAAATTAGTTATAGGCAAAATATCATGCTCAATTCCAAGGCCAGAACAGAGTGCGCCGACCCAACGCGCCTCGTCGCCCGCCTCTGGGCGTAGTCCGTGATCTACAGTGGCAACCCGTAATGTGGCCTTCGGCAAGGCCTCACGTAAAGCCAACAGCATCGCAACAGAATCAGACCCACCCGAAACCGCCACCCCAATAGTGGCGTCCGTGGCCACATCCTCAAAACACTCAATAAGATCAGCTAAAATTTTAGAGCGTATCTGCTCGGTCATATGCATGACAGTTCTGCCGCTGCCTGTTTGGCATCAGCTACAATATCTGAATTCGAATAACGAAATTGTACCTCATTCAATGTCAAACATCCTTCTTTGGTATTACCCATATGATGAAAGGCCAAGGCAAGGTTATACAACGCAGAGGATGCAACCTCATTTGCCTCATTAACCGAATAAGCCTCAAGGTAGGAACGTGCGGCGAGGCGGAACTTAGAAATATTCATATAACCATGACCCAAAAATAAATGCGCCTTTTGCGTCAAAGGCCCGATAGGAAATGCTGTGACAAAATCTTCAAACATTTGCACCGCACTCAGCGTATCGCCAGATATGAGCATAGTATTAGCTAAATCAAATTCTGATTGCTCCGAAGTAGTCAATATGTCTGGAGACATAACTAAATCAGAGGGTGTCTTCACCTGAAATCCAGTGGGCATATCCTCACCTAATCCTGCCACAATACACCCCGGCTCAAGCGCGCAAACCCGAGCTTCCAAACTGGCTATTCTCTGATTTGCATCGCGCACAACGGCAGAGATTTGATAGGTCAGGTCTTCAGTCTGACCGGTCAAACGTCGTAATTCATTTTCAATAACCACTGCCTTGTCTAAAAGCGAGCCGTCGTTGATGGAGCCTCCCCCCTGAATTGTGACTATGTCTAGTTGCAAACGCCTAGTATCAACTAAAAGACCAGCAAGATCTTGACGCATATCAGCCAGACTATCGGCTGAAACTGAGCTCGCAAGCCCACATGACAAGATCAAAGCGCGGCCCAATAGCATCAGCTCAGGCCAGTGGTCAAAAGAGTTACAGACCGACGGTTTTTAGCGTAGCATCGCTCTGCACTACAAATTTCTAGAGGCCGTTCCTTGCCATAGCTGCGGGTTTTTAGACGCAGACCAGATACCCCGCGGGAGACTAAATATTCCTGTGCAGATTGCGCCCGCCTAAATCCTAGCGCCAAGTTATATTCGCGTGTGCCCTGCTCATCAGCATGACCTTCTATGATGATGACATATTGTGGATTATCTATCAGCCAACGGGCTTGCTCATCAAGACCAGCCTTAGCAGAGCTGCTCAAAGTATATTTGTTTATCTCAAAAAGTACTCGATTTCCAATTTTTTTTTCAAAAAACGCTTGAGAAGTAGGATCACTTTGATCTTCGGCATTTGCCGCCGGATCATCCCAACTCGAGCTATCACCAAGAAGCCCTCCGTTAAACCCGCCCTCAGGATCAGTACAGGCTACTAAAGCCAGAAACGGCACAAAGGCTAAGTGAATTAATCTCATTTAGGTTTCCTTTCATAGAAAAATTTCAGAGGGCTGCAGCCTTACGGCTGAACAGGCCCCCAAGATGGGTCAGAGGCAGGAGCCCCCAAATTTAAAGCGCGTAGATTTCTGCCGGTAATATCAACAGAGTACAGGCTGGGTGCACCCTTCGGACCCTGAGTTTGGCGAGCAAACATTATTACACGCCCATTGGGTGACCAGGTAGGGCCCTCATCCAAAAATGAGCCCGACAAAAGCCGCTCTTCACTGCCGTCATCACGCATCACACCGATATTAAAGCGGCCGTTGCTTTGCTTGGTGAAGGCTATCAGATCGCCACGTGGGCTCCAAACTGGGGTTCCATAACGGCCATTCTCGAAAGAAATACGTTTTGGTGTGCCACCAGATACAGGCATAAGATAAAGCTGTTGGGTCCCGCTGCGATCACTTTCAAACACGATTTGACGTCCATCAGGACTAAAACTGGGTGCAGTGTCGATCGCTAGGCTTGACGTCATCCGCTTCGACCGCGCCGTAGCCAAATCCATCAAATATATATCCGAATTACCGCCCTGCTCGAGCGAGTAAACTATACGTTTACTATCCGGTGAAAAGCGCGGAGAAAAACCCATGCCATCGTCCGAGGTTGGCAGGCGTTTGCGCCCAGCAGTACTGATGTCCAGCAGGTAAATCTGCGGAAACCCAGTCTCAAAGCTGGTATACAAAACTTTCTTACCATCTTTAGATATGCGTGGTGCCAACACAATATTCTTGTTTCCAGTCAAAAACTGCACATTTTCACCATCAAAATCCATAATGGCTAAACGCTTAAGGCGCTTATCTTTTGGCCCACTTTCAGACACAAACACAATCTTGCTATCAAAATAAGGTCCCTCACCAGTGATCCGTTCATAAACTTGGTCCGCAACCTTATGCGCCATACGCCGGACAGCCTGTGTGCTACCACTCAATTGCATGCCTCGGCCCAGTTGTACGCCTGAGAAAACATCAAATATCCGAAACTTAACCGTCAAACGGCCAGTGCTGCTCGTTTCAACCGAAGCGGTAACCAGAGCTTGCGTATTAATCGCACGCCAGTCTGGGTAGCGTACAGCTTCGGCAAAAGTGGTTCTTTGCGCAATAAATCGATTGGCAGAAATTTCACGAAACAACCCACTATTAGTCAAATCTTTGGCAACAAGACGTGAAATTTTGGTGGCAATCGCAGCTGCCTCTATATTTTTAGCCTCAAACATTGGAACAGCAAAAGTAAGTGGTTCGATCACACCATCCGTGATCTCAATTTTCAGAGGCCCATTCTGTGCCAACACTGCGCCTGTCCACAGGACTATCGCAAGAACTCCAAAATAGATTAATCGCATCATCGCATTCTCATTTTCTCTGGGTTAAATGTAATTTCCATATTTTGCCATGCAGTATATTGATCCTTTGGTAACTTGAAACCCTCGACGCCGCACTCTTTAATTGCACGCTGCGCAGTTTCAAAAGCCCGTTCCGCGCTCAACTGATCTCCACCTTCATAGCCTACCAGATGAATACTTTTTGCCAATGGCTTGCCCTCTATTGTGAGTTGCATGCCTACAACAACAGTGGTGAATAACGACGCCGATGAGGACGCACCAAGGTTCCAACATGGTGAGATTGCGAGTTGCATACCACGGATAACATGCGGTGCCAAAGCCTCAGTCGCATTCATTTGAGGTTCTGGCACAGCGACAGATCCGCTAAGCGCCTCAGCCAAAGCCGCCTCCAACGGATCAATCTGTACTTCCACAGGCGTAGCCTCATCAATAGGTGTATTCGTTTTGGGTCGCCGTTGCGGCCTGACACTGCGCGGAGGGGCCAACCTAGAAACTTCCACAGCGTCTGATGGCTTCTCCGCCTCCGTCACAATTTCAATAGCGGCCGCTTCTGGCGCTTTAGCAGTTTGTTCTTGTATCACCTCGGCAGGCGCCACCTGAGGGGTGGCGGTATCTTGTGTGATATCTCCAACATCTATTTCAGGCGCAGGTGGGACTACCGCAATAGGGGCGATGCGAGGGACTGGCCGCGGCTTGGGAACCGAGCTAGTTTCCAATGGCTCAGGAGTGTCAGCCTCAATTTCCGGCATGGGCAGATCAATCGAAGGAATGATCACCACCTCTTCCATTCGCACAGGCTGGTCTAGCACGGTTTGTGGTATAGCATCAGTCGAAGCAATTGGTCTGAGCACCTGTGTGTCCCGCTGCGGGGCAACATCAATAGAAGGGTCGGCCGACGCTTGGCTATCTTCTATTGCTGGCTGAGCAACAGCAACTTCAGGTTCAAGTTCAAGTTCAGTGTCAACGATAGGAACAGTATTATTGAGCATTATGTCAAACATCTCTGAGGAAATAACAGAAACCTCAGTCACTGGTAGTTCCAGTGGCTTTCTATCAAAATCTCCACCAAATAGTAGCCATCCCACCAAACTGGCGTGCAGGGTAAAGGAAATATACGTGCCAGGCGACATGAGACCCTATCCGTCAGGGCCATCAAATGTTGGCCCACCCAAATCTGTCACTAACCCAATATTGCCAAATCCAGCAGAATTCATTGCTCCCATAACCTGCATCACGCGCGCATAGGGGATAGACCCATCTGCCCGCAGAAAGACTTTATCGTCCGATCGCTCCTGTGCCACACCCCGTAGACGTGTCAAAAACTCCGCCTCTGGTGTTTCAGTTGTCTGAATAACAATTACACCTGCAGCAGTGAGCGTTACTGTCAGCGGTACTTCTGCCTCACTTGGCAAAGCCCCTGCCGACGTTTTTGGCAAGTTTACATCCACCCCAGCGGTGAGCAAAGGTGCAGCCACCATAAACACGATCAACAAAACCAACATCACATCCACAAACGGTGTCACATTAATTTCGGCCACAGGCCGGGTACGTCTGCGCCGACGTCTGCCGCGCACAGGATCTGGAAATTCAAGTTTTACCACCAACGATCATCCCCCCAATTGGCGCGATAAAATCGTTGAAAATTCATCCGCAAATGCTTCATAACTCCCAATCAGCCGGTCACTGCCCGCACTCAGGTTGTTGTAGAACACCACAGCTGGAATAGCTGCAAGCAGTCCTAAGCCAGTAGCCAAAAGTGCCTCAGCAATACCAGGTGCAACAACCGCCAAATTAGTGTTTTGCTGAGCAGCAATCTCGATAAAGGCATTCATAATACCCCAGACGGTACCGAATAGCCCAATAAATGGAGCAACCGAGCCTATAGAGGCCAAAGCTCCAAGGTTATTTTGCAATTGATTGGCTTGCTTGCTCAAAGCTACATCCATAGACCTCTCAATACGTGATTGAGCCCCCGCAATCATCGCACCATCCTCACGGTGCGATCTTCGCCATTCGGTCATGCCAGCGGTAAAGATTAATTCACTGCCCCCTTTGGGACTGGCTGAGATCTGATCAAACAACTCATCTAAAGGATCCCCAGACCAAAAAGATTGATCAAATGCTGCCGCCTGGCGCCGGGCCACACCAAGGACCAGTCTTTTGTTGATGGCAATGGTCCAAGACCAAACCGACAAGCCAATCAACAGGATCATCACCAGCTGAACTGGCAGCGTCGCACGCGAAAAAAGGGCCCAAATCGAAAAATCGATTGCTGCTTCCATAATATTGCCTCTGTTTCTGGCTCTTCGGCCAATGTTTTGACCTATTATACCGAGAAAGTTTGCAAAAAGCCAAGCATTCAACATAATTGTTTTTATAGTGGCGGAGTTTAGCGGAGTTCTACCGGGAGCCGCCGTGGCGACCCATTGTCACCCAACGCCACAATCGTTACGACCGATTGGAATAAAACTACTCCATCCCGCTCAACGAACTGCTCCAAAACCCACCGCGCCGCGGTGGTATCAATGACACGGCTCTGCACCTGCAAGCTATCTCCCATACGTGCCGGTACCAAATATTGCGCAGAGATATCGCGCACCGCGAACACCACACCAGAGGCTTGAAGAGCCAGTTGGTCAATTCCCAGTTCCCCAACCCAGGTCGACCGCGCCCGTTCTATGAACTTTAAGTAATTGGCGTAATAGACGATACCGGCCATATCCGTATCTTCATAATATACCTTGAGGTCAAAACGATGCTTCATGACACTAACTGGATGCGAGCATCCATACGCAAAGCATGGCTAGGGTCATCCGCTCGAGCCGGCATGATGGGATCATAGGCAGCCAGCAACACTGCTGTAATTTCAGGATGCAGCACCGTTGTACCAGTCTCAAGTACCGCCAAGGGGGATCGATCGCTAAAAGCAGCTTGCGACCATAAAAGCATTGCCTGAACCGCCTGCGACAAAGCCAAGCTATCAGCACTCAGCTGTTCTAAAGCCTCATCAACCCGCAAAAATACGAAACACGCCTGAATGGCCCCAGCATCATCAAATCGAAAAGCACGGTATTGATTTGCCTGCGCCATTTGCAAACGATCCACCACACCAGATAAATCTGGGATCAGCTGATCTAAATTAGGCACGGCACGCAATTCATCCCAATCGCTAAAAAAGAACATCATCAAGTTGCTGCCTAATTCTGGATCCAGCTCATTGCTACTATGACCACAAGCAATGCATACAGCTTCGATGGCCGATTTAACCACACTCAAAGTCTCATCTAAAACTCCAAACACAACTGGACAAATCGGACGTCCCCAACGGGCAAACACATAACTTCCATCAGAGCGTGTAAACATTTGTTCAATTTCAGTTACCGTCAGCACGGATCATTCCTTCTTCATCACTCGGTTTTCAAACTCTGTACAACTCCACACTTATTTTGACCAGAAATACTCCCAACAGAGCTCTGCACACTAGCCAAAAAGTTGCGACTGCGAAGCAGACTGTGGAGCAGGCAGCCCCAAATGCGTCCAAGCCTTTGGGGCCAGCATCCGCCCCCGTGGCGTTCGCTGTATCAGCCCGCGTTGTAACAGATAAGGCTCAATCACCTCCTCTAATGCGTCTCGGCTTTCCGAAAGAGCGGCTGATAGGGTTTCAATTCCTACCGGTCCCCCAGCATAATTCTCCGCAATCAGTTCTAAATAACGTCGATCGGCACTATCTAATCCCAAGTGATCCACTCCCAAACGGGTTAAAGCATGATCGGCTATCTCCTGTGTAATTCGGCCATCACCCTCGACTACGGCAAAATCTAATACCCTGCGCAAAAGGCGCCCCGCAATTCGTGGCGTGCCCCGGGCACGTTTAGCAATTTCTTTAGCCCCTGCGTCATTGGCAGGCACCCCAAGTAGTAGAGCGTTACGAATGACAATCTGATGCAGCTCAGCATCCGTATAAAATTCCAGCCTTGTAGGTATGCCAAATCGATCGCGTAGCGGAGTCGTCAGTAGGCCCAAACGGGTTGTTGCACCCACCAGTGTAAAAGGCTGCAATTCAATACGAACGGTGCGCGCCGCGGGGCCCTCTCCAATCACTAAATCTAACTCAAAATCTTCCAAAGCCGGATATAGAATTTCCTCTACCACTGGGTTCAGCCGATGAATCTCATCGATAAATAGTACATCACGTGGCTCAAGATTGGTCAAAATTGCCGCCAGATCACCTGCCTTCGCCAGCACTGGGCCACTGGTCATACGAAAATTGACCCCCAACTCCCGCGCCATAATCTGCGCCAAAGTGGTTTTACCAAGCCCTGGCGGTCCATGAAACAACGTATGATCCATAGCTTCGTCTCGCTGCCGGGCTGATTGAATGAAGACTTTCAGATTTGCACGCGCGGCCTCTTGGCCAATAAACTCATCCAACCCCTTGGGCCGCAATGCCTTATCACCATCTTCTGCCAACCGTTCAGGACGCAGGGTTGGGTTCGATCCTAAGACATCATCCTGTGAAGGCTCGGTCATGATTTAGGCGCCAATTTTTTCAGGGCAGCACGAATCAAAGCCGCCGCTTTTGCACCAGCCATTTCACCGCCAATTTCAGCCACAGCCGCAGCCGCCTCACCTGGCGCATAACCAAGGTTTGCCAGAGCCGACAAAGCATCAGCCTGCGCCGAAGGTACCTGTTCTGGCCTAGCTGTCGGCACAGAGGCATCGATTACATCTCCCGGATCATGGATTTGCGGCGCACCGCCCAACATAGCCATCACACCAGGGGCTTTGTCTTTCAGCTCAATCACAACACGTTGTGCAGTTTTAGGCCCAACACCCTTGGCTGCTTTCAAAGAGATCCAATCACCAAGAGCTATCGCACGGCTCACCCCGTCGGGTCCCAAGGCACCAAGAATCGCCAAGGAGGCCTTTGCCCCAATACCCTGCACCGACATCAAAAGCCGGTGCCATTCCTTTTCTACCAAAGACGTAAAGCCAAACAATTGCAGTAGATCTTCACGCACCAGTAAATCCGTATAGAGCGCCACAGGCTCACCCGCTGCAGGCAAGGAAGCTAGCGTACGATCCGAGCAATACACCATATAACCAACGCCGCGTACATCCAGCATTACATGATCACTGCTGCGATAATCCACTCTGCCTGACAGTTTTCCAATCATCCATTCGCCCTTTTTAATGCGGCCTGAAAATGACCGTTGGCTTGAATATGATGCGCATGACAAATAGCAATCGCAAGGGCATCTGTAGCATCAGGCCCAGCCAATTTTATGCCCGGCAACTGCAACATCACCATATGTTCCACCTGCTTTTTATCGGCATGTCCGACACCAACCACAGCCTTTTTTACTGCGTTTGGTGCATATTCCCCAACCTCAAGTCCAAACTTTGCAGGAACCAACACTGCGATGCCACGCGCTTGCCCCAGCTTTAGTGTACCTGCTCCATCCCTGTTTACAAAGGTTTGCTCAACTGCTGCATGGCTCGGTTGGTATTGCAAGATCACATCACTGAGACCATCGAACAGGCAAAGTAACCGACCAGACAAGGGCCCCGCAACAGTTTGGCATTGTCCATTGGCCACATGCCTCAGTTTACTGCCCTCCACATCCACAATGCCCCATCCCGTGGAACGCAACCCTGGATCAATACCCAATACCCGCATGCGACTGCCCTTATATTTTTTTGTTGATTTAATAATAGCACGAAACGCGAACATCTGAAAAGCGGTGATTTCAATTCAGAATAAATTACATACCACCAACAGGTTCGCACGTATGGTGTCTTCACAAAAATATTTCCAAGAGCGGGTAAGCAGCTCATAGTCTCAGACTATTCCAGGCATGCGGCAAGTGCATATCGGTTATGCCTAATTTCGCGCTAGTCGAGACCCTTAAAGACCCTTAGGTGCGCATCAAAGAAACGATGTTTACTGCATCACCATTACATAAGGAAGTTTATTCCATGGCGTTTTTAGATACATCCCACACTACGGCACTTCACCCACCTCGTAATTTATTATCAAAACTCATTAAAAAAATATTTGATGCATTGATTAGTTGGAATGATACACGCGTCACACGAAATATCTTGTCTCAACTATCCACGCGTGAGTTAAATGATATCGGTTTAGCCCCAGGGGACATTGAACGGATTTTGCGTCACTGATCTCCACCCACTAATATATTTAGCTGTAATACATGCCAAGCTGATTACTATTAACGTGGCGTTTTCATTTGTGGATCAATGTTAGTGCTGTCCACTCACCCAGATCTTCACGCTCCATAAGATCGATGCCCTGCGCATTATAAACTGCAACAATATCATCAGCCTGTTCAACCAAAAGCCCCGATAGGATTGCGATGCCACCAGGCGCTAAATGCATCGCCATGTCTGGGGCTAAATCAACCAGTGGGCCTTTAAGGATATTTGCAAAAATCAAATCGAACGGCGCAGCTTGTGCTAAGGCAGGCCCATCAAAGCCAATGGACTCAACACAGTTAACGCGACCTTCCAGATCATTAGCAAGCACATTTACAACCGCTACCTCAACAGCCACGGGGTCAATGTCACTTGCAATCACTGAGTTCAAGCTCATTCTCGCTGCAGCCATGGCTAACACTGCGGTGCCACATCCCAAGTCTAACACATTTTCAAAACTTCGGCCTTGGTCCAAAAGCCGATCGAAGGCACGCAAACAGCCTAATGTCGTACCGTGGTGGCCAGTACCAAAAGCCATTGCGGCTTCAATCAAAAGCCCAATCCGACCAGTGGGCAAATGCTCCAAATCATGGCTGCCATAGACAAAAAATCGTCCAGCCTCGACGGGTGGCAATTCCCGTCGCACTTTGGCCACCCAATCTTGATCGGGCACTTCAGAGACAACAAACAGGTTAGCCCCGTAGGCCGCAGACAAAAGTGCAAGAGAAATATCACTGGGCGCTTCTAAAAAATAACCACTCACTTCCCAAATGCCCTGACCATCCTCGACTTCAAACATGCCAACGCCTGTAGGTGCGGGGTCCAGATTCTCCAAAGCTTTTCCGAGTGCATCAGCCTGTAGCTTTCCAAGCAAGTTAGTAAGGGCTGTGTAAGTTAGCATTATGAACTCCAGTCATTTAGTTGGCCCATAACCTGTCCATGTACACATCGCAATCGCCTACCGTTCAGCAATACCTGAAGAGTGCCTGCCCATCATTAACTAGAGAAACGCACCACCATTAGGAAACATCCAGCCCAATAGGGCAAGTCACCCCAGTGCCACCAATCCCACAATATCCATTTGGGTTTTTGGCCAGATATTGTTGGTGATAGCCTTCTGCATAATAAAATATAGGTGCTGTGATGATTTCGCTGGTAATAGCCCCAAACCCCGCAGCTTGTAATTGCGGTGCAAAAGCTGCACTGCTAAAGTGTGCCAATTGCTCTTGTGCCGCTGAATAGGTATAAATTCCTGAGCGATATTGCGTGCCACGATCATTGCCTTGTCGCATACCTTGGGTAGGGTCATGTCCCTCCCAAAATACTGTCAGCAAATCTTCATATTTTACAACCGCCGGGTCAAAAATTATCCGCACTACTTCGTTGTGTCCAGTTTTCCCCGAGCAAACCTCGTCATAGGTCGCATTCGGTGTGAACCCGCATGCATAACCCACCATACTCAACCAAATCCCATCGATACCCCAGAACATCCTTTCGACACCCCAAAAACATCCCATACCAAACATCGCCTCCTGCAGGCCTGTTGGCACATCCGACTTCAAAGGCCTTCCAGAGAGGAAATGCGTAGAGGCCGTAGCCAGTGGCGCCTCACGCCCGGGCAGGGCAGACCCAGCGCAGACCATTTCAGTTTTTTCTTGCGTCATGAAAAACATCGCATACCTCCATATGTTGAGCTTGAAGTAGCCCTATCACAGAAAACATCCAGCTTTTGCACAGAGACACTTTCAGCTAAAAATTGTCTCATGCCCGGCAACCGGGTGCCTAGGAATTAAGAACGCCAATGCAAGTGAAGTCAACGCCATCAAGGAAGCCATGACAAAAACTAAGATGGGCGAAATCAACCAAACTAAGCCAAGCATTACCGGGAGGCCCACTGCCGCTATATGATTGATTGTAAACGCCACCGCCGCTGTAGGCGCTATATCAGCAGGATCAGCAATTTTTTGGAAATAAGTTTTCAGGGCGAATGCTAAGGAAAAAAATAGATGATCAACAACAAACAGAGTGCCGGCTAGGATTACACCCCATCCAAACATATAAATCCCACCATAAGCAAAAAATACCAAGGCAAGACCAACATATTCAAAGATCAGCGTGTTGCGTTCTCCAAAGCGGGCCACAACCTTGCCAAATACTGGGCCCAAGACCATATTAAAAGCCAAATTAATCAAATATAGGGCCGTCAGTTCGTGCACAGCAAAGCCGAAGCGTTCCACCATCATAAATCCGGCAAAGACCATAAAAATTTGTCGGCGCGCGCCAGCCATGAATTGCAGGGCGTAATAAAGCCAATACCGTTTACGCAGGACCATAGTTTTATGCTGCGGTATTGGGGATTGGAATTGCGGATAAATAATCATGCAAGCGACTGCCATTGCCGCCGTAATGCCGCCTGATACCATATAAGCAACATTATAGCTTAATTCGAGCCACTCCCAAGTGACCACTATCACTCCAAACGCAACCAATGAAGCAGCAGAGCCCATGGCTAAAAGCCAACCAAGCAACTGCGGAGCGCGTTCCTTTGAAATCCATTGCAGCTGCAACGATTGGTTGACCGTTTCGTAATAGTGAAAGCCAACAGACGATAACAAAGTTAAAGTCAAAATACCACCCATTTGCGGAAACCACGCCGTCACGCCTGTGGCGACACCGAGTAAAATAAGTGAGATCAACCCCAGAACTTGTTCACGCACAAAAATGATGATGGCAATTACGCCCACCGCCAAAAAACCAGGGATTTCACGCACCGAATGCAATAGGCCAATATCAGCTCCATCAAAACTAGCGACTTCCACTACAAAATTATTGAGCAACGCGTACCATGTGGAAAAGGCAATAGGCATGGTTGCGGCCATTAGAAACAGCAAGAACACAGGCCTGCGCCATAAAGGAGATTTCTGAGCTTCATCCAAAGTAACAATCTGCATCGCAAAGCTCCCAACCGCGCACAGGCGATCCAAATTTAATCAATTACAAACCCAAGTCAAATGCCTGATCTTTACCTCAACCTCACACATTGGTAATAGAAACTAACCATTTTAAAACAAAGGTTAGACTATGCCCGTAATCACCACCATTCAAGACCTGAAAGACATATACCAGCGTCGCGTACCAAGAATGTTTTACGACTATTGTGAAAGCGGCAGTTGGACGGAGCAGACCTTCAGGGACAACACATCTGACTTTTCCAAGTTACGCCTACGCCAACGTGTAGCAATGGATATGGCCAACCGCACAACAGCCACCAAGATGATTGGTCAAAATGTTTCTATGCCCGTGGCTCTTGCACCCGTAGGCCTCACGGGCATGCAATGCGCTGATGGTGAGATAAAAGCCGCCAAAGCCGCCGCAGCATTTGGAGTGCCATACACTCTATCAACCATGTCCATATGCTCAATCGAAGACGTAGCTGCCGCAACCGATGCACCATTTTGGTTTCAGCTCTACACATTGACTGATGAAGACTACACCGACAGGCTAATCCAAAGGGTAAAAGATGCCAATTGCTCTGCCTTGGTAATTACTTTGGACCTGCAACTGCTAGGCCAGCGCCACAAAGACTTGAAAAACGGTTTGTCAGCCCCACCGAAACTTACTGCAAAAACTATCCTAAATCTAACGACTAAGTGGAGATGGGGCCTAGAAATGCTTAGTACAAAGCGTCGTGGATTTGGCAATATAGTAGGCCATGTCAGCGGCATCTCTGACAACTCTTCCCTAAGCGCTTGGACATCAGAGCAATTCGATCAATCTTTGGATTGGAATAAAGTAGAAATTTTGATGAAAAAATGGGGTGGTAAGGTGATAGTAAAAGGCATTCTTGACCCCGAGGACGCTAAAATAGCGGCAAAACTGGGTGTTGATGCAATTATTGTATCTAATCATGGTGGCCGCCAGTTGGACGGCGCTTTGTCATCGATTCGGATGTTACCAAAGATCGTAGCGGCGGTGGACGGAAAATGCGAAGTTTGGATGGACGGCGGGATCAGAAGCGGGCAAGATATCCTTAAAGCTAAAGCACTTGGCGCTACCGGGACTATGATTGGGAGATCATATATTTACGGCCTAGGTGCTATGGGCCAGGCAGGGGTCACAGCCTCACTGGAGGTGCTCCACAAGGAGCTAGACACTACCATGGCACTATGTGGACATCGCGATATCAATGACGTCAATCGCGATATTCTTTATATCCCGAAGGATTTCGAAGGCCAGTGGGCCTAGCGTAAGTATATACTTCAAGCACACAAGGCTCTTGGGTCCCTTATAAGAAATCTACAGACGGCGAAGCAATAAGGTCAGCGGAATTGCCGTTAAACTTAGTGCTGCAGCACATATAAAAGCAACACGAAGCCCATGAAACTCTGAGACAATACCCATAATGCTAGGTGCCAAGAAAAAACCAGAGAACCCCATCACTGCCACAAGAGAAATTGCTTCCGTGCGGAGATGGTTGGGCACTGACTTGCCAACTAATGCCAGCCCCAGCGGCCCAATAACCGATACACCAAGTCCTAAAATGCCAAATCCAACATACGCCCAAAACGGTGTAGGTGCCAAGGCGGCTAGAAGGGCACCAGCTGCCGCAACCAGCGTTGCCAAAATAATAACCTTAGTATCAGAAAACATCTGCGACACAGCTTGGCCCGAAAATCGACCAATCGCCATGGTAATACCTAACATCGCCGGCCCCATTGCCCCCTCAGCAGCACGCCCATGTAGGGTACGCTCTATGTGTAAAGCAGACCATGTCTCCACAGTGGCCTCCGTCATAAAGGCCACCAAAACAATCAAGCCACAGATCACAATCGGCCAAAACGGATAGCTGACTTTACCGGGGGCCACAGTAGAATTGTAGCGCACTGGCAAATAGAGAAATGCAGACAATACAAAAATGATCAAAGCAACGCAAAAAAAAGCCATTCCTGGAGTAATTAGCGCTTCGCGGGCAAAGCCGCTGGCAATGGCAGACGCCGCATAGCCGACTGAAAACATAGCATGGTTGGCATTCATTAACGGCCTACTGTGCGACTCTTCTAGCTCACTGACACGCGCGTTCATCAACACATCAGCCAAGCCAGATGCCGCCCCCACAATCGTCATTGATATCCCAAAAGTTAGGGCGTTTGGGGCGAAACCCGGCAGTAAAAGGCTAAAGGCGAAACAAACACTAGCAATCTGCATCCCACGCGAGCCCAAAATACGGTCCAATCGTGGTGCTAAAACCATAGAGCTGACTAGACCTAACGCATTACACAACAGTAAGAGACCAAAAGTGGCATCACTCACACCGAGGCGTGCCTTGACCTCCGGTACATAGGCAGCAAAACAGCCCCAAAAAAGACCCACAATCACAAAAGCAGTGGCAGGGCGGCGTGACAAGAACAGAGCCTGGAGAACATGCATAGGCCTCTGATTCCACACTGTCGGAACTCTTGCAAGAAACAAAGTACAAAAGGGCTTCCCATTTGCTCGTTATGGCCCTATACGGCCCACTTCAACGGGGCATACACCCTTGGAGGATGCCCCCCCATTTTAAGGAATATAACCATGGCAGGACAGATCCCAGATCTAAACGCTTCGGTACGGACGGGGACAGGCAAGGGGGCCGCTCGTCAATCTCGCCGCGATGGCAACGTACCAGGCATCGTATTTGGTGGCGATACAGATCCGCTCCCAATCGATATACCATTCAACAAATTGTTTCAGCTGTTAAAAGCTGGTCGGTTTAAATCAACATTATTCAACCTCAAGGTTGAAGGTCATGATGACGTCCGCGTTATCTGCCGCGATGTCCAGCGTCACACAGTCAAAGATCTTCCAACCCACTTTGACTTGATGCGGTTGCGCCGAAACACAAAAATCAACCTATTTATTCCAGTTGAATTTTTAAATGAGGAAACATGCCCCGGCCTCAAAAAAGGTGGTGTGTTGAGCTTAGTACGCCCAGAAGTTGAATTAATTGTAACAGCCGGCGACATTCCAGAGAAAATCACAATCGATTTGGCTGGGTTAGAGGTTGGTGACGTGATTACTATTTCTTCCGTTACAATTCCAGCGGGAGCCAAAGTTACGATCGACCGTGACTTCGTAATTGCTAATATCGCAGCACCATCTGGACTGCGTTCTTCAGAAAATGAAGAAGACGAAGAAACCGCGGTAGCCGAAGTAGTCGTTGCTGAAGAGTAATCTTCAATAGTCTTTAATCAAAATTAGCTTAAAACCCTGCCAGAAATGGTGGGGTTTTTACTTTTAAATCCTATCTATTTACCTCCAAATAGCTTTTAACTGTATCCATGTCAGGCTAAGCTCATCACATGAAACTCTTTGTAGGCCTTGGAAATCCCGGTGCAAAATATGCGCAGAACCGCCATAATATCGGCTTTATGGCGCTAGACCGGATAGCTGAGGATCATGGCTTCAGCCCCTGGCGCAGCAAGTTTCAGGGCCAAATATGTGAGGGCCGACTAGGTGATATCAAAGTCCAGTTACTCAAACCTACAACATTCATGAATTTATCAGGCCAATCTGTAGGCGAAGCCGCAAGGTTTCATAAAATTCCTTTTAACCAAATCACAGTATTCCACGATGAGTTGGACCTTGCCCCCGGCAAGATGCGCCTTAAACAGGGAGGCGGTCATGCGGGGCATAACGGCTTACGATCGATACACGCGCATCTGGGGCCTGATTATGCCCGCGTGCGCTTAGGGATAGGCCACCCCGGCCATAAAGATGCAGTTGCAGGCTTTGTTTTGCGCGATTTTGCCAAAGTAGATCAAGATTGGCTCGCAGCATTATTAAACGGCATAGCCAACGGGGTAATATATTTAGCTGATGGAGACGGTTCCAGATTCATGAATGAGGTGGCGCTACAAACATCCCCAGCCCGCTCTTCAAAATCGACCAAAACAAAATTATCCCCCGCTGCAGGTCCTACCTCGATAGCCGAAGACACCCGGAACCCAATGCAGCGCCTTTTAGACCGTTTGAAATAATCCCGACGGAGCTCGTATCTAGACTTATACTAAAACATAATAGCATGTGGATACTATAACGATCAAAATTTCTGGACAGTTAGATCGATTGATCAGTCACCACTTTAGAAAGTGAATAATATGAAAAAAGATATTGAAATCAATGTTATTGGCCTGCCCTTGGCCTCCTGCTCGCAGGACCCACTCACCGGGTTTTTTAGAGACGGGTCATGCAACACCTGCGCCGAAGATGTAGGCCGCCACACTGTTTGCGCTGTGATGACTGCCGAGTTTCTGGCCTTTTCAAAATATCTTGGCAACGACCTCAGTACGCCCCGACCAGAATTTGGTTTTTCAGGCCTAAACCCAGGCGATAGTTGGTGTCTATGTGCCGGACGTTTTCTACAAGCACATCAAGAAAGCTGTGCACCGCAAGTTCAACTCGAAGCGACCCATCAAAATACTCTGGAAATTGTACCAATAGAAGTATTACGACTTTACGCAGTTGCGTGAGAGCAGCATGAAAATACTAGGCTCATTTCACTTTAACTGCAGAAATAGGCTCACACGGGCCTAAGCGCCAGTATTCATTGTAATGTCCAAAGCTGCAGCTACTGTGAATATATCCTTATCGCCACGACCGCACATATTCATACAAATTAGATGATCACTAGGCAATGTTGGGGCGATCTTCATTACGTGAGCTAGAGCGTGGCTCGGCTCAAGCGCCGGGATAATACCCTCTAATTCACAGCATAGTTGAAATGCTTCCAACGCCTCAACATCCGTAATGGAAACGTATTTTGCGCGTCCAATTTCATGCAGCCATGCATGCTCAGGGCCAATACCCGGATAATCAAGTCCAGCAGAAATCGAAAACCCCTCAAGAATTTGGCCATCATCATCCTGCAACAAATAGGTTCGGTTGCCATGTAAGACCCCTGGACGACCACCAGTTAGGGATGCGCAATGCTCCATCTTAGAATTGACACCCTTGCCACCGGCTTCGACACCGATGATGCCAACATCTTTATCGTCAAGGAACGGAAAAAATAGCCCCATTGCGTTGGATCCACCACCAATGGCAGCGATCAGCGTATCAGGCAGACGGCCCTCCTGCTCAAGCATCTGTTCTTTGGCTTCTTTGCCAATAATAGCCTGAAAGTCACGAACCATCGCCGGGTACGGGTGTGGACCAGCAACCGTACCAATACAATAGAACGTATCGTTCACGTTGGTAACCCAATCGCGCAACGCATCGTTCATAGCATCCTTCAACGTCCCACGGCCGGAAGTCACAGGCACAACTTCTGCGCCCAAAAGCTTCATACGAAACACATTGGGAGCTTGTCGCTCCACATCATGTGCACCCATGTAGACAATACACTTTAGGCCAAACTTGGCGCACACAGTTGCTGTAGCCACCCCGTGTTGTCCAGCACCAGTTTCAGCAATAATTCGGGTTTTACCCATGCGGCGGGCCAAAATGATCTGCCCCAACACGTTGTTAATCTTGTGCGCGCCAGTGTGGTTAAGCTCATCACGCTTGAGATATACTTTTGCACCACCAAGATGTTTGGTTAAACGGTCTGCATAATAAAGCGGGCTCGGACGCCCAACATAATTAGTCCACAAATCCTGCATTTCTGCCCAAAAGCTGTCATCTGTTTTCGCATACTCATATTGTGCCTCAAGATCTAAAATCAAAGGCATCAGAGTTTCTGATACAAAACGTCCACCAAAGTCGCCGAAACGGCCCTGTTCGTCAGGGCCAGTTTTAAAGCTATTTAAAAATTCGTCAGACATTAATATCTCCCATGCGCATTATCAAATATGGGTAGCGCCAGCGGACTGTGAGGTAAAGGCCTTCTGGTCAATCTGCGATGTTTTGCCCGCTAGCTTGCGCTACAAATTCAGCCATCAATTTCGGGCTTTTCTGGCCAGGTCTAATTTCGATCCCAGAGCTAACGTCCACTTGCCTTGCTCCAGACATACTCACGGCATCACCTACATTAGAGGGCGTCAAACCACCAGCCAACATCCACGGCACCAACCAATTTTTCCCATTCAAAAGTGTCCAATCAAACGACAGGCCATTGCCACCAGGCAAATCATGTCCCACTAGCGGTTTGGCATCCAATAACAGTTGATCTGCAACACTCCCATATGTTTGCGCCAACGCGACATCCTGAGCCGTTGCAATGCCCAAGGCCTTCATTACGGGCAAGCCATAACGGGCTTTCACTTCAGAAACTCGCTCAGGACTTTCCAACCCGTGGAGCTGTAACATGTCTAACGGCACGGAGGCCATAATCTGATCCAGAAAGGCATTGTCAGCATCAACCACGAGCGCCACCTTAGAGACACCCACAGGCACACGCAGCGCTAGCTCCCTAGCCTTGGAAAACTCAAGATTACGTGGTGACTTCGCAAAAAATACGAAACCCACATAAGCCGCACCAGCTCTAGCCGCCGCGTCAATATCTTGAACTCTGGTAAGACCGCAAAGTTTTGAACGAACACCCTTAATACTCAAGAGGTCTCACCGAAAAGCGCCAAAACATCGTCTTGCTCTTTGACAGTTTCAGATTTTAATTTAGTCACTTCACGCTCTAAGCGCACCAACTGGCGATGTTCAGTTTGTGCTGCCGCTCGAAATTTAATTTCTCGGAACCATTCCCAGACAAAACCAATTAGAAGTCCGATCATAACCCCCAAAAATATCACAATAAAAAGGGGTACCTGGAATTGAAGATTAAATTCTACCAACTCCCCCAATGCTACTGGCAACAAAGTGAGGCTCACGTCACCCCGATTAGCGAGTGCAACGACGATAAGTCCTACAGCCATAAAATATAGAACCAGGTACCGCAAATAGCGCATTCTATTTTCCGTTAAGACGATCTCGCAAAAGCTTACCTGTCTTAAAAAACGGAACATGTTTTTCTTCAACTGCCACAGACTCGCCCGTACGAGGATTTCGGCCCGTCCGCGAGTCCCGTTTCTTGACTGAGAAGGCTCCAAAGCCCCGCAATTCTACACGGTCACCACCGGCCATAGTGCTAATTATTTCATCAAAAATAGTGCTCACAATACGCTCAACATCACGCTGATGAAGGTGCGGATTATCATCTACGAGCTTTTGAACTAATTCAGAACGAATCATATTTCCCCCCTTAAAACTATAAAGTTGCGAGTCATCTAAACCACAAACACACGATACATGGAAAGTACCCTCTCTGTGAACCTATAGTTTATTGTTACATGCACTTAAGCACATTTAATATAATATAACTTACATTTAGCTGTAATAATATCTAGCTACCCCCCCTTTTGGGTCATTTACGATTTTTTTTCAAGGGGTTGAACCAAAAAAAGGCCCCACAAAAGTGGGGCCTTTACGTGATATGTAGCAAATAACCTAAATATTATTCTTCAGTTTTAAGCGCAGCACCTAAAATATCACCTAAAGAGGCACCCGAGTCGGAGGACCCATACTGCTCTACAGCTTCTTTTTCTTCTGCAATTTCGCGTGCTTTAACCGACAAACCCAAACGGCGTGTCTTGGCATCAATATTGGTAACGCGAACGTCAACTTTATTGCCTATGCCAAAACGGTCAGGGCGTTGCTCAGCACGATCACGCGATAGGTCAGAGCGACGGATGAAAGATTTCATGCCTTCATACTCAACTTCAACGCCACCATCTTCAATCGCTGTCACTTCAACAGTGATGATCGAGCCGCGCTTCACGCCACCAACAGCATCAGCAAATTTATCACCACCCAATGCTTTGACAGAGAGGCTGATACGTTCTTTTTCAACATCAACCTCGGATACAACGGCCTGAACCATATCACCTTTGCGATAATCGCCAATCACATCTTCGCCGCGACCTTCCCATGTCAAATCAGACAGGTGAACCATTCCGTCGATGTCTCCGGCCAAACCAATAAACAAACCGAATTCAGTAATGTTTTTGACTTCACCTTCAACTTGGCTGCCCTCTGGGTTTTCTTCTGCAAACACTTCCCATGGGTTACGTTGTGTTTGCTTCAGACCCAAGGAAACGCGGCGCTTAACGCCATCAATTTCTAGAACCATCACATCAACTTCTTGCGACGTAGATACAATTTTTCCTGGATGCACATTTTTCTTAGTCCAAGACATTTCAGACACGTGAACCAAACCTTCGACACCAGCTTCTAGCTCAACAAATGCACCGTAATCAGTGATATTTGTTACGCGACCCTTATGCTGCGAAGCTAGAGGGTATTTCACGCTAACAATATCCCAAGGGTCGTCCATCAACTGCTTCATGCCTAAGCTGATACGATGCGTTTCTTTATTAATTTTAACAACCTGCACTTTTACAGTTTCGCCAATTGCCAAGATTTCTGAAGGGTGGTTAACACGACGCCAAGCCATGTCGGTCACGTGAAGCAAGCCGTCTACGCCACCAAGGTCTACAAAAGCGCCATATTCAGTGATGTTTTTCACAACACCGTCGACACTATCGCCTTCGGCCAATTTCCCGATCACTTCAGCACGCTGTTCAGCACGAGACTCTTCTAGGATTGCACGACGTGATACAACGATGTTGCCACGGCGACGGTCCATTTTTAGGATTTGGAAGGGCTGCTTTAATCCCATCAATGGGCCGGCATCACGCACAGGGCGCACGTCAACTTGGCTACCCGGCAAGAAGGCCACGGCGCCGCCTAAGTCAACTGTGAAGCCGCCTTTGACCCGACCGAAGATCGCACCATCAACACGCTCTTCATCGGCATAAGCTTTTTCCAAACGATCCCAAGCTTCTTCACGACGGGCCATTTCACGGCTGATAACAGCCTCGCCTTTGGAATTTTCTGCAGCACGCAGGAAAACTTCAACAACATCGCCCACTGAAATTTCTGGAGATTCCCCTGGATCTGCGAATTCTTTAATATCTACGCGGCCTTCCATTTTGTAGCCCACGTCGATAATGGCTTGTCCCGCTTCGATTGCGATGACTTTACCTTTGACAACTGTACCCTCTTCAGGTGTGTCAACTTCGAAGCTTTCTTGCAGAAGGGCTTCGAATTCCTCCATTGTTACGGTTGCCATGTGGCGTTTAATCCTTACGTGTTTTGTTTCTGGCCGTGCGGTTGTCTCCGCCGGTCTTGAGTTGCATTGGTCCACTCACGAAAAGAGGATTTTAGATACCAAGAAGGGCCGGTGAAAGCCGACCCTACTACGATACCATAAATCCGCGACTGTTTCCGCCGTTTAGACAGGGGAGCGTATAGGCTGGAATTTGCAATATTGCAAGGCCCGATCGCCAATGTATTGGTGCGAAAAAGGAGTGCTGAATGCCATAGTCCGATATAAAATACTCACCCAACCAGCGATTTGAACCGCAAAAGGTTTTTACCTCCGTCGAAGGTACCATAAATGTCCACGATTCTGGTGCAGGCAACAGTAATTAAAGATCTTACCCCGCCAAAAACAGTAATCACAACCATCTGTAGATTGAGACCTCCATGCTGACCACACAGCATCGAGATCACGATTTCACAGTTGCCCTACGTGACGCCTTTGAGACTGCAGTAAAAGGGCATATACACCAACGGCGCTACTTCTCGCTATCTATCAACTTTAAAAATGTTCTCTATCTCACGGATGAGCACCTGAGACCTGCTTGTTAGGTCGCGGGACAGTTAGCCGGTGTGATAATCTGCACATCGGCCATCCCCCCTTCCAGTAGGGCTGGCCTAAGCCTATGAAATGCAGTGATATGTTGAAGGGCGAAATCAATGTCTGCACTCAAGTCATGATGCAACACAAATCCTAATTTCCCTTGGCGCAGCAATTGGCGATTTTCACGATCCAGATCATGCGCAACAAAGAGATCAGGCCGGAGATTTAAAGCCGCAAGAGCCGACAGAATTGCAGCATTGCCACCACCCATCGAATACACCCCGAGCAATCGATCTAATCCATCCACCGCCGCTGTAATTTTAGCCGCCGTTTCAAGCGCCAGCCCTGCACCACCACTAGCATCTATCAAACCAACGTTGGGGCAAAGCCGTGCCATCTCATCTGCAAAGGCGAATGCCCGCGCCTCCTCACCCTGAAACTCGCTGCGCGAAGTGGTTGTCAGAACTGTTCCTGTGCGCCCCTGCAGCCTTAGAGCAAAAAGATAGGCAGCCGTGCGTCCGGCATTTTCGTTGTTTAGCCCCGCATAGGCCATACGCCCACTGCCGGGACAATCGGTAAATACCGTCACAACCGGGATTTTCAACTCTGCTAAACGCGCAATCTCAGTACGTATTGGCCCAACATTCTGCGCTTTTAAAATGATGCCCTGACTGCCACGGCTGACGATCCGCGCAAGGTTCGCAACGGTTTTGGCCGGATCAATATCCTCTGCGAAGTGATATCGGATGCGGATCACCGCCGGGTTAAACCGCGGCAAGACGTGGAACACGGCTAGGCGCAACTCATCGGAAAACCGGCGCGGAGCCTCAACCACGATATCCACAAACATCCGCCGACCTTGGGCCCCCAATTGTCCCTCCTGTTCAGCCAGCTCAGCCATTGCCGCCTGCACCCGCCGCGCGGTCTGCGCACTCACATGCGCACGCCCGTGCAGCGCTCGGTCAACCGTGGCAAGACTAAGGCCCGATTGCAAAGCAATTTCTTTGAGGGGAAATTGATGTCTCATTGAGGTGTTTTTGAGGTATTTTATACCATCCCACAAGCTTAAAAATGGATAGCCTGATACCAAAATCTTAACTGGAGCCTGACATGCAATCTTATCTTTCTCCCCAGGACTGCGACTTGATGCAATTTACTCAACACGTAGAACGGCAACTGATCCCCCAAGACGTACCACACGCCCATGATATCCAAAGGAATGTGCCTATATATGATATTAATCAGTTGGATTTGACCGGCGACACCCAAGAAATCAAGGCAGAATGGGCAGATGTCTTACGTAACACGGCCGGAGTTTTGGTACTAAAAAATGCTTATGCTGACACCAAATGTATCGATGCAGCAACAGCAATTTACGCTCAAATCATCGTCGATGAGAGGACCGTGAGCGGCGGTAAACCGGATCACTTTGCAGCCTCTGGCGCCAATGATCGCATCTGGAATTCTGCGCAAAAACTTTGCCAATACGACCCGCTGGTCTTTGCGCAATATTTCGGAAACCTTGCCGTCGACACCGCCTGTCAGGCTTGGCTTGGACCCAACTATCAATTGACAGCACAGGTCAATTTAGTACGCCCGGGCGGTGCAGCACAAAGCCCGCACCGTGATTATCACCTCGGGTTTCAACCCGCTGCAGTAGCTGCAACCTATCCCGCACATGTGCACGACTTCTCGCCTATGCTCACCCTACAAGGCGCTGTGGCACATGCAGATATGCCCGTCGAAAGCGGACCAACAAAGTTTTTACCATTCAGCCAGATTTACCGCCACGGATACGTCGCCTTTACCCAATCCAACTTTCAAACTTATTTTGAAGCACATCATATACAGGTGCCGTTGGCCAAGGGCGATGTGCTATTTTTCAGCCCCGCACTTTATCATGCGGGCGGCGCCAATGTGAGCCGTGACATCCAACGCATGGCCAATCTGTTGCAGGTCTCCTCAGCCTTTGGACGCGCCATGGAGACAATCGACCGGCGGGATATGACCCGCAGGCTGTATCAAGTTTTAAGCACCGAGAGTCATTGCCTCAGCCCTAGTCAGGTTGATGCCGCGATTTCAGCCTGTGCGGAGGGTTATTCTTTCCCCACCAATCTCGACACCGATCCCCCCATTGGCGGGCTAGCCCCAGAAACGCAAGCAGCCTTATGCCGTAGAGCCTTAAGCAGCTGCATGCCCCAAGCAGAATTTGAGGCCGCACTGAACGCACAGGTGATGCGCAAACAGACTTAAGCGTAGCGTTCAGGCCCCGCCCATTGTGCCATAGAATAGCGATCACCATTGACCCAACCCATGGGCAAGGCCGCCTCAACGGCAATTAACTCTTCAGCGCTCAGCCCATAATGGCTGCCCGCGACCAATCCTTTGAAGTGCTCAACATTGCGGGTCCCCGGAATTGGCAAAATATGGTCGCCCTTGGCCAAGCACCAAGCAATCGCCAAACCTGCCGCTGTAAGGCCAATATGTGCGGCCAAAGCCCGAAACGGGGCGGTGGCTGCAATATTCAAGCTCAAATTGGGCTCCATAAAGCGCGGGTTATTTGCTAAAAAGGGCGTGGCCTGTGCTGTTTGCAGCCCATGTGGCTTGTCAGTCAACAAACTACGACCCACCGGCGAAAAGGCAACAAATGTTGTCTCCAGATTCGCACAAGTTTGGATCATACCTAGCTCAGGGGTTCGGGTCGATAATGAATATTCAGACTGGACCGCAGCCACCGGATGCACCGCATGGGCCGCACGCAGCGAGGTCGGCGATATCTCTGAGTAGCCAAACCCTGCAATTTTTCCCGAGGCAACAAAGCCCGCAAGCGTATGGGTCAGCTCTTCAATAGGGACATGCGGATCACGGCGGTGAATGTAGTAGAGATCAATCTGTTCAACACCCAGACGCCCCAAAGTGGCATCCAGCTGACCTTCAAGATAGGTTGCATCGTTGTTGAATCGGCGGCTTGGATCACTGTGATCCGTAATGCCGCCCTTGCTTGCAATATCAAAAAACGCCTTCGCTTCGGGATTTTCTGCCAGATACGCACCAATATGGGTTTCCGAGCCACCTTTACCATAAATATTGGCGGTGTCGATATGGGTCACACCCAAATCACGGGCTGCGTCCAAAATTGCAAAGACTTCATCACGGCTCACCGTACCGTAGAAATTCGAAAAGGACATCGCGCCGATTCCCATCCGCGAAACCTCTAAACCGATATGTGGAAAATTGCGTTTTTTCATGAGCTTATTCCTTTTTTAACGACAGAGATTGCAGCTGCAATCGCCAAATCAATGGCCAGATTGGATGTATCAATCACCACCGCATCCACAGCAGCAATCATCGGCGCTTCGGCACGCTCAGAGTCTCGGCTATCGCGAGCCATCACAGCAGCGAGCACCTCATCAAAGTCGATTTGAGTGCCGTTAGACAGCAGTTCGTGATGCCGACGCCGCGCGCGCACTTCAGCAATTGCGGTCACAAACAGCTTCACCTCGGCCTCAGGACAAATCACTGTGCCAATGTCGCGACCGTCCAAAACGGCACCGCCCTCACGGAGCGCAAAGGCATGTTGAAAGGCCAGTAATTCTGCGCGCACTTCAGCGATGATGGCCACCTGAGATGCAGCCTGCGCCACCTCCGGGCTGCGCAGGTTTAAGGCGTCAAGGTCTTCAGGCCGCAAGGATTGCGCGGCTAGCAATGGATCAACACCCTGCAGCATTTGCGCGCCAACAGCCCGGTACAACAGCCCTGTGTCCAAATGCTCCATACCAAAATGTGCAGCGACAGCCTTGCTGATCGTGCCTTTGCCTGCCGCGGCGGGTCCATCAATGGCGATTGTAAAACTCATCATCTACCCTCGCTGAGCTTTAAAACTGCGCGGTGAGCGCGGGATCATCCGCATCCGCCTGAGGCAGACCACCGGTGATCTCATAATAGTCACCCTTATCTGCGCAAAAGATATGACTAGGGATCGCCACTCCAGTCGCTCCATCAAAAAACCCACAAAATTGTTAGGTTGTCGCCCAAGCCATCCCAAAGTATTTGGCTGCCATAGGTGCCGCAAAAGGCCCGTTGTGGCAAAGCCCAGACGCCCACAAAGGTAGCTGCCTGTCAGCCTAACACTCACACCTCAGTCCGACAAATACTGGCACCCAGATGCGCCATTAAAGGTTCGAATATTGGAAAGGACGTGGCCACGGGAGCACCATCATCGATGGACATACCCTGCTCAGCGGCCATACCCAAAATTAGAAACGACATGGCGATGCGGTGATCAAGATGGGTCGCAGCAGTGGCACCACCAATTACAGAGCCTTCGCAGCCATGCACATGCCACCAATCAGGGCCTTCCTCTACAGTGACACCAGCCGCCCGGAGACCCGACGCCATGACTTCAATACGGTCACTTTCTTTAACGCGCAGTTCTTTAACCCCATGCATACGAGTAATGCCACGGGCAAAACTCGCCACCACAGACAGGATCGGATATTCGTCAATCATCGAGGCCGCTCGTTCTGGCGGCACAACAATACCACACATATTCGGGGAATATTTTGCACGTAAATCGGCGACAGGTTCTCCGCCCTCTTCGCGCATGCTCTCGAATGTGAGATTGGCACCCATATCTTGCAACGTGTAGAACAGGCCTGCGCGGGTCGGATTGAGGCCAATATTGGGTACCAAAACATTGGATCCTTCGACGATCAAAGCTGCACAAACAGGAAAGGCCGCAGATGACGGATCTCGCGGCACGATGATATCCTGCGCGCACAACTCAGGTTGCCCAGTGAGGGTGATCACTCGGCCTTCTTCGCTGTCTTCAACAGTCAATTCCGCACCAAAGCCCACCAACATGCGTTCGGTGTGATCGCGTGTGGCCTCTTTCTCAATCACCACCGTCTGGCCTGGCGCGTTCAAACCTGCTAGCAGAACCGCAGATTTTACCTGCGCAGAGGGCATCGGGACTGTGTAGTGGACCGGAACGGCCTCAGCGGCACCAACAATAGTCAACGGCAAACGACCTTGAGAGCGGCCATGCGACTGCGCGCCAAACAAGGCCAAAGGATCTGTGACCCTTCCCATAGGGCGTTTGTTCAAACTACCATCGCCCGTGAACGTCGCTGTGATGGGAGACGTGGCCATCGCACCCATGATCAAGCGCACACCCGTGCCAGAATTACCACATTCAATCACCTGATCCGGCTCGGCAAATCCGCCCACGCCCACACCATGCACAGACCAAGAGCCACCACCGTGGCTAATGACCTCTGCACCAAAAGCCTGCATGGCCTTGCCGGTGTCGAGCACGTCATCCCCTTCTAGCAAGCCCTTAATGCGGGTCTCGCCCACGCACAAAGCGCCTAGAATTAGTGAGCGGTGTGAGATGGACTTATCGCCCGGCACATCTGCCTGCCCCGTCAACGGGCCAGACTTTTGTGAAGTCATCGGAATTGCTGCAGTATGGCCTGACATATCGGTCCCCTATTTAGTTGCTGGAGTGATAGCGTCCAAGCAAGGCGAGGTCTACACCTCAGGTTCCGTCAATCTATGATTTTCGAAATGTCATATAGTGTGGGGTACGGTCTTCGCGCAGGGCTTTTTTCTCATAGCGCGTCGAAATCCAATCCCCCCAGGGCGCACGCCAATCTTCGGGCCCTTCAGCCAACCAGTCAAAACCAGCCTTCGGCACCTCTTGCAGGGTTTGGCGGACATAGTCTTCAATATCCGTGGCCACGCGAAATTTTGCACCAGTTTTTAAGCACCGGTTCAACGGGATGAGATGTTCTGGTGTGACAAACCGGCGGCGGTGATGGCGCAGTTTTGGCCAAGGGTCTGGGTAAAGCAAAAACGCTTTACTGACAGCTTCATCTGGCAAAACATCCATCAAGTTGCGCGCATCGCCCATGTGCAACTTGATATTGCTCACGCCGGCCTTGCGCATCTTGCCCAAAAGCATCGCAACACCGTTCACATAGGGCTCAACACCCAAAAACTGGACATCGGGATTTTGGAGCGCTTGATGCACCAAGTGCTCACCGCCGCCAAAGCCAATTTCCAACCAAAGCGGCCGGCCACCGGCAAGTTCTTGCATGTCCAACGGCGCCCGCGCTGGATTTTCCTCACGGGTAATTCCAGCAACTGAAAGGCGTGGCAGATCCTCTTCCAAATAACGATCCTGAGCAGCATTCAGAGCTTTCCCCTTGATGCGCCCATAAAAATTCCGGTGATCCATTGCCATCTCTCACGAAAAAGGGTGCGCTGGAGCGCACCCTGAAAATGTTGCCCATCAGAGCGCGCAAGCGCGCCTCTGCGCCTACACGGCTTTTTTCAGCGCTTCAACCAGATCGATTTTTTCCCAGCTGAATCCACCATCAGCTTCCGGCGCACGGCCAAAGTGACCATAGGCTGCAGTGCGCTGATAGATTGGACGGTTCATGCCTAAATGTTCACGAATGCCGCGCGGCGTGAGATCCATACATTTTGTAACTGCGCGCTCTATGACCTCATCAGGAACCTGACCGGTGCCATGGGTGTCCACATAAATTGACAGGGGCTTTGATACGCCAATCGCATAGGATAGCTGCAAAGTGCAGCGTTCCGCCATGCCAGAGGCCACAACATTCTTGGCCAAATAGCGCGAAGCGTAAGCTGCGGAACGGTCAACCTTTGTTGGATCTTTTCCAGAAAATGCACCACCACCATGCGGAGCCGCTCCACCATAAGTGTCCACAATGATCTTACGACCCGTCAAACCTGCATCACCATCCGGCCCACCGATGACGAAAGTACCTGTCGGGTTGACCCACCATTCCGTATTGGCAGTGATCCACTCCGCAGGAATGACTTCGCGAATATAGGGCTCAACAATGCCACGAATATATGCGCTGTCTTGATCTTCTGATGTATGTTGGGTCGACAGAACAATCGAAACGACCTCTACCGGCTTGCCATCCATATAACGCAAAGACAGCTGCGACTTGGCGTCGGGGCCAAGATCACGTTCAGTGCCGTTTTTGCGTACTTCGGCCAAACGCCGCAGGATTGCATGCGAATATTGGATGGGGGCAGGCATCAGCTCTGGGGTTTCAGTGGTGGCATAGCCAAACATGATGCCCTGATCGCCAGCGCCCTCATCCTTATCTGACCCAGCATCCACACCCTGCGCTATATGGGCTGATTGTTCATGCAGGAGATTGGTGACTTCAACAGTCTTCCAGTGAAATTTGTCTTGCTCGTAGCCAATATCTTTGATGCAGTCGCGGGCGATTTTCTCAATTTGGCCCATATATTGAGAGAGTTTAGCTTGGTCTGTTAGGCCAACTTCACCACCAATGATAACGCGGTTGGTAGTGGCGAAAGTCTCTGCAGCAACCCGCGCTTCGGGTTCCTCAGCTAAAAATGCATCCAATACGGCGTCTGATATACGGTCGCAGAGCTTATCAGGATGGCCTTCAGAAACGGATTCTGAGGTAAAAATAAAATTTTCTCGTGTCATGAAGAGTGCTCCAATGAAGTGTAAACTGCTTCAGGAAGCCGTTGCAGTCAAAACTACTTAGAAGTCTTAAAGATCAGCGTCAACACTTATGTCCGGCGGCGGCGCCAAAACGCGGCTACACATAGCCATAGCGCCATAAATATGGTTGCGGCCCAAGGGTATGTAGCAAAAAATGGGGTAGGAAGGCGGGCGGGAAGCGGCACGTCAACAAATCCCGTGTCCTCTCCCTTAAGGCGGGCGCCATATCCTCCACGTGGATCGATCACCGTGCTCACGCCGCGATTTGCCACCCTGACCATGGGCAAGCCCAACTCGATTGCACGGGCGCGGGCTTGGGCAAAATGCTGCGCAGGCCCCTGCCCAGCGCCGAACCATGCGTCATTGGTTATCAAAACCAAAAGGTCAGGCCGAACCGAGCTTCGACCAACAAACTGTGGAAAAATGCCCTCGTAGCAAATTAAGGGTTGGATCTGGCCAATACCGTCAATCTTCAGCGTGCTCGGCCCATCTCCAGATAAAAACCCCACACGCTGAAGGCCAAACCAGCCAGCCACCCGCGCAAGGGGCAGATATTCACCGAAAGGCACCAATCGGCTTTTGTGGTATTCCGCCTGCAATTCTCCTTGAGGAGAAATGATCCCAAGGGTGTTGAAATAAAGACCTTTGGCACGACTACTCTGATATCCAACGATAACTGGCGCATCTTGTGCCACAGCAGCGATCTCACTCTTGGCTACATCGATGGGTAAATAGACAGAAGTTTCCGACCAAACGATCAAATCAACCGGCGGGTCCGCCTGAGTCAATGCCATGTGGTGCTGATAAATACTCTCTATTTTATCTGAATTCCATTTATCAGACTGCGCCACATTGGGATGAATGAGCCGCACAATGGCTGCGCCATCCGGCGTTGTCACAGGGGCGCTATTTGGAAGAATTTGCAACACGATAGCAAAGGCGATGAGCGCCACTGCATAAAGCAATCGCGCATGTGCCACGACATAGGCCATGACCAGCGTCAGCAATGTCATGCCATATGGTCCCATCACAGCTGCCAATTGGTACAGCGGCGTGTCAATCCATACATAGCCAATCAAACCCCAAGGAAAGCCTGTAAACACATAGGAGCGGATCACTTCAGCGGCCAAAAGCGCGAGGCAGATCAACAGCGGTGCGCGACCTTTAACCAAAGCCGCAGTCACCCCCCAGAAAAGCGCCAAGCCCCCAGCCATTGCCGCAAGGGCAAAAGGCGCCACCCAGCCGGTCGCCGGAAAATCCACCAAAAACGGCTGCATGATCCAAGCCAGCGATACGGCAAAATAGCCACTGCCCAACAGCCAGCCTGTGGAGAAAGAAGAGGTGTCAGAAGATTTTTGAATTGTCCAAAGCCCAAAGCCCAGCCCCAAAAGCGTGAGAGCTGGCGCGTCGATGGGAGCTTGGCCCAATCCGGCCAGCCCCCCCGCTGCAAAAATCATCAGCAGCCGCGTCCATCGCGGTGCTTTGTGCCACAGATTACTCGGTATCAGCGTGTCGAACATGGGCCCTAAGCCTTTTGATACGGCGCGGGTCAGCATCGACGATTTCAAACTCAACACCTGCAGGATGGTTGATCACCTCCCCACGCGCAGGAACGCGTCCCAACAACATGAAAACTAAGCCGCCAAGCGTATCCACTTCTTCAGGGTCGACTTCTGCAACTTCAGTCAAATCTCGGCCAATTTCTTGCTGAAATTCATCCAAAGGGGCTTTGGCCTGTGCCAGATAGCAACCAGGCTTTTCAATTAGCCAAAATGCGCCCTCATCTTGGTCATGTTCATCTTCTATTTCACCGATCACTTGCTCAATCAAATCTTCAATCGTCACCAAGCCATCCGTGCCGCCATATTCATCGATCACCAAGGCCATATGAATGCGGTCCGCTTGCATATTTGTCAGCAGGACACCGATTGGCATCGAGGGTGGTACAAACAATAGGGGGCGCAACATGGTTTTCAGGGCCAAACGTCCACCAGAGCCGTTGAACCCATGCTTAAGTGCTATATCTTTCAAATGTGCAAAACCGAGCGGCGTATCCAAAGTACCATTGTAAACCGGCAGTCGGGTCAAGCCCGTGTCACGAAACACATTTACGAGATCTTCTTTTGTGATCGTCACCGGCACAGATTTAATGTCAGCTTTCGGCACCATCACATCTTCAACACGCAGCTGCCGCAAATTCCAAATGCCAGGTGTGATATCTTCACCCTGAGGCCCAGTGTAGCCCGAGGGATCCGAAACCGGAATCTGTCCTGAAAAGGCCCATTTAAGCCGGCCCCAAAAGCCCAGCGCCTGTAAACCCGTACTTGACGGGTCGTCTGCAGCATCAGGGCCGCCATTTTGATCATCTATATGTGGCATAGTATCGTTCATTGGGTTTCATCATGTATGTCATATGGATTGGAAATGCCAAGCTTGGCAAGGACATCGATCTCGATTTCTTCCATCAATTCCGCATCCATGTCTTTTATGTGATCATAACCGAGGAGATGCAACGATGCATGTATCAAGAGATGGGTCACGTGATCTGCAATTGCAATACCAGCCGCCTCCGCCTCGCCCGTACAGGTCTCAAAGGACATAGCAATATCACCAAGCTCTGGATCAAAGGCCAAGGTCGGGACCTGCCCAGCCACATCACTGACCAGATCAGTAGAGGGCCAAGACAGCACATTCGTCGGTTGCAGCTTGCTGCGAAAATCCTTGTTGAGCTGCGCAATCTCCTCATCACCACAGGCCATAACAACGGCGCTGGCATCCTCTGGAAATATCAGATGCGCCGATAAAGAAGTACCCACCCGTGCCCCAATCTCCGCAAGGTTTTGCGCATCCCATCGGTTGTCTTCAATCACAAACTCAAAGCTGAGGCTCATGGAGTATCTGCGTCATAGGCATCAATAATTTCCGCAACTAAAGGATGGCGCACCACATCTTTGGAGGTGAAATAGTTAAAGCTGATTTTTGGGATATCTTTTAGCAAACGCTCTGCATCCGCTAGGCCAGATTGTACCCCGCGCGGCAAATCGATCTGCGTACGGTCTCCAGTGATCACCATGCGGCTGCCTTCGCCCAAACGAGTCAAAAACATTTTCATCTGCATCGATGTGGCGTTTTGTGCCTCATCCAGCACCACAAATGCATTGGCCAAGGTACGCCCACGCATGAAGGCTAACGGGGCAATTTCAATAGCCTTGTCTTCCATCAGCTTAGCCATTTGTTTGGCCGGCAGGAAATCATTCAATGCATCATAAAGCGGTTGCATATAGGGATCCACTTTTTCTTTCATGTCACCCGGCAAGAATCCCAAGCGTTCACCGGCCTCGACTGCAGGGCGTGACAGTATAATCTTATCAACTCGCCCAGTGATAAACATTGACACGGCCGCAGCTACTGCCAAATAAGTTTTACCTGTGCCCGCTGGGCCTATTCCAAAAGATAGCTCGTTTTTAAACAAAGACCGGACGTAGGCTTTTTGCGCCTCGGTGCGTGGCTCAACCAGCTTTTTACGAGTTTTGATCTCAACTGCGCCACCTCGGAGCGTTTCCATCTGCTTGCCTGTCTTAGTTGCATCCCCGCCCACCACATTCATCCGCAGTTCCGCAGTCACATCTGCAGCCAATACCTGCCGACCTTGCTCCAATCTGGTGTAAAGTGATTGCAAAATTGATTCTGCACGCACACGGGCGTCCCCGTCGCCCACTAAGAACAACTGATTGCCCCGCCGAACAATCTGGATGGATTGCGCGGTTTCAATAGTAGTAAGATTACGATCAAATTCTCCACACAGTTCCGCCAACAGGCGGTTGTCAGGGAATTCAACTCTAGTTTCATTTTGAGCGGCGGTAGCTATTGAGGCGGTGTCTGCCAAAGTTTTCCCCTATTACGGCGAGTGTAAAATAGAATGACATAATTCGAATGTAGCAAGAGTGCTAGCATGTACAAACAAAAACTCTAAAATCTCTTGGCTTGCTTTCGTTTAATTGTAAATAAGTGCGATCCACTAACCGTCAAATGCCGTAACAAAATAATTTTATCCTACAACTTTACCAGTAAGAGAATTGGTCATATCGTTAATGACCCGAACCCTTACGACTTTGCCAATCATGTGGTCCGCTGCTATCGCATGCACAGCGTGGAGATATTCAGATTTTCCAATTAACTGACCCTCGCGGCGGCCTTTTTTCTCGAATAGCACTTTAACTTCTCGCCCCACCATAGCAGCTTGGGCGGCATATTGTTGTTCTGTCAGTAATGATTGTAATTCTTGCAACCGCGTAGAGGCAACTGCAGGATCAACCCCATCTTTTTCAGCAGCAGGCGTACCGGGACGGGCAGAATATTTAAACGAATAGGCCTGACCGTAACCCACCCTTCGCACTAAATCTAACGTATCAGCAAAATCTTGATCAGTCTCACCAGGAAAACCTACGATGAAGTCCCCAGACAATAAAAGATCAGGCCGAGCTTTGCGGATGCGGTCCACCAAGATAAAATAACTATCGCGGGTATGTTTGCGATTCATGGCCTTGAGAATGCGGTCACTGCCAGATTGTACGGGTAAATGCAGATAGGGCATCAGCTTATCGCAGGTGCGATGCGCTTCGATCAAGGCATCGTCCATGTCGTTAGGGTGACTGGTGGTAAAGCGGATGCGTTCTAGCTGTGGGATCTCCGACAATTGCCAGATCAATCCAGCTAAACCGTCCTGATGCCCATGGTAAGCATTAACATTCTGTCCCAAAAGTGTAATTTCACGTACGCCACGCTCCACAAGATCCGCAGCCTCAGAAAACACACGGCTCGCGGGGCGGCTGACTTCGGCTCCTCGTGTGTACGGTACCACACAAAAGGCACAAAATTTATCACAGCCTTCCTGCACTGTCAAAAACGCCGTCGGCCCACGCTTGGCTTTGGGACGTTTAGCAAGATGGTCAAATTTATCTTCTTCAGGGAAATCTGTATCGAGCGCACGTTTTCCAGTTTGGACTCTTGCCTCCATCTGAGGCAATTTGTGGTAAGATTGTGGCCCTACGACCAAATCTACCATTGGTTGACGGCGTATGATTTCAGCACCTTCCGCTTGGGCAACGCAGCCAGCTACGCCAATTTTCAAATTAGGGTTGGCAGCTTTTAAGCCTTTAAATTTCCCTAGCTCCGAATAAATTTTCTCAGCAGCCTTCTCACGGATATGGCAGGTGTTGAGCAAAATCATATCCGCGTCATCTGCAGTGTCAGTGTGCACATAGCCCTGTTCCCCGAGCGTTTCTGCCATCCGCTCACTGTCATAGACATTCATCTGACATCCATATGTTTTGATGAATAGCTTTTTCACATCGGCCATTGCTGGTTCCTTTATTGGCAATCTCTTAATTTCTGCGCTGATACCGCGTGAAATCGTCCCTTGCAATGCGTGTGACTTTAGAGGAACTAATGTTTCTGGGCTTTAAGTATTTATTTGAAATAATTTTCAAATAGTTCAGGCATTCTTAGCTTAAATAAAATTTAGTGATTGCCACTGTGGGTTTGCTTTTGCAATTTATTCTAGTTGACCGGTCGAACGCCCAAAACAGTCGTAGGCTCCCATTCGCAGTTTAACATCAACATACCAAAAGTCTTAGGGTTTGCGCCGTAAGCGGATAACCACGTCAACCTTGGCAATTTCCCCACCTTCCGGTGCATCAGGCAAAATACTAATCTTCAATTGATCAGCCGGAGCATCGACGAGCTCCGCGGTATCTTCCCAATAAAAATGTGGGTGGTCTGTCATGTTTGTGTCGAAATAGCTCTTGGCTCCATCCACAGTAATTTCGCGCATCAATCCGGCATCACAAAAGGCCCGCAAAGTATTATAGACCGTAGCTAATGATACTTTATCTTCATGATCGTTGCTAGCTGCAAACAGGCTTTCCGCAGTAACATGTCGATTTCGACCGTCCCCAATCAGTCGCTGCGCCAGAATAACACGCTGTCGCGTTGGCCGTAGTCGACCACTGGACAACCATTGGTCGACAGTTTGAACGGAGTAGCTGTGCATTGTATTCTGATCCATGTTCCTAATATGACGCCTTAAAGCCAATTTTCAATGGCTGATCGTTCGAATTATAAGCAACCTTTGAAGAATGTCTAGGATATGCCGCTCTTGCCTCATAAACTGAGACGTATATAGAGCTTATAATCGACTTATTCAGCAAACGCAGGAGCTAAACATGCCATCAGATTTTCCGACCGCATTCGACAAAGAAGGTCTCTTGAAATGTGCTCGCGGCGAACTGTTCGGCCACGGCAATGCACAATTACCAGAACCCCCGATGCTCATGATGGACCGCGTAACTGAGATTAGCGAAGATGGCGGCTTGCACGGCAAGGGTCATGTTATTGCAGAATTTGATATCGATCCAGAACTATGGTTTTTCAAATGCCACTTTCCTGGTGATCCCGTTATGCCCGGCTGCTTGGGCTTAGATGCCTTATGGCAATTGACCGGCTTTAATCTTGGCTGGCGCGGCATGCCAGGGCGTGGACGCGCTCTAGGTGTTGGCGAAGTTAAATTCACGGACATGGTAACACCCAAGGTCAAAATGATCACCTATCATGTTGACTTAACGCGTGTTATTAACAGGAAATTAAAACTTGGCATGGCTGATGGGCGCATGTTTGCCGATGGCAAAGAAATTTATACAACAGCCAACATGAAAGTTGGCTTGTTCACAGATTAATTGAGGGGGCCAAATGCGCCGCGTAGTAATAACAGGTTTGGGTATTATCTCACCCATAGGAAATAATTTCGACGAAGTAACTGATGCGCTGAAAACTGGCCGCTCCGGAATTTCGTTTGAACCAGAATATGCTGAAAACGGGTTTCGCAGTCGCGTGGCAGGTATTCCAAAGATTAATCCTGCGGATCACATCGACAAACGTCACATGCGTTTTATGGGTGTGGGAGCAGGATATAACTACTTAGCTATGCAACAGGCCATAGCAGATTCTGGTCTAGAGGCGGACGAAGTGTCAAATGTACGCACAGGCCTCATAATGGGGTCCGGTGGCCCGTCTACAGCAAATTTCCATACAGCTTTTGACGTAGTGAAAAATCGTGGTGGGCCAAAACGTATGGGCCCTTTTATGGTTACACGCTGTATGAGCTCCGCTCATTCGGCAACGCTAGCCACACCATTTAAGATCAAAGGTGTTAACTACTCCATCACTTCTGCTTGTGCTACATCCGCACATTGTATCGGCAATGGCATGGAACAAATCCAGCTGGGTAAACAAGATGTGGTTTTCGCCGGTGGCGGCGAAGAAGTACATTGGTCATTGTCTTGTTTGTTTGACGCAATGAACGCGATGTCTTCAAAATACAACGAAACCCCCGAAACAGCGTCGAGGCCTTATGATGCAAATCGTGACGGGTTTGTCATCGCCGGTGGTGGGGGGGTTCTAGTTCTCGAAGAGCTGGAGCATGCAAAAGCTCGTGGAGCTAAAATTTATGCAGAATTAACTGGCTACGGCGCAACATCAGATGGTGCAGATATGGTAGCACCATCCGGCGAAGGTGGCGAACGCTCAATGCGTCAAGCCATCGCCATGTTGGATTCAGATCGCAAGATCAACTATATCAATTCTCACGGCACCTCGACCCCCGCAGGCGATGTAACAGAGGTTCAGGCCATCCGTAATATTTTTGGCCGTGGGGACACTCCACCGATCTCGTCTACTAAATCGTTGACCGGCCATTCTCTGGGCGCAACTTCCGTACATGAGGCTATTTACTCGCTGTCGATGATGCAAAATAGCTTCATTTCAGCATCAGCAAACGTTCAAAACCTAGATCCCGCACTTGATGCTGCGGAAATTGTCACCCAACGACAAGACAATGTTGAGCTGGACACCATCCTGTCCAATAGCTTCGGTTTCGGTGGAACCAACGCAACATTGATCTTGAGCAAACTTAACGGATAAAATCATGGCAGAACTTCTCAAAGGCAAACGTGGTCTGATTACGGGGATCGCCAACAACCGGTCCATCGCTTGGGGCATCGCAGAAGCGATGAAAGCTGAGGGCGCAGAGTTAGCCTTTGGCGTGCAAATGGACGTTTTTGGCGAAAAGGTTAAACCTTTGGCAGCTGAGTTAGGCGTAGATTTAGTTCTAGACTACAACGTTCAGGATGACGCAAGCACTCAAGGGGCCTTTGATACTTTGGCAGAAAAGTGGGGTAGTATTGATTTTGCTATTCATGCCATCGCCTATTCCGACAAAAATGAACTCACCGGTCGCTTTATCAACACCAGCCGCGAAAATTTTAAAAACTCGCTAGAGATTTCAGCCTATTCCTTTATCGACATGGCCAAAAAAGCTGAACCTTTGATGAAAGATGGCGGTACTTTGATCACTTTGACTTATCAAGGCAGTCGAAAAGCTACGCCTTGGTATAACGTCATGGGCGTTGCAAAAGCGGCTCTAGAATCTGCTGTTGTATATCTCGCCAATGATTTGGGTCCACAAAAAATTCGCGTTAATGCTATCTCGCCGGGTCCAATGAAAACTCTCTCTGGAGCGGCTATTGGGGGTGCGCGTAAAACGTTCCGCTTTACTGAGGCCAACGCACCTTTAAGGGCTAACGCGACCAAAGCCTCCATCGGAGGTACGGCTGTTTACCTGGCCTCAGATTATGGTGAATGTACTACGGGCGAAACCATCATGGTCGATGGTGGCCTACATATCTTAGGACTGCCACAGCCAGAAAACTTCTAAGGCTTCCAACGCTTGATGCCACTAGGTGCAGGGATATTCCGCAAGAGCGCGCGCAAACATCTCTGCATCCACATTACCCCCAGAAGCGATGCAAATCACATCTTCGCCTGAAAGTTGATCCCCATGATAAAGAGCAGCCGCCAAAGCTATGGCGCCGCCTGGCTCCAACACGACCTTGAATCGGGTGAAAGCAACTGACATCGCACGCAGGCAATCTTTTTCTGGCACGACAATGCCATTACCGCAGAGGCGCTGCATAATTGGAAATGTTAAAGCACCGGGGGTTGGAGTTATAATCGCATCGCAAATGCTGCCCCCGAGCCGCGCATTAATTTGGGGCTTGCCCGTGGCTAACGACCTAGTCACGTCGTCAAAATCTGTTGGCTCCACCGGCCTTACCCGCATCTTGGGTGCATCAGCTTCCAAAGCCAACGCAATGCCCGAAGTCAGACCACCACCGCCACAACACACTAAGACATCGGCCAGAGTCACCCCCATAGCGATAGCTTGCTCTGCTATCTCCAAACCGCAAGTACCTTGGCCAGCGATCACTTCTGGCTCATCGTAAGGTCGTATCAAGGTCAAGCCACGCAGCTTTGAAAGCTTTTGTCCAATCTCTTCGCGATTCTCGGTGTCACGATCATACAAAATCACCTCAGCCCCCAAAGCCCGGGTGTTCTCAACCTTCAGCTTTGGCGCGTTGGATGGCATGATAATGACCGCAGCAGCACCGTGCATACGGGCCGCGAGAGCCACGCCTTGAGCATGATTCCCAGACGAAAAGGCAATTACCCCAGCTTCTTTGGCTTCTGGCAACAGAGCAGACACCGCCGACCAACCACCGCGGAATTTGAACGATCCAGTATGCTGAAGCGCTTCCGCTTTCATCAACACCCGGCGACCCGCAATCTTGTCAACAAATGTTGAATTCAGAAGTGGTGTGCGGCGCACGTGCCCGTCAAGTCTCCGCGCCGCTGCTCGTATCATCTCGATATTGATTGCTTAAACTCCCGCTAAATTTGGAATTTCAGTGAGGTCTTTCAGCTCATGGTGTGGGAACCAAGACAAACGATCCAGCGGCTCTCCAGCCCTATTTACCCACGCAGTTGTGAACCCATATCCAGCTGCCCCCGCGGCATCCCAGCCGTTGGACGACACAAACAACACTTCCTCTGAAGTGCAGTTGAAATGCCTACCCACCAAATCATAGACACGGCGGTCTGGCTTGAAAATACCAATAGACTCTACTGACAAAACTGCATCCAAGCTATCTCCAATACCCGCAGAAGAAACAGCGCCCTCTAACATATCAGGCGAACCGTTCGACAAAATAGCTGTTTTCAATCCTGCTGCCCTCAAAGATTCTAACATTTTGGAGACCTCAGAATAGGCTTTAAGGTTCCAATAAAGTTCCAACAGTTCAGTACGCAACCGCACCCCACTGACGCCGTTAGCCTCCATGGCCCAATCCAAACCGTCCTGCGTGACCTGCCAAAAATCTGTATGCGTGTCTGTTATTGTACGCAGCCATGAGTATTGTAGCTGCTTAAGACGCCAGTCATTGGCTAATTTGGCCCAGTTCTCAGAAATCTCAGAATTTTCAGGGCGCGCGGCAGCCATGCGCGCCGCAGATGTCACATCAAATAAAGTGCCATAAGCATCGAAGACACAGGTTGTGATAGCCATAGAATCCTCCATAAGTTTGAGACAACTATAACGGTGCATTATCAACAAGGAAGAGCCATGCAAGTTTTTGAGAGAAATGGAATGCACATTCACTATATTGAGGAAGGTGATCCAAATGGCGCACCACTCGTCTTTTCAAATTCTCTCGGGACTGATATCCGCCTTTGGGATCAAATCATGCCCCTTCTGGCGGAAGGCCTCAGGATTATTCGTTATGACATGCGCGGGCACGGTCTCACCGATTGCCCGGATGCACCATATGCCATGGGAGCGTTAATTTCTGACGTCGAAGCACTTCTAGAACATTTAAACGTGCGCGATTGTCTCTTTGTTGGTCTATCTATTGGCGGCATGATAGCCCAAGGCCTTGCTACAAAGCGCCTGGATTTAATACGCGCGATGGTCTTATCTAATACTGCGGCTAAAATCGCAACTCCCGCAATCTGGCAAGATCGTATAGATAGCATCCAGAAAAATGGTATGGGTCCAGTATCAGATGCTACTATGAAGCGGTGGTTCAGCCCTAGAATGTACAACTCTGGAGCTATGTTGCCCTGGAAAAATATGCTGCAGGCCACCCGCCCGGAAGGCTATATTGGCTGCGCCCACGCAATAGCCCGCACTGATTTCATAGCTACCACATCAGCCCTGCGCCTACCTGTAATGGGAATTGCAGGAGATCACGACAGCTCAACTCCACCAGATTTGGTGCGTGAAACTGTGGACTTGATCCCAGGCAGCAGCTTTCACATCATCCGCGGGGCAGGCCACCTGCCCTGTGTCGAACAACCCCACGAATTTGCCAGACTTCTGAATACTTTTTTGCAATCTACCGGCCATATTTAACTACCTTCCAAGGGTATTACCATGAACAAACGCCTGGCTTTCATCTTTATCATAATCACCTTAACCATTGATGCGATGGGGATAGGCCTCATAATTCCAGTAATGCCAGACCTTTTGCAGGAGATAGAAGGTGGGGATCTGGGCAATGCAGCCATTTGGGGCGGAATTTTAGCCACGGTGTTTGCGATAATGCAGTTCATTTTCGGCCCTACCATAGGATCGCTTAGTGACCGTTTTGGCCGCAGACCGATCCTATTGGTATCATTGGTAATCATCGCCGTAGATTTCATTGTAATGGGGCTGGCTCATTCTGTATGGCTGCTGGTCTTGACCCGGGTTATTGGTGGGATCGCAGCCGCAACACAGGCCACCGCCGCCGCATTCATCTCCGATATCTCCACCGCCGAAAACCGCTCGGCCAACTTCGGCATCCTAGGCGCTAGCTTTGGGGTTGGGTTTATCCTTGGACCACTCATGGGGGGATTTCTGGGTGAATTTGGCTTGCGCGTGCCCTTTTTTGCCGCAGCCGGCCTCGCTACATTTAACTTGGTGCTGGGATACTTTGTCTTACCAGAAACGGTAACCGACAATACTCGGCGCCCATTTGACATAAAACGCGCCAATCCATTGGGAGCCCTTACCCAAATTCAAAAAATACCCGGCCTATCTCGCTTTTTACTAGTATTTTTTCTCTATCAGTTTGCATTCTACGTCTATCCTGCTGTCTGGGTTTACTACGCGAAAGCTCAGTTCAATTGGGACTCAGCCATGGTTGGCATGTCACTAGCCTCCTTCGGCATCTCTGTTGCAGTGGTTGAGGGTATCTTAATACGCCATATTTTACCCTGGCTAGGAGAACAGCGTACGATTGAGTTGGGCCTTATGTTTAACATCGGGATTTTCATAGTTTTGGGGTTACTGACATCAGGATTTTGGGCACTGTTGCTTGCACCAATTTCGGCCTTAGGTTCATTAGTTATCCCCGCTATGCGAGGCATCATGGCCAACAAGGCAGCCACTAACCAACAAGGTGAAATCCAAGGGATTATCTCTTCAACCCAATCCCTTGCTGTAATTTTTGCACCATTGGTGCTTACCTATGTATTCTATGCCGGCACCCGCCCAAATGGGCCAGTTTTCCTGCCCGGCGCACCTTTTCTGCTGGCTGCCGCTATTGTAGCACTCACCCTCATAATATTTGTAACCCGCCAGAAAGGTAGTATTGGGATAGCCAAGCCTCGCCACTAAATGTCGCAAAATCTCTTGTACCTTCTAATTCATTCCGTAGTTTTACTGTAATTTTCTAAATGGATTCATAACATGCCAATCATCAGAGCCGCCGTCGCACATGCCTTTGGAAAGCCCTTAACTGTCCAAGATGTTCACCTTTCCGCACCTAAGCCCGGCGAAATAGAAGTGACTCTAGAGGCCTGTGCCATCTGCCATTCTGACATCACATATCTCGACGGCGGCTGGGGTGGATCCCTACCAGCTATTTATGGCCATGAAGCCGCTGGACGCATAACTTCCATTGGCGAAGGGGTCATGGGCCTGGTTAAAGGCGATCCCGTAGTGGTCACACTGATCAGATCATGCGGCACTTGCCCCTCGTGCTGCACAGGTCGCCCCACCAGCTGCGAAACTCCCTTTGATGGCGATCATGGCCCACTTACAATGCCAGATGGCGGCAAATTACATCAGGCCATGGCTTGCGGCGCATTTGCAGAGCGCGTGGTCGTGGCACAAACTCAAGTAGTGAAAATCGCCGAGGATATCCCAATGGATGTAGCTTCATTGATTGCCTGTGGGGTGATTACAGGCGTTGGTGCTGTGGTCAATGCAGCTCAAATGCGTCCCGGCCAAGACGCAGTAATTATCGGGGCCGGGGGCGTCGGCCTAAACGCCATCCAAGGTGCGCGCATCGCTGGAGCCCGCAGAATTGTGGCCGTTGATGTGCTTCCTGAAAAGCTAGACATCGCCATGGAATTTGGAGCTACTCATGGGGTTTTGACCACTGGCGCAACCCCGTGGGAGGAGGCCAAAACCGCCCTCGGTAGAGGTGCTGATGCAGTTTTTGTCACAGTGGGCGCACCGAGCGCCTACACCACCGCGCCAAACTATCTTGCTACAGGCGGGAAAATTATCATGATTGGCATGCCTGCCACTGGAGCAGCGTCCTCCTACGAGGCTAGTAATTTTGCCGCTGCATCCCAGAGCATGATTGGCTGTAAAATGGGCGATGTAGTAATCCAACGGGATATTCCTTGGATTGTTGACCTTTATCGCCAAGGTCGCCTCAAGCTTGATGAATTGATCTCGGCCCGTTGGTCTTTGGATCAAATTAACGAGGCCATCGCAGATACAAAAACTGGGTCTGCAAAACGAAATGTAATCTTGTTTAAATAATCCTACCTTTTTTTTTGCAAGATACTCATATTAGCGGCACAATAAATAAAGATCCCACGCCGCAGTAGATCACAATCCGGAGGCCACCATGAAACTTCAAGACCTAGAAGTCATTATCACAGCCCCACCGGCTCCTGGTTGGGGTGGGCGTTATTGGATCTTTGTAAAAGTTACTACCGACACTGGCGTCACTGGTATTGGCGAATGCTATGCCAGCAGCCTGGGGCCCACCACAATGACCCATGTCATCCGCGACGTGTTTGAGCGCCACATGCAGGGCCAAAGTCCTGAAGACATCGAGCTAATGTTTCGCCGGGCCTATTCCAGTGGCTTCACGCAAAGGCCTGACCTTACAATCATGGGTGCGTTTTCAGGTTTAGAAATTGCGTGCTGGGATATTCTTGGCAAAGACCGCGACCGCCCCGTTTGGGCGCTATTAGGTGGCAAAATGAACGACCACATTCGAGCCTATTCCTATATTTATCCACTCGCACATCATGATTTAAATACATTTTGGGGCAATCCAGAGGAAACAGCTGAAGCCGCGGCTTCGGCTGTGGCTAAGGGCTACACAGCCGTTAAATTTGATCCCGCTGGCCCCTACACACTGCGTGGCGGCCACATGCCTGCCATGTCAGATATTGCCCAATCAGTAAAGTTTTGCGCAGCCATCCGAGAAGCTATAGGTGATAAAGCCGACTTACTGTTTGGTACACATGGGCAATTTTCGACCGCAGGCGCCATTCGCTTGGGTACAGCACTCGAACCCTTCTCACCACTCTGGTTTGAAGAGCCAGTCCCACCTGACAACATTTCAGAAATGGCTAAGGTTGCTAGAGCAGTGACCACGCCCGTCGCCACCGGAGAACGGCTAACCACGAAGGCAGAATTTGCCGAGGTCCTGCGCCAAGGAGCAGCTTCTATTTTACAGCCTGCCCTCGGACGCTCTGGTGGAATATGGGAGACTAAAAAGATCGCGGCCATTGCTGAAGTATATAACGCACAAATGGCGCCACATCTTTATGCTGGTCCCGTTGAATGGGCCGCCAATATCCATCTTTCGGTGTCCATTCCTAATATATTGATCGCAGAAACCATTGAAACGCCCTTT
>Ga0308009_10000225_pt1 | contig 46634 bp, 42 predicted proteins | sample Neamet127_FD_203134 | JGI IMG/M metagenome (GOLD analysis project Ga0308009, IMG submission 203134) | Marine microbial communities from water near the shore, Antarctic Ocean - #127 | ecosystem: Environmental > Aquatic > Marine > Unclassified | place: Southern Ocean | collected 2014-07-24 | reverse complement strand
TGAGTTTGAGCAGATGCAGGGCATGATGAAAAAGATGAAGGGCGGCGGCATGATGAAAATGATGAAACGCATGGGCGGCATGAAAGGCATGCCCAAGTTTTAAGCATGCGGTCACTGGCTTTTTAAGAGAAATCAGCCTCTAACCCATATCCAGCGGTCGTTAGCAGCTATTAATTTAATAGCGAATCAAACCTGCCAGCGAAGGACCTGACCGCTTTCAGACTTTGGTCAAGTGCAGCGAGTACCACGCCCCATGTCCACCACCCACCTCCTCTACCTGCACGGCTTTCGCTCCTCGCCGCAATCGGCCAAGGCCAGGCAAGTTGCCGCGTGGATGCACAGCCGCCATCCGGATGTCACCTGGTGGTGTCCGCAACTGCCGCCGTCACCCCAGGAAGCGATGCAGATGCTTGCCGATGGCATCGCGGGCTGGTCACAGGCGTCGATGGCCGTGGTGGGCTCCTCGCTGGGCGGGTTCTACGCCACCCATGTGGCCGAGACCTGCGGCTGTAAGGCGGTGCTGCTCAATCCCGCAGTTAACCCGGCGCGCGACCTGGCCAAGTACATCGGTGAACAAACCGCCTGGAATGACCCGAATGAACGCTTTTTCTTCGAGCCTCGGTTTATCGATGAGTTGCAGGCCCTCACCCACGGACTGGTGGTCCGTCCAGAGAATTATTTCGCGGTGATCGCCAAAGGCGACGAGGTGCTGGATTGGCGCGAAATGACGGGCCGCTATCCCGGCGCGCGCATCAAGCTGCTGGAAGGCGGCGACCACGCCATCAGCGACTTCGAGCGCCACCTGCCGGCAGCGATGGACTTCCTGGACCTGGCTTGAGGCCGCGCGCGGGGCGGCTGATTACACTAGCCAGAGTAACCAAAGGATGTCGTTTTGTTTGTATTGTTTGAAGAAGCCGGCAAGTTTTTGGCCGGCCGTATTTTGCTTGACTCGGACAGCTCGCTGCAGGTCGAGCTGGACTCGGGCAAACGGGTCAAGCTCAAGGCCGCCAACGCGCTGCTGAAGTTTGAAAAACCCGCGCCCGCCGCGCTGATCGCCGCCGGGCAAAAAATCAGCGAAGAGATCGAACTGGACCTGGCCTGGGAGTTCGCCAGCGAGGAGGAGTTCAGCTTTGCCGACCTGGCGCGCGACTACTTCAGCGCCGACCCGTCCAAACCCGCATCCACCGAGCAACAGGCCGCTGCCCTGTTCCGCCTGTTCGAGGCACCGCATTATTTCAGGCGTGCCGGCAAGGGGCGTTTCCGCAAGGCCCCGGCCGAGATCCTGCAGCAGGCGCTGGTGGCCATCGAGAAGAAAAATCAGGTGGTCGCGCAAATCACCGCCTGGGCCGAAGAGCTCGCGCAAGGCCGTTGCCCAGCGCCAGTGCGCGAGCAGCTCTACAAAATCCTCTTCAAGCCCGACAAAAACAGCCCCGAATACAAGGCCGTGGTCGAGGCCTCGCGCGCCGCGCACAAGGCGCCGCTGGATCTGCTGCAGCAGGCCGGCGCCATCGCTTCGCCCTACCAGTTCCACTGGAAACGCTTCCTGTTCGAGAACTTCCCCAAGGGCACGGCCTTCCCTGCGGTGCAGGCGCCGCCCGTCAAGAACGAGTTGCCGCTGGCCGCTGTGCAGGCCTTTTCCATCGACGACTCCAGCACCACCGAGATCGACGATGCGCTGTCAGTGCAGGGCTTGGTAAGCCAGGGAGGAAGTGGCACCGTCACGCTGGGCATCCACATCGCCGCACCTGGCCTGGCCGTGTTGCCGGGCAGTCCCATCGATCTGCTGGGCCGCGCGCGCCTGTCCACCGTCTACATGCCGGGCTACAAGCTGACCATGCTGCCCGACGAGGTGGTGCAAAGCTACACCCTGCAGGAAGGGCGCAACTGCCCGGCCCTGTCGCTGTACGTCACGCTGGACGAAGCCACGCTGGCCATCACGGGTACCACCACCCGGCTGGAGCAAGTGCCGATTGCGGCCAATCTGCGCCACGACAAACTGGACGCGGTGTTTACTGAAGAATTCTTTGAAGTCGCAGCGATCGGTGCCCCGCCGGCGGACGTGCCCTGGGGCATCGAGCTGTCCTTTTTGCACCGCCTGGCGCGCCATCTGAAAGCCCAGCGCGAAGTCGTGCGCGGCAAGCCCGAAAACTTCAACCGGCCTGACTACAACTTCAGCCTCGACAATCCGTCCGACCAGGAGCCGGAGGGCCACGAGAAAGTCAGCATCAGTATTCGCAAACGCGGCGCGCCGCTGGACCTGATCGTCGCCGAAGCCATGATCCTGGCCAACAGCACTTGGGGCGAGTGGCTGGCCGAACACGGCGTGCCCGGCATCTACCGCAGCCAGGCCAGCCTGGCGCCCGGCGTGAAGGTACGCATGGGCACCAAGGCGCTGCCACATGCCGGCATTGGTGTCAAAAGTTACGCCTGGGCGACCTCGCCGCTGCGCCGCTACACCGACCTGGTCAACCAGTGGCAAATCATCGCCTGCGTCACGCACGGCCGCACCGCCGCGCTGGCTGCACCCTTCAAGCCCAAGGATGCGGAACTTTTTTCCATCATCTCGGGTTTTGACGGCGCCTACAGTGCCTACAACGGTTTTCAGGCTGGCATCGAGCGTTACTGGACGCTCAAGTACCTGCAGCAAAACGGCATCACCGAGTTGACCGCCACCGCCTTCAAGGACAACCTGGTGCGCGCCGACGACTTGCCGCTGGTGCTGCCAGCCCTGGGCGCGCAGGGCTTGCCGCGCGGCGCCAGGCTGCGCATCCGCCTCGGCGAGATTGACGAGATCACGCTGGATGTCAGTGGCACGGTAATCGAGCGCCTGGACATGGTCGTGGACGAAGCCGCCGCCGAGCAGGTGGACGAGGAGGACAACGACTCGGAAATCGCCGCCGGTCCGATCTCGATTGCCGTCGATCTGAACGAGGCGCCGGCAGATGCGGCGGGCGCGACCAGCCCGGCCGCTTAGCCGCGATAATCCTGTTCTGTGAAGTCACCCAGCACCCTGCTCATCGCCCTGGGCTTGTCGGTCGCCCTGCATGCGGTGCTGCTGACCGTGCGTTTTATCGATCCGGAGCGTTTCAACCGGGTGTTTCAGGACACGCCGCTCGAAGTGATTCTGGTCAATGCCAAATCGAAAGAGCGGCCAGACGTGGCCAAGGCGATTGCGCAGGCCTCGCTGGCCGGCGGCGGTGATGCCGAGCGGGGCCGCGCCACCAGCCCGCTGCCGCCCTCGGCGCTGACCGCGCTAGGCGACGCCGCCGAAGACGCGCAGCGCAAGGTCGACGCGATGCAGGAGCAGCAGACCCTGCTGCTGGCGCAAATCAAAAAGCAATTGGCGTCGATGCCGCCGCCTGACCCCAGGGTACCAACGCGGGACGCGGCGCAGGCCGAGCGCGAAGAAAAACGCAAGCAACTGATCAAGATCCTGGCCGAGATCGAGCGGCGCATCAATGAAGAAAACGCGCGGCCCAAAAAACGCTACATCAGCCCGGCCACACGCGAGGAGGTGTACGCCGTGTATTACGACGCGTTGCGCCGCAAGATCGAGGAGCGCGGCACGGTCAACTTTCCCGAGATGGCTGGCAAGAAACTGTATGGCGAGCTGACCATGGTGCTGACCATCAATTTTGATGGCCGTGTTTTGTCCACAGAGGTGGCCGAAACCTCGGGCAACCTCACGCTGGACCGACGTGCGCAGGCCATCGCGCGCGCCACCGGCCCGTTCGGCAGCTTTAACGAGGCGATGCGTCGCAAGGCCGACCAGATTGTGGTGGTCTCGCGCTTCAAGTTCACGCGCGACGAAACGCTTGAAACCAAATTGACCGAACGCTGAACCGGCACCATGGATCACTACTGCGTCCTCGGCAACCCGGTTGCACACAGCAAGTCGCCGGCCATCCACGCGCGGTTTGCGGAACTGACTGACCAGGCCATGGACTACAGCAAGTTGCTCGCGCCTCTAGACGGTTTCACCGCGACGCTGCGCCATTGGATCGCCAGTGGTGGGGGCGGCTGCAATGTCACCGTGCCCTTCAAGTTCGAAGCATTCAGCCTGGCCGGCACCGCCACTGAACGTGCGACGCTGGCGCAGGCCGCCAACACGCTGAAGTTTGGTGACGGCGGGCAGATAGCGGCCGACAACACCGACGGCATCGGCCTGGTCAAGGACATCCAGGTCAACGCAGGCGTCAAGCTGGCCGGGCGCGACATCCTGCTGCTGGGCGCCGGCGGCGCAGCGGCCGGCGTACTGGGACCGCTGCTGGCGGCCGGGCCGCGCCGGCTGGTGCTCACCAACCGCACCCATGCCAAGGCCGTGGCGCTGGTGGCACGCCATGCCAGTCATCCGTCGCTGCGCGATTTGCTACAAAAAACAGAGCTGCTCGCGCAGGAGCAGCATGGGCTAGAGGCCAATTTTGATGTGATCATCAATGCCACCTCCAGCAGCCTGGGCGGCGGCGCCGCGCCGGTGGACCCCCGCGTGCTCAAGCCGGGAGCACTGGCCTACGACATGATGTACGGCGCGTCGGCGAAGGCATTTGCCGACTGGGCGACAGCGCACGGCGCGGTGCCGCGCGATGGCCTGGGCATGCTGGTGGAGCAGGCTGCCGAGTCCTTTGCCTTCTGGCGCGGCGTGCGGCCGCCGTCGGCCCAGGTGCTGCAGGAAATGCGCAAGGCGCTGCCATGAAAGCGCTGCTGCGCTGGGTCCTGCTGGTGCTGATCGCCGGGCTGGCAGTGCAACTTTATTTCGTCGGCCGCATTGCGCTGATGGCGCTGCTGGACCCGCAGTCCACCGCGTTCCAGCGCTCGGAGATCTACCGGGTGGTGACTGAACACGGCAGCCTGAAGTGGCGCCAGCAATGGGTGCCTTATTCGGAGCTGTCCGACAACCTCAAACGTGCGGTGATTGTTTCCGAGGACGCCACGTTTATCGAGCATGAAGGTGTGGACCTCGAAGCGCTGGAAAAAGCCTGGGAGAAAAATACCCAGGCCGAGCAGCGCGCCGAAAAAGCCGCCAGCCGTCTCGGCAACAAGGTCGCGCCAGCCGGCGGCGGCAAACCGGCCAAACCACCGAAAATTGTGGGCGGCTCCACCATCACGCAGCAACTCGCCAAAAACCTGTTCTTGTCGGGCGAGCGCACGCTGATGCGCAAGGGGCAGGAACTGGTGCTCACCTTGATGCTCGAAGCCCTGCTCAACAAGCAGCGCATCCTGGAGATCTACCTCAACAATGTCGAATGGGGCGAAGGTGTGTTCGGCGCCGAAGCCGCCGCGCAACATTACTTTCGCAAGCCGGCGTCCAAGCTCAGCGCCTACGAAGCAGCGCGGCTGGCGGTGATGCTGCCGCGCCCCAAGTACTTCGAGACCCGGCCCGGCTCCAGCTACCTGGCTTCGCGCGCCTCCACCATTGCGGCGCGCATGGGCGGGGTGGAGGTGCCATGAACATCCGGGCCAAGCTGATGAGTCTTTTTTTGCTCGGCCTGATCCGCGCGCTCACCGGCGCGCAGGCGCGCTGGCAAGGCTGTCCGCCCAAAGCCGAGCAGCGCATTTATTTTGCCAACCACCAGAGCCATGCCGATCTGGTGCTGATGTGGGCCGCCCTGCCCAGTGAGCTGCGCAGCATCACGCGGCCGATCGCGGCCAAGGACTACTGGACCCAAACACCGTTCAAGCAGTGGATCACCACGGCGGTGTTCAACGCCATCTATGTGGACCGCACCAAGACCACCGACCAGGACCCGCTGGAGCCGTTGATCGATGCGCTCGAAAGCGGCGACTCCATCATCCTGTTTCCGGAAGGCACACGCGGCAACCAGGAGGAGCCACAGGCCTTCAAGTCAGGGCTGTACAACCTGGCGCAGAAGTTTCCGCAGGTGGTGCTGGTGCCGGCCTGGATCAACAATGTGCAACGGGTCATGCCCAAGGGCGAAGTGGTGCCTGTGCCCATCCTGTGCTCGGTGACCTTTGGCGCGCCGCTGGTGCTGGAATCTGGTGAAGAACGCGGCAGTTTCCTGACGCGCGCGCGGCTGGCGGTGATGGCGCTGAGGGATTCCTGATGAGCAGCTTTCTGCGCAACCTCACGCCCTCGCAGCAGGTCGGCCTGCTGTTCGTGATTGTGTTCGGCCTGCTGATCGCTGCCAGCATCGCGGCGCTGGTGATCTCGCTGCGCGACGACGGCGACAACGAGATACGCACCCAGGACATCAAGGAACTGACCAGCCTGCTCAACACCTCCTGGATGATGTGCACGGTGTTCTGGCTGGCCTGGGCTTCCGGCGAGACGGTGGCGACCCTGCTGTTCGCCATCGTGGCCTTTTTTGCGCTGCGCGAATTCATCACGCTCTCGCCAACCCGCCACGGCGACCACCGCAGCCTGGTGCTGGCGTTTTTTGTGGTATTGCCGGTGCAGTTCTGGCTGGTGATCACCAAACGCTTCGACCTGGTAACCGTTTTCATCCCGGTCTACGTCTTCCTGGCGATTCCGGTGGTCAGCGCGCTGGCCAACGACCCGCAGCGTTTCCTGGAGCGCAATGCCAAGCTGCAGTGGGGCATCATGGTCTGCGTCTTCGGCATCAGCCATGTGCCCGCACTGCTGCTGCTGGGTTTCCCCAACTACAGCGGCAAAAACGCCTTCCTCGTCTTCTTCCTGGTGTTTGTGGTGCAGACCGGCATGCTGGTGCAACACCTGGCCAACCGCAAGTGGCCGCGCACGCCGACGGCCCCCAAGGTCAGCCAGAGTTTCAACTGGATCAGTTGGTTGATCGGGCTGGGTGTCGGCGGTTTTGTCGGTGGCCTGATGTCGGGCCTGACACCGTTCAAGCCGGCGCAGGCCGTGGCCATGGCGCTGATCGCCTGCGTCGCCGGCTCACTCGGCCATCTGGTGATGAAGGCGCTCAAGCGCGACCGAGGCATCACCAACTGGGGCAGCGAAGGCAAGTCGGTCACCGGCGCCAGCGGCCTGCTGGACCGCGTTGACGCCCTGTGTTTTGCCGCGCCCGTGTTTTTTCACTCGGTTCGGTGGTATTTTGGCCTGTAGCCCATACCCCACGGGCGTGAACAGCTATCAAAAGCAGAGCAAATGAGAATTCTCGGCATCGACCCCGGCCTGCAAATCACCGGTTTCGGCGTGATCGATGTGGATGGCCACGCGCTAACGTATGTCGCCAGCGGCACCATCAAGACAACCCACCTGGACCGAGGCAACCTGCCGGCGCGCCTCAAGGTGCTGTTCGACGGCATCTGTGAAATCACCGCGCGCTACAGCCCCGACAGTTCGGCCTGCGAGATCGTGTTTGTCAACGTCAACCCGCAGGCCACGCTGATGCTGGGCCAAGCGCGCGGCGCCTGCGTGACCGCGCTAGTCAGTTGCAACATTGAGGTGGCCGAATACACGCCGCTGCAGATGAAAAAGGCGGTGGCCGGTTACGGCAAGGCCGGCAAGCCCGAGGTGCAGGAAATGGTAAAGCGCTTGTTGAAGCTACCCGGTCTGCCGGGTAAGGATGCCGCCGATGCGCTGGCCCTGGCGATCACCCATGCGCATGTGGGCGGCTCGGCTGCCATTCTGGCGCGTGCTGCGACGCTGGGCCGCACCTCCACCGCCTCGTTCAAGGACGGCCGGCACCACTGAGCCAACGGTTTTCTGGACGCCTAACCCCAGAGCAGTTCGTCGGCGATCAGGATAGCGAAAAAAACAAAGGCTGCGATCAGGGTGCCGCCAAGCAGCCTGAGGCCCGTTCGTTTGTAGCGGGCGTTGGAGGTGATTGCGAACAGCGCAAAGGAAATGCCGGCAGCCACCAGCAGCAAAACAATGAGGATGCGGAAAAAAGCCATGTAGCTACCGGCTTACCACGCCCGCGCGAGCTGCGCAAAACCCTGAGGGGCCTTTTTCTCGTCTTCAAAGGCCACCACTTCATATGCGTCGGCATGTGACAACAACTCGCGCAGCAGCTTGTTATTGAGCGCATGGCCGGAGCGGAAAGCGCTGTAAGCGGCCAGCAGCGGCTTGCCCAGCAAATAAAGGTCGCCCATGGCGTCCAATATCTTGTGTTTGACGAACTCGTCGTTGTAACGAAGGCCGTCGGTGTTGAGCACACGGTAGTCGTCCATCACGATGGCGTTGTCCAGCCCGCCGCCCAGCGCCAGCCCGTTGGCACGCATCATCTCGACATCTTTGGTGAAGCCGAAGGTACGCGCACGCGCAATGTCGCGGGTGTAGGAGCCAGTGCCCAAGTCAAATTCGACGCGCTGGCCGGTGGAGTCCACCGCCGGGTGGTCAAAGTCGATCTCGAAGCCCAGTTTGTAGCCGTCGTAGGGCGACAGGCGCGCCCATTTCTCGGCTGCCCCCTGCCCTTCGCGCACCTCCACCGGCTTGAGCACGCGGATGAATCGCTTCGGGGCCGACTGCAGCTCAATGCCAGCCGATTGCAGCAGGAACACAAACGAAGAGGCCGAGCCGTCGAGGATGGGCACTTCCTCGGCCGTGATGTCGACGAAGAGGTTGTCGATGCCCAGGCCGGCGCAGGCCGACATCAGGTGCTCCACCGTGTGCACCTTGGCACTGCCGCTGGAGATGGTGGACGCCAGCCGCGTATCGGTCACCGCCTCGGCAGAAATCAGGATATCCACCGGCTGCGGCAAATCGACACGCCGGAACACGATACCGGTATCGGGCGCAGCAGGCCGCAAGGTCAGCTCCACCCGCTGGCCGCTGTGCAGGCCCACACCGACCGCCTTGGTCAGGGATTTGAGGGTGCGTTGCTGGAGCATGGACTTATTTTAGTTGGCGCGGGTGAAGTTTGGGTAAAGCATGGGTAATAAGAATTTCGTTAGCCCCATGGTTTTCGCGGTCCGTGGTTTGCCAGCAAGCCGGGGGTTGCCCGGCGGCAACTCACTTTCTTTTTGCGTCGCCAAAAAAAAGTAAGCAAAGAAAAATGCGACGCTATGGTCTGGGTCCCTTCGCTTCGCTGCGGGCAACCTGCGGTGCTCGCCCTGATCCGCTTTTGCCTGCGCTCCTCGGCCCAGCCCGACGGGTGGGGAAGAAAACACCAACCCCGAATGCCGGACCCCGTTCGGAGTGCAGGAAGCGCGAAGCGCTTCCTGCACGGGAATCCCAAGAATCGGTCATGTGTGCACGCGAGCGCAGCGCACGCAGCCAAATGAAGTCCCCCTCTTTCGCCCAGCGGGGCGAGAGAGGGGTTAGGGGTGTGAGTGGGGAGTTGAAACTACTGTCCGTAGCAAACCACCACCGCAGCGTGACGCTTGAAAGGCAGAGATCAGTCCGCCTGTTTTCGCAAAAAAGCCGGAATTTCGAAGTCGTCCATGCCTCCCGACGCCAGCGCATCGACCTTGGCCGCCGCCTGGGTGCGGTTGGTGCGCCAGACACTGGGCACGGTCATGTTGCCGTAATCAGGCTGGGTCGAACCCATGCTGTTGCCACCGGGATGGGCGCTGTTGACAGACCCGCCGCCCATCGCCATATTGAGCACCGGCATATTGTCAGTGCCGGTGCGTAGCACCTGCAGTGGCGGCGCGGTGCGGCGTGCGCCCTGGCGGCTCAGACCGGTGGCCACCACGGTGACGCGGATGTCGTCGCCGAGTTCGTCGTCGTAGGCCGTGCCGTAGATCACATGCGCATCCGGTGACGCATAGGCACGGATGGTGTTCATCGCCAGCTTGGACTCATTGAGCTTGAGCGAACCCTTGGCAGCGCTGATCAGCACCAGCACGCCTTTGGCGCCTGACAGGTCAATGCCTTCGAGCAGCGGGCAGGCGACGGCCTGTTCGGCAGCGATGCGGGCGCGATCCGGGCCGTTGGCGCGGGCGGTGCCCATCATGGCCTTGCCCGGCTCACCCATCACGGTGCGCACGTCCTCGAAGTCGACGTTGACGTGGCCGGGCACGTTGATGATCTCAGCGATGCCGCCGACGGCGTTTTTCAGCACGTCGTTGGCGTGCGCAAAGGCTTCGTCCTGCGTCACGTCGTCACCCAGCACCTCGAGCAGCTTCTCGTTGAGCACCACAATCAGCGAATCGACATTGGCTTCCAGCTCGGCCAGGCCGAGGTCGGCGTTGGTCATGCGGCGCCCGCCTTCGAACTCGAAAGGCTTGGTCACCACACCCACAGTGAGGATGCCCATTTCTTTCGCGATACGCGCAATCACCGGCGCGGCGCCGGTGCCGGTGCCGCCGCCCATGCCGGCGGTGATGAACAGCATGTGCGCGCCGGCAATCGCCTCGCGAATGTCTTCCACCGCCATCTCGGCCGCGTCACGGCCCTTCTCGGGTTTGCTGCCTGCGCCCAGGCCGCTGCCGCCGAGCTGGATCTGCTTGTGCGCGCTGCCGCGGCCCAAGGCCTGAGCGTCGGTGTTGGCGCAGATGAACTCCACGCCCTGCACATTGCGATCAATCATGTGTTCGACCGCGTTGCCGCCGCCGCCACCCACGCCAATCACCTTGATTTGCGTGCCCTGGTTGAACTCTTCGATTTCAATCATTTCGATGCTCATGTGAGCCTCCTATCGTGTGTTTGCAGTTGCCAAAATTTTTTAGTGAAAGTCTTCAGGTGATCCAGCCTCACGCAGGGGGATCGGCGCCCCCGGAATGTTTGCAACGCGGGCTCCGCCAGACAAAAACATGATTTTTTTTCATCAGAAGTTCCCCACCAGCCAGTCCTTGACCTTGCCGAATGCGTTGTGCACGCTACCTGCCTTTTGCGCCACGCGGTGGCCGCGCATGCGTGCCAGCCGCGCCTCTTCCAGCAAACCCATTACGGTGGCAGCGCGCGGCTGGGCCACCATGTCGGCCAGCGCGCTGGAATAACGCGGGATGCCGCGGCGCACCGGCTTGAGAAAGATATCTTCGCCAAGCTCGACCATGCCGGGCATCACCGCGCTGCCACCGGTGATGACGATGCCGGACGACAAAACCTCTTCGTAGCCCGACTCGCGAATCACCTGCTGCACCAGCGAAAAAATTTCCTCGATGCGCGGCTCGATCACACCGGCCAGCGCCTGGCGCGACAACATGCGCGGGCCACGGTCGCCCAGTCCGGGCACCTCGACCTGGGTGTCGGGGTCGGCCAGCAACTGCTTGGCAAAGCCGCTTTCGACCTTGATGTCCTCGGCGTCCTTGGTCGGTGTGCGCAGCGCCATCGCGATGTCGCTGGTGATCAAATCGCCGGCAATCGGAATCACGGCGGTATGGCGAATCGCGCCCCCGGTGAAAATCGCCACGTCGGTGGTGCCGGCGCCGATATCGACCAGCGCCACGCCGAGTTCCTGCTCGTCGCGGCTGAGCACCGACAGGCTGGAAGCGAGCGGGTTGAGCATGAGCTGGTCGACTTCCAGCCCGCAGCGCCGCACGCATTTGATGATGTTTTCCGCAGCGCTTTGGGCGCCAGTCACGATGTGCACCTTGGCCTCAAGCCGGATGCCACTCATGCCGATGGGTTCGCGCACGTCCTGTCCGTCAATCACAAATTCCTGCGGCTCGACCAGCAGCAGGCGCTGGTCGGTGGAGATGTTGATGGCCTTGGCGGTCTCGATCACGCGGGCCACATCGGCCTGCGTGACTTCCTTGTCTTTCACGGCCACCATGCCGCTGGAGTTGATGCCGCGGATGTGGCTGCCGGTGATGCCGGTGTAGACCCGTGCGATCTTGCAGTCGGCCATCAGTTCGGCCTCTTTCAGCGCCTGCTGGATGCTCTGCACCGTGGCGTCAATGTTGACCACCACGCCGCGCTTGAGCCCGTTGCTGTAAGCGATGCCCAGCCCCGCCAGCTTGAGCTCGCCGCCGGGCAACACTTCGGCCACCACCGCCATGACCTTGCTGGTCCCGATGTCCAGCCCCACGACAAGATCTTTGTATTCTTTGGCCATATCTTTACCTTTTTTCTTTCGCTTTTGCCTTGTCACCCAGCACGGTGGTGGTGACACCCCTCAGCTTGATCGCGTAGCCGTTGCCATAACGCAGGTCGGCAGACTCCAGCGGCTTGCCGAATTTGCCGGCGACCTGCGTCAGCGTGGCGGCAAAACGCCCCACGCGGTTTTCAAGCTCTTCGAGCGAACCGTGCCCGAGCTCCAGCGTGGCCCCGTCGTCAAGCCGGGTGCGCCAGCTGCCCCGGCTGGTCAGTTCCAGTTGCTCAATGTGCGCATCAATTTTTTCAAATACCTGTGACAGCCGGCGATAACCCTCCAGAACCAGCGCAGCCTGACCCTGGGGGCCAGTCAGCAAGGGCAAATCCTCGGACTCCACATCACCGGGGTTGGCTTCAAAAACTTCACCGTAGCTGTTGACAAGGCGGGTATCGCCCTCCTGGCCCCAGTAAGCAACAGCCTGATGCTCCTGCAGCACAACACGCAGTTGGTTGGGAAACTCACGCTGCACAACCGCCCTGCGCACCCAAGGCACAGCCTCAAAGGCCGATTGCGCCCGCGCCAGATCGGTGGTGAAAAAATTTCCTTGCAACCTGGGCACCACATTGGCGCGCAAAGTCACCGCGTTGTTGTGGCTCACATCGCCGCGCACCTTGATGGCCGCGAGCCGAAACAGGTTTTGCTGCGCCAGCCAGCCGATGCCGAGGGCTACCAGCATGCCGACAAACGCCAGCCCCAGCAGCACGGAGGCGATGTTCATCAGCCTCACGTCCATCGGTGCGGGCTGGGTTTGCCTCATGCAGTGCCTCCTGGCAGTGGGTCATGGTCCAGACTGGCCGTGCGCAGCACTTCCAGGCACAGGTCTTCATAGCTGATGCCGGCGGCGCGCGCCGACATGGGCACCAGCGAGTGGCTGGTCATGCCCGGTGAGGTGTTGATCTCCAGCAGGTAGGGCTTGCGCGTTTTTGCATCAATCATCACGTCGAGCCGGCCCCAGCCGCGGCAACCCAGCACACGGTAGGCCTGCAGCACCATGGCCTGGATGGCTTCTTCCTCACCCGCCGGCAATCCGCAGGGCACCAGGTATTGCGTGGTGTCGGTGAAATACTTGTTCTGGTAGTCGTAATTGCCTTCGGGTGCGACGATGCGGATCACCGGCAGCGCACGCGCGTTGTCGCCCGTGCCCAGCACCGGACAGGTCACCTCGTCGCCTTCGACAAATTGCTCGCACAACACATCGGCGTCTAACTGAGCAGCCTGCTCCACCGCACCAGCCATGCCGGAATACCCCTCCACCTTGACCACACCGATGGACGAACCTTCACGCGCAGGTTTGACAATGACCGGCAAGCCCAGCTCGTCGGGCACCGCCATCACCTGCTTGCGGTCCAAGGCGCCGCGACGCAGCAAGAGGTACTTCGGCGTTGGCAGGCCGTCCGCCAGCCAGATGCGTTTGGTGGTGACCTTGTCGATGGAAATGCTGGACGCCATCACACCCGAGCCGGTGTAGGCAATACCCATCAGTTCCAGCGCACCCTGCACGGTGCCGTCTTCACCGAAGCGGCCGTGCAGCGCGATAAAGCAACGCTGGAAGCCTTCACGCCTGAGATCGCCGATGTCACGCTCCGCAGGATCAAAAGCGTAGGCATCCACACCACGTGAACGCAAGGCCTCAAGCACGCCCCGGCCCGACATCAACGAGACCTCGCGTTCAGCCGAGCGGCCACCCAGCAGCACCGCCACCTTGCCAAATTCTGGTGCTTTCAGGCTCACAGCCCTTGTCCTTTCTGCGCAATACGCTCTGTTTTTTGTAGCAACTCCAGCAACCTGGCGGGCACGCCGCCAATCGTGCCGGCGCCCATACACATCACCACGTCGCCGTCCAGCGCGTTGTCGGCAATCGCCTGCGGCATGGCCTCGATGTCGTCAACAAACACCGGCTCGACCTTGCCGGCCACACGCAGGGCGCGCGCCAGCGAGCGGCCGTCGGCCGCCACAATCGGCGCCTCACCGGCGGCATAGACCTCGGACAGCAGCACGCTGTCGGCCAGCGCAATGACCTTGACAAAATCTTCAAAGCAGTCGCGCGTGCGGGTGAAGCGGTGCGGCTGGAAAGCCAGCACCAGGCGCCGGCCGGGGTAGGCGCCGCGCGCAGCGGCCAGCGTCGCCGCCATCTCGACCGGATGGTGACCGTAATCGTCCACCACCGTGAAGGTGCCTCCGGCAGGCGCAGCCACGTCGCCATAATGCTGGAAGCGCCGGCCCACACCCTTGAATTCGGCCAAGGCCTTTTGCACCGCCGGATCAGGGATGTTGAGTTCCACCGCCACTGCAATCGCCGACAGCGCATTGAGCACGTTGTGCTCGCCAGGCAGGTTCAACACCACCGGCAGGTCGGGCAGGGTCACGCCGTTGCGCCGCTGCACCGTGAAGTGCATCTGGCCGCCGACCGCCTTCACGTCCACGGCACGCACCTGGGCGTCTTCGTTGAAACCGTAGCTGGTGACCGGGCAGGACACCTGCGGCACGATGTCGCGCACTGCGGCATCGTCAGTACACAGGATGGCCGTGCCGTAAAACGGCATGCGGTGCAGAAAATCGACAAAGGCTTTTTTCAGATTGCCAAAATCATGGCCGTAGGTTTCCATGTGGTCGGCGTCGATGTTGGTGACCACCGCCATGACGGGCAACAAGTTCAGGAAGGAGGCGTCGGACTCGTCGGCCTCGACCACGATGTAGTCGCCAGAGCCCAGCTTGGCATTGGCGCCGGCACTGTTCAGCCGCCCGCCAATCACAAAGGTCGGGTCCAGCCCGCCCTCGGCCAGTACGCTGGCGACCAGACTGGTCGTTGTCGTTTTGCCGTGCGTGCCGGCAATCGCAATGCCCTGCTTCAGACGCATCAGCTCGGCCAGCATCAGCGCGCGCGGCACCACCGGGATGCGTTTATCGCGCGCCGCCAGCACCTCGGCGTTGTCGGCCTGCACCGCAGTTGAGGTAACAACCGCATCGACGTTGGTCAGGTTGTCTGCCGCGTGGCCAACAAAGGTCTTGATGCCCAGGCTGGCCAGACGCCGCAAGGTGGCACTGTCAGACAGGTCGGAGCCTGAGATCACATAGCCGAGGTTGTGCAGCACCTCGGCGATGCCGGACATGCCGGAGCCGCCCAGGCCGATGAAGTGAATGTGTTTGATGGCGTGTTTCATGGTCGGTCCAATGATTGGACTAGCTCCTCGCAGGCAGCCACCACTTCGGCGGTGGCATTTATTTTTTGCATCTTTTTGGCCTGTAGCCCATGCTCCACAAGCGTGGAGCGCTCTGTTTTTTGTAGCATGTCTGCCAAGTATTGCGGTGTCAGGTCCTGCTGCTTCACCAGCCAGCCACCGCCGCTATTCACCAGAAAAGCCGCATTGGCGGTCTGGTGGTCGTCCACCGCCGCAGGAAAGGGAACGAACAGCGCAGCGGCGCCGATGGCCGCGATTTCCGTCACGGTGCTGGCGCCAGCTCGGCACACCACCAGGTCGGCTTCGGCAAAGGCACCGGCCGTGTCCTCGATGAAAGGTGTCAGTTCGGCTTCCACCCCCGCCTTGCGATAGTTCTCGCGCAGCGCGTCGATCTGGTGAGCGCCGCTCTGGTGCAACACATGGGGGCGCAGCGCCTGCGGGATCAGCGCCAGCGCTTGCGGCACGATGCTGTTGAGCGCCTGCGCACCCAGGCTGCCACCAACCACCAACACCTTCAGGGGCCCGCTGCGACCGGCAAAACGGCTTTGCGGATCCGCCTGCTGCGTGAAGGCGGGGCGCAGCGGATTACCCACCCATTGCGCGTTTTTCAGCACGCCCGGAAAGGCCGTGAAGACCCGGTCGGCGACACCGGCCAATACCTTGTTGACCATGCCGGCCACCGAGTTCTGTTCATGCAGCACCAGCGGTTTGCCCAACAACACGCTCATCATGCCGGCCGGAAAAGCAATGTAGCCGCCCAGGCCCACCACCACATCGGGTTGGACACGGCGCACCACGGCGATGCTTTGCCAGAAGGCCTTGAGCAGGCGCATGGGCAGCAGCGCCAGCGTGATCGGCCCCTTGCCACGCACGCCTGAAAAATCAATGGTCTCAAAAGCAAAGCCGCGCGGCGGAACCAGCTGGCTTTCCATGCTGGGCCTCTCAGCCGTGCCCTTGCCGCCCAACCAATGCACGCGCCAGCCACGCTCGCGCAAGGCCTCCGCCACAGCGAGGCCCGGGAAGATGTGGCCGCCGGTGCCGCCGGCCATGATGAGAGCGCATTTGCTCATGGTGTCACCTCTTGCCCCCTCTCCCTCTGGGAGAGGGCGGGGGTGAGGGCAGCCACTGGGCGCGTGGCCCTCACCCTAACCCTCTCCCAGAGGGAGAGGGAATAAGAAAGAAAAAGGCAGTTCATGCGCGCCCCCCGCGCATCAGCAACCTGTTTTCATAATCAATCCGCAGCACGACCGCCAGCGAAATCAGGTTCATCACAATCGCCGACCCGCCGTAACTCATGAGCGGCAGGGTCAGGCCCTTGGTCGGCAGCGCGCCCAGGTTCACACCCATGTTGATGAAGGCCTGGAAACCGATCCAGATGCCCACACCCTGGGCGACCAGGCCGGCAAACAGGCGGTCCAGCGCAATCGACTGGCGGCCGATGTGCATGATGCGGCGAGTCATCCACATGAAAGCGCCGATCACACACAGCACACCCAGAAAGCCAAATTCCTCACCGATCACGGCCAGCAGAAAGTCGGTGTGCGCCTCGGGCAACCAGTGCAGCTTCTCAATGCTGCCGCCCAGTCCCACGCCAAAAATCTCGCCGCGCCCGAAGGCGATCAGCGAGTGCGAAAGCTGGTAGCCCTTGCCCATCGAGTACTTGTCGCTCCACGGGTCGAGGTAGGCAAAAATCCGCTCGCGGCGCCAGTCGCTGAGCATCACCATCAGCGCGAAGGCAATCACCACCACCGTGGCGATCACAAAAAACATGCGGGCGTTGACGCCGCCCAGGAACAAGATGCCCATGGCGATTACCGAGATCACCATGAAGGCGCCCATGTCCGGCTCGGCCAGCAGCAGCAGGCCCACGATGGCGATGGCGACCGCCATGGGCAGGACGGCACGGAAGAAGCGCTCTTTCACATCCATCTTGCGCACCATGTAGTCGGCGGCATACAGCAACACCGCAAATTTGGCAAGTTCTGAAGGCTGGAAGTTCATGAAGCCCAGCGAAATCCAGCGGCGTGCACCGTTGACGCCTTTGCCAATAAAAGGGACCAGTACCAGCATCAGCAGCACCAGCGAAGCCACAAATAGCCAGGGCGCGAGCTTCTCCCAGGTTGCCACCGGCACCTGGAAGGCCAGCAGAGCCACTGCAAAGGCCACGAACAGCGAGATGGCGTGGCGCAGCAGAAAGTGGGTGTGGGCGTAACGCGCGAACTTCGGGTTGTCCGGCATGGCGACAGATGCGGAGTACACCATGACCAGACCCCAGACCAAGAGCGCCACCGTGACCCAGATCAGCGACTGGTCCACGCCCGACATGCGCACCGGCGCGGACGCCGTGCGCGACGCGCTGCGGCCGCCCAAGCGAACCGGTAGCCCCTCGGTGGCCGCACCACCCAGGCCAGAGAACCATCCGGCAAGACGGGTAATGACGTTCACGACACCACCCCCGCATCGCTTGCGAGCGCCCGCACGGCATCGCAAAATACCTGCGCGCGGTGCCCATAGTTGTCAAACATGTCAAAACTCGCGCAGGCCGGCGACATCAACACGGCGTCTCCGGTTTGCGCCTGAGCCGCAGCCAGTTCGACGGCCGATTGCATGGAGTCGGCGTCGAGCAGGCTCACACCTGCACCTTCCAGCGCAGCACGGATCAGTGGCGCATCACGCCCGATCAGGACAACCGCCCGTGCATATTTGCGCACCGGATCGGCCAGCGATGAAAAGTCCTGGCCCTTGCCATCGCCTCCCGCGATCAACACCAGCTTGCGTTCCGCGCCCAGGCCGCTCAGCGCCGCCACCGTGGCGCCCACATTGGTGCCCTTGCTGTCGTCAAAATACTCGACGTCGTGAACCACCGCCACCAGTGTGACGCGGTGCGGCTCGCCCGCGTAGTCACGCAGGCCGTGCAGCATGGAGGCCAAGGTGCCGCCCACCGCGCCGGCCAGCGCCAGCGCAGCCAGCGCGTTGGTGGCGTTGTGGCGGCCGCGCAGGCGCATGGCTTCGACCGGCATCAGGCGCTGGATGTGCAGCACCATTTCTTCGTCTTTGTATTGAACGCCGCCGGGCCGCCCCAAGGCGGGAACAGCCCCCTCGGGGGGCAGCGAAGCGTGGGGGCGTTTTTTCTTCACGGTTTCATCGGCTTCAGCAGCACGCACCAGCCAGGCCATGCCATTGACGGTCTCAATCCCGTAGTCGCCTGGGCGCTGCGGCATCCCGAGACCGAAACTCAGATACTCACGCCACTGCGGCTTTTGCAGCTTCACACGCACCGGAAGAACTTTTTTCTCCCCCACGCTTGCCACTGCGTGTGCTGCGCTGCCCCCCAAGGGGGCTTTCGCGCCTTGGGACGGCCCGGCGGCGCTCGGCAACATCGCCATCACCGCCGGGTCATCACGATTGAGCACCAGCAGCGCCTTGCTGCCGAAGATGCGAGCCTTGGCTGCCCCGTAAGCCTGCATGCTGCCGTGCCAGTCCAGGTGGTCCTGGCTCAGGTTCAACACGGTAGCTGCGGTCGGCTCAAAGCCCAACACGCCGTCGAGCTGAAAGCTGGACAGCTCCAGCACCCAGACCTCGGGCAGCGTGCCCGCATCGATGTGCCCGGCGAGCGTGTCCAGCAGACTGGGGCCGATGTTGCCCGCCACCGCCACGGTTTTGCCGGCATGGGCGACCAATTGACCCGTCAACGCCGTGGTCGTCGTCTTGCCATTGGTTCCGGTGATCGCCAGCACCCTGGGGGCATAGCCGCGCTCGGCCTCCAAGTCTCTCAGCGCGCGGCTAAACAGGTCCAGTTCACCGCCGACTGACAAACCGATGGCTTGCGCCGCCTGCCAGACCGGGGCCACCATCTCCGGAGACAGGCCCGGACTGCGGAAAACAGCACGCACGTCCTGGCCGTCGATCAGGCCAGCCTCAAAGGCACCGGCCCGAAATTCTGCTTGCGGCAACTCAAGCTGCAGCCGCGCCAGTTGCGGCGGCGTCTCACGCGTATCGGCCACCGTGACACGCGCGCCCTGCCGCGCGCACCAGCGCGCCATGGCCAGGCCAGAAGCCCCAAGACCTAACACCAGGACATGTTGGCCCTGCAGTGGCGACACCACCGCCACAACCACAGTGGCTTCGGGCACATCTTGTTCGCTGCCACCCTGCGCGTTCGCATCGGCCACCGGCGGAACGTCCACCGCCGCAAGGGACGGCGCAGTCTGCTCCGGCGCGCTGACCTCGGCAAACAACTGCGCCACAAAAGCTGCAGCATCGCGCGCAGCCGTCAGCGTTTCAGGCAAAGACCGTGCACCCACCTTGGCGGCCACGGCGGAGACCTGGCCCACGTCTGCCGCAGGCACGGGCATCTGCGTCAGCTCTGCGGGAGGCTGATCGGGCGGAGCGCCGGGGATGATGGGTTCTTCGGGCGTCATCGCAGTTTAAGGGTCGACAGGCCGATCAGGCACAGCAGCATGGTGATGATCCAGAAACGCACAACCACCTGCGTTTCCTTCCAGCCCTTCTTTTCAAAGTGGTGATGCAGGGGTGCCATCTTGAACAGGCGCCGGCCCTCGCCGTAACGGGCGCGGGTGTACTTGAAATACATCACCTGCAGCATCACCGACAGCGCCTCGACGACAAAAATGCCGCCCATGATGGCGAGCACAATTTCCTGGCGCACGATGACCGCAATCGTGCCCAGTGCCGCACCCAGCGCCAGCGCGCCCACGTCACCCATGAAGACCTGCGCTGGGTGGGTGTTGAACCACAAAAAGGCCAGACCGGCGCCAGCCATGGCCGAGCAGAAGATCAGCAGTTCGCCGGAGCCCGGAATGTGCGGGAAGAACAGGTACTTCGAATACACCGCGCTGCCGGTCACATAGGCAAACACGCCGAGTGCCGAGCCCACCATGACCACGGGCATGATGGCCAGGCCGTCGAGTCCATCGGTCAGGTTGACCGCGTTGCTGGAACCGACGATGACAAGATAGGTCAGCAGCACAAAACCGAACACGCCCAACGGGTAACTGATCTCCTTGAAGAAGGGCAGTTGCAGGCCGGCCTTGGGCGGCAGATTCACGTCGAAACCCGACTGCACCCAGCTGAAAAACAGCTCGATCACCCGCAGGTTGGAACTCTCCGAAATGCTGAACACCAGGTAGAGCGCTGCCAACAAGCCGATCACCGACTGCCACAGGTACTTTTCCCGCGAGCGCATGCCCTCCGGATCCTGGTGCACGACCTTGCGCCAGTCGTCGGCCCAGCCGACGGCGCCAAAACCCAGCGTGACGATCAGCACGATCCAGACAAAGCGGTTGCTCAGGTCAAACCACAGCAGGGTCGAGATACCGATGGACAGAAGAATCAGCACGCCGCCCATGGTGGGCGTGCCGCTTTTGCTCAGATGGGTCTGCATCGCGTATTCACGGATCGGCTGGCCGATTTTCAAATGCGTCAGGCGCCGGATCACAAACGGCCCGGCAATCAAGCCGATCAGCAAGGCCGTCAGCGCGGCCATGACCGCGCGAAAGGTCAGGTACTGGAACACCCGGAAGTAGCCGAATTCCGGCGATATGGTTTGCAACCACTGGGCCAGGCTAAGCAGCATTTGTTTTCTCCTGTTTTTCTTGTTGTGCCATGGCTGTGAGGGCCTCAACCACCCGCTCCATCTTCATGAACCGCGAGCCCTTGACCAGCACGCTGGCCAGCTCCGGCAGGGCCAGTGCCACTGCAGCCTGGAGGGCCGCCATGTCGTCGCCAAAATGCTGTCCACATGCAACAGCGCCGGATGCGCCCACTGACTGCGTCCCCAAAGTGAACACCTGCTCAATGCCGCGTTCACGCGCATGCACACCGGCTTCAGCATGAAAGACCGGCCCCTGGTCGCCCACCTCGCCCATGTCACCGAGTACCAGCAGGCGTGGCCCCGGCAGCTCGGCCAGCACATCAATGGCGGCACGCACCGAATCCGGGTTGGCGTTGTAACTGTCGTCGATCAGGGTGATGGCGCGGCCTGCTAGCGTGATCTGCAAAGCGCGTGAGCGGCCCTTGACCGGTGAGAAAGCAGACAGACCGGCAGAGATGGCGGTCAGCGGCACACCCGCCGCCAGCGAACAGGCCGTTGCGGCGAGCGCATTTTTGACGTTGTGACGGCCCGCAAGCTGCAGCGAAAATTCCAGCGTGCCCTGCGGTGTGGTGGCCTCAACTTGCCAGGCGCCGCCGCGCCATTGCGCAGTACCGGTCACATCGGCCCCGTCCGAATCAGCAAAGGTCAGCACGGTGCGGGACGCGGCGGCTGCACGCCAGATCGGCGTGTAGGGCTCGTCGGCCGGAAACACTGCCGTGCCCGTGGCAGGCAGCGCCGCTATCACGCTGCCGTTTTCATGCGCCACTGCCTCCACGGTGGCCATGAACTCCAGATGTTCACGCTGCGCATTGTTGACCAAGGCCACCGTGGGCTGGGCCAAACCGGCCAGGTAGGCGATTTCGCCGGGATGGTTCATGCCGAGCTCGACCACACCGACCTCGTGACTCGCGCGCAGACGCAGCAAAGTCAAGGGCAGGCCGATGTCGTTGTTGAAATTGCCTTCTGTTGCAAATGCGGCGTCGCCTTTCCAGGCCCGCAGGATGGACGCGATCATTTGCGTCACGGTGGTTTTGCCATTGCTGCCGGTCACGGCAATCAAGGGCAAGCTGAACTGCGAGCGCCAGCCGGCGGCCAGCTGACCCAGTGCCTTGAGGGAATCGTCGACCAGCAAGCCCGGCTGGCTGGGGGACAAACCCCGCTGCGCCAATGCTGCAACAGCGCCCTGGCCTGCAGCCTGCGCCAGAAAGTCATGCGCATCAAAGCGCTCACCCTTGAGCGCCACAAACAGGTCGCCGGGACGCAGACTGCGCGTATCGCTGTGAACACGTGAAAACCGCAGGGCGCCGTCGCCCACCAAGCGTGCCGAGGGCAGCCACTGCAGGGCTTGCTGCAGCGTCATCATGCGAGACCTCCCACACCAGCCTTCGACATTGCGCCCTGGCTCAGTGCGGCTTCGGCATGCGCCTTGTCGGAAAACGGCAGTTTGATGCCAGCACTTTCCTGATAACGCTCATGCCCCTTGCCGGCAATCAGAATCACATCACCCGCTTGCGCCTGGGCGATGGCGCGGGCAATGGCCATGGCGCGGTCAGGCTCGACCTCGGCCACCCCGCTGCGGCTGAAGCCTTTTAAAACCTGCGCGATGATGCGGGCGGGATCTTCGCTGCGCGGATTGTCACTGGTGACCACGATATGGTCGGCGCCTTTTTCGGCAACGGCTGCCATCAGCGGTCGTTTACCCGCATCGCGCTCGCCGCCGCAACCAAAGACGCACCACAGCCGGCCTGAGCGCCCATCGGCGAGCGGCCTGAGCGCGCCCAGCACCTTCTCAAGTGCGTCCGGCGTGTGCGCGTAGTCAATCACCACCAGCGGCCGGCCCGGCACTGACACCACATCCATGCGCCCCGGCACCGGCGACAGATGGGCACAGGCCTCCACCACCTCGCGCAGGGGCAGGCCGAGCGCACGCAGCGCCGCCATTACACCCAGCAGGTTGGACACGTTGTAGTGCCCGACCAACCCGGTCGCCAGGCGGTAGCTTGAATCACCTTCGACAACTTCGAATCCCATGCCATCCTTAGTCTGTTGGATGGCTTGTGCCCTCAACCTTGCCGGCGCAGCGCAGGACACGGTCCAGACATCGAGACCCGAGTCGCGCAGGGACAGCGCCAGGGCCTCGCCTTTTGGGTCATCGACATTGAGCACAGCGGCTTTCAGACCCGGCCAATCGAACAGGCGCGCCTTGGCATCCCAGTAGGCTTGCATGTCGCCGTGGTAGTCGAGATGGTCTTGCGTGAAATTGGTAAAAATCGCCACGCGTATGTCAGTCGCGTCCAGGCGATGTTCGGCGATGCCGATCGACGAAGCTTCAAGGGCACAAGCCGCAAAGCCCTCATTGACCCAACGCGCGAGCTGCTGTTGCAACAGTACTGGGTCGGGTGTGGTCAAACCATTGAACACCATGGCTTCAGGCCGACCCATGCCCAGGGTGCCGACCACGCCGCAAGGCCGTTTGAGACGCTCCAGCGCCTGGGCCAGCCACCAGGCGGTCGAGGTCTTGCCGTTGGTGCCCGTCACTGCGAGCAGGTCCAGCTTGCCGCTGGGGTGGCCAAAAAATTCGGCGGCAATCGGCGCCGTAGCCACTTTCAGACTGCTGTAGGCAGCAACACGGCTGTCGGTGAAGCCATAGGCGTCGGCGCCCTGCTGCTCCACCAGACAGGCCTGCGCGCCGGCATCCAGCACGCCGGCGACATATTTGCGCGCATCGGTGGCGGCACCCGGCCAGGCGATAAAACCATCGCCGGCGCCGACCTTGCGGCTGTCGGTCCACAAGCTGCCGGTGACGCGCTGGCGCAACCACTGCGCCGCCTGCATGGGTGTTTGTAGCTGGTCCATCAGAAGGATTCCTCGACGGGGCTGTAGACGATTTGCGGCTTCACGCTCATGTCTGGCTGGACACCCATCATGCGCAAGGTCTGTTGCACCACTTCGCTGAAAACAGGCGCAGCGGCCACGCCGCCAAAATACTTGCCGTCGCTCGGCTCGTCAATCATCACCGCCACAATGATGCGCGGGTTCTCGATAGGCGCCATGCCGGTGAACCAGGCGCGGTATTTGTTGCTGGCGTAACCTTTGCCGACCTGCTTGTGCGCGGTGCCCGACTTGCCACCGACCGAGTAACCGACCGTCTGCGCGAGCGGCCCAGTGCCGCCAGGGGTCGCCGCCATCTGCAGCATCTTGCGCACCGCGCGCGCGTTGTCGGCAGAGAAAACCTTGACGCCGGCGGCTGGCTCGCTGCTCTTGAGCATGGTGACCGGAATGATCTGCCCGTCGTGGGCAAACGCGGTATAGGAATGCGCCATCTGAAACAATGAGGCGGACAGGCCATAGCCGTACGACATGGTCGCCTGTTCCACCGGCCGCCAGGTTTTCCAGGGGCGCAGTCGGCCCGTGACCGCGCCGGGAAACTGAATCTGCGGTTTCTGGCCGTAACCGAGCGCGGTGTAGGTGTCCCACATCTCCTGCGGGCTCATCTTCTGCGCGATCTTGAGCGCGCCGACGTTGCTCGACTTCTGGATCACGCCTTCGACCGTCAGCGTACCGTAGTTGTGGGTGTCGCTGATGGTGAAGCCGCCCAGGCTGAAACGGCCCGGCCCGGTTTCAATCAAGGTTTGGGGTTTGATGCGGCCGGCTTCGAGCGCCATGGCGACCGTGATCGGCTTCATGGTGGACCCTGGCTCAAAGGTATCGGTGATGGCGCGGTTGCGCAACTGCTCGCCGGTCAGGTTTTGCCGTTTGTTCGGCACATAACTCGGGTAGTTGGCCAGCGCCAACACTTCGCCGGTGATGGTGTCGAGCACCACCACGCTGCCGGCTTTGGCCTTGCGCGCAATGACTGCATCGCGCAGTTTCTGGTAGGCAAAAAACTGCACCTTGCTGTCCAGGCTGAGCTGGATGTCCTTGCCTTCAAGCGGCGGTACCTGCTCGCCGACATCTTCGACCACCCGCCCCAGTCTGTCCTTGATCACCCGGCGCGATCCGGGCTTGCCGGCCAGCTCTTTGTTGAAGGCCAGCTCGATGCCTTCCTGCCCACGGTCTTCCACATTGGTGAAGCCGACCACATGGGCGGCCGTTTCGCCTTCCGGGTACTGGCGCTTGTAGGCCTTGCGCTGGTAAATGCCCTTGAGGTCCAGCGCCTGGATTTTTTGCGCAATCGGTTCGTCCACCTGACGCTTGATCCAGACAAAGGTCTTGTCCTCGTCAGCCAGCTTTTTGTTCAGTTCAGCCAGCGGCATCTCCAGCAAGCGGGCAAGCTCGGCCAGTTGCGTGGGGTTGGCGTCCACATCTTCGGGAATGGCCCAGATGCTGGGCGCCACCACACTGGTGGCCAGCAGCAAGCCGTTGCGGTCCAGGATACGGCCGCGGTTGGCGGGCAATTCCAGCGTGCGCGCAAACCTCACCTGCCCCTGCCGCTGGAAGAAGTCGTTGCCGATGACCTGAACATAGGCCGCACGTCCGGCCAAACCGGCAAAGGCCAGCGCAATGCCAGCCACGATCAGCTTGCTGCGCCATACCGGCGTCTTGCTGGCCAGCAGCGGACTGGAGGAGTAAAGAACGCTCCTACTCACGGTGCGGCCTCGCCTGCCGGCGCCTGTTTGTAACGAACGTATTCGGTGATGGCCGGGGTGGCGGTGCGCATCTGCAGCCGCTCCTTGGAAATTTGCTCGACGCGCAAGGGCGTGGCCTGGGCGCGTTTTTCAACCTGCAGACGCTCCCGGTCGGTTTCGAGTTTGCGGCTCAGTGCAGCCGTCTTTTCAAGTTCTACATACAGGCGGCGCGACTCGTACTGCGTGCGCACCAGGTACAGCGCGCTGAACAGCACGGCAATCAGCAGCACCAAATTCAGGCGCGTCATGCTGGAGTTCCTGGATAACGCCGCGTGATGGTCTGGACCGGCACATCGGTGCGTTCGGCCACGCGCATGACCGCGCTGCGCGAGCGCGGGTTGGCGGCGACTTCCTCGTCGCCCGGCTTGATACGCTCCAGCGCTTTCAGCCGCATCGGCTTGGGCGCGGCAAAGGGAGCACGGCGGTCATACACCTCGCGCGAATGCTCGGCAATGAATTGCTTGACGATGCGGTCTTCCAGCGAATGGAAACTGATCACCACCAAACGTCCTCCCGGTTGCAGTACTTTGAGGCAAGCCTCTAGCGCCTGTTGCAGCTCTTCAAGCTCGGCGTTGATGAAAATCCGAAAAGCCTGAAATGTGCGCGTTGCAGGGTCCTTGCCCGGCTCGCGGGTTTTGACCGCGCCAGCCACGACTTCGGCCAGCTCAGCGGTGGTTCCAAAAGGGCCCCGCTCCTGTCGGCGACGATCAATCGCCTTTGCAATCTGCCCAGCAAACCGTTCTTCGCCATATTCACGAATGACCTCCGCTATAGTGTCTGTTTCTGCATCGGCCAGCCACTCGGCCACGCTCTGTCCACGGGTGGTGTCCATGCGCATGTCCAGCGGGCCGTCGCCGCGAAACGAAAAGCCGCGCGCCGGGTTGTCGATCTGCGGCGAGCTGATGCCCAGGTCCATCAGCACGCCGGCCGCGCAGGCAGGGGGCAGGTCGCCCAGGTGCATGAAGCCCTCGTGACGGATGGCGAACCGCGCATCGCTCAGCGTCTTCGCCTCGGCGACCGCTTCGAGGTCTTTGTCGAAGGCGGTCAAGCGGCCCGCAGTGGACAACTGCGACAGGATCAGGCGCGAATGGCCGCCACGCCCGAAGGTCGCGTCGATGTAATGGCCGTCCGGTTGGATGTGAAGCGCTGTGACTGCTTCGTTCAACAAGACGGTGCGATGTGTCCATGTGTCTTGCACCGCCATCTTTCAGAATGAAAAATCTCTGAAGACATCGGGCATGGGCAACTTCATCTGCTCGGCCTCCTGCGCAGCGTAAGTCGCAGCGTCCCAGAGCTCAAAGGAGCTGCCCATGCCGAGCAGCACCGTGTCCTTGCTGATGCCTGCGGCGACGCGCAGTTCGGGTGACACCAGCACACGGCCACTGGCATCCATCTCGACATCCATCGCATTGCCGAGGAAAATTCGCTTCCACCACTGTGCCTCCATCGGCAGCGCAAAAATACGCTCGCGAAATTTTTCCCACTCGTTGCGCGGGAATATCATCAGGCAACCGTGCGGATGTTTGGTGATGGTGAGCTGGCTGGCAGCAGTGGCGCTGAGCACGTCCCGATACCGGGTTGGCACAGAAAGCCGACCCTTGGTATCGAGAACTACAGACGACGCGCCTTGAAACACTGCTAAAAACCCCTTTGAAAAAACACTTTTCACCACTTAATTGCACTTTTTCCCACTTTATCAGGAAAGTTTTAGGGTGCAAGGGCTTTGCAACAAATTTTTTCAATGAAATCAAGCACTTAGAAACGTATTTCAAACCGAAAAGGATTTAAAAGACGTTCTAAATTAAGCACTTAGACAGCTTAATGAAAGTGTTGTCTCAAGCCTGGCGTCTGCGCAGGCGATAGTGGTGGGTGTGGGAGCAAGCCTGCAACTTGAGGTCAGCCATGAGAACGTACTGGAGAAGCGCCTGTCCGCGCGTACGCCTGATTCAGCACACATGCTGCAAGCTTTAAGGGCGGCAAGCTCGCGCTTTCAGGGGCGCAGACGCCCTGAGGCGATGCGCCCGCTTAGTCGATGCGCGACAGCACCCGAGCGTGTTCTGTGATGCCGATCACGTTGAAAAATGCAGCTACCAGGCGATGTACCTCGGTGAATTGCACGGCGCGGTTTTCCGCTTCGCGGGCAGATACCCAATTGAGCAAGGTTCCCGCAGCGGAAAAATCAACGCGAATCAACTTGGCGCAGGAGATGACCATGATGTCCGCGCCCATCAGCTTGGCTTCAAGCTTGTCCAGTACATCGATGGCGTCGCCTTCAATCTGGCCGGACAGCTCCACCGCAAACAAATTGGACATCTGTGAATTGCCATCCATCTGGGTGTCACCGTCCAGGGCGCTGCTGATGCTCGACGGCGCGGAATCGCGGTACACCTCGCCAATGATGGCTTGCCCGCTGATCGCGGCGCCATGCGGGTCCAGCGGTTTGTACTCGCAGCGTGCACTGTCCCACGCGGGCGGTGATACCTCATAAGTCACACAAAAATCGAGCGCGGTCAGTTCAAACTCGTCGGGCTGGTGCGTGACGCGCAAGGCCTCCATCCGCAACTGCCACCATGCTTGGGAGGTCTCGCGCACGCCCGAGGGTGTCGCGTCCCGCAGCACCTGCTGCAATTGCGCAGCGCCTATGAACCGCAATTGCACCGGTTGCGCCGACCAGCTGCTAAATATCTTGCTCAATGGCTCGACTGTGCCCGCATCCATGCTCTTGAGGTTGTGCCAGTCCAGCCGCCAGGGCATAGGGGCGCGGGACAGCGCTGCGGTCAGCGTGGCAACCGTCTGGATACCCAGCACGGACGGGCAGATCCAGTCGGCTGCCGGTCCATTGCCGGGCAACGGAGCAGACGGGCTGGCCAGTTGCTTGACCATGTCGGGCATGGAGAACCACTGCGGCGCGGAACGGTCAAAACGGCCTACAAACTCAATTGCCTGATTCTCAAATTTATCCTGCTGACCCGTGGCACGGTACAAATCAAACAAGGCCAGCCAGGTATCGGGGTGTTGTGCCCGGCTGCCGTGGGGGCCCAGGGTTTCAAGAAGACCCGACTCCGCGCCCGCATCGTCACCATTGGCAAAACGAATGGACGCCTCTTCCAGCTCGGGGTCGTGCGCGATTTCTGCACCATCCACGACCGAAAATTTGGAAGCTGAAAAGCTTGACGGCGTGTCATCGCGAGACAGCGCCGAAATAACCTTTGGGCTGCTCGGCCGCGCCGGCGGCGGTGCAGGTTTGTCAAACGAAGCGCTCAACAGGTCCAACATCACCGGAGCGGCGCCCGCGCCGGCATTGCCCTTCACTTGGGCGAGCGCCGCCGTCAGTTCGCCGGGCGATGTACGCACATAGTTGGCCGGAAGCGCGTTGTCCAGCAGCGGCGCATGAACACTCAGGTTGTTCGGGGCAGCCGGGGCTACAGACAGAGGAGCGGACAATGAGGCCACAGAACTCATGGTCGAATGGGTGCCATGTTTGGTCTTCCACCACTGCATGGACATCTGGGCTTCAATTTCGTCGATCTTCTTCAGCGTCACGGCGCGATCGTCCGGTTTGGACGGCATGCTGCTCTGGAAGAACGATGGCCTGGCTCCCGGATCCTGTCCGGTCATGGCTTCGCGCTTGCGCATTTTTCTGAGCATGTCGAATTCGCGCTTGCGCACAAAGTCGTTGCGGCGCTTGCGTTCGATCATCTCCTTGAGCAACTGCTTGCTCAAGGCCTCCTCGCGGCCTGATTCCTTGTTCTCCAGATCAGACCAATTCGTCGCCGGGTTGCGGACGAATTTCACGACTTTTGACAACAAACCTGGAGCAGGGTCTTCTTTGGCCATGAGTAAAAGTCAGATCAAGGGGTGGCTGAAAAATCAGTCACCAAACATTTTCTGCTTGAGCTCGCGGCGCTGCTGCGCCTCCAGCGAGAGATTGGCCGTGGGTCGGGCAATCAAACGCCCCACCCCGATGGCTTCACCGGTTTCATCGCAGTAGCCGTAGTCACCCGAATCAATGCGGGCAATCGACTGCTCGATCTTTTTAAGCAGCTTGCGCTCGCGGTCACGGGTGCGCAGTTCCAGCGCGTGTTCTTCCTCGATGGTGGCACGGTCTGCGGGGTCTGGCACCACCACCGTGTCCTCGCGCAGATGCTCGGTGGTTTCGCCGGCACTGTTGTGGATGTCCTGCTTGAGCACGGACAGCTTGTAGCGGAAAAAAGCCAGTTGCTTTTCGTTCATGTATTCAGAGTCAGGCATGGCCTTGACCTCTTCGTCCGACAACATGTCAGCGGCCTTGGTTTTCCAGTTGTTGGCGAGCTTGGGATCTTTCTTGGCCGCCACATGCGGGGGCGGCGCGATCACACGTTCGGCAATGGCCGAGTAGCTGGCCTTGGCAGCGTCGGGCGAATGGGTGGGCACCATGGGCGCTGGCGGCGGCGCAAATGAGGAGTTGCGCAGGGAAGCCCGGCGTCCCGGCTTGAGGGCCGGTGTCTGGAGCGGCGCTGGCGCTGCGGCGATGGGTGACGGGCCGGGCGCGGCTTTGCCGGCGGGGGCCGCAGCCGTTTTGGTAATCGTTTTGATAATGACTTTTTCTTTAGGTTTGGCGGTGGCCTTGCCGGCCGCAGCCGGCTTGGGCGCCGGCTTGATGACAGGTTTGGCCGCTTTGACCGCAGGTTTGCTAACGGGCTTTGCAGCCTTTTTGGCGGCGACAGGTGCTTTTTTGGCGGGCGCCGACCTGGCCACGGGCTTGGCCTTTGTTTTCGCAACCGGCTTGACGGCGACTTTCAGCTTGGCCTTCACCACTTTGGCGACCGGTTTGACCGGTTTTTTGGCTGCAGCGGTTTTTGAAGGCGCAGGCTTGACCACCTTCTTGGTCACTGTTTTGGCCGTGACTTTAGGCTTGCCAGGAGCTTTGACCGGTGGTTTGGATTTTTTGGCTTGTGCTTTCACTTCGTGTCTCCTCGGGGAAGCAGCTTCGGGATGGCCCGCATGCTGGCTCCTGATTGAACTATTTTTGTCAGTCCAACCTTGTCTTTTACCTGATTGTCTGGTTTGCCTGTCGCCGTCGCCGCAGTTTCAAAGCCAGTACTTACCCTAACTTTCCCCCCTGACTGTCCTGGTGGGGAAGTCCGGGTAGTGGAGTCGGCGCGCGATTGTAGCGGCTCGCCGGGATGTCGGGACGCCCGCAGACCTAATCGTTGGAGAATGGAGACAAACATGAGGCCCTCCCGCCTTTCATGGCAATGAGCGAACAGCCTACCTCAAACCAGACACTGCTCCAGACCCTGAAGAAAAATATCTTTCGGCAAATCAATGCCGATGAACACCATCTTGCTGTTTTTCGTCTCGCCCTCGGCCCAGGCCGGGCCCAGGTCGCTGCCCATCAGTTGGTGCACGCCCTGGAAAATCACCTTGCGCTCCGTCCCCTGCATGTTGAGCACGCCCTTGTAGCGCAACATGCGCGGACCATAAATGTTGACCACAGCGCCCAGGAAATCCTCCAGCTTGGCCGGATCAAACGCGCGGTCTGAGCGGAATACAAAACTCTTGACGTCGTCGTCGTGATGGTGGTGGTGGCCGTGCCCATGATCCTGCGCATGGGAGGGGTGGTCGCAATGTTCGCCCTCGGCATGGTCATGCCCCGCGTGGTCATGCTCGTCAGCCTTGAGAAAATCCGGGTCAATGTCGAGCTTGGCGTTGAGGTTGAAACCGCGCAGGTCGAACACGTCGGCAATCGCCACCTCGCCGAAATGTACGGCTTTCTGCGGCGCGCGCGGATTCATGTGTTTGAGGCGGTGCATCAGTGCCTGCACCTCGCCGGCAGCCACCAGATCGGACTTGCTGATGAATATCTGATCGGCAAAACCGACCTGGCGGCGCGCCTCCTGGCGGTCGTTGAGCTGGGTCGCTGCGTGTTTGGCATCCACCAGCGTCAGGATCGAGTCCAGCAAATACTGCTCGGCGATTTCCTCGTCCATGAAAAAGGTCTGCGCCACCGGGCCGGGGTCGGCCAGGCCAGTGGTTTCGATCACCACCCGCTCGAAGTCCAGCAGGCCCTTGCGTTTTTTGGCGGCCAGCAACTGCAGCGTCTCCCGCAGGTCCTCGCGGATCGAGCAGCAGATGCAGCCGTTGTTCATCTGGATGATGTTTTCCTGGGTGTCGTTGACCAGGATCTCGTTGTCGATGTTTTCCTCGCCAAACTCGTTTTCAATCACGGCAATCTTCTGGCCGTGGGCTTCGGTCAGGATGCGCTTGAGCAGCGTGGTTTTGCCGGAACCGAGAAAGCCGGTCAGGATGGTCACAGGAATCAAACTCATGGGGGTCTGCCTCAGGAAAAACAGGGTGAAAAGATGCAGCGGGCGCGCGGCCGGAGCAAGGAGTTTAGCGGTCAGGTCATAGCCCTGATGCCAAGGCATGATTAACGCCCTTTCACCTTACACGGCCTGTCAAGCCCCAGAGCCTTCAACAAGGTAAATTGCTCCTTTTTTAATAGCTACTTACGCCCGTCCGATATGGGCTGGAGGCCTTTTTGACTTAAAAAATTACTTCCCGAGCAACACCAGGCCCTTGAGGTACTCGCCTTCCGGAAAATTCACCGTCATCGGGTGGTCGGGCGCGCCGCCCAGGCGTTCGGTGATGAAGGCGTCCACCCCGGCGTCGATGCCGGCGGAGGCCACGATCTTGTGGAACAGGTCGGCGCTGATGCCGCCCGAGCAGGAATAGGTGAACAGCACACCGCCCGGCGCCAGGATGGACAGCGCAACGCGGTTGATGTCCTTGTAGGCGCGCGCAGCGCGTTCGGCATGCGCGACCGTCGGCGCAAACTTGGGCGGGTCCAGCACGATGGCGTCAAAGGTCCGCCCTTCCTTGTGAAACTGGCGCAGCGATGCGTTGACATCCGCGTCCAGCATCGTGGTGCGGCCCGCGTCAAAGCCGTTGAGCGCCACATTGGCTGTGGCGCGCTCTATCGCCGGTCCGGAGGAGTCGATGGACGTCACATGCGCGGCTCCGCCGGCCAGCGCCGCCACCGTGAAGCCGCCGGTGTAGCAATAACAATTGAGCACGTTCTGGAACTGCAGGCGGCGCGCGTGCTCGGCAAACTTGCGGCGGCTGTCGCGCTGGTCCAGGTAAAAGCCGGTCTTGTGGCCTTCGGCCACGTCCAGGCTCAACTTCCAGTCGTGTTCCGTGATCGTGAGGCCGGTTGCCCCCGACCCGGCGAGCCAACCGGTGGCTTCGGGCAATCCCTCCAGCGAACGCACACTGGCATCGGAACGTTCGTACAAGCGGGTCAAGCCGGTTTGCGCCAGCAGGGCTTCGACAATCACACTTTTCCAGCGCTCGGCGCCGCAGCTTGAGAACTGCGCCACCAGGGTATCGGCATACCGGTCCACCACCACGCCCGGCAAGCCATCGGACTCGCCGTGGATCAGGCGCACACCATCACTTTGTATGTCAAAATGACCTCTGGCCCTTATGGCGACTGAGATACGCGCTATAAAAAACGAAGCATCAATGCGCTCGACCTCGTCAAAGCTCCAGGCGCGGGCGCGGATTTTAGAGACTGGGCTGAAAGCCGCCCACGCCAGGAACTGCCCTGCACTGCTTTCAACCCGCACGGTTTCACCAGCGTCGGCCACACCTTTGGCGATCGCACCGTCAAACACCCAGGGGTGGCGCCGCAGCAGGGAGCGCTCTTTGCCTTCTTTGAGCCGAATTGTTTTCATGCGCCTATTGTCGCGGTGCATGCCACGCATTTGAAAAGACGGCGGAACTGTGCTGTACTAACAGGTTTTTCCAACCCGGCCATCGTGAATCAGGCAACATTTTGAGCGACGCAGGCAGTACCCGACATATTTACGGTCGCATTCGGGCCTGCCTGTGTGCGCTGGCAGCCGGGCTGCTTTTTGCCGGTGGGCTGGCGCTGCCGGACCAGAGTTTGGCCCGCACAGTGCTGGACTTGTCGACACCAGCGTTGCCCGTCGATCTGATGGACTGGGGCGACTACCGGATAGAGCGCGTCGCCATGCGGTCGCCGTCCAGCGTTGCGGGATTCGGTGAGACGGGCTGGCAGCCCACGCGCTCCAACATGATCTACCCACTGACAGCTGATCAGTCGCTGTGGATACGTTTCACCGTGCCGCCCGCGCCAGACAACGAACGCTGGTACCTGGAGGTTCCCTATCCGTCGGTCAACCGCGTGTCGCTTTTCACCTTGGACAGTGCCGATCAATGGAATGAGCAGAGCGCTGGCGATACCCTTGCCGTCAATGCCTGGCCGGTGCCGCACCGCCATCCGCTGCTGCCCGTCAACGTGTCTGCCGAGGAGCCGAAAAAATACCTGATGCGCGTGGAAAATCCGTACGGCTTCGGCGCACCGCTGCGTTTTGTGAGCGAAAGCTACCTGAGCCGGAGCGAACAGCGCACCTCACTGATTCTGGGTATCTACTTCGGACTGGCGGGGCTGGCCGTGATGCTGGCGGCGCTCAGCGCCGTATCGCTGCGCGACTCGGCCTATGGCCTTTATGCCGTGAGTGTGGCATTGATGGCTTTGACCCAGGCGGCTATCACGGGCATTGCCGGTTTGCACCTGTGGCCGGAGTTTCCCGCCTGGAACGACCTGTCCGCCCTGGTCCTGCCAGTGTTGGCGACGGCCTCGCTGCTCTGGTTCTCATCGGCGGTCGTCTCTATGCCGGCGCGCTCGCGCCGCCTGCATCAGCTTCTGACAGGACTGGGTTTTCTGGGTGTCGCTGCGGGTGTGGGCATCGTCTTGACGGAGCCCTCGCTGCGTTTCTATCTGATGGTGCCGTACATCGTGATTTCGATGGTCGTCGCCACCCTGGCGATGCTCTGGGCGCGGCGCCGCGGTGACCGTTATGGCGGATGGCTATTGTTCGGGAGCCTTCCGCTGATTGCCGCTTCCATTTTCCCGCTAGCGCGCCTCAGCGGCTTAGTTCCTGTCAGTTTTCTCACCATGTACGGCATGCAGATCGGCGTCGCCATCGAACTTCCCATCGTGATGGTCATTCTGATGCTGCGTAGCCAGCATCGGCGCGAAAACATACGCAGGATTCAGGGGCTGGACCGGGTCGATCCGGCCACCGGCTTGATCAACGAAACGGTGTTTGCCGAGCGCCTGATGCGCATGATTGCGCGCTCGGGCCGGCTCGGGCATCAGGGTGTGGTACTGTTGATTGACCTCGTCAACACCGAGCAGATCCAGCGCGATTTCGGACGCAGGGCTGCGGAGCAGCTGCCTCTGCGCCTGGCCTCCCGCCTGCTGTCTACAGCACGCGAGATCGACAGCGCGGCGCGCCTGAGTGAGCAGCGCTTCGGAATGTTGGTGGAGGGCCCGATGTCGCCGGAAGATGCCGCCACGCTCGGTCCGCGCATCGTGGCGCGCTCCCTGATGCCCTTCAAAGGCTTGCCCGTGGAATGCGTGGCGCAGGTGCGCGTGGCTTATGCGCTGGTGCCGCGCCAGGGGCCAACCGCCGAGGTGGTGCTGGCCCGGCTGGGGCAGCGACTGACCGGCATCCCGCCAGAAAGCAAACGCGCGGTGTTCATGCTGCCGGACTACAAGATAGCTGCTTAGCCCACACCTTTGCTCACACCTCAATAGGTTTGGCCCGGCTGTCATTGCGGGCTCGCCCCGCAATCCATGCCCGCGCGTCATGGATGCCGGATCAAGTCCGGCATGACAGTCAACGAACAGTATTCGCTCAGCCCTTGTTTTTTGCAACGCCTTTGACCGGCGCCAGCGTCGCGCGCGGATGGGCGGCGTCGTACACCTGCGCCAGGTGCTGGAAGTCCAGCCGCGTATAGACCTGCGTGGTGGTGATGTTGGCATGGCCCAGCAGTTCCTGCACCGCACGCAGGTCACCGCTGGACTGCAGCACATGGCTGGCAAACGAATGGCGCAGCATGTGCGGATGTACCGGCGTGGCCAGCCCGGCCTGCAATGAGCGCTGCTTGAGCCGCACACGAATGTGCTGGGGCGTGAGGCGCGTGCCGCGCTGGCTGATGAACAGGGCCGCATCGTCCTTTGCCCACACACTGCGCGCGGCCAGCCAGGCCTGCAGGGCGTCCAGCGCCTTGCTGCCGACGGGCACGCTGCGCCGCTTGGAGCCCTTGCCGAGCACATGGGCCTCTGCCGCTTGCAGGTCGATCCAGCCACTGGCCTGGCTGCTGGCGACCACGTCCAGACCGGTCAACTCGCCGATACGCAGGCCGCAGCCGTAGAGCAGCTCGGTGATGCACTGGTCGCGTGCCTGCAGCGCTGGGTCGTCGCCCTCGGCGCCCTGGAATGCCGCCAGTTGCACCGCCTCATCGACGCTGAGCGCCTTGGGCAGCGGTTTGGCGGCCTTGGGCGCGCGCAGGTCCTGCACCGGGTTGCTGGCGACCAGGCCTTCGCGGCCCAGCCAGGTGTAGAAACCGCGCCAGCCCGACAGAATCAACGCGATGCCGCGGCCGCCCCGGCCGCCGCCGTGCATCTGCGCGACCCAGCGCCGCATGTGGATGCTCTGCACCGCCGTCAGCGCCACGCCGGTTTGCATGCAGTTGGCCTGCAGCTTGGCCAGGTCCAGCGCGTAGAGCTCGACGGTGCGCTGGGCCAGGCGTTTTTCGACCCGCACATGTTCGAGGTAGCGCTCGACCAGCGGGTCGTTGTCGGCGGGCGGCGCGGACAACGCCGCTTCGGCAAAACTTGCGGGTGTATCCTGCCCGGCCATGGACGAATAAACGGCTAGCCGGCCAGCGGCCGCAGGCGCGACAGCGCCGCGCCTGCCAGCTCGCCGATGCGTTCGAGGAAGTCGGTGCCCATGCTGCTGGTAAAACGCTCCGGGTCGGGCGAGGCGAGCACCAGCATGCCGAAAGCCTGCGGCACCTTGCCAGGGCGCAGTGGGATCAGCGCCACCGACATCGCCTGCGCCGGGTCGGGCAGCCAGCTCACGGCTTCAAAGCCGGAGTTGACGCCGCAATAAGGCGCGGTCAGCGAGGACGCAAAGGTTTGCGTGTCTTCGCTGACGCCGGTCGAAAAATCCTCCATCGAAAAAATGCCGTTGACGTGCCAGACCTTGATCGCCGCCTGCGGCACTGAGAACTGCGACTGGATCTCGCGCACGATGGTGTCGGGCAGGTCGCGCGCATGGGCCGTCAGCAGCAGGTTCAGCGTGCATTGCTGCAGCTTGTCGGCAATGCCGACGTTTTCATTGCCGTAGCGGATCATCTCGACCACCTTGGACTCCAGAGACTTGATCTTGTCGCGCAGCATGCCGGCCTGGCGCTCCTGCAGGCTCACCGCGCGGCCGCCGTGGCCGCTGGACAACTGCACCGTTGCCAGCAACTCGGCATGACGCTCGAAGAAGTCCGGCGTGTTGGCCAGGAAGTTGGCGATGTCGTCTTCGGTGATCGGGTTGTGGATAGAGCGTTCGCTTGGATTCATGTTTTTGGTTTTTCCGTTAAGTCGTCAAATCTACAGATCTCAAAACTACAAATGGTCGGGGACTTCAATCGAGGCTTCAAACACTGTGGTCGCCGGCCCGGTCATCAGCACCGGCGCCTCCCTGGCATCCACACCGCCCTGCCATTCGATGCTCAAGGTGCCGCCGTGTGTCCAGACATCAACCCGCGCGTCCAGCAAGCCCAAGCGTATGCCAGCGACCACCGCCGCGCAAGCCCCGCTGCCGCAGGCCAGGGTTTCGCCGGCGCCGCGTTCATAGACCCGCAGACGGATCTGGCTGCGCGAGACCACCTGCATAAAACCTGCATTGACGCGGCGCGGGAAACGCACATGGCCCTCGATCAGCGGTCCAATTTCCAGCACCGGCGCGGATTCGACCTCGTCCACCCGTTGTACCGCGTGCGGGTTGCCCATGGACAACACCGCTATCAAAACAGGAGCTGCTTGCGCCCGTCCGGTAAGGGCTAGAGGCCATTTTGACCATGAATTCACAGCTTGAGGCGTCAAACCGGCGGCATCGAAGGGCACCCGCGCCAAGTCGAAGATGGGCGCGCCCATGTCCACGGTGACGCGGCCGTCCGCTTGCATACGCGGCTCGATCACGCCTGTCAGCGTCTTGACGCGTACCGCGTCCTTGGTGGTCAGCCCCTGCTCGCGCACAAAACGAACAAAGCAACGCGCGCCGTTACCACATTGCTCGACCTCGCCGCCGTCGGCGTTGTGGATCACGTAGTCGAAGTCGATGCCCGCCTCGCTGGCCGGCCGCACCGACAAAATCTGGTCGGCGCCGACGCCGAAGTGACGGTCTGCCAGGAAGCGGTACTGGCCGGGCGTGAGGTTCAGGCGCTTGCGGGTCTCGTCGAGCATGACAAAATCATTGCCCGCCCCCTGCATCTTGGTAAATCGGATCAGCATGCCCGCATTATCCGCCGAGGCTGCAACCCTATCGCACAACGAAAAGACACCCATGCGTATTCCCGACTGGACCCCCGCCCTCAAACCCCAACCCCAGGACCTCGTCGACGCCGTGCTCAAGCGCCGCGGCGGCACACTGATCAATCTGGACAAGGCCCTGCTTTGGAGCGAGCCGCTGGCGCGCGGCTGGAATGTGTACCTGGGCGCGGTGCGCACCGGCCTGCCCACCAGCCGCAAGCTGCGCGAGCTCGGCATCTGCACTGTGGCCCTGCTGACAGGTGCGGCATATGAATACAAACACCATGCGCCGGACTTTCTGGCGGCCGGCGGCACACAAGCCGAACTCGATGCGCTGAATGAGGTGGTAAAAGCCGATGCGCGCGCCTCGGCAGCACACCCGGCGCTCGGTGAGGTCGAACAAGGGGTGATCCGTTACGCCGCGCAGATGACGCTGGACGTGAAAGTCAGCGACGAGGTCTTCGAAGGCCTGCGCGCACATTTTGATACCACCGGACTGGTCGAGCTGACCAGCGCGATTGCCACCTACAACATGGTGGCGCGTTTTCTGGTGGCGCTGGGCGTGTCGCCGGAAGAGCATGACTAGGCATGCAACAAACACGCTTCCGTTTTCCTGTGCCTGCCATTTCCAGGCTGGCGCCCACACTGCTGACACTTTTTGCGCTGGCTGCTGGCGCCGCCACGCTTTCGGCCAGTGCCCAAACGCTACCGCCAGGCGGCGCCCTTGTGCCCACCGCGCCCGGTGATGCCGAACGCGACCAGCGCTTCGCACGCTGGATCGCCGACTTCAGCAGCAGCGCACGCGCTGCCGGCATCAGTGAAGCCACCCTGCAGAGCGCCTTCGACGGCATTCGTTTCATCCCGCGCGTGACCGAACTCGACGGCGCACAAGCCGAGTTCACGCGCACGGTCTGGGACTACCTCGACAGCGCGGTCTCGGCGCAGCGCGTGGTGCGCGGCCAAGACAGGCTGCTTGAAGCACGACCTGCGGTCGATGCCGCCGCCGCGCGTTACGGCGTGCCGGCTGAAATTCTGGTGGCGATCTGGGGGATGGAAAGCAATTACGGCAGCAACACCGGCGACATACCAACGATTGACGCGCTGGCCACGCTGGGTTTCGAAGGCCGGCGCGAAGCCTGGGCGCGCAGCCAGTTGCTGGCCGCGCTGAAAATTTTGCAAAACCGCGACATCACGCGCGAACAGATGGTCGGCTCCTGGGCCGGCGCGATGGGCCAGACGCAATTTTTGCCCTCGAACTTTCTGGCCTATGCGGTCGATGCCGACGGCGATGGTCGGCGCGACATCTGGGGCAGCCTGCCCGACGTGATGGCCTCCACCGCCAACTTCCTGGCCCGTTCCGGCTGGCAGGCCGGCCAGCCCTGGGGGCGGGAGGTGCGTTTGCCGCCGGGCTTCGACCTGGCCCTCGCCGACGGCGAACAGCGGCGGCCGGCATCGGCCTGGGCAGACCTGGGCGTGCGCTCGGTGAACGGCTCACCGCTGCCGGCAATGGCTGACAGCGCCCTGCTGCTGCCGGCCAGCGCGCGCGGCCCGGCCTTCATCGTCGGTCCGAATTTCCGCACCATCCTGCGCTACAACAACTCGACCAGTTATGCGCTTGCCATCGGCCTGCTGTCGCAGGCCTTGGCCGGTGGCCCCACAGTGCAGACGCCCTGGCCGCGTGATCTGGCAGCGCTGTCGCGCAGCCAAGTGCTGGCGCTGCAGACAGCGCTCAACACACGCGGCTTCGACAGCGGCACGCCGGATGGCATGGTGGGACCGGCCACGCGCAACGCAATTCGCCGTTACCAGCGTAGCGCGGGCTTGCTAGCGGATGGGTATCCGACTTTGGAGTTGCTGCAGGGCCTAGAGTGAGGCGGCGGCGAAGCGCCCTGCCAGCGCGTGAGCAAGGCGGCACTCAAGCTGATGACGAAAATTGCAAGGTTGCAAAGCGTCCCTCACCAAGTATCAAAGTTGTGAACATCCTACAGCCGCCAAAGAGCGTTGCATGCTGTTGTTTTGTAAGTTCGTAGAGCTTAAAGCCCAAGCCAATACCCTGCCTATTGAGTGCGTAGTAGTTGACCGTTTCCCACGCGTCGGTGGTCCACTCCTGAACCCGTTGACTCCTGTGCAATTCGTTGATGTCCGCAGTGGGAACCCAAACCTTGACGAAATAGGTGCCATCAATGGAAGGCTGAAGCGGTGCATAACCATTTGCACGGACCACCGTCTGATCCATGGGCTCGTTTGTTACATGAAGCTTCAGACTATCAGGAATATCGAGTTCGACCGTGTACTCATAGTCACGCTCTTGCGTCCGTAGCCCACCAGTTATGGCAGCAGCGACGGACACATGCTTGACGTGTCTCGGAAGCTCACTGATGTATGACCGATAAGTCTGTGCGTAACCCGCAGGTAGGTAGCCAACAAGTTTCCCCCCAATGATTACCTTCACTGCATTCGCGTCGTGTGGGTTTTGTTCATCGAGTACAAGATAGGCCAAACAAATTGCCAATGATCGCGTATCCTGCAGATTCCTCGAGATTAACTCAATCTCAGCTCGGTAGTGAGACGTTCCAGCGATGGCGATCTTGAAAGCGCCAGTGGAATCCCAGTGTGCATAGGTGAATGGAGATGCCATTATTGTGCTCGACTGGTTCGGTTATGGCCAAGAGAGCCCGCGACGGCCAGGCCCAGAATAGGACTGCCTAAAGCTTCAACTGGTCGAGCTAAACATTCTCTGCCCATTCGTTGATATAGCCGGCCAAGGTTTCCTCATCCTTCTGCTTCTGCGCGCCATCCCATTGTCCTTCACCACCCTGGCCCAGGTGTCGATCTGCTTGTCGATGAACACACGCGCCGACTTGGGCGCCAGGTTTCTTCGCAATCTCACGGTTCTTCAGCACTCTTTCAATTTCCCGCTTTCCCGACGCACCAGTCATGACAAGGCGTCCATCCCCCGTAACGCCAACAACTCCTGCATCAACACCAGCAAGGGCAAATGCTCAATGTCTCCAGCCATGGGGAATTTTGCATTGGCGCTACTGACAACGATGCGGCGTGTGGCCGCCACGTCATCGCTCGCCACATGAAAACCCCTGGTGACCGTCGGAGCGCTGGAGCGTTTGATTTCTATGGCCCAGACCTTGTTGCCCGGCAGTTCAAGCAGCAGGTCAATCTCGGCGCCCACGGCAGTGCGGTAATAGCTGGCCTGTGTTTGGGGTGGCACGCAAGCCAGCAGGTTTTCAATGATCCAGCCTTCCCAACTGCCGCCCACGACAGGATGCGCCAATAAATCATGCGGGCTACCCAAACCCAGAAGCGCATGCACCACGCCGCTGTCACGCACGAACACTTTGGGAGCTTTCACAAGACGCTTGCTGGACTGCCGCGCCCAGGGTTCGAGCCGCCTGACCAACAATAGATCGCATAGCAGATCGAGGTAGCGTGCGATGGTCTGGCCGCTGACGCCAAGGGATGCGGCAAGTCGCGCGGCATTAAGCATTTGCCCCTGTTCGTAGGCCAGCATGGTCCATAGGCGACGCAGCGTTTGGGCCGGAATACGAGGGCCGAGCTGCGGTATGTCGCGCTCCAGATAAGTGGTGATGAACTGCTGCCGCCAGCGCAGGCTGGCAGCGTCGCTGCGCGCCAGGTACGAATCCGGGAAGCCGCCGCGCAGCCACAGGGCTCCGGGGGCGGCGGCTTCAGGCGCGGGAAGCTCGGTCACGACGAAAGGCGCCAGTTCTACATACGCCAGGCGCCCGGCCAGGCTCTCTGAAGACTGCGCCAGCAAATCCATGCTCGCTGAGCCCAGCAGTAAAAACTGGGCAGCACGCGCGCCCGCCCGACGGCGCTGGTCTATCACACCGCGCAGCACGGTAAACAGGCCGGGCATGCGCTGCACCTCGTCCAGCACCACCAGACGATCCGCGTGCGCCGCAAAAAAAGCCGACGGATCGCTTAGCTGCGCGATGTCGGTGGGCATTTCAAGATCGAGGTAGAGTGCAGGCGACCCGCCCGCAGTGACGGAGAGACTTTCAGCGATTTGATGTGCAAGCGTTGTTTTGCCGGCTTGGCGTGGCCCAAGAATAGCCACCGCAGAAAATTCCTGCAGGTACTGCCGCAAAGTTTGGTCAATTTGCCGTTTAAACATTGCTGCAATTATTCCATGTATTGGAAGAATTGCAATGTTATTTATACCTCTTCAGATGCCATGCCATCCGCGTCGGGCAGCTGAGGAAGCGCTGAACAAGTCCCCCTGCGGCGCGCGATCATCCGGACTTGGGCGGTCTGCGGCGTTGAATTTCTTACCAATAGCCAGCTATTGGCTGCGAAATCCGCCTTGCATCCCATCCCAACCCGACTGCCGCGCATCCGCAAGGACCTATTCAGCGCTTCCTAATCCGCCTTGATGCCGTTGTCCTTCACCACCTTCGCCCAGGTGTCGATCTGCTTGTCGATGAAAACACGCGCCGCGTCGGGCGTGCCGCCGAGGATGTCGATGCCCTGCGCGCTGAGTTTTTTGGCAATGTCCGGGTTCTGCAGCGCCTTGTTGATTTCCTCGTTCATGCGTTTGATGACGTCAGGCGGCGTTTTAGCCGGCGCGAGGATGGCCCACCAGGCCGGCGCGTCGAAACCGGCGAATCCGCTTTCGGCCACCGTCGGCACGTTCGGCAATTCGGGCGCGCGTTTGCTGGTGGTCACGGCCAGTGGACGCAGGCGGCCGCTGTCGATGTGCGGCTTGGTGACAAACACCGAGCCAATGGACAGCGGCACATGGCCGGCGACGGCGTCGGTCATCAGCGGGCCGCCCCCCTTGTAGGGCACGTGTTGCCAGTCGATGTTGCCGCTCTTGCTGAGCAGAGCCATCGCCAAATGGCCCAGGCTGCCGGAGCCAATGCTGCCGTAGTTGACATTCTTTTTGGCCTTAGCAGCCGCCACCACATCGCCAAAGGTTTTGTATTCGGAGGCCGAAAAGGTGGCCAGCACCATGGCCGAGGTGCCGATCAACGCCACCGGCGCCAGGTCCTTACGGGTGTCGAATGGCATGCCAGGAATCAAGGTGGGGTTGACACCGTGGGTGTCGAACACCACCGCAAAGGTGTAGCCGTCGGCCGGCGCCGCCGCCACGGCCGCGGTGCCGATAGAGCCCGACGCGCCGCCCTTGTTCTCGACAATGATGTTCTGCCCGAGTTGCTGCGACAGCGGCACCGCCAGGATGCGGGCCACCTGATCGACCGAGCCACCGGGCGGGAAGACGGCGACAAACTTGATCGGCTGTTTGGCGGGCCAGGCCTGGGCCATGGCGCTCATCGAGGTGGCGCACAGCGTGGCGGCTGTGACGGCCAGGGCGGTTCGGGTGATCCAGTGTTTCATGGTGGAAATCCTGCAAATGAAGTGGGGGGCCAGTATCCGCAGCGTGCGCCTTGAAAACCATTGCGGTTAACACTTAGCATGCTACCAATTGCAGGGCGCGGCGAGCTTTGCGGTGTTCGCGCAAAACTGGGGCCGTCGTCACCATCAGCCAGTGCCGAGCACCATCAGCGCGGTCCGAAGATTTCCGCAAACGCGCTTTCCGGAGCCCCATTGCGCATCTGGACCAGCCCGGCAGCATCGCGCCAGACCACGGCAGGTGTTGCTTGCAGGCCCCACTCGCCCATCAGCTTTGCGTTGGCATCCAGTTTCGCCTGAACAGCCGCCGGAATGTTGGCGAGCGGCTTGACGCCGGAATCACCCAGTGGCTTGGGCCGGCCGCTCGCCAGCGTTTTCGCGTTCTCGGCGGTGTGGCCACGCTCGTGCGCCGCCAGGGCCGCAGTGGGATTCTTGTCGGCGAGCAGTGCCGCCGCCTTGCCAGCGCTGGTCGGTGTGAGGATGCCCACCATGATGTGGCGCAGCTCCACCTTGCCGCTGTCAACCCAAGGTCGGGCGTCAGCCCAGAGCTTGTTGCAGTAAGGACAGTTCGGGTCGGTAAAGACATAGACCGTACGCGGCGCCTTGGCCTGGCCATCGCCGATCCAGTGGCTGGCTTCGGCCTGCTTCCACATGGCGGCAGACATGGGCACACGGACCGCCTTGTCCAGCGCCTCGCGCGTGAGATTTTTCCCGTCTGCATCAAGCAGAGTGCCGGCCACGACATGTTTGCCGTCCGGCGCGGCATAAAACGCCACCGGCTGACGGCCCGTGTAGGCGGCCCAACCTGTCAGGCCGCCAGGCGCGGGGAAAGTGCCGACCACGGTCACACCCTGGCTCTCGAGTGCGCGCAGCGCGGTCGGCCGTTCCTGTGCGCAGACCGGGACGGCGGCCGCAGCAAGTGCAAGCGCCGACATGGCGGTGTAAAGAAGGAGCTGTCTTGAAGTGCGGGGTGGATTCATCATCGAGTCAATCATTGAGAGTTGGAGGAAGGTGAAATTGAAGCGAGGCGCTGCAGCAAGGTGGCATGCGACAGCTCACCAATACGGGTATCGATCAGGCGGCCCTGGGCGTCGAAAAAAAGCGTGGTGGGCAAGGCCCGGTGACCCAACGCAGCGCCGGCTTCGCCACGCGCATCGAGCAGCACATTGGCAAGCGGCAGTTTTTGCGCCGTCAGGAAGTTCTGCACCTGATCAGCCGACTCGCCCTGGTTGAGAAAAACAAAATTCACGTCGGGCCGTCCGGCTTGCGCTTGCTGCAGCACTGGCATCTCCCGGCGGCAGGGCGGACACCAGGTCGCCCAAAGGTTGATGACCGTCGGTTTGCCCTGAAAATCGGCAAGCGCCACGGTCTGGCCGTCCAGCGCCGACAAGCGCAGCGCGGGCAGCCGTGCCTGGCCATCGGCTGTGGCGCCCAAAGCCAGCGTGCCCAGCGTCCAGACCAAAGCGACCGTGGACAGCGCCATCCCCAGTGGCTTGCGCCATGGCGCACGCCGTACAGCCACTGCAAAGGCAACCAACGCCGCTGCGGCAAACCCGGCCAGCGGCGACCAGCCGCCGTCGCGCAGGTCGAGGATATCTAGCGGTGCCTTGAGGTAGGCGTCCTGGAACTGCACGACAAAAGCCAGGCGTGCGGCGACGACGCCCACCAGCAGGATGCGCCAAAGCAAGGGCTCGGCATCGATGCCGGCCCGGCGTCCGGTCCAGCGGCCCGCAGCGATGCCCAGGGCCAGCGCCGCGAACACCAGAAGCAAGGTGTAGGGCAGCATCAAAGGCCCCAGCTGAAAGGTCTGGCTCATGAGGCGTCGCCTCCGGCTGGTTGGCGCGCAAGCAGGTCACGCGCGTTGAACTCGCCCACCAGCCGGGCCTCCCGGCGTTCGATGCCCTGCCGGTCAAACAGCATGACGGTGGGCGGACCCATCACCTGGTGCCGCTGCATCAACGCGCGCTGGGCAGCGTCGCTTGCCGTGACATCAGCGCGCAGCAGCACGACGCCCGACAGCGCCTGCAGTACCTGCGGGTTGCCAAAAACTTCCTTTTCGATGCTCTTGCAGGAGGTGCACCAGTCGGCGTAGTAGTCGACCAGCACAGGCTGGCCGGCGGCCTTGGCCGCGTCCAGGCGTGCCTGCAGAACCTGCGGGTCACTGATCGTTTCGAAGGAGCCCAGCGTACCGGCTTGCTCCGGCGGAATGGCACGGGCAGACGCCGCCAGCGCCAGTGGGCGAAGTGGATCGGTGGCGCCGCCCGCAGCGCCGAGAACCATCGCGCCTCCCCACAGCGCGCTCAGCACCGCGACCGACCGAAGCATCAGCCGGGGTGCGGACGCACCTCCCGTCGCAGGCGCAAACGCGGTGTGCCAAAGCGTCAAAGCCACCCCCAGCAGCAGAGCGCCCCACAGCAGGAGCACCACCGCTTCGGGCACCACGCGCTGGGCCATCCAGACGGCCGTCGCCAGCAACAGGAATCCGAATCCGGCCTTGACCCGGTCCATCCAGGGCCCGGGACGCGGCAGATAACGCGCGCCAACGGTGGCGAGAAGCAGCAGCGGCAGGCCCATGCCCAGGCCCAGCGCCAGCAGCAACAGTGCGCCCTGCAGCCGGTTGCCGCTTTGCGCGATGTACAGCAGCGTGCCGGCCAGTGGCGCGGTCATGCACGGGCCGACCAGCAGGGCCGACAGCGCACCCATGCCGGCGGCGGCGCCGACGCTGCCGCCGGTGCGCGGGCCTGCACTGGCCAGCCGGTCGCGCAGCAAGGCGGGCAACTGCAACTCGAACAGCCCGAACATCGACAACGCGAGCACCACGAACACTGCGGCGAAGCCCAGGATGGTCCATGGGTTCTGCAGCGCGGCCTGCAACCCTGCGCCCGCCATCGCCGCAGCCAGGCCCAGCAAGGCATAAACAGCCGCCATCGCCAGCACGAAGGCCAGCGACAACGCGAAGGCCCGGCGCGGTGTCGCCTGATTGCCCACCACCATGCCCGAGATGATGGGCGCCATGGGCAGGACGCACGGCGTGAATGCCAGGGCAATCCCCATGAGGAAAAACAGCGGCAAGGTCCACAGCAGGCTTTTCTGGCCCAGCAGCTCGGTGATGCCGCTGTCGCTTGCCAGCAAGGCCGCTGAGGGCAACGACCGATTGCTTGTGGTGCTGCTGGCGGCCGGCGAAGTGTCACCGGTTAGAGGCGGCGCCAGCGCGACCGTCTGTTTTTGCGGCGGGTAGCACAGACCGGCGTCGGCGCAGCCTTGCCAGCTTACTTCCACCGCCGTGGCTTTGGCCACATCCACCTGAAGGCCGACGCTGTCGTGATACACCTCAACGGTGCCAAAGTTGGGATCAACTTTTGTCTCTCCGGGAGGACGGGCAATCTCTCCCAAGGTTTGACCCGAAGTGGCTATGACTTCCAGCTTGTCGCGGTAGAGGTAATAACCGGGGGCGATGGTCCAGTGCAGGCCCAGCTTGCCGACACCTTGATTCTGGTCAACTGCAAGCTTGAAAGCCTGTTC
>Ga0308009_10000223_pt1 | contig 46815 bp, 43 predicted proteins | sample Neamet127_FD_203134 | JGI IMG/M metagenome (GOLD analysis project Ga0308009, IMG submission 203134) | Marine microbial communities from water near the shore, Antarctic Ocean - #127 | ecosystem: Environmental > Aquatic > Marine > Unclassified | place: Southern Ocean | collected 2014-07-24 | reverse complement strand
AAGGAATTTCTCTCGCCGTGTAAGCTTCTTCTTGCCCTCGTACTCGGCCAAGGCGAAACTGATCTGGATTGGTGCTAAGTTCATCTGGGCTCTACCTTATGGCTATCCACCTATAACGTTTGGATCCCGCGTAGGTTGGCAAATTTGGTTAATAAATCCGCGTTTCCTTAGTTTCGGATATGCCTTTTGTCGCTCGAAAGGGGGCAATGTCTTGTCGCTGGTGTTCTCCCACCAGAAGCGATAATCGGCTTGCCACGTCTCAAGAAATGGCCGAAGCACATCACGCATTGCGCGATGAATCAACGCACCAAGGTGGTTTTCGATACCGGCACCAGTGCGAATGCCGAGGAGTTTTCTCGGCTTGACATAGGTTGAGCAGACAGGAAACTGGCGCATAATTTTTCGCGCCTCGCCGAAAAACGTGTGTAGCGATGTAAGGCTTTCGGCATAGACCTCCCCTGAAAAATCCGTGCAGTCTCGATCTTTGGATTTTCCGGTTACAGCGATTCTCGTCGCCAGCTCGGTATACAGTTCCCACGCGCACTGTCGGTCACTTTCCTCAAAGTCGGCTCCCAGCTTGAGAAAGCCAATATCTATCGAAAAGTTGCCCTTCTTCATTACGGCCATATCTTTCTCCTATCCGTTTCGTTGACGCAGCGGCCGTGAGTTGTCGATCTGCCACTGCGGCTTCGCAATCACGGCGTTGATCAATTGGGTAAGTCCTTGTGCCGCAAGTTCATTCCAGTGCGCCCAGACTGCATACCCGCTCTTGTGGTTGTCAAGAAAACGATCAGGTACAACAATTTCGCCAGCCGGGTTTTTTGCATGTGTGGGCAAGACGATGCCAATCAGGCCGTGGCATTTGTCTAGGGTCGCCTTGATTTCCCAATCCAGATACTTACGTTCGTGGCTCTGCGCTCCGATCAAAATAATGGTGCAGGAGGTGCCAGTAATGTATTTCTCCCGGATCTGTTGCATCACGTACTCGGTGTTGTCGCTCTGGATCAGGCGCTCCAACGAGTTATCCCGAATCGCCTCATACTGATCGTGAAAGTAGCGAGAGAATTCGTCGTAATACGCTTGATCGCCACCGTGGTGATAACTGACGAACACCTTCCGCCGTGTTGGCTTCATCAACGCAGCCAACAGGCCGTTCATGTTCGGATCGCCGTAAAATCCGGTCATCTCATTTCCCGAAGGCAACCAGTCCAGCGAAGATCAATCCAAGAATGAGCAAGCCTTTTTGCTTCTCTGCCTTGATGGCCTCCGCGACGCGCCCAACGGCGACCATTGCTTCTTCCTGTCCATGACCAGCCAGATTCACAGTCTGGTATTGCTTCATCCATCCGGGCAGTGAATCAGGCGGCTGATCCCAGATGATCGGCACCAGTTTTTTATTGCCAGCAACCGCAGCCCCCATTTCCTGCATCACCCATGGCGAGGCACAAGCAGCACGACTCGCTAGGCAAAGAACCCAAGTTGAGCCGCGCAGGTTGTCAATAATGTGCGGCATCCAACGCTCCCCCGGCGGCATCGAAACTGAGGCCAAATATACGCTCAGTCCCTCCTGCGTGAGATGACGGTGCAGAAATTCTGCGAGGTGCGAGTCGGCTGCCGCGTGAGAGATAAACACATCAGCCATTGCCAACTCCACTGCCAGGCCTCGGCATGCTCCAGGTCGACGACAACGCCTCAGCCTGCTGCAGTACCGTTTGTACGGCCGCGTCCTGCAGATCAGGCGGGTAGCCATACTTGCGCAGAATGCGCTTCACCAGAACCCGCATCCGCGCGCGGGCAGAATCACGATGCGCCCAATCCACCGACACGTTCTCGCGCAGGCTGACCAACAACTCGTGTGCGATGAGTTTCAGTTTGTCGTCACCCAGCACTTGAATGGCGCTCTCGTTCTCGGCCAGCGCGTCGTAGAATGCAATTTCATCCTCGGACAAGCCTTGTTCTTCACCACGCTGGCGCGCTGCCCGGATATCCTTGGCGAGGTCGATCAATTCCTGCAAAACCTCAGCAGTGGTGATCGCATTGGCGTGATACCGCGCGACCGCATCTTCCAACCGCTCCGAGAAAGCCTTGGTCTGCACGACGTTGGATTTGCTGCGAGAGCGGATGCCGTCGTTGATTAATTTCCTCAACGCTTCGAGAGCGAGGTTCTTGCGCTCCATCTGCTGAACTTCGGCCAGGAACTCGTCTGACAAGATCGAGATGTCCGGGCTCTTGATCCCTGCGGCAGCGAGGATGTCGACAATCTCGGTGGAAACTACGGCGCGACTCACGATCTGCTGGATTGCAAGTTCACGCTCCTGCTGAGTCGCGCCCGACCCGGTACTGCTCTTTACCAGCGCTGCGCGAATCGCCTGAAAGAAGCCGACTTCCTCTCGGATTTCGCGGGCCTCGTCGGATGCCGATGCAAGGGAGAACGCCTTGGACAGCGCCAGCACGGCATCCTGATAGCGGCGATGTGCGTCCTTCTTGCCTTCCTTGGTTTTCTCCTTCGCCGCCAACTTTTGCTGCATGTCGAGAATCCACTCAATTGCACCGGCCATCATTACCAAGCGTTCTTGAGGTGTTCCGCCCATCGCTGATGCGTAGTCGAAGCCGTGGTACATGTCGCGAACGACTTCGTACTTTTCCATCAGCACGGCGATGGCCTGCGACTCGTCGACGCCGGTGTTCTCCTGGTCGTTCTTCGAGTATTGTTGCAATGCTGACTTCAGGTTTTGCGCGATGCCAATGTAGTCGACGATCAACCCAGCAGGCTTGTCGCGGAAAACGCGATTCACCCGCGCAATCGCCTGCATCAAGCCATGCCCCTGCATTGGCTTGTCCACGTACATCGTGTGCATGCAAGGCGCATCAAACCCGGTAAGCCACATATCTCGCACGATCACCAACTTGAGCGGGTCTTTGGCATCGCGCGCGCGCTTGGCCAGTAGATCGCGGCGGGCCTTGTTGCCAATGTGCTGTTGCCATTCTTCGGGGTCACTGGCAGCGCCCGTCATTACAATCTTGACCGCCCCCGCGTTGTCATCGGCACTGTGCCAGTCCGGACGGAGCTTCACGATCTCGTCATACAGCTTCACGCAGATGCGACGGCTCATGCACACCACCATCGCTTTTCCGTCCAGCGCAGCAACGCGATCCTCGAAGTGGGTGACCATGTCCTGCGCAACCAGCGCGAGGCGCTTATCGCTGCCCACCAAGGCTTCTACTGTCGACCATTTGCGCTTGAAGCGTTCCTGTTCAACCTCCGGATCGTCTTCTGTGAGTTCGTTGACCTCGGCATCAATCTTGGGCTTCTCGTCTTCATCAAGTTCAATACGAGCGAGCCGCGACTCGTAGAAGATCGGTACTGTCGCGCCGTCCTCGACTGCGCGGCTGATGTCATAAACGTCGATGTAATTGCCGAACACCGCCGGGGTATTCACATCGTCGGCCTCAATTGGCGTACCGGTAAAGCCAATGAACGACGCGTTGGGAAGCGCATCGCGCAGGTACTTGGCGAACCCGTAGGAAATCTCCCCCGTTTCGGCATCCACCTTGGCACGAAAGCCATATTGACTGCGGTGCGCTTCATCAGCGATTACGACCACATTGCGACGCTCGGTCAGCGCCTGATTTGTCTCGCCAAATTTCTGCAGGGTGGTGAAAATCACCCCGCCGGAGGCACGTGCCAAGTGCTTCTGCAAGTCCTCGCGGCTGTCTGCCTGTACCGGTGTCTGGCGAATCAAATCGCGGCACATCGAAAAGGTCGCAAACAGTTGATCGTCGAGGTCGTTCCGGTCTGTTAGCACCACCAGTGTTGGGTTGGCCATAGCCGGGTGCTTGACCAACTGTCCAGCATAGAACGCCATCAGCAAGCTTTTACCGGAACCCTGTGTGTGCCAGATCACGCCCACCCGCTGGTTGCCACCGGGGGCGGATGCCGTCACTGTGCTATTGACGGCGTGCTGCACTGCATGGAACTGATGGTAGCCCGCGATGATCTTCGCCAAGCCTGATCCCGTCTCTCCAAACACCGTAAAGTGGCAAAGCAGATCGAGCAGACGGCGCTGATGGAAAAGGCCTTCAATCAACGTAGACAGTTCAGGCGCACCCTTCGGTGCAACGTCCTTTCCGTCGGTCGTGCGCCACGGCATGAATCGCTCAAGGTCGGCGGTGAGTGAGCCGGCACGGGCGGTGATCCCGTCCGATGTCACCAGCAGCGCATTGAGGTTGAACAGGGCCGGAATCTGCTTCTTGTAGGTCTGTAGCTGGTTGAATGCCCCGACCAATGTTGCGTTACCGCTTCCGGGTGCCTTCAACTCGATCACGCCAAGCGGCAAGCCGTTCACGAACACCACCACGTCGGGACGGCGGTTGTACTGCCCGGCGATCACCACGAACTGGCTGACTGCCAACCAGTCGTTCTGCTCAGGCTGCTCGAAGTTGATCAGCGAAACCTTGCCCGCTGTCAGCGTGCCATCGTCGGCGTAGTACTCAACATCGACACCCTCGGTGATCAGCCTGTGAATGCGGCGGTTCTCTTCGAGAAGCGACGGCAGCTCCTGCTGCATCACCTTGCGAATGGCATCCTGACGCGCCTCCAACGGCAGTCCGGGGTTGAGCAGCGCCACGGAATTCTCGAAGCGCTTCTTCAATATCACTTCGTGATGGCTTTCGCGCTCGGGGCGGTGGCCATCGGGGCCAATGTTTTCCTCGTGCTCGATGCTGTATCCCAGCCCTCGCAATTGCTCTAGTAGTGCCAGCTCAACGGCGGCCTCCGACAAAAACGCCATCATTCTTCTCCTTGTTCTCCGCCTTGCTCCACCACCGGTGCAGGGGCTCCGCGCGCTGCGTTCAACGCCTCGACATAGGCGTCCCGATCCAACTGGTAAAGCAAGCGGCTGACTTCGATAGTGATCGGTAGCTCGTCGCCGCCCGGCAGCAGGAAACGCAAGGTCGGCGAGTCGCTGTCTTCTGCCTCCACAGCCAACCCCACATGCGCGTCGATTAGCGCGTTGTCTTCTGCAAATCGCTCCCACGGCTCGCGGGAGCTGATTGGATCGAGTAGCGCGTCCAGATAGGCCTGATGCAGAAATGCCACGATGGCATCGGCCGCCAGAACCGCGCTGCGGCGGTGGTGCTCTGCCAACCGCGCCAGATACGGGTCTTTGCCATGGCTGGCGGGGCCCGCCTTGTTGCGCAGGTCGTTCAGTGCGTCGGCCAACTTGTGGTGGCTGGACACCAGCTTCTTGAACCGGTCATCACGGACATCGCCCAGTTTTAGCGCGCGAATGGCTGCCGTCAGCCAGTCGGACAGCGAGGGCGTCTCCTGCGTGGGCTTGAGCGGTGCTTGCTGGGTGTGGAAACTCTCCACCACGACGCGACAGACCACCTCGACGACGGTCTTGGCGCAGTCGATGCACGCATCGTTGTTCTGCTCCAGATTGCGCTCCATCGCCTCGAAGGTTTGCTGCAACATCGGCGCGTCACGCCAATGCCCGCAGGCCTCGCGGATGCCTGGGCACCAGTCGAGGGTCATACGTTGCCTCCAGCCGTTCTCAGAACCATCTCAGCTCCCGCACCCAGGCTGTAAATGCATTGATCCCCGCGATGCACTGCTCGGCCGAATGGCCAAAGATGCCGCTTCTGACGTAGGGCGATTTGTCTCCGAGGTTTTCGATTGAGGATTGCATCTCCTTGAGGATGCGATCCAGGCTATCCCTCCGATAGCCATAGCACCCTGGCGGCACCCAATATGGCCATCCTTCAGCTCGTTTGGCGTGATGCGCAAAGCTCAGTGCCATCAGAACTTCCAGCCGGTCGAAGCCATACGAGAATCTGGACTCTGATGGGACGAGGCTTCGGAATCGCGGTTGCAGCAGCGCATGGAGCCAGTCATTGAGCGGCGCATGCCGACGATCCATACCTTCGAGAAGCTTCGCAGGCTCATTGCCCCGCTCGAACAGGGAAAACGCGGGCAGTAATTCGACAGCGGTCTTGTCCTCCTTATATTCCCGGTGGACTGTGGTGCCAAATAGTTTCCCCATGAACAGCAATCCCCGTTCGCCAGCCTCAGCCGCACCAAGCCCCAGGGTGTAGAGCAACTGGGTGGCTGGATAGCGCTGCGATTCAACCCAAAGGTTGAAGCCAGCCTCTCCCCGCCGTGTAGCCAACCTTGTTAGTGCTGTCTGCCACGTGGCGTAATGCCAATCCTCCACCCAATAGCCGCCCACGGCGGCCATCGCTACCAGCGTCTCGCACGCAGCCTCATACGCGCGCACCCGTGCTGTAAAAGTATTCGTATCTGGTGCAAGACCGCCTTGTAGAGCGAATGCAGGGCCGGAAGTGGCGTCGAGCACTCGGTCTACCTCACCGCCAACCAGATCGGAAAGACGGATGCGATACTTTGGCTCGGCGAGATAGCCCTTGAGGCTGGCAACCGCCGCATCGGTCGACAGAGGATGCGGTCGCGAGAACTGCTCTAGCGCCTCAACCAGACGCCCGAGCTCCGAAAAGAAGCTGTCCGCATCCGCAATCGGTAATTTCTGCCCTTGTCGGTGCTCAATCAGTCGCTTGGCAGCGTTGCCCGGCTCACCGCGCACGGCCCAGAAGTGAGAGAAGCGGCGGGACACTGCCCGTTCGACAGTGGCACGCAAAGCGGTATCCCATTCCGCCGACCAGCCGCAGACGATCAGCCCAAACTCGTCGAGGATGCGATCCAACAGATCGTCAAATACCTTGGGGTAGTTCTCCAGTTCGGCGGGCGTGTTGCGGATGCGGGTGTCCAGGTAATCGCCATGCACTTTGAACACGCAGCAGCGGGTGTGGATCAAGGGCATCGCGCCGTGCACCTGATCCGGCGAGCTGAGCACGGTCGGCACCACACCAACATCCGCCAGAGCTGTCTCCATCAGACGGTCGAAATTGGTGGTGATGATGATGCGGATGTATCCCTTGGCGGCAAGGCTGGCAATGGCCCGGTGCGCGGCGGTGGGTGCCTTGAGGCCATCGGCACGTTCCACTTCGGAAGGTTCCAGATAGGCACGGAGCAACTGCTGGCGCTCGGCTGGAGTCTTGGCCAGTGCATCCAGCAGATCGGAATAGTCGGGCTCTTTGCCGTAACGCTCGCGATACCAAAGAGCAGGATCGGTACCGCAGGTTTCGCCCGCTACCTCGGCCAGTTTGCGCACGAAATCGAGAGTGATTTCCCAGCCTGTGGGAATCTGAGCGGAGCGCGACACGCCCGAGCCAACCAATACGGCATAGACGCCAGGATTCGCCTGGACGGAGAAAGCAAGCGAGTGCAGCGGATCGATCATGCCTTCTCCACCTCTCCAAGAAACCGCTCTGCATCCGATATGCGCAGTTCGCCGGAGATCAGCTTGGGCAGCAGTGTGTCGCGCAGTTGGGCGAGGGATTGGGACTGTCGTTCGTTTTCCACTAGCTGTCGATAAAGGGAGTCTGCCGACTTTGTAAAACTCGTCAACACAGGGTCGGAAGGAACTACGACGGGAAGTGGCCTGAAATTGCTTTTGCTGATCTCTTGAAACGTCGAGCCGTTGGCGTTGCCGACGATTGCATCCATGCTTTCCCGGCACCACGGCAGTACGAACGCATTTGGCAGCGCGCCGTCACATTTCATAGCGATGAAGCCTTGGTTGATCGCTGTTGGAACCTCGGCAATCGCCAAATAGCCGATTGGTGCGCGGGACGAGAGCAATACTGTGCCGACAGGCAACAGGCCAGAACTGATCTTTGCAAGACCGGCATCCGTGATCTTTCGATCCGTGTCCAGCAAAACGGGAAACATAAGGGCTGACAGATCTTTTGGCGTGGCCCAGCAGTGATGCCCACCTTCCCAAAACTCGGGTTCCTTGGTACTGGGAGTGGACCCGCCGCAGACCGTCACCTCTTCGCCAATTGTCGAATGACGCCACCCCTCCGGAATCTCCCCCAACTCCGATTCGACGAGCCGGTCGGGAAAGACGTCGTAGAGGTGCGCGGGTAGACCGGGCAGCGATTGGCCACGCTGCCAGCGACCTTCCACCTTTGCGCGCACAGGCTCGAAGTCCACGAACCACGCCTTAAACAAGGCGCGCGCCATCGCCTCTACCGTTTCGTTCGCGTGCCGGTTGAGTTCGATCCTGTCGTCTAGCGTGCCTAGGATGTGGGCTATGGCGAGTTGTTCATGCTTGGGAGGAACATCTAGTTCAAGCATGTAAACGGCAGCACGAGTTGTTGAAGGGATCGGCGAACCGTCATCCACTTCACCAAGTTTGTAATGCTTGACTGCGTAGTACAGCCAACGCATATCTAAATCGGTCTTGGGAGCTACGTAATACGCGGTGTCGATGACCCAGAACGGCTCACGACAGAACTCAACGCCTCGATATGCTCCTTTTCGACCGAGCACGACACCCGGCCCTTGAGTCAACGCATCGGATGTCCAGCCAATGGGGCCGTTCGAGCCGAAAACACGATATTTGCCGTGGGTTTGGCTGTAACCACGGATTGCCTTTCCATATTCGAGGGTGACTTCATCACCCCAATTGGATGGACGCCAGTCATTCGCCATACCCAAGCTCCTTCAGGTTGGCTTCAACCGACGCATCCAATTTGGTCGCTGTAGCACGGTGCCCGCGCCACTGCGCGGAGAGCCGCAGCATCTTTTCCTCGAAGGGCTCGCCATCGTCTTCAACATCCGCCGCGCCCACGTAGCGGCCAGGCGTCAGCACATGGCCATGTTTGCGGATCTCGTCCATTGACGCCGACTTGCAGAAGCCCGCCACGTCGGCGTACTCCCCAGCGCCATCCTCACCACGCCAAGCGTGATAGGTGTCGGCGATCTTCTGGACTTCCGCGTCGGTGAGCTCGCGTCGGGTGCGATCCACCAGCACGCCGAGCTTGCGGGCGTCGATCAACAAAACCTGCCCGCGTCGATCCCGTAGACCCTTGCCGGGGTTCTTGTTGCGAGCCAGGAACCACAGGCAAGCTGGGATCTGCGTGGAGTAGAAGAGCTGTCCCGGTAACGCCACCATGCAGTCCACCGTGTCGGCCTCGAGCATCGCCTTGCGGATATCGCCTTCGCCGGATTGGTTGGAGCTCATCGAGCCGTTGGCTAACACCACGCCCGCCGTACCGTTGGGTGCGAGGTGGTGGTAGATGTGCTGGAGCCACGCGTAGTTGGCATTGCCCACGGGCGGCGCGCCGAACCTCCAGCGCACGTCCTCCCGCAGACGGTCGCCACCCCAGTCGGAGATATTGAACGGTGGATTGGCGAGGATGTAGTCGGCCTTGAGGTCTCGCAGTTCATCCTTGTGGAAGCTACCTTCGTTGTTCCAGCGGATGTCCGAGTCGATGCCGCGCACGGCGAGGTTCATCTTGGCCAACCGCCAAGTCACGTAATTCGATTCCTGACCGTAGATGGCGATGTCGCCAATGCGTCCGCCGTGCTCCTGCACGAACTTTTCGGACTGGACAAACATCCCGCCTGAACCGCAGCACGGGTCATAGATGCGGCCTTGGTAGGGCTCCAGCATTTCCACCAGCACCCGCACAACGGAACGTGGTGTGTAGAACTCACCGCCGCGCTTACCCTCGGCCCCAGCGAACTGGCCGAGAAAATACTCGTAGACGCGGCCCAGGATGTCTCGGGAAGCGTGGCCTTCTTCGTTGAGTGCGATGCCAGAAATCAGGTCGATCAGCTCGCCGAGCATCACCTTGTTGAGGGCAGGCCGTGCGTAGTCCTTGGGCAGCACGCCCTTGAGGGACTCGTTGTCTTTTTCGATGGCGCGCATTGCGTCATCGATCAGTGTGCCGATGGTCGGCAACTTGGCGTTGGCCTGCAGGTGAGACCAGCGGGCATCCTTTGGAACCCAGAACACGTTGTCAGCAAGGTACTCGTCCTTGTCCTCGGCCGCCTGGGGGTCTTCTGCCAGAAGCGCTTTGTGCCGCGCCTCGAAGGCGTCCGAGATGTACTTCAGGAAAATGAGTCCGAGCGCGACGTGCTTGTAGTCGGACGGCTCCATATTGCCGCGTAGCTTGTCGGCTGCCTTGAACATCTCGGCCTCGAAGCCGAGGTTGCCGCCGTTCTTGTTTGTGTCGTTGGTTGCCATCGTGTTTTCCCTATTTGCGTGATGTCTTCGCGGCGGGGGCTTGATAGCCCGGCGCGAGCTTGGCGTTCTCTACCCCATACAAGGCCAGCGGGTCGCTGAGCCACAGGCGGTACTGTTCTTCCTTGAGGCTGTGATCGGGCGAAGCGTCAACGCTCCAGCGCAGCAGCATGTAGCCTGCGACCGCCGCGCGAACCCGCATCCGTATCGAGCCATTCGTCATCCCGTAGTCCATCCGAATGATCTCGGGGCGGCTCAGACGAGGGTGAGGGACAAAGTCCAGCTCAACGATCCGCGTCCACTGGATGTCGTTGTCCGGGCGCTCATTCGCCTTTGGCTCCTCATCGAGCAAGGTCGGGGCCTCAATGCGCGTGATGACGAAATCGCGGTACTCTCCGCTCTTGCGATCAAAGGCCCGGACGTGCCAGCGCAAACCGGTGTCGACCAAGGCAAAGGGCACGATGACCCGCTCGGACTCGCCGCTGCTCATCGAGTGGTAGCTGATGGCCACCGGGCGCTTGGCGTGGATGGCGCGGCAAATCGGGGCCAGTACCTCCATCTTGGGACTGCTCAAGGCGGCTGGTGATTCGCAGGGCAGCAGGGGATGCGAATCCCCATTGACGCCATCCCCGAACCCCAAAGCGAGCGCAGACAGCACGCGCTGTGAGGCGTGCTCAAACAAAGGAGCGAAGTCTTTTCCGATGCGATAGATCTTGTTGCTGCCGTCGAACTCGATGTTCTGAGGGGCGATTTCGCGGTACAGGGCGAGGTCTCGCGTTGCACCTGCTGGAGCCACTCCAAAACGGCCGCTCAGATCAGGGCGACCAATCTCGCCGAAGAAGTAGAGCCGGAAGTCGATGTACGCCAACCGCTCACGTTGACCGTGGCTTAGGCTTTCGACGCGCTGGGGGTGCATAGGCTGCTGCTCCTCATCCACGAAAGACGACGGTAAGACCGGAATTGGTTTTATGTTTGTTCATTGCTAGGCAGTTTATATCATCAAACTGATGACATTATGCGCCGCAAATTAGACTTTTTCAAACCGATCCGCAACTGCCTCTGGGCGGGCTGTCCGGTCGTGATGACGAGTTCGATTCCGCGTTTCGGAATTGAACCCGCGTCCGCAGTTTTGAACGACTCTGGATTGCTCTCGCTCGAGTGGAGGCGTTACTCCCCGCCAGCGCGCAGGCAAGCCACCACATCGCGGACGGTCATGTTTTGGATGACCTCGGGCGTGCTTGGCTCGTCTGGTGCTGCCCGTCCGGGCGCGGGCTTGCGCAGCCCGTTGCGTTCGAATTCGAGGACGTCGCTCATCGCGTAACGCACCATCTTGCCCAGCTTGACGAAGGGTGGGCCACGCCGAACGGTGCGCCAGCGTGTCAGGGTTTTATTGCTCATCGCCCAGCGGGCGGCCAGATCGACCTCGGAAAGGAATTGTTCGCTCATCGTTACCTCCATTGAGAGGTCACGATGAAGGCGCTGATGCCCGCTACTGGCAAGCGAAATTGGGGGCTGTCAAGGCCAACTACCGTCCATGAGCGTCAAAAAACGGGATAAGATTTCGGCGACAGCCTTAGTCGGCCGCGTGCGGTCGCCTTAGCTCCACCATACACAGAAAGCTCAACTGTTTTCAGTTGGGCTTTTCTTTTGGAAAATCCTCAATGTTTACGTCAACTTACGTGAACTGTCTCTTGAGTCTTCCGCTATCAAATTTCAGTATTTTTGGACGTTTTCAGCCCAAATTACCCCGTTTTTTCTCTCTGTTCTTAGCTACCCTCGTGACTTTTCACAAGGCCACTTTTGCCCATCCTCGCGGGCTTCCCTACCCCCAAAACATGAAGGTGATAAAAATAATGTCTGTGGATCACGAGTCCCTTTTGTGGTGCTCAAAAAAGTCTGCAGGAGTTACCGCCCGAGACGATTAAAGGCTCTCGAAATAATGACTTACAGAAGCAAACGATGCGAAAAACCACCAAGATGATCGGAGCTGGCAAAGGGAAAAATGATGCACATGTGTTGTGCGGCTGGTTCTTTACTGGTGCATTCATCAAGCGCGACCTTTGGATTGAAGGGAAGCCAAGGTAGATACCCTTGACACTTTGAATTATTCATTTATATACTCAAGCCCACCTATCCAAGCGACCGCCAACGACGTCGGCACTTGGGTTCGGCAACAGAGCCCCCACAAAGCAGTTACATGCTTTGTGGGGGCTTTTTTTATTTTCTTAACTTTTGTGGAGTAAGGGTATGTCGAACTTAAAGCGCTGTTTTTTAACCGTGGCCGTGGCTGCGACCTGTGCGTCTGCGGCTATCGCTGCTGATGGACCGATCAAGCTGGGACTGTTGGAAGATGCATCGGGTAACTTTGCGATCGCGACTCTTCCGAAAATTCAGGCTACCCAATTGGCGGTAGGTGAAATCAATGCCAAAGGCGGAATTTTGGGTCGCCAAGTCAAATTGATTGACTACGACACGCAATCAGACAACACCCGCTTCCAGCAAATGGCTCGGCGCTTAATCCAGACTGACAAAGCGGACGTCATCTTCGGCGCCTTTTCGAGTGCATCACGTGAGGCTATCCGTCCAATCATGGACAAGGCGAAAGCGCTCTATTGGTACAACAACCAGTACGAAGGGGGTGTTTGTGACAGCAACGTGGTGGTTACCGGGGCCGTCCCAGAACAGCAGTTTTCTACGCTCATCCCGTGGATGATGGAAAAGTACGGCAAGAAGGTGTACACGATTGCTGCTGACTACAACTTCGGACAAATTTCTGCAGAATGGGTCCGAAAGATTGTCAAAGAGCACGGTGGCACGATGGTGGGCGAAGAGTTCATCCCTCTGAGCGTTTCGCAATTCGGCCAAACCATTCAGAACATTCAGAAGGCTAAGCCTGATTTTGTGATGACCCTGCTGGTAGGTGCCAATCAGGCGTCCTATTACGAGCAGCAAGCCTCCGCGAAGCTTGACTTGCCCATGGGGAGTTCAGTGAACGTCGGTCAGGCATACGAGCACAAGCGATTCAAAGCGCCGGCGTTGAAGGACATGTACGTTACCGCTAACTACATTGAAGAAGTACAGTCGCCAGCAAGCGACGACTTCAAAAAGCGATTTCGTGCTAAGTACCCGACGGCCCCTTATATCAACCAAGAAGCCGCAAATGCTTACGACGCGGTTTACCTTTACAAGGCAGCTGTTGAGCGTGCAAAAAGTGTAGCCCCGGTCGAGGTTCGAAAAGCAATTAGTGCTGGTGGAATTTGCACGACTGGTCCTTCCGGCAAGGTGTGTATCGATCCGAAAAGCCAGCATACGAGCCATACGATTTACCTCGCGCATGTGAAAGCCGATCACTCCATCGAAATTCCAAAGGTATGGGACAACATTGAGCCGTATTGGCTGGGAGAAGTGGGCTGCAATCTTGCAAAACGCGCTGATACGAGCCAGTACACGCCTTCCAATCCTCCGAAGTACTGATCGGCAGTCCCTCAGTACAGGACCAAAACTCATTGAATCTCGAGAGGGCAGCTTTGTCCTCGCGGGATTCGGTGGGTAGCGCCTGAAACCTCATGAGATGTCCATGAACACGTTGACCATTTTGTACTCTGCGATTTATCAGTTCGGAGATAACTTCGCCTACTTGGTGTTGTCCGCTCTCGGTTTGGCAATCATCTTTGGAATGATGGGCGTCATCAATCTGGCGCATGGCGATCTCATCATGTGCGGTGCGTACGTCACCATCATTTCAGCGAAGACCGGTATCCCATTGCCAGTGGCCATGGCGCTTGGCACGTTGGCGGCGGCCATTGCTGGCGTACTGGTTGAGCGCTTGGTTATTCGTCACCTCTACAACCGGCTCTTTGATTCAGTGGTGGCGACGTGGGCTATCAGCTTGATCACCCAGCAGGCAATGCTTTTGCTTGTGGGGCCCTCGATCGAGGGTATTTCAACGCCATTTGGTTCATTCGCGCTGGGCGAATTATCGTTTTCGACTTACAGATCAGTGCTGCCCTTCATCGCCATTGGTGTGCTCGTCTTCTTGTACCTTCTGCTTTTTCATACCAACTATGGTGTGTGCGCTAGAGCCACAATTCAAAACGCGAAGATGGCATCCTGTCTGGGACTAAAAACGGAAAGAATTTACACATTAACGTTCGCCCTCGGCGCAGGTTTGGCGGGTCTGGCAGGAGCCTTGTACGCACCCACCATGACGGCTGTTCCAACCATGGGTAGCAGCTTCATCGTTCAAGCCTTTGTCACCGTAGTGGTCGGGGGGGCTAACGTCCTTGTGGGTACGATACCCGCCGCAACGATTCTTGGTGTGATCCAGACCATATTGACCGCGTCCTATGGACAACTTGTCGGACAGATCGGCCTGCTGGTGACGGTGATCATTGTGATTCGACTCCTACCGCAAGGGGTTAGTAGTTTTTTCAGCCGAAATCGCTAAAAGGATCTGTAGCCATGCAACTGGATGATTTGAAATCTTCGCCCCAGGTCTTCGGAAAAGGGTTGAAGAAGGACGTTTTAGCGACCGCATTAGCGCTGGCGACAGCACTCGTATTGCCTTGGATACTGGACGATATCACGATTGGCAACCTTGCCTATTACCTCTTATGGACCTTCTGTGCGATTGGCCTCGCCGTCATGTGGGGACACGGAGGAATTTTGTCCTTTGGCCAGACGGCATTTTTTGGACTGGCCGGATACGCCTACGGGGTTTTGACCATTAACCTTGGTAACGGGTGGGTCTCAAGCTGGGTGGGGTTTTTTGGCTCAATCGTTTTGGCTGGCGCATTTGGGGCTCTCCTGGGCTACATGATTTGTTACGGCAAGGTAACTGGAATTTTCATTGGCATCGTCACGCTGTCGATAACTCTTGTATTTGAGACCTTTATGGCTCAGACAGCAGGCCCACAGTGGACTATTGGAACTGCTCAACTCAATGGATTTAACGGTATGTCCAACATGCCATCGCTATCCCTTCCATGGCTTGGATCGGAGGATTTGGCACTCGACGGCAGTCGTTTTTATGGCGTTGTGATTGTGCTTTTAGCATTGGTCTATTTCGTAATTCAAAGAATATTGAAGTCATCTGTAGGCCTCACACTTGCCTCCATTCGTGAGAATCCGCGGCGCGCGGAGATGCTTGGAATTGATATTCGCCGTTACCAAGTTCTGGTATTCATCATTGGCGGCGTATTAGCCGGCCTATCGGGCACCCTCTACACAATCTGGGGCTCGTACATCACCCCCTCATCAATGGGACTTACTGCCGCTGCTATGCCCGTGATTTGGGTGGCCACTGCTGGTCGTAAAAGTATTGCTGGAACAATTCTTTCAACTGCTGTCTTGGTGTGGCTTTCTCAATGGCTAGCCGTTTATGGGAGCGAATATGCACTCATCATCCTTGGCTCAATCCTTCTTTTTGTGGTGCTTGTTGCCCCACAAGGGTTTGTCCCCTGGCTATTGCAAGTAGCTCGCAAAGTCTTCAAACGGAGAAGTTCCCAGCAGTCTTCCCTTGGCGCGATCGAGAAGTCCGAGGAGGCCCTATGACTCAGGTCAAGACTGATGCATCAGAGCCAATCCTTGAGGTAAAAGGACTTTACAAGCATTTCGGCGGAGCGCGCGTTATCAATGGCGTTGACATGCAAATTTCCACAGGGGAAATTCGTTGCGTAATCGGGCCTAACGGAGCTGGGAAAAGTACTTTTTTTAAACTTCTCACCGGTGAGTATGAGCCGTCAAGCGGAGAGATCATGTTCCTTGGCGAGCGACTCGGAAATGCTTTGCCATTCGAGCGAATCCGGAAAGGTATGAGTATCAAGTTCCAGATACCCGGTATCTTCCCAGAGCTGACGGTTTTAGAACATCTCGAACTGTCCCGGCACCAGGTCAAGAGAAAACATGCCGACTCACTTCCCCAATTGCTTGACCGCTTTAATCTCAGTGGCGAGCGAAATCAGCACGCAGGAAATCTATCGCATGGGAAAAAACAATGGCTAGAAATCGCAATGGCCGTATCTCTCGAGCCAAAGTTGCTCATGTTGGACGAGCCGGTAGCAGGGCTCTCGATTGAGGAGACCCAATTGACAGGCGAACTCATTAAGCAAATGCAGTCTGAAGGTCAAACCATCATGGTCGTCGAACATGACATGACCTTCGTAAAGCAAATTGCGACTCGTGTCACGGTACTCCACGGAGGACTAGTGTTCGCTGATGGAGAGGCGGAAGCGGTGTTGGCAAGAGAGGATGTAGCTGATATTTATTTAGGGAAAAGTTGATGGAACAAATTCTACTCAAAGTGTCGGCGCTGGAAAGTGGATATGACGGGGGACGGGTTCTCAATGGAGTGTCATTCGAGGTCAAGGCTGGGGAGGTTGTTGGAATGATCGGTCGCAACGGCGTCGGTAAAACGACCCTGATGCGTTCACTTATTGGCCTCGTCCCTTTGACTCGCGGTAACGTGGTGCTAGATGGGGTGGATATTTCAAGTGCCAAGCCATACGATCGCGCTCAGGGAGGGATGGGCTATGTCCCCCAAGGACGTGAAATATTCGGCGGGCTCACAGTTGCTGAAAATCTCCAGATTGGTATGCAGGTAAGACGACAGCGTACCAAAGAGCTTTTAGACAAGGTGATTTCGTATTTCCCCATCCTGGGGGAAAAACTGAAACAAAAGGCTGGAACCATGAGCGGCGGCGAGCAACAGCAGTTGGCAATTGCCAGAGCATTGGTGGGAGTACCAAAAGTTCTATTACTTGATGAACCTTCAGAAGGTGTTCAGCCCTCTATTGTTCACGCTATTGCAGACACTCTATCGCGCATCGTCAAGGAACTGAATATTGGCGTCATTCTCGTGGAACAGGATATCGCGCTGATTCAGCGTGCCGCCAATCGTTGTTGTGTGATGGACAAAGGCCACATCATCGAATCATTGACAAAAGAAAAGCTCACCGATGAAGCGCTCATGCGCCGTTATCTTTCAATTTAATTCGAACCTAAAGGAGATAGACATGAAATGGCTTGAAGATTCCATCATGATGAAGCGAGGCGTTGGTGCAGATCGCAATCCGATAGAGCACCTTCTCAGCGAGGAGGTGCAAAAAAAATATCACTACACGATTGGCCCATATTCAGACCCTGTACTTCACATAAAACCAGGTGATCGGGTAATGGTTGAAACTCGCGACGCGTTCGAAGGCGCCATCAAGTCTGAAACAGACAAGCCATCCGAGTTGCTACGGATGCCATTTTTGAATCCCCAGAACGGCCCCATCATGGTGGAAGGTGCTGAAAAGGGTGATGTGATTGCTGTCTACATTGAAAAAATGTCTCCACGTGGTCATGACCCGCACGGTGTTGCTTGTATGATTCCGAATTTTGGTGCTCTGACTGGTACAGATTACACGGCACTTCTCAACGAACCTTTGCCTGAAAAGGTTAGAGTCGTCAAAATTGATGAAGAAAATGTGTATTGGAGTAAGCGCCACACGCTCCCTTATCGCCCCCACATTGGGACACTGAGCGTGTCTCCGGAAATCGACTCCATCAACTCATTGACGCCAGACAACCATGGCGGAAATATGGACGTCCCCGATATGGGACCTGGAAGTATCACTTATTTGCCGGTTCGTTCCCCTGGTGGCCGGCTTTTCATTGGTGATGCACACGCCTGTCAAGGAGATGGTGAGGTTTGCGGTACTGCTGTGGAATACGCAAGCAATACAACAATCAAGGTCGATCTGATCAAGAACTGGAAGATTGATTGGCCTCGTCTCGAAAATAGGCATGCCATCATGAGCATTGGCTGTGCTCGCCCTTTGGAAGATGCAGCACGCATCGCTTACCGGGACCTTATTTACTGGATGGTCAGTGATTTTGGCTTTGAGAAATGGGATGCGTACATGATGCTCAGTCAGATTGGGAAAGTACGGCTTGGGAATTTCGTTGATCCGAAGTACACCATTGGCGCAATGATCAGCAAAGACTATCTCGTACCAGGTCCTCGCTAATTTGGGCGCAGTGGATTCGATGGCCTCCTGGCTTCGCCTGTCACAATCTCGATGAATTGAGCAACGCTCCAGTGGTAATAATTAGGCATGAATCTTAGTCAACCCATCAAGATCGGCTTGCTGTTTTCGACAATCGGAAAAACAGCTCCTCTCGAGTCTTCCCAGCTCCGGGGAGCATTGCAGGCTATCGATGAAATCAATCGAAATGGTGGCATCGGGGGGCAGGAGCTGGTTCCAATAAGGTACGAGCCTGAATCAGACTCTCATCTTTTCCGTACGCTAGCTGAGCGGCTGTTTTCGGAAGATGACGTGAATGTGATTTTCGGCGGTTATACGTCTACCAGCCGAAAAGCTATGTTGCCTGTTGTTGAAAAGCGGAACAGATTGCTGTTCTATCCTCAGCAATACGAAGGCTTTGAGTTTTCTGAGCACATTATTTACGGAGGGGCTGCACCAAACCAGAACGGCATTCAGCTGGCTGAGTTTTTAACGAGTCAATTTGGAGCCCGTATCTACATGGTCGGCTCTCGATACGTCTACCCCTACGAGTGCAACCGTAATATGCAGGAACTGATTCTGCAAGACCCTGGCGGTGCGATTCTCGGTGAGAAGTATTTGGATCTGAATTCTACTTATGAAGACTTTGAACACGTCGTAAGTGACATCAAGAAAAAACAGCCTGACTTCGTGTTTTCGACCGTTATTGGTGAAACTGTTCCCCATTTCTACAAGGCTTACGCTCGGGCGGGTCTAATCCCAGAGAAGATGCCGATTGGAAGCCTCAACACTTCCGAAACGGAAATCGCCATGATGGGGGCTGAGTTCGGACGGGGGCATTTCACTTCAGCGCCGTATTTTCAAAGCGTGGATACGCCAGAGAATCATGCTGCGCTGAGAGATTTCAAGAAGAGCTATGGTGACTCTATCGCAGCAGATATGAACTGGGAGGCCGCTTACTACCAGGTACATTTGTACGCACGGGCGATGGGGATTGCGGGCTCGGATGAGTTCAACAGGATTATTCCTGAGTTGCGCGGACTTGAATATGCGGCACCCCAAGGACGCATTCAGATTGACCCGGTCAATCAACACACGAGCCTGAACCCCAGGATCGGTAGGGCTAATGGACAAGGTGAATTTGAAATCCTGCGCGAATCGCGACGCATGGTTTGTCCGGATCCCTATATGGCAACTCAAGCTGTGGGCGACTGGGTGACTAAGCTGACGGCTACGGAGCGATAAGCATGTCGCAACAAGAGGATGTTGGCCGTCATCCGAGAGTTGCTAGCGTCACAGGGTCGCTATTGCGTAGGAACCTTCGTGTGCTTGTCATTCATCCGAATGACAGCGATGGAGTGGTCCTGACCGAACACTTGCAGCGTATGGGTTTTAACGTACAGGCATTTTGGCCAGTTCCGACTGTACGTCCAGAAAATGTTGAGCTGATTTTCTTGGCAGTGCACCCGGAGCAATGTGATCCGCACGAGCATTGGCAGAAGACAAATCACATACCTATTATCTCAGTGATCGCGTTCGAGAATCCAACGTTTATTGATCATGCGCTTGAAGTCGGAGCGACCGCAGTGATTACTACGCCGATTCGGGTTTCTGGTCTTTTGTCGGCTGTAGTGATGGCGATGCGACTGCACAAGCAGAATAAGCAACTTGCCGACCGTGTGGAGCGCCTAGAGCATAAGGTTGTCAGCATGCGCCAGTTGGGGGAGGCGCAGGCAATTCTCATGAGAATGCATTCAATTAACGAATCGCAGGCTTACGAAATACTTCGAACTCAAGCAATGGCGAAGCGACTCCCCATTGAAACAATTTGTCAATCCATTATTCAAGCTAATGATGTGTTTTCTATGACGGCACCTAAAAAGGCACTCATCGATCCTCGCGAATGAGGCACTGTTCAGGCTGATTGAATCTTGACCCCACCCTGCCGATTCAATAATGACCCAGGACGGATAGTTGCTTTTGGATTTTGCAACTGTGGATAAGTGTACTCAGCAACTGGCTTGTTTGTCTCAGAATGAATCGTCGCCAGTAGGTAAGCGAACGGCGAACACACGTTGAGGTCGGAGGCCAGAGATACAAGGATGGTGTGCACCTCAAACAAGTGGACACCTATGAACAAGAGACTGCCCCGGCGACGCCACAGCGAAGAATTCAGGACTGCCGTGCTGGCGGCGTGCAAGGAGCCGGGGGCCTCGGTTGCGGCTGTGGCGCTGGCGTACGTGAGTAAGTTGATTTAATTTCTATTAGGAGTTATTGGAATGAGTGATCTTGCAGCAGCGAAGCAGTCTTCAACGGTAAGAGCCGCCGACGTGGACTTGGCAACCTTGACGGTCGATAACGTACAGGCGGGATTTCGTAGCGGCGTTTTCACCGCGGAATCGTTGGCTCTTGCCTGCTTATCGCAGATTGAGAAGTACAACAAGCACTACAACGCGATCATCTTCCCGAACCCCGCAGCACTGGACGATGCGCGAACGATCGACAAGCGACGCAAGGCCGGGGAGCAACTGGGGCCTTTGGCCGGTGTCCCTGTGGTGATCAAGGACGCGATGGATATGGTGGGCTTCCCGACGACCGTAGGCTGGTCTTTGCTCTATAGCAAAACTGGCGGCGTCGACCTCATGCCGGCCACGGACGCGCCTGTGGTGGCGCGCATGCGTGCGGCGGGCTGTGTCATTCTTGGCAAGACAAACGTCCCGGTACTGAGTCATACCGGCAGCCACGCGAATGACAGCTGGGCAGGGCCGACCCTGAATGTTGTGATGCCTGACCGTCTGCCGGGCGGCAGCAGCGCGGGCACGGCAGCGGCCGTCGCCTCCAGCATGGTGGTGCTGGGACTGGCCGAAGAGACCGGCGGCTCCATTCAAAACCCGGCTTCCGCACAGGATCTGGTCGGGATCAAACCAACAATTGGCCTTGTCCCAAACGCGGGTGTTTTCCCGTTGTCGGGAAATCGCGATGTGGTCGGTCCGATTGCACGCTGTGTACGTGATGCTGCACTGTGCCTCGACGCACTGGCCGGCTACACAGCAGAGGATCCTAAAACGCTGGCAGGGGTGGGTAAGCGTCCCAGTGGCGGGTACACCTCCAAGCTGAAGGGTGACGCGTTGAAAGGTAAGCGGCTGGGTCTTTACGGCCCCGGTTGGCGTAACCAACCGCTCTCCGCCGAGGCCGCGTCTTTGTACGAGCGCTCGAAGGAGGAATTGAAGTCCCAAGGGGCTGTCCTGATTGAGGACCCGTTCAAAGGGTCTGGCTTTGCCGACCTTAGAAAACCCACGCCGCCGTTGAAAAACTTCGATGCGCGGGGCCTCGAATCCATCCCGCACGACGTGCAGAAATATCTGGAACGCCTTGGCCCTGGCGCTGCACTGAAATCATTCGAGGAATTTGCAAAGGCGACTGCCAAGCAGGCCGCCTTCGCTGCCGGCGGTGTACTCAGCTTCATGCCCAGCCTACCCCAATTCGTTGAAGCTGTGAAGGACGCCTCGCGGCCGCCGAACCTGTCGGAATTCATCGCGTTGAAGGAGGCCTACCTCCGAATTTTCGAAGACATCTTCACGCGTGATCGACTGGATGCGCTCGTCTTCCCGCAGATGCGAGAGGAACTCGGCGCATTGCACGGGGAAGACACGATCCAGGAAACGACGGTAGGCGAGATCAACATTGCGGGGCTTCCGGGCGTCACTGTACCCGCCGGCTACTATCTATCGGGCGCCCCCTTTAGTCTCATCTTCTTGGGTCCATTGTGGAGCGAGGCAGAATTGTTGAGCTATGCCTACGCATATGAGAGCTTATCCGAGCATCGTCGGATGCCGGCATTGCGCAGTTCTTGATAACGAGGGGTGGGGTCGCATTCTAAATGCATGGCCCCGCTGCTATGCGGCACGGCCCAAGGGAACCTGCTGGGATCCGCTTGTTCTGCTCCAGCTAGGTCCTATTGGGATTCACAACCTCATCATCGACGGGGAGGGCAATCTCCACACATCGGAAGTTGGGTTTGGCCGGCGGATCCAGAAGTTCGTCCGGGGTGGGGGCGGGTTCTAGTGGACTCCGCGTCATTGAGTAGTCTGGATCGCGGGATGACGGCCCCCCCAATACACACGTCGCATCAGACGCGCTAGCAAAAGTTCACAATGAGAAATAGACAATCTTGCACTACGGGGACAAACACCCTAAACAGTACTCACCTGTTGGGAGAGCGAGTTTGAACCCGGGTCCGTATTGCACCACCACCATTACTCAAACTTTCGGTCGAGATGTCTTCGTTAATTGCATGGTCGCCGAATGTCAGGTTAACTCCTACCCACATTCGGTCGACTGCACCTAAGTCGAGTCGTTGGATAAGCACCGGCACGCCATCCTCAGGGCGGCCCTGCAATCGGCGTACCGGTCTGCTCGCATCGCACGCGGTGTTGGTATATGCGGAACGGACATGCTTGTACAGTTCTCTGTACTTCTCGTCCGCCCAGTCCATTGCAGTAACCAGTGAAATTCGAAGTCCCGCGATCCACACCAACCTCCTTTGAGTTCCTGGCGGGGTGAATTGAACAATGTCTTGTGAGCGTAAAAGCATTTCAGCGCATTCAGCCGACTCATCGGCAGGCATCTGGCAAATCAACGCTTCCAGGTCGTTTAGAACATCGGGTTGTTCGTCCGCCCGATCGTGAGCTGCCTCGACGCGCTTGTTAAAACTGAACCGCTTTTTTTCATCCAACATTTCAGATACTCTCTTCTCTTATCAAAAACGATCAGCGATTAAAGCAGGTCGGCTTAGACTCGGGCGAAGTTAGAACATATCGGCGTCTTATTCCGGCGGAAAGTCCGTCGCCATCTGATCAAGCAAGGACGGCGCCTCAAAAGATACACCCTGGTTTTCGAAGAATTGATTGGGCGTAGGGTCCCTTGGCTTCGAATTCAGGAGTTAAGCCTTACGTAGGCGCTACTCTACCCTGAGCCCATGCCTGGCGGCTGCTTCCGAAAGAAGCTTGCGCTTTCTGTCAATCCCGCCAAACGAACCAGAGGCATCGAGCAGAGCGTCAATCGCCTCCGCGAGGTGTCGCTCCAGCTCAAGAAGCGGATTGACTTCTCCTGAAGGTGGCAGAGAAAGCGCATGCCGTCCAGATTTAATCTCTGCCACTGCCCTAGCGAATGCCATGTCGACTGTTTTTCCGAGCGTTAGACTTCCTTCCATTTACGTTCCCTTTGATAGTGTGGTCTTGCTATTTCAGTTCTAGCGCTCGTTTATGCCAGTCGCCAATATAGGGGTCTGGGCCCGCATTAAGTGGACGCTTCAGCGCTCTAACATTACGTGACAGAGTCCTGAACGCTGGGGAGGTAAACAACCTTTCTATTGCGATCGGTGTCGGCTCATTTCTGCCGACGCCGATACCAAACTGAAACGCCACTTCCGCCAATTCACGCGGAGGAAGGAACGCTACGCTGAAGATCAATTGATTCGTATATTTGGCGAACGCAAACCCTGGCGCGCGTAGGTTATGCTCAGCTCCCGGGACAAGATAGTTGATGGTGGTTACGTCTGCATAGGGAGCACTTTGGTCTTCTTCTGCGCTGGTACGGGCACGCGGCACACGCTCTATACATATATGCAGGTGTAGCCACTGATCACAGCCTAGATTCCAGATCCGGCTACCAATGCGCGCCCGAAAGAAAACTTTGTATCGCTCAGAAGGCTTGATGGTTACGTCCTCGACAGTGACCAATGGCGCTTGGGTTCGCTCGCGCGATGCCAGTGCGCTGTACAGCTCATACATAGGATGGTGGGCTGGCATCGATGAGGCAAGCTCAGCGTAGCTGGGCGGCCCCATGCGACCCCTTTGTTTATGGGCTACGCTCGGTTGGGATGCATCCATAGTCTGTCTCCAATCATCACTAGAGCTGGCAAGAAGCCAGTCTGACCCGTATTCCACCTAAGGTATGTCACGGTGGCCTCCATTCATACAAGGGAGAAAATGTCCAAATAGTGCAAATATGGGATGCAAATTCAAGTGCGAACCCCAACCCAGGGCGAATTCTGCCGCAGTGAAGGCCCCCATCCATCGGCATCGGAAACCATGACGTTCGCCATTTCTACTGGGTTCAAATTGAGGATTTGCTCCCACCTCTGGATATAGTCCGCGCTGCAAAGACTTTCATTTCGCCAGCGATTGACCATCGAACGCGCGTTCTGGATGAGCTGATCACGCTTGGCCGCAGGCATCGTAACCAAATCGAGCGCGATTCGGTGATGCCTGTTTAGGCGGTCTTTTTCAACGATGGCCTGATTTGCGCGCGCGAGTTGACGCGCTGAAGCTTGGGGTTCGCCGCTTTGCGCCTGGTTGAACCTCGCTGGCGAAATCACATAAGCCACAACCTGGCCGTGCTTTTCAATGGCGACCGGCGCGCTGCCTGCGGCTTTGACAACGTGCCCGAATTTTTGCTTCGCGATGCTTGAGGAAATCTGTTCCATATCGACTCGACAGTCTGTTTTGCCCATTTGTACCAAAATGTCCGAAATGTCCGAAATGTCGAAAGGCTTGAGCTACCGACATGGGCTGCGTCGAGTCTGTCAGCCTTTAGGGGTTCGCATCTGGATCCGACGCTTTGTTTTAATGGCGGCGTTTACTTCATCTGCCGCGTCCGGGATCCGGGAGAAACAGGGGCTCAGCCGCTCTAAAGCAGCATCATTCAAACCCTGATTTCGAAGGCAAATACCCCAGTTCTGGGCGACGCATCCTTCGACCTCATTGAGAATTGCTTCCGCCTCCACTTGGCCAATGCCGAAATTCTCGCAATCCGTCAGCAGATTGGCTCTCGTCCCCAAGGATTCAGAACCGCCCAGCGCCATTGCATGAAATCGACGTATCGTCGAGTGTTGTTTTGGCAGAAGGTCAAAGGCAGGTGAAAGTCGGTAGGAACCAGGCTCGTCGTCCGCCAGCACGCCATGATTCCGATCGTGATCGTCCGTGTTCGCAATACACACGTTGAACACCATCCGGCGGAACAGCTCCTTCTGATCGGCACGGGGATTCGCGCTATATCGCGACAACTCCTTGGCGAGCCTTCCGTATCCACCGCCGGCGTATGTCTGCTGCGTCGCCTCGCCGCCATTAAAAATCGTTCGCGCGCTTAGATATGAGTCCCTGCGCCAACCTGGTGTCGGGCCGTCTACCCAAGCACGGTCAAACCTTTCCACCAGAAGGACGTCTCCACAAGCCACGTGTGCCCTGGCAGTGTTGATGCCACATAGGCGACCCAGATCAAGCATTGCGGCTTCAATCCTGGCGTCTGAAAGCTCTTTGTCGTCGCGTGATGACGGAAATTTTGCGAGCCAGAGTTTTCCGTCGTGCACGATGGTCAACTTTGGTCTTGCACCGCCCATGGCCGTATTTGGGCGGACTCTGCCCTCGATATCCGTGGGTACCGGTTTACCTTGCTCGATGCCAAGCAGTACGTCTCTGGCGGTCGGCACCAGATCGAATTCAATTGGCTCAGCGCTGCTTGGTGGCGAGCTTGAAGTCGCGCTAAACGCTATGTTTCCGATGGAGTCGTCCAAGATGGACAGCATGTATCCGACAGGGAATTCTTTAACGCCCTGGAGTTTGTCGATGACATAACGGCCCCAGTCATCTGGCATCGCGTCACTGAGGGCTCCAAAAACTCCATTGGATGCAGTGGTGCTATATGTCGCCGGACGCAGGGGAAGGGCGATCGGATCTAGTGAAATGCGATCAGAATTTTCGAGATATGACCTAGCGTAAATAAAGTTGCCCACCGAAGAACCCGCGGCCGTTGGCGCGTGTGAATACAAACCACATACGGTCGGTTTCGTGTCTCCCGGCAGGAAGACCCAGACATACGCTTCAGAAGTCATTGCGAGGCTTTCTCGTGACGCCAACACGCTTTGACTGAACATTGAATTGCAGCGCCAGGCCATCACGGTCGAGACCTGGATCCGCGAGCAAATCGAGCTCTCGATTCAGGCCCATCGCCCACAGAGCTCTTAGATATGTTGCGATACCTGTTGTGGGCTCTCCGCGCTCTACCGCCTCGATTGCGGTGCGCGACAGCCCAGCCTTCGCTGCGAGGTCATCCTGGCGAAAGTTTCTGAGAATTCTTGCACTACGAATCCGCAGGCCAAGTGACTGAGTCTGCTTTGCAATTTCTTCTGGCAATGTAGCGTTCGTGCTTTTCATAGATAGCACTATAGCATTTTTATGCATTTTATGAAATGTCCAATTCAGACCTCTGTCTTTGGATGGACAAATCAAGGTCAGTCCCGCATACCGCTGATCAACTTCGGGTTATTGCAACTGCCGAATCTGCATCCAAAAAAAGACATGCCGGCTCGATACAGCGATTCTTAGTGTGCAAGCCTGATCGCCTCAATGTTGAGGTATGTCACGATGACCAGGAGTTGATTTAGTGGCTGACGTGCTGACCCTAATTTGCTCTGCGAGCTACTTAAAAGCACTCCGGGCTAGCGTTACAGCGCTGAGGAGGGTCACGTTCTCAGCAGTCGCCCACTCCGATCAAGGTTTACGTTATCGCTGTGTGACACGCTGACCCTAAGTTGCAGCAAATTTAATTTCTTCATCATCCTAACTATCATTTGGGTGATTACAAATTAAACCAACTCCAATCAGTTTTTGTCGTAAAATTATCCCGATATTTGGGTGGTTGCCCCGTAGTCCGTTGATTTGCAATCATTTTTTCATCTCCGCCGTCTCACTTAACTCTGAATTTTTCTCACTTAACTTTGAATTCCGGCGTCGCCGGCGCCAAAGACCATCCACAGGAGCAGCTTCACAATGGTCACCAAAATCGAGGAAGGCGGGGTGTGCGGGCAGGGCGCTCGGGCCCACCCGGAGATGACGCTCGAAAGCGCGCTCGATCTCCTTCAAAACGGTGTGTCCACGGCTCCGTCACCTGAATTTCCTGACGCCGTGAACGCCCGCCTGGGCACCGCGGGCAAGACGGCTGTTGTCCAATGCGCCAAAGTGCCTTCTGGTGCGAGCCGGCGCGTTTTGGACCTGCTCGATGTCGCCCTAAAGGCTCCAACATCCACCCAGCGCGTCGCCTGGCACCGGCGGGCAGCTGATGCCCTTGCAACCGCATTCGCTCCGCACGCGGCCTGCCGCGATGGCTGCAGCCACTGTTGCTACATCCCGGTGAAGATCAGCGCCGTGGAGGCCCGCGCGATGGGTAAGCTCATTGGACGTAGCCCGGCACCGCGGGAGGCGCACGGCCCGGATCCTGTGGCCGGCTATGACTCTCCATGCACTTTTTTGGTCGATGCGCGCTGCAGCATCTATTCCGAGCGCCCTGCCGTATGCCGCAGTCACCTGAATATGGATGTGGACTCCTTGCTTTGCGAGCTGATCCCCGGCGCTCAAATCCCCGTTCCCTACGTCGACACCAGAGCGTTGGCGGCTGTATCGGTTGTTATTGCCGGTGAGTCCATGGATGCGGCAGATCTGCGCCAATGGTTTCCTGCGACAACCAGGGTCACCCCACAACCAAGCCCAGGAAGCGCCCCATGAGCGTACGGACTACGATTTCTGGCGTTGTGGTGCTGGAGGCTTCATCCTCATTGCCTGGCGATCCTGTTCCCCCAAAGCGCGGGCGGCCGGTAGGCTGGCGAATGCCTACCTTGGCCAGTCTCGAGCAGCTAACACTGGAGGATTTCTCTTTCATACGCGGTGTCATGAGCGGCATGAAACCAGCTATTGCCTATAAACAGTTTTACGCGAACCGGCATTTCGACTCCAACGGGATTCCGCTGGTGCCGCATGGCGCAGAAATCAACAGTCACGCCCAACGCCTCCAGCTAGCGATCCTGGCCGCAGCACGATCCTCTGGCAAAGAGGATGCGCAAACAGCAGCTCTCGCGCTGGAGTCGCCCTCCCCTCCCCCTGGCGCATCACAGGCATCCGCGGTTCAGGTCCATATGGACTTTACGCAGTGGGCCGATGCGCAGCCCGAGGACATGTATTCGGAAAACGAGCTGGTCGAGAGGTACAAGGAATACGTTGTTGAACAGCGTTCTGACGCAGGTGACCACTTGGCAATTGCGGATCAATCCATGGGTGTGGCGGCCAAGATCAAAGCGCTGAACGCGCTGCAGACTCAGTTAGCCACCCTCCCCCAACCTGACCACCCCACCAAACTGTGGCTCGCCAAAGCACTTGTTGCCGCTTTTGAAAGCCAGGGCGTCACAAACATGGCGGGCGTGGTTCAGTCAATTTCCATCCTGGGTCGCCATTGGCACCGAAGCATCAAGGGGTTAGGGCCAGGTCGGGCGGCCCGGATCGAGGGATGGCTTGACGACCATTCCGGCACCTTGGGAGAGATCCAGCGCCGCGGCCGTCACTGGGAGATCGCCCCGCCGCTGGCCGTCGTCATTAAGCCACTGCAGCGGGGGCAAGACGCCGCCCTGCTTTCATACTCGTCGGGTTCGACCGGTGTGGCAGTCCCCTCTTCTGACGATCTTATCCTCCGGTCTGGAATAGCACCGCTTGAGCTAATTCAGATCCCTCCGGAAATGGATGGGCAGGTCGGCGTCTTTCGCACCCCAACACCGAACCACCTCGGCGCTAAAACCGACATCGAAGCCATTGGCGCGTGGCTCAACAGCTACAGCGTCGCCGGCAAAACCCGGACCTTTGAAGCGTATCGGCGTGAGGTGGAGCGTTTCTACATCTGGGCGGTACTTGAAGCCCGGTGTGCCATAACGTCCATGGACTTGAGTCGTGCGCAGCAGTATCAGGCGTTTATACAGGCCATACCTGACCGCTACATTAGCACTGCGAGGGTCACTCGCCACGACCCTCGCTGGCGCCCGTGGCGCGGCCAACTTCAACCCTCCAGCCAGAATTACGCTCTCCTTGTGCTTTATCAAATGTATGAAGCTTTGAGCAAAAACGCGTACTCCTACGGGAACCCATTCGAAAGCATTCAGTACCACGCTGACGGGGTTCAAAGAAAGCCAATGGACGTCACAAGAAGCCTTCACGCCGACGATTTGTACTTGGTGCGCGAGGCGTTGGCCGCCACCCCCAACCTCCGCTCCCCAAGCCTACGCAAGGCAGCCCTCGCCCGCCGAACACGTTTGATCCTGCACCTTGCCCTCACAACAGGTATGCGCCTGGCAGAGATTGCGTCGACCACACTAACCAGCCTGGAGCATCCGCAAGTCGACAGGGAGACGGCAGACGATTGGATACTTACAGTAACGGGTAAGGGGCAAAAGCAGCGCACTGTACCTCTCAGCGAAAAGCTGGTCCAGATGATTCATGAGCACCACGAAGACTGGCGGGCGCTGATGGTCGGTGAGCCAGAACGAATCGCTGCGTTCAACTCGTCCCCTCCCCTCATCGCAGTCCTGGAGGCGCCCGTACGTGAAAGCGCGCGGACCATCACTAACGATACCAAGCTGCAGAACGACAATGCGGCTTTGAGTACAAATGGTCTCTATCGAACCTTGAAGACCTTCTTTAGGCAAATGGCCAGGAAGGAGTCTGATCCAAAACAGAAAGCCAGGATTCTTTCCTTTAGCACGCACTGGTTGCGCCATACCTTCGCCCATGAAGTACTGAATGAAAATAGCGGCGACGAAGGCTTAAAGCTAGCCCAGCAACTTCTCGGCCACGCCTCGATCAACACAACGGCACAGTATGTGGTGCAGGACATTTCGGCCAAGGTGAAGGCGGCACGTAAGGTGAACCCCCTCGGTTGAAGGCTTGTTCCAAGTTGTCAATTGGAGGTGTAAGAGGTATACTCTCTGCAACCGTCATAGAGGACTATCTTGTTCAATCGCACCTTCACGGATGCTGTTCGCCATCGACTCATCAACGTCATGGCCACAGCAATGCCAGCCATCGAGACCACCGACAAAGCAATAGATGGCGTCTCTGTTTTCCTTGATTACCAAAACTTCTACTTCGTGTTGAAGAACGGGTTCAAGGTCCCACCAAAGCAAACCAACATCCCTGCCCTCTTGCGTGAGTTCGTAGAGAGCCACGGGATGCTCGTCAAAGACATCTTCCTGTACACCGGTATACCGGACAAAACACGGGATCCAGTCGGCCATCAGGAGATGGAAAAACGCCTCTCTTTCTGGCGCCGCAGTGGCGTTAAGGTGCGCGCCCTGCCCGTCCTCTACATCCATAACCGAAGCACAGGAAACACGACGGTGCGGGAAAAGGGAATTGACGTCACCCTGGCCAGCGAGCTGGTTCGCTCAGTGATGGATGGTGCCAATCGAATCCTGGTCGTTAGCAATGACAAGGATATCGCCCAGTCAGTGCGCATCGCCGGTGAGGTAGCGCTGAGCAAAAAGCGCAAGCTTGAAGCCTTCTCGGTCATCCCCTCTGAAGTCAATGTCCCTGAACTTCGGATGTCGGGCCTCGGTGTTGATGGTGTGCACTTTACGCGCCGGCTTGAGCTTTCAGCCTCTCTGGTTCGAAAGCATGTTTCATATCTTGAGCGCGCTGCGCAAGCTCGGCTTGATAACGACACCTCCTCCTTCGAAGAACTCAGCCGCAGCTGAGATCGGCATTAGTACGTGGCCAGCGTTTAGGACTGGAAGGACGCCGCCGCAGCTGAAGCCGAAGTCGACTTTTCTGCATTGGTCGGCACAGCCCGCTACTTAAAGTCGCGGCCACCAGCCAAACGTGCGGCTGAGCAGCTTTTGATCAGCTCGGCCGGCGCTCCCGCCACGTAACCGGCTCACACAGTATCTGGCCTGCTGCCGGCTGATTGGGCCGCCTCCAGCCGCCACATCATCCAAGCCTCAAAGCTCTGCTCCTCGGGATTGCTGAGCAGTTGGGCCAGCGCCTCAGGGTTTGCCTGACCCAGCCAGGTTCTAAGCAAAGACAGTGCGCCGACGTTTTTCGGCGTCCAGCCCTTGTCCAGCAGCAGCTGCACTCGGGTGCCCATTTCCCCCTTTTCCATGGCATCGAGCAGCTCCTCGCGCTCCACGTCGGGTAAGGAAAACAGCCTGGTAGCAAAGGTTTCGGCCTGGAAACGGGCAAATTCTGTCTTCATGCGATCGCTTCGCTCCTGAGCCAGGCGCTGGGCCTCGGCTGCGCGCGCCTCGTCCTCAAGCTTCTCGTCCAGCAGCTCATCTGCGCCGGCGCCGCCCGCCATGTTGGAGAGGATCCCGCCAAAGTAAGCCTTGTGGCTATTGATCGGCTTGCCCGACGCCTTGAGCCGGCCCTCGGCCGCCTTCAGCCTGGTCAGCGATTCCGTCACCACCTCGTACGAGTGTGCCTGGCTCATGTTCTCAATCTCCTGGTCGGTAAAACCCAGCGATTTGAGCGTTTTGAGCAGGTCTTCCGACCAGGTGAGCGGCAGTCCAAGGGAGGCCTGGGACTTGGGAACGAACTTGAATTGCAGCCTGGTGACGCGTTTCCCGTTGAAAAGCTCGACCAATTTGAGGGTGTGGTTCAGCGCCGGCGACTCGTTCACGCGCCGGATGGCATCCAAGAGGATTCGCCGCTTGAAGTCGCCATACCCGGTGGCGCGCTTGCTGCCGTCCTTTTCCTCCTTGACGAACCGGGACGGGCCAACCAGCAGCTCGATCCAGGTGTGGGTCGGCAGCGCGGCCGTCACTTTGGCCTGGGTCCCGATGTACCGCCAGCAGTTCTGGTACAGCGCGTAACTGGCGGCCGTGCTCAGGCTTTCCATCGCCTGCAGGCTCAATCGGGCCCAGATGGTCGGCTCCAGCACGATCTCCAGGATGGCCGGGTCGATGGAAAAGCGGATTTGGCCACGCCGGTGGTTGCGCCCATAGCCGAGGGACGACAGAAAATGGCTCTTGAACTCCCAGGTCGTGGTGTTGTCCTCCCCCACCACGTTCCACTTGAGCACCATCTCGAACAGCTTGTCCAGATCCTTGTAGATCCGCTCGTAGTTCTTGCCGGGGATGTTGGCCAGGCGCGCCAGGTCTGTGATGCTGACCTCGAACAAGGGAGAGCTGCGCTCCTGCTGCATCTGGGTGAGCTGCAGGCGATCGCGCTTGCGATAATCGAGCTGGGCCACCAGAATGCAGGCATCGAACAGGCGCCGGCTGTTCAGGTTCTGGGCATGCTCGGCGCGCGAAGGCACCGCATGCAGGATGGCCACCGGCTTGCGGAAGGTGTTGAGCGTCTCGGGGATGTGCAGGTCGCCAGGCGGGAAAAGCGAGGGCTGATCGGCCTCGTGGTGCCGCATGTCGAAAAGCCGGCCGTCCTCCGCCGGAGGTACCGGTTCAGGGATGGTGGCAGGATCGGCGCCGTTGTTCACATCTGAATAATAACCGATGGCAGCCGGAGCATGTGCTCTGCCATCATCAAAGTCTGCTTGGTGAAAGTATGCAGAACTGCCACCTTCAGGCACCTCGACCGCCATGGTGAGTATGCATTTTGGTCGGGCGCGGCACGCTGGCGCCACACAAAGTATGCAATTCGGTCGGATTTGTTCGATAAGTTGTTGATTTTATTGAGAAATAAGGCCCTGAAACTCTTCAATGTTCCCGGAATGACTTGAAACCAACGCAACGCGGCGGCCATTCAAGCGCTGAATTTGCAGGCATTGGCTGCAAATTAGTCACCAAACCATCAGTTGGGTCCTTCAAACTGGAGATCGGGGACCGAATTCGGGCTCCGGGCCCCGTCGCCAAGGGCTTAAAACCGTCAGTTCTGCATACTTTCACGCGATGAACTGATATGCAGCCCCCGAAAAAACGGGCGAATGAGGCAAATCTGGACTGCTGCATATCTGGAAACAGTATGGGCGTATGCATTTTGGTCGAGCGCCTGTACACTGTGCTCGTGCACGACGACTCCTCTCAGTTCAAGCTCAACGCCCTGGTCGGTGCCGCCTTGCGCGGCCTGGTCCAGTCCGGCGCTGACGATCAGGCGATCGGCGCATTTGCTGCTGAGCACCGGGAGCGAGTCGCGCAAATCCTCGGCATGACGGCCGCACCGGTGGGCACGGTGGATCTGCAGGCTGCGATCGAGTCCGCGGTCGCCCAGGGGATTGAAAAGGCCCAAAGCCAGGGCCGGCTGGGCAAACCGCGGCGCCAGGCCGGCGCAGCACGGCGCGTCTATGTCGTGGTCGCCGGCGTCAGGACCTCGGTCACCATCCCCAGTGCGCTGTTCGACGAAGTTGCGGCTGCCGGCGGCGGCGCCAAAGAGGCGCGGCGCCGGGCGGGACAGTATGCCAACCAGGCGCCGGATGAAGGGAATCGGTCAGGATGGACCGTTGAGCGTCTCAGGGGGCACCTCGCATTGCACGAGGCCCCAGGGGCTGCACAGCCCCGGCACTGAACTGAGAGTTATTCGTTCAGGCCGAAACGGGCGCGGAGTTCGGTCACCAGGGCGGCTCGCTCCTTCGGATCGGTGAAGCTGACTTCGAAAGCGACGCGGCCGCTGTCCCATTCCTTCAGTGAGCCGATCTGCACGTCGCCGGCGCGGATCTTGTACTGACGGGAGTTCTCTTTCTTGCGGCGCGTTGTGCCCTCCCCTTCCGCGCGCTCGCGCAGCGCTGCCACCTGCCTTGAGGTCAGGTCATCGGTGATCACCTTGTCGACCAGTGCGAGCAGCTGGGGCTCGGCCATCTTCTTGTTCAGCATGGCGATCTCGTAGCCGGTCGACACCCCGAACTTGTCCGGCGCCGTGCTCATGCGTTCGAGGACGGATTTGGGCAGATCCATCAGCGCGAGGGTCTTGTTGACCGTAGCCTTGGACATGCCCAGCATGGCAGCGATCTCCACCTCGCTCTCGACCACCTTGTCGTCAATCAGCTTCTTCCATGCGTAGGCGTTGTCGAGCGTGGTCTGGCCGGCGCGCTCCTCGTTGATGCGCCAGCTCATCATGTACATCTCAACCTTGGACATCGGTGGGATGACGTCCAGCTCCATCTCGGTAATGTTCGCTTCGACCGCGCCCTTCTTCCGATAAAGTCCATCGATGACGATGTAGTCGCCGGAAATGGTCGGGTGCGGAACGGCTTTGGCGGCCACCATCTGTCCATTTTTCTTCAAAGATTCGGCACGTTCACGAATCTTTTCCTGGCTATAGATGAAGCGGGCGTTGTAGGGGTTCTCGTGGATGCGGTTCAATGCGACCTTGATCAGCACCCGCCCGCTCGGTGTGGCAGCTGGTAAAGCCGTAGTTTCAGCGCTGAAACTACGCGCTGCCGGCTCTGCCAGGCCTCTAGGGCGATCACCCAGCACCTCGTCGGCTTTGGCAAAGCGGTCCTTCACGACCGCCTGCTCCTCGGTCAGCGACCTGCGCATCAAGGCTTGACGGTCGACCCGCTGGGTCTTGCCTGGGGTCTTTGTGGCGGTAGTGGTCATGCTGGAACTCCTTTCTTCTTGCGGGCTGGCAGCTTCAGTAGCTGCAGAATGTCATCGGCCATTGCCTCAACCTCGTCGATGGCGGCCTGTGCGCGGGGGACGCTGTGCACCGTGGTGCCCAAAATCTGGGCCTCACGAAATGCGGTCCTGGTGGCCAGCATATTCTTCAAAAGTGGGATTTCCTTGTCGTCATCCAAGACGGCTAGCAGGTCATTTGCCAGCGATGTCCTGCTTTGCACCATATTCGCGACCACGAAGGCTTGTAGAGACTCGTTGGTCGCTTGAGCCGTCTCGGTCAGTTTCTTGGCGGACTGGGCTGCCCAGACATCGGCCGGGCTGGGAACCACAGGGATGAGGGCCAAATCCGAGATCAGCATCGCAGAGCTCGGCGCGGCGGAATTCATTGAAGGCGGGCAGTCGATCAGGATGACGTCGTAAAGATCCATCTGGTTCCGCACTTCCTTGTGCATCTTGCCTTCCATGGGGGCCAAGCTCATCACGGAAGCTGGAAATGGGTTTTCCTCGGTTGCGCCGGCGGCCCAGCGGACGGCTGTTCCCTGAGGATCCATGTCGACCAGGAGAACTTTGAAGCCGCGGAGCCCCATAGCGCCAGCCATGCTCATGGTGAGAGTGGTCTTGCCACAGCCCCCTTTTTGATTGAAAACCGTCACTACCTTTGCAGTCATATGCATCTTTCGTATGTTGAGCAGAGTTTCAGCGCTGAAACCGTGAAACGCCAAGGAGTCGACGTCTGTAAAAAAAGAGTTTATTCAAAACAAAATAAATACGCAAGAAAAGAATGGTAATAAGTACAAAAAATGTTGAATAGAATTGCTTTGTGCCCCCAAAACGGGCTGAGTGAGAGTTTCAGCGCTGAAACTTGTGCGGCCGCACGGTTGCCTTGCAACTCAGGCCGACGGCGTATCCTGCGGCGGCGACTTTATGATGTGGAGTCGCAGTTGCTCCTCTTCAACATAAGACCGACAGCGCGAATCCGTCCCCCAGGGAGACGCCGGCACCTCGCGCGGCGCTCTTTTGCTGTTATGCGCCGGCGGGTGGTGATGCGTGCCTCAACCTCGCGAACGGCCCATCTGTAGGCCTCAATACCCACCGGTGAGGGGTGTGGACCAATCGCAATAATCTGGTGCAGTGAGCCAGAGGGAGGGCGCAACCAGCATGAACGCGGCCGCTTATCAGGACTGGATTAAACTTGAGCGCGAGAAGAATAAGAAACGTGATCCAGTGTTAGTAAATATGTAGAGATCTGACGGCCAAACTGCCGTTTCCTATGCTACATACCCAAGAGGTGCTCGCAGAACGGGAAGGGATGCCCGTAACGCTGTTCAAGCCACATTAAAGCTCCTGCTGATTGGAAGCCACGCATCCATTACGAGCCCGAGTCCTGCGGAACGCGCGCCTGGTACCTGAAGACCGGCCTTTTTCGCCCGCTTTTGGCGAACTCAGAGCTTTCCAGTTTTTCGCTGATGTTGCCTCACGGCATGTGCTGCAGCCGACTTGCCTGCGAACACGGTCGGGAAATCACGCTCACCAACGACCGGGATGACCTCAATGGTCATCAGGGTTAGCTTGCCGACGGCACAGGTGTTTGAGTCAGAAGTTTCCACGATCGCCCGCACGTCAATGAAGTGGTAATTTGCCAATGACTTCACTACGCCGGCCTGGACCGAATCAAAATTTAATGAAAACGGTTCAATTGACAGACCTTCGGCGGCAAATCGATCGCATACCAGGGAGATTCCGGTAAAACCCGGTCGCAAAGCGATGTGTATCCATGGGGCGAAGAGGAACCAAGGAAGCAAACCCTGTGGGATGCCCATGAAGTAACGCGAACCGAATATTCCGAGCATGAATTCTTCACTCAGCTCGGGACTGATATCGAGCATCCCTGGCGAGGTAACGCGGATCTGTCCCTTTGAGCTGTTTTCGGTATACCAGCGCCTGAATTCAGCAAGCGCTATCCCTGTTTCGGTTTTTTGGTTAGGAACCGACTCATAACGAGTCCCAGGCAGCCCAGACGGTGAAATCGATGCACGGCTCTCGGCGCCGTTGTCGCGGAATGGCGGAGTCATTGTCAGTGGCCAAAAACATTCATATCTGATACAATATACACCATTGCAGCGCTCTTTACAACGCCGGAGTATGGTCATGTTTTCGAACAAAAAAGCTGAACCGCGCCGATCGGTCCCACGAATGACTCACGCTTGGGCAAAGCGACTCCGAAAAGTTTCGGGGGCGGGCCAGCCGGCTTTCTGTATCGGAGGTCAGGAGATCCTCGACCGATTGGTTGCATCTGAGGAGGGACTGCTTCCGCTGATAGCTTGGCATGCCGACAAGGTGTATTCCTACGCCATGGGCGGCTTCCCACTGGGGCTCACCTATAGAAGCAACACAAAATCAATGATCGGCTTTGAGGTCGACTTGTCCAAGGTTCGACACCCAGCGTCGGAGGTAATGTGCTTCTTTCTTGAGAGCCTTGAAGACATCCGCAATAACTCGGCCAAAAGCGAGCTGGTCAAAGGTGCAGTTGACCTCACGGAGTTGGTCAAGCTTTTTAAAGCGGAGATGAAAGAGGCTCAACAAAAGACCTTGGGGCCTTCGCGAGCAGTTGCATCGCCATGATGCAGGTTCAACCGGATCCACCCGGTCCACAAAGACAAAAATCACTTCTGAGCGCCAGGGAGCAGACGAAGCAAGATATTCGCATCGTCTGCAATGTGCTCAAGCGAAGTTCATCTCTGGCCTCGGCAGCCATCATCTCCAAAACGACAACCGATGACCTGGTTGCCGCCGCCGACAAGATGACGATTGCTCTCCTCAGGGCTGCTGGCGCGCCCGAGGGCGTGCAGAGCGAAGGTCATTACGCCTATTCGGTGACGATGGAGGCCGTCTCATTGACTATCGAAGCACTGTCAACGAGCGTGCAGGGCAGAGTGCTGCTTGAAACCGAGCTCGCGCAGACGTCGGACGCGGCTGTTAGGGTTTTTATTGAGCTCATCAAGTCCAAGCCCGTCAAACGCATAGCAGATGAGGCTTGGTCACACGAAGTGGAGCCTGCTGCGGCGCTCCGTCTTGCAATTTGTACAGCGCTCACACCATTTAGCGTTCTGCTGGATGTTTACTCTTTCGAGCAGCCCAAAAAGCAATGTCTGCAAGAGGCCGCGAAATTGGTATCGAAGCTGTCGGTCGAGGCGACACAACGGATCGCAACAGCTGACACCACCCAAGCGGCATATTCCGTCCTTCAGCAGACGCTACTCAAATCCTGCGCAAAGCTTTTCTTATCTCACTGGAGTCTTGAGTCAAGCAAAAAACTCGAGGAGCTCGCTCGAATGGGTCCTGTCGCGGCCGCGGCAGAGCGGGCCCGGCTCGCCGGCGCGTCTCCAGCCATGGTCCTTGGCGACTTCTCCAAAAAGCTTGTCATGAGCCTGGAAACCCTCATCGAGGTGAGTTTGGATATCGCCCCTTTGTCTGGGTCGAATTTTGTTCCAGCTAGGGACCTGATCGCGCCTAGCCAGCTATTGAGCCATTCGGCTGTGGCCCGGGACATGCCAGTTGAGCAACCGAAGCGCTGGAAACGGACCTGGGTGAAATGAACTTCGACACGATCCTGATTGAGCATTTGATCAAGGCGTCTATGCTTGTGATTAGCCCGACGCCGGATAGGGTCGCGGAACGTCCTGCCTTTTACACGCCTATTACCCAAGCTTGCTTCTACGCGGAAGCGCAAAAGCAAGCGCTTGAACCGCTGAAGCTGCTGTCAGTGATGAAACGGGAAAACGGTCGATTGGGAGCCTTTGTCCGCAATGGGAATGGAACCTATGACATAGGGCCAATGCAGATAAACACGGTGCACTTGCAGGATATTTCTAACCGACTCGGCATACCTGAAGCGAAGGTTGCCCAATTGCTTGCATACGACGGGTGTTTCAACATCGCGGCCGGCGCCTGGTTGCTCCGGCGGCGTACGAACGAGGCCAATGGTGATTTTTGGTATGGGGTAGGTTTCTACCACTCCAAAACGCCTCAGCATCGCAACAAATACATTCACGACGTGCACAAAACGATGACGGAAATTGTGGACACGCTGAACGGTTCGAATTATTCAAAAACGCGATCTCAGTAACGATGTGAAGGTTTTATGGCAAAAAAGAACAAATCAGCCGACGGTAAAGACAAGGACGACGCCATCTTCGTTGGGGTCATGGTTTTTGCCGTATTCCTCATTCTCGGCCCGATCTTGATCGCCCTTTTCTGGAATTCCTGGGGCGGCGTAGTTAGTTGGATATTCACCCATCTGCGTAAGGTTGAGATCGTGGTTTTTGCGCTGATCTTTGATGAAGCGCACCGGCTGTGGCGATTGCTGGGCCTGGCCGCGGTCGCAATCGACTCTGGTTCACCTCTCACCCTGGAAAACTTCCAGGTGATGATGCAAAAAACAGGGTTCTACACAAGATGGTTATTCGTCCCGGCCATCCTTGGGTTGGCCACCATTGCGTTCTTGCGTTCTCCTCGCGAACGTTTCAGTACCGTTCACACAATGAAATCATTGGCGCAACAGGAGTCGGCTATCTGGCCAGAAATTGCTCCTGTAGCTGGGCTGCAGGAAAGATTGGTGAAAGAGGATCCCACTAAGGGTGAGTGGGCCTCTGCCATGACGGAGCGGGAGTTTTCCGCAAAGTACAAACTGGACACCATTGATGAAGAAGGCAAGCCGGCGGCAAAAAGGGAAGAGGCCAGGGCTGTTTTTGCGAAACAACTAGGGGCCCGATGGACCAATATCCAATCCCTCCCGAAGCACACAAAGGCACTTTTCGCTGTTTTCTGCATGCGTATTGGGGGCGATCCAAAGGGTGCATTGGCCAATCTTCGTCTGATGGCAAAAACCTTTGCCAGCGGAGGTATCAACGGAATGGATACATCCTGGGTTGATGCCGAACTCGCCAAGCACGCAAAACATGAGTTTGTGCAGCGCGCCATTCGGCAACACGCTCACGTATACACCGTCATGGCAACTCTGCTCCAGATTGCCAAAACTGATGGCGTCTTGGCGAGTCCAATGTTTATCTGGCTCAAGACAGTTGATCGCTCACTCTGGTACACGCTGAATAACGTCGGTCGATACGCTTTTCACGTTGACTGTGCAGGCATCATGGCTCACTGGTTGTTTGAAAAAACTGTTGGCTTCGCCTCACCGTCACCAATGGTCGACAAGGCTGTGGAAGGGCTAGACCTGGCACTGAAGGAATATCGCGAGGATGACAGCCTGGATCGCGCCTTTCAATAGCAAACTCGCCGTTGTCAGTCGCGAATCAATGGTGTACGATATATCTTCTACGGAAAGTGATCATGTTTAAAAAACTATTCAGAAAACGAACTTCGGAGCAGGATCAAGGCGAGGTCGAGAACCAAAAAGTCCGGGTTAAAAAACTCAAAAACGGATCGCTCTTGATAGTGCACGGAACCAACGCTTTTGCGGTGTCGCAGCCCGCATCATTCAAGCAAATCAGGCTCGACTCCCCCAATGAAGGCGGCAAATTCACTCTTGTAGGAATTGATGCCGCCGGCAAAAGCGATGAACTCGCTTCTTTCCCGAGCAAGCAGTCGGGCATTGAGGCGCACAACGGGTTCATGAAAGCTTACGCCGGCATGAATGCCAAGCCACGGAGCGTTTTCCTCAAAATAGCTGTGGCAGCCATTGTGGGATGGTTTGTGTTGGCCACCATTGCCGCTATAGGTAATTCTGGGGGCCACCAGCGCCGCGTGGATCACGTCGGTCAGACCCAGCTTCCAAGCGACAGAGTGCAAGCTCAATCCGCTGCGGCGCCAGTGACGACCGAACAAATGGCGAACGGTGGCTACAAGTTTCAACCGCAAATAGCCATGCCGCAGATCACTCTGCCAGAACTGAATTGCGCTGAGAAAAAATGACAAAAATGCTCGCTCACATGAGCGGGTCTGTCTCCAAAGTTTGTTATAGGTTCTGAATGGCCACTCCCAGTCTTGATTACGAACTTGAGAGCTCTCAAGCCTCGATGCTCGTTGATACGCGATCGATGCGGACCAGGGTGCGCGCTGCCGTTTGCGATCCGGCCTTGGGTGGGATCGCCATCCTGGCGCCAGCGTTGGTGGGCTTCATTTTCTACAGCTACATCGAAATCTATTTTCTGATTTCGCTTGCAACGTTTGTGTTTGTTCGCAAAGTGCATCGCGAAACAGGGTTGGTAATGAGGCTCCCCAAAAGCTCGCAATTGATTGACCCGCGTGAGCTAGATTTGGGCACCAAAAAGCCAAAACCGGCTGAAGGCATTGTCTACCTCGGCAATGACCTCAAAACCAAGGAAGAGATTTGGCTCACTGACATCCAAGCCCGTACGCACATGCTGTTTATGGGAACGACCGGATCGGGTAAAACGGAGTACCTGCTTTCGTTGATTTTCAACTCATTGATCCATGGCTCAGGCTTGGTTTATGTCGACGGAAAAGCTGACAACTCCCTGTATGGAAAAATTTATTCCATGGCCAGATCGATGGGCCGGGAAGATGACGTTGTCGTCATCAATTTCCAAACAGGTGCACGGGACATTTACGGCGCGCAGCCTAGCAAACTGTCGAACACGATGAATCCCTTTGCTGTGGGTTCATCTGGCATGCTGAGCGAGCTCATGAAAGGGCTCATGGCCACCGGCAAATCGGATATCTGGTCCGAGCGCGCCGCTTCGTTTATTGAGGCTCTTATCAAGCCGATGGTCTACCTCAGGGACAACAAGGGATTGCTGCTCGATGTGGGTGTGGTACGTGACTACTTCGACCTCGACCTTCTTGAAGAGCTGGCCTGGAAAAAATACAAAGACGACAAGAAAATGCAGGAGTCCAATGTATTGGATGGACTTCGCGCCTATCTCAAGAGTCTGGCGGGGTACAAGGAAACGAAGTATCTCGATCAAGCGGAAACAGTTTCAGAGCAGCATGGGTACATCACCATGCAGCTCACAAAATCCTTTGGTAGCTTGAGTGACACCTACGGCTACATCATGAAAACGCCGCTTGGCGAAATCGATTTTGTGGACGTGTTCCTGAATCGCCGAATATTGATCGTCTTGCTGCCTGCGCTGGAGAAGTCCCCGGCAGAGCTCACCAACCTCGGGCGAATTGTTGTGGCATCCCTCAAGGCAACCATGGCAAAAGGCCTGGGTGCGAATCTTGAGGGGGAGTGGGCGAAGGTCATCGACTCCAGGCCCACCACGGCGCCATCTCCATTCATGTGCGTCCTGGATGAATATGGCTATTACGCCGTTGAAGGTTTCGCTGTCGTTCCAGCGCAAGCACGCTCATTGGGGTTTTCGGCCATCTTTGCCGGCCAGGATCTGCCGGCTTTCGAAAAAGCATCCAAAGAAGAAGCGAAGTCGACGTTGGCAAACACCAACACGAAGTTTTGCGGAAAGCTGGAATGCACAACCACATTTGACTACTTCAAGAGCCTCGCCGGCCAGGGTTATTACTCTCGAATTCAGAGGTACGAACAGGACTTCGGATCGATCGGTCCAAACTCAGTCCAGCTGGATGAAGCCGTTTCGATTGATCGTCTCGACAGGATCAGTGCTTCTGATCTACGCGGTCAGTTGTCCGGTGAGTGGTTCATGTTTTTTGCGAACTCGATCGTACGAGTCAAGTCGTTTTTTGCCGACCCGGCAAAGGTGAAGACACTTCGTGTCAATCATTTCATCAAAGTGGCACGCCCCACCACAGAACAAGTGGCGGCATACCGCGGCGCGGCCGACTTCTTCGTGAATGCAGTGAAGAGCGATGGAGGACTTCTTGCGTGGATGGATCGCGTGGGCTCCCCATCTGACATTCATGACATCAATGAGGCTCTTGAGTACTTTAAGGATGACGCCGCAGTCTTGATGGCCGGCAAAGTCCTGGCCTATTGTTCGGAGGCCGATATTCGTCGAAGCAATGCATTTGCTGCCTTGAGTCCGTTTTCTTCGTCCGAGGAGCCGGAGCCTGGTGACGATGATGCCGATTCGGCCGAGGGCGGCGCCGGTGGAGGCGCCAAGTCAGCTGCAGACGTTGATTTCCTGAACCAAATGTACGGCCCTGGAACGCGCGAGGAGCCTAATCCGGATGGATCGCCTATCCAAGTCATCGAAAGCCATCCTGGCAGCCTCTGGGCCAGTCCGGTGCGTGTTAACGGTGAGCATGGAGCGTCCAGTCTAACCAAGGAGTCAGAAGAGCAATCGGATGCCGGCAAAGAGCTCTATGGCGAGATTTCGGACGACTTCACCATTTCTTCAGCCGATTTCGCCCAGGCTGGACTATTGGCCGTCGATCTCAACGCCCAGCGGCAGGACATTCTGAATACATCTGGCGAGGCCAAATACGACCACAGCACCGTTTTCGGTGTCGAGCTGATGGACCCGCCCGAGCAGATCTCCGATATTGACGATTCAGAGCAAGCCTCCCCAGACGTTCCTCCGCTGGCTGACGAAGTCTCGGAATATCAGTCTACTTATGCTCAAGCTGAGAGTGAATTCGACGCGCCTGAGTCCGGAGAGGGCACCTTGAGCCGCGAAGCTCTAGAAAGCGGCGTCTCACAGATTGAAGCAAAACTGGGCGGGACAAGTGCGGAATCCAATTTCATTGGGTCAGTTGTTGCGTCAAAACTCTCGGCTCAGACTCGGTATTTGAGCCACCCGACCACACGCAAGCTGAACATGAAGGAATTCGAGGAAGTAGCACGCAGTATCAGTGTTGGACTTGGTGAGGCGCCAAATTGATTGAACTCAATCGTCGTGGGTTTCTAGCCTCAGCCATATTAGGAACAAGTGCGTTAGCAAGTCCTATCCTTGCCCAAGGGATATACGCACAGGATTGGCGTGTAGGCCTTCTTCAAGGCCAGCGGTCAGTCAAGGTGCGCCGAGGCGCTTTGGCGCCGGAAAACATCGTCTATCTGAATAGCGATGGTTCCATCAATTACCCGGGCTTCGTGAGACTGTGCTGGCTGATGCGCGACGTGCGGGCGGAAAAGGTTGTGTCGATGGACATCAACCTCTTCGACATAATTTGCGGGCTTCAGCGCTGGGCCTCTTTCAATGGCGTTGACTCTGTAGTAATAATTACTTCAGGGTACCGATCGGAACACACCAATGGCTCGACGGAAGGCGCAGTCAAGAACTCCCTTCACTTAAAAGGTCGAGCGCTTGATTTCGTAATGCAGGGAATTTCCAGCCAGAGCCTAGGCGCCATGGTACGCACATTTAATGGGCATGGCGGCACCGGCATTTACATCGGCAAGGGCTTTGTGCATGCCGATACCGGACCCTCAAGAATATGGATGGGATAGCCCGTCAGCTTAGCCAAGGGTTCTAGCCAATCGTTCAAGGCTCTTCGTCAGCGTCATCACTGTCTGCACGCTGCTTTGAGTCAATAACGGGCCACCGGCCAGTAGCTAGGATGTTTTCAACGCCCCTGGCTTTGCCTTCAGCATCAACCAGTTTTAGCCAGTTCGCAATTACTTTCCGACGCTGTCGCTTTGGCGTCGACTGAAGCAGGGTGTTGATGTGCCAAAGTAGCCGAGTCACAGAAGGCGTCTGCCGACTTTGGGTTTTTAACCACCGGTATGCAGCGGAGGCCTCCGCTCCCAGCATGATTGAAAACTGCTTCTGGTGAACATCGCTCGAAGCTGTGATTTCAGCAAATACGTCAGCGGCCGATGGAAACTCGGGCAGCATCTGAATGTCAGGGTTTTCATCAATAAAACGGACCAAGAGCGCCAGACTGGTATCAATCAGCGGCAGTTCAGCATCCCGGCGTACCACGTGCATCCAGCGCGTGATCGACAAGCCAAACAAATACAGAGCTGCTCCAGTTGTAAGGCCAAATTGCTGACGGACAGCGTCCAGATCCTTGCCAAGTACAGGCCGGCCTTTCGGAATTGACATGCGAGAATCGTTCCTTTTAATTCGTTGACAGTGGTTTAAGTGATATCTACAATAAGAGTGAAGTTCACATTTTTTGTGCAAAATTGACACGTAAAGTGGTGCCAATGATATACATAATGCTGAAGTTGTCAATTCGATTCATCATAAAATAGATATCTTCCACACTGCCTCACCTACATGACGAATCAAATTGACGACGCAGTTGGATCCTCAACGCCAGGCGACACTTCGGCTTCCGAACCTGTTTGGAAGGGCAAGTCCTCGACCATCAAGCTGACGATCTTTGCCCTTTACAAGGTCTCAGGGCCGCGAGCCAGCTCTGACGTAAAGGTTCTGGCCGGCGCCCGCGACGCGAGAATGGGCGAGGATAACGTCATCGAGCTCCTTGCGGACAATGCGCCCTTCTCAGCAGCCCGCTTCAAAAAGAGGGCTCCAGGTGAAGGCCATGGGCTTTTGATGCTGTACGGCATCAGGGACACCCTGGAAGAGGTCATGAAGTGGCGCAAAGTGGCCAGGGAAAAGGAAGCTGAGTTCGCCTCCGCTGAGGTGGAGATAGATGTGGGGTATATGGAGCCTGGCTTGGTCGACTTCGCAATGCTGAAGGAGCGAGGAGACTCTGTTCAGTTTTCAAATCTGCGTCGAATGACAGCCGAAACGCAGACCAAAATTCTGGAAAAATTTATCCTCTACGCTGCTGTAGACGGACGTAAGGATCCTGAAATGGATCGAGTGTCGTCGATAGCAAACCATCCAGATTACTTTGATCGCCTGTTTCAAGAAGAGAAGTCGATCAAGAATCTTTCGGTACTAGTAATTCCTGTGGCAGACGATCCTTCTGGTAACGGAAAAATGCGGCAGATAGCTTATGTACGGCCGGGTGCGAAAATCGTAGGTATCAAGCAGGGAATGACTGAAGCTCGCATAGTTCTCCCACGCTGGATGACTGACGAATCGGAAGCTTCACGTTTCCGTAAGAAGGCTCGAGAGTAAGTTGCTTCGAACTCGATTGAAGGATTGCTAGTCGCGGTCCTTTTTTTTCGACTCAGCTTACAGTTGCCGGCCTCTTCTGGCTGCGAGTGAGGAACCGATATCAATCGACAGACTTGGAGCGCTTGCCACGGTGATGATGTCATTCATCCTGATCTGCGAGCTAAGTGCAGAGATTTTTCCTGCGAATCGAAGTAGCTCTTCGAAATCTCTCGATGGATCATTGCCAGTTTGGCTATCTGTTGACTTCATATTTTTCAACTGCGCAATTTGACAAGCGAGGAGTTTGTCGTACTCCACATATGGTTTAGGCGCCGATGAGGTCGCGGAAACTCCTTCAACGAAACTTATTACAGCTTCGTCAGCAGCACGCATCCTTGGTTCACTCTCGATCCTGAGAGGCCCGATCACCTGGTCAAGCAGGAACTGACCCGCCTCGAGCCTGTTTGGAAACATTCCACTCTTGTATAAGGTGTTCGTCAGAACTCCGCCAAAATCGTAAGGGGAGACTTGGTTGGTTTCCCATCTCATTCGGAGCTCAAGTAGATCCGCGACAACTTCGCGAATTTTCCGATGCAATACGTTGAGGAAATCGTCGTTGCCTGTTGCCTCTCGCATGATCATGACGCAACAGTCGATGAGGTGCTCTCCATCGCTGCCATATAAGTTGTGGATGCTCTTTGGATCGCCTGCGCAAGTCAACGCTGAACCAAGTATCCTGCCCAGCCAATCGACCTGAGTGATCGAGAACGATGACGGATGCAGCAACGTGGAAATGCCAGTTCGAATTTTCTTATTCGATTTACGTTGATTTTGTATTTCGAAAATGTCTCTGAAAAAAGAGACGTTTCTTTTCAAAAGGGTTGTGTAGGCAATGAAGCTCTGAGATGGGAGGTTCAATATCCAATTTGTGAAATATCCATTTTGGTTGTTCACGGTGAAGCAGCGCTTCAGACAGATACTTTGCTCAAATCTTTCTGCGGCGGGCTTGTCTACCAGTGTTGAATCAGTCGGCAACCGAAGCCCAGGCGTGCAAGCAATCCACTGCAGCACTGTTTGCTTTTCACAGCTTCGAAGACTTGATGGGTCATATGTCCATGACCTCACGACAAACCTCGGATCAATCAACACGGGGAATTGCGCCAAAATCGATTTCAAAGTTTCAACAGCGGCTTCAAAGAGATCGATCCCTTGGCCGCTGACCTTTAGATCTGCTTGAGGCGTCTGCGAAACCGTGTAGACGTACTTCCGGTGCCTAGCGATGTCGATCGCCACCAGCATGCGATCTAGTATGGTGCCGCTTCTGAGAACAGTTAGTTTTTCCGCCGAAGACAACTTTTCATAGTTGTCACCGTACAGTTCGAGAACTTCTTCAGAACCACGTAAAG
>Ga0308009_10000222_pt1 | contig 47128 bp, 40 predicted proteins | sample Neamet127_FD_203134 | JGI IMG/M metagenome (GOLD analysis project Ga0308009, IMG submission 203134) | Marine microbial communities from water near the shore, Antarctic Ocean - #127 | ecosystem: Environmental > Aquatic > Marine > Unclassified | place: Southern Ocean | collected 2014-07-24 | reverse complement strand
ATTGGCGGCGCTGATGGCGGTGCGCAGCGAGTCCAGCCCTAGCCCGTAAGAAGCCAGCGCGCGGGTGTCGGCCTGAATACGCACGGCTGGTCGCTGGCCGCCGCTCAGTGAGACCAGGCCAACACCGCCGACCTGGCTGATCTTCAGCGCGAGCCGGGTGTTGACGATGTTCTGCACCTCGGTCAGCGGCATGCTGTCCGAGGTGATGGCCAGGGTCAGCACCGGCGCGTCGGCCGGATTGACCTTGGCATACACCGGAGGCGCGGGCAGGTCGGCCGGCAGCAGCGAGCCGCCAGCGTTGATGGCGGCCTGCACCTGCTGCTCGGCCACGTCGAGCGCCAGGCCCAGGCCGAATTGCAGGGTGACGATGGAGACACCGGCCGCGCTGGTCGAGCTCAGGCGCTGCAGTCCGGCCATCTGGCCGAACTGGCGCTCCAGCGGCGCGGTCACGGTTTGCGCCATCACTTCGGGGCTGGCGCCGGGGTAAAGCGTCTGTACCTGAATGGTCGGGTAGTCGACCTGCGGTAGCGCCGACAGCGGCAAAAACTTGAAGCCGACCAAACCGGCCAGCACGATGGCCACCATCAGCAGCGAGGTCGCAACCGGCCGCAGAATAAAGGGACTGGACGGGCTCATGCGGGGTGTCGCCTCGTACCGCTCACTGCGCTGGCGCCGGATTGCCTTCGCGCCGCCGCTGCTGGATCATCTGCCACCGGGCCAGTGCGGTCGCGTCACCCTGGTCGATTTTGGCCAGCAGCGACTTGCGGCGCGCCAGGTCTTCCGGCTCGTCCTTGACCTGGTCCAGGAAGCGCTGGCGCTGCTCGGGCGTGGGGGCTGCGCCGACTGAAGGTGAGGCCGGTGCTGGCGAAGTGGAGGGCACTGCAACGGCAGCGGGTGGCGCAGCCGACGGTGCGATTGAAGAAGAAGGGGTCGCTGACGCCGTACCTTGCGGTGCTGATGCGTCAGCGTTACTGCCGCGCGGCGCGGGGGCTGCGCTTTGTGGTCGACGACCCGCGCCGTTGCCGACGCCCGGCGTGTCGCCCGGCAGCACCACACGCGCGCCGTCCTTAAGGCGGTCAGCGCCTTCGGTGATTACCCGTTCACCGGTCTTCAAGCCGGAAGCGATGACGATTCTGTCCACGGTGGCCGGGCCGCGCTTGATGGGGCGCAGGCTGACAGTGCGGTCGGCGCTGTTGAGCACGTACACATAGTCGCCGCTGGCGCCCAGGCGCACGGCAGTCACGGGTACTACAACTGCGTTTTCAATCGTGCGCACCTCGACCCGCACATTGACAAACTGGCCGGGGAACAGCGTGAGCTTGCTGTTGGCAAACCGTGCCTTGGCCTTGATGGTGCCGGTGGTGGTGTCCACCTGGTTATCGAGCGAGGCGAACACGCCGGTGTCCAGCACTGCGGCGCGGGTGCGGTCCAGCGCCGTGACCTTCATCTGCACGCCCGAGGTAGCCGTCTGTTGCAGCTCGCCCACCTGGTCCTGCGGAATCGCAAACACCACGTCAATCGGCGTGACCTGGGTGATCAGCGCAATGCCGTTGGTGTCGCTGGGGCTCACCACATTGCCGATGTCCACCGCGCGCAGGCCGACGCGGCCGCTGACCGGGGCCACCACGCGGGTGTAGCCCAGGTTCAGGCGCGCCGTGCCTTCGTTGGCGCGGTTGATCACCACCGTGCCTTCGAGCTGCTTGACCAGCGCGACTTGCGAGTCCACCTCCTGGCGGGCAATCGAGTCCTGACCCAGCAGGGTCTGGAAGCGCTGCAGCGTGACACGCGCACTGTCGAGTTGCGCCTCATCGCGCTGGCGCTGACCGGCGGCTTGCTGCAGGGCCAGCTCGAACTGGCGCGGGTCGATGGTGGCCAGCAGCTCACCAGCCTTGACCATCTGGCCTTCCTTGAACAGCACTTTTTGCATCACCCCGGTGACCTGCGGGCGAACCCGCACGCTGGCCTGCGGCGTCACGGTGCCCAAGGCGTTCAGCATGATCGGGATGCTGGCCTGCTCGGCGGTGGCAACACCGACCGTGGTGGCCGGTGCGCGGCGTCCACCGGCACCCGGTCCCGTGCTGGTTTCGGTGGCAGGGCGGGTGAAATGCCAGGCCAGCCAGCCCATGCCGACCAGAGCAAGCAGCGCGATCAGGCTACCGATCAGCCGCGCGCGACGGCTCATGCGTTGGCGGGGCGAGCTGGGGGTGCCGGCGGGCGGCGCGTCAAATTCTGGATCCATCAGCTGTCCTTGGTGCCGCTGCTCAGCAGCATTTTTTGTTGTGGCTGGGGATGTCGCAGCGCGCCGTCGGCTTGCCGTGCGCGGGTGTTGCCATCCCTGTCGGGAATTATCACTGCAAGCTTTCTGCCGCAGATGTAGCGGTGGACGGCCGAGGGTAAACCTCTGGTAAAGAGCCGGCATGGCAGTGCACATGTCTGCTAACCGCTGCAAGCGAGAGCGACCTGCTACTGATTTGATAGCTACTGACGACCGTCCAGTATGGGCTGGACCGCAATTTGATGCATGGGTCGCGACCAGCAAGCGGGGCGACCCGTAAAATTGTGCTCCCCGCCGCTCCGTCGAAAGCTTCCGTGAACCAGCCTGCCGCAACCGAACTCCGTATCTTCCGGGCCGACTACCACCAGGCCGCGCACGCCAGCGCGCTGGTGAACCTGCTGGACGCTTACGCGCGCGATCCTGCTGGCGGCGGCCAGCCGCTCAGCGCCTTTGCCAAGACCCATCTGGTGCAGGAACTGGCCGCACGGCCGCAGGCCTTCAGCGTGCTCGCCTTCGACGGCGCAGAGCCGGTCGGGCTGGTCAACTGCTTCGAGGGCTTTTCCACCTTCGCCTGCCGCCCGCTGGTCAATCTGCATGACGTGGTGGTGCTGGCCAGCCACCGCGGTCAGCGGGTCGGCGAACAGATGCTGGCGCTGGTCGAGCAGATCGCCCGCACGCGCGGCGCCTGCAAGCTGACCCTGGAAGCGCTGCAGGGCAACCGCAGCGCCATCACGCTGTACGAGCGGGTCGGTTTCGCCGGCTACCAGCTGGACCCGGCCATGGGGCAGGCGCAGTTTTTTCAGAAATGGCTGGATTGACACTCAGCGCATCCCTGGAAATCGGTCCGGTAACACGCCGTCGCGCCGCAACGACACTTCGCCTTGCCGGTTCGCGAAGGGCTGGGCGCGGCTACCGATCTGGCCTACATTGAACCCATGAATTCGATTCTTCCGTTTCGCCTGCGCTCCGGGGTGCCCTCCTTGCTGGTCATGGCGCTGGCTGTGCCCGGCGCAGCTTGGGCGGCTGGCGAGGCCGCGGAAGGCGCACAGCCGGTCTCGTTCAAGCTCACCACCGGCCTGTACCAGCTAACGGGCGGCGGCCTGCCTTCGGGTCCGGGGCTGGATGTTAATTTGCGCGCCAGTTCGGATTTCGGCAATGCCTGGGTCGGCTGGTTCCGCTCGCCGGTGCTGGAGGTGACGCAAACGCGCGCCGGCTGGGACCGCACGTTCAACCTCGGGTCGGTGCGTTTTATGCCCTCGCTTCAGGTCGCTTCCGGCGGTTTTTGGGGCGGCAGTGCTTCGCTGGAGGCAGGCAGCACCTGGTTCGCCGGTGTGGGCCTGGGCCGAACCAACCTGCGCAATTACGTCAACCTCAATTTCGATCCCAACGACGCCTGGATGCTGTCAGGCGGCTACCGCTGGGGCGACAACCACTCGCTGGTGCTGCAGATGGTGCGCGACAACCGGCTCAACCCCGACCAGCAGCATGTGCACCTGGTGTACCGCACGCCCATTGCCGACGATCAGCGGCTGACGCTGGACCTGCTGTCCAAAAAGGGCTTGGTGGCGGGTGTGCCGATCCAGCGCCTGGGCCTGTCGGTGGCTTATGACTGGCCGAGCTACTTCGTGCGTGTGGCCTGGGACCCGCAGGTCAACTTCACGCCGCAGGACATGCTGCGGCTGTCGGTGGGCATGCGTTTCTAGCCTTCCAAAGGACTTGCGCATTCATCCTACGAGACTCAGGCGCAGCGCCAGCGCTGACAGCGTCACAAGCAGTACCGGTAGGGTCAGCACCACACCCACTTTAAAGTAGTAGCCCCAGGTAATCGTCATGCCCTTGCGCGCCAGAACATGCAGCCACAGCAGTGTGGCGAGTGAACCGATGGGTGTGATTTTGGGACCCAGGTCGCTACCGATCACATTGGCATAAATCATGGCCTCCTTGACGACGCCTGTCGCGTTGGTGGCGTCTATGGAGAGGGCGCCCACCAGAACGGTCGGCATGTTGTTCATCACCGACGACAAAAGTGCGGTGAGGAAACCTGTGCCGAACGCAGCCCCCCACACGCCACCTTCGGCAAAAAACTCCAGCAGCCGGGCGATGTAATCGGTGAGGCCCTGATTGCGCAGCCCATACACCACAAGATACATGCCCAGAGAGAAGATGACAATCTGCCACGGTGCTTCCCGCAACACCTTGCGCGTGCTGATGATGTGCCCGCGTGCGGCGACGGCCAGCAACAGCAGCGCACCTGCCGCCGCAGTCGCACTGACAGGCACTCCCACCGGCTCCAGGCCGAAGAAACCGACCAACAAGAGCACCAACACCACCCAGCCCACGCGGAAGGTGGCCGCATCCCGAATCGCTTCGCTCGGCTGTTTGAGCTGGGCCGCGTCATAGCGCGCAGGAATGCTTTTGTGAAAGTAAAGCAGGAGCATGGCCAGCGCGGAGGTGACCGCCACTACGTTAACCGGAATCATCACGGCGGCATACTCGTTGAAGCCGATTTTGAAGAAGTCGGCCGACACGATATTGACCAGATTGGAGACGACGAGCGGCAGGCTGGCCACATCGGCAATGAAACCCGCCGCCATCACGAAAGCCAGTGTTGCCGCCGGTGTGAAGCCTAGCGCCAGCAGCATGGCCATGACGATGGGTGTGAGAATCAGCGCCGCGCCGTCATTGGCAAACAACGCTGCGACAGCGGCACCCAGCAGGACGATCAGCGCGAACAGCACCTTCCCACGACCGCTGCCCCAGCGCGCGACATGCAGTGCCGCCCACTCGAAAAAACCTGCCTCATCCAGCAGCAGGCTGATGATGATGACGGCAATAAACGTGGCCGTGGCGTTCCAGACGATCTGCCAGACGGTTGGAATATCACCCAGGTGGACCACTCCCGACATCAGCGCCAGCACGGCGCCGAACATGGCGCTCCAGCCAATGCCGAGCCCGCGTGGTTGCCAGATGACAAGAACAAGGGTGACGATAAAGATGAGCAGGGCGACGAGCATATTGTTTTTTTGGTTAGAGGCGGCGAAGCTTCAGGCGGAGGGGTTCACGAACGTGCCAGGTCCCGCGCGGCTTGCTGCACCATGGCCCGCTCAAGTTTTTCGGGCGGCAGGTTGATCAATAACTCCAGGCGCCTGTGGAGGGCGTGCAGGGTCTGGCGGAAGGCTTCGAGTTTGTGCGCCTCGTCGCCATCGCCTTCGGACGGATCGGCATACCCCCAGTGCGCGGTGGCCGGCTGGCCGGGCCAGTAGGGGCAGACCTCGCCGGCGGCGTTGTCGCAGACGGTAATGACCAGATCCATGACAGGAGAGTCCGGCTTGCCAAACTCATCCCAGCTTTTGCTGCGCAGGCCTTCTGTCGAGATGCCGGCGTTGGCCAGCACCTGCAAACCCAGCGGGTTGGGCTGCTGGTTCGCACGCGGGTTGCTGCCGGCCGAGAAGGCCTTGAAGCGTCCCTTGCCGATGTGATTCAGTGTGGCTTCGGCCAGAATGCTGCGGGCCGAGTTGTGGGTGCACAAAAACAGGACGTTGAGGGGGCGCTCAGACATGAAAATTCTCCAGGAAGAAAGATTTTTTTTGGCAGAACAAGGCTCAGCGAAGCCCCGTGCCCGGTTTGTCATTCCGGACTCGATCCGGAATCCATGGCGGCGGCCTGGCACAGGGCGAAGGCTTGATGTGGCATGGATTGCGGGTCAGGCCCGCAATGACAAGGAGGGGTTGATTTTTCATGGTGGTACAGGCAAGCGGCCATCCCGTGCAGGCAGCACCACCACCGGCGAAAAGCCGCCCCCCGCCGTGCGGAAGTTGGTGGTCTGGCCGGTGTAGGTGCGTGCGGCCAGCAACTGCACCTGGCCGCGAAAGGTGTAGGCGCGCAAGTCCAGCTTCAGGCGCGTCGCCACACCATCCACATCGACCATTCTTTCGCTGGGCGGCACCAGCGCCTGGGCGATGAAGCCGCCTGCCGTAATGTGAGCCCAGACGGTTTTGGTAAGTTTGTCGCCGCGATAGGCGGCCTTGGCGCCGTAACCTGCCACCGGCTTGAAGAAGAGCTGGCGGCGGCGCGCCCAGAGATCATCCGCATGGTCTGCGCTGACCAGCTCGGTGTGCGGAACCACGGCCTGCAGCAGGCGCCGGTCTTCAGCAGAAACGCCCCATGAGGCCAGCAACGCGTCGTCACCCAGTGTGATCAGGTTGCGCTTGTCGGCAAACAGCGCATGGACGCGCGGGTGCGGCGTGAGTACCGCCGCGCCTGCCACATAGGCCGCGCGCAGGGCGTCATGGCTGGGTTCCGACAGGCTGAAGTCGGTCAGACGGTTGTAAACCAAGTCGATCACTGCGCCCGGCAGGGCCGGGTGCCAAAGCGCGCCGTCTTTCCATAACAACTCGCGTGCCTCTCCCACAGCCGCCGTGATGCCGTGCGCGAGAAACAGCTGCCGCGCCAGTGCAAATTCGGGTGCCAGGTATTGGGTTTCCGGCGCGTCGTCGGTGATCAGCACAGTGCGCAACGGCTGCGTGCCACGCTGGGACTGCCACTCGCGGCGGAACATGTCCACAAAGGCCTGGTTGATATGCGTCAGGTCGCTGGACGCATCCATCAGCCCCTGCATCGGCTCACAACAGTCGCGATGTGCGCGTGCCAGCGCGGCGTTGAGCAGCGCGCCGCCGGCGTTGGTGTTGATTTCGATCAGCCGTGGGCCATCGTCGCCCAGGTGAAAGTCGTAGCCCATGAAAACGCCTGCGGGGCCAAAGTGGTGGCTGGCGATTTCCGGGGCATGCGCCAGCGCCAGTTGCTGGTAGGCGGGCAAGGCGACCACGCGCTCGATGGCTGCAATGGCCTGGCCCAAAGTGGCGCGCATGCCAGGGTCCACAAACACGGCAGTTTCAGAAAACAGGTGCGGGTGGGTGGTGGCCAGCCCGTCCAGCATGCCTTGCAGGCCAGGGTCGGTCTCCAGTTGCTGGCGCAAGCGGTCGGGGCTCAGGGTGCGGCACAGGCAGCCCAGGTTCAGGGTATCGGCAAGGTTCATGGCAGCAGCTGGCTCAGCAGTTCACGCCGCAGGCTTCGCCTTGGCAACAGTGTTCGGTCAGGTAGCCCAGCAGGGCCGTCATCTGTTCAAAATTGGCGCGGTAAATCAGGTTGCGGCCACGCGGCTCGCTGCTGACCAGGCCCGAATGCGTCAATTCTTTCAGATGAAAAGACAAGGCGCTGGGCGCGACTTCCAGCTTCTCGGCAATCGCGCCCGGTGTCAGGCCGGCGGGCCCCACAACCACCAACGCGCGGAAGGTGCGCAGGCGCTGGGCCTGGGCGAGGGCAGCAAGCGCCTTGACGGCAATGGCTTCATCGATCTGAGTTATTTCCATAGTTCAAATATAATTGAATTATTGAAACGAGGCAATTGCAGAAGGAAAAACCGATGGCCGACATCACGATTTACCACAACCCGCAGTGCGGCACCTCGCGCAATACGCTGGGGCTGATACGCAACAGCGGCGAAGAGCCTGAAGTGATCGAGTACCTGAAGACACCGCCCAGCCGCGAGACGCTGGTGCAGCTGATTGCGGCCATGGGCATCCCCGTGCGTGATGTGATCCGGCAAAAGGGCACGCCGTATGCCGAGCTGAAGCTGGACGACCCGACCCTCAGCGACGAGCAATTGCTGGACGCCATGCTGGCGCACCCCATCTTGATGAATCGCCCTATCGTTGTGACACCGCTGGGCACGCGGCTGTGCCGTCCCTCCGAAGCAGTGCTCGACATCCTGCCGGCGCCGCAGCGGGGCGCTTTCACCAAGGAAGACGGCGAGCCGGTGATCAATGACAAAGGAGAACGTGTTGCCGGCGTTTGACGACCTTCCCAACCTCGACGCCAACCTGTTCGCGCTGCCCACGCCCAGCGCGCTGCAGGCCTTCCGCCCCTGGGCGCATGCGCCGCGCATTCTGCTTCTGTATGGTTCGGTGCGCGAGCGCTCCTACAGCCGGCTGCTCAGCGAGGAAGCCGCGCGCCTGCTACGGGCCATGGGTGCCGAGACAAAAACCTTTGACCCATGCGGCCTGCCGCTGCCCGACGACGCGCCCGACAGTCACCCGCAAGTGCAGGAGTTGCGGCAACTCGCGCAGTGGGCCGAGGGCATGGTCTGGACATCGCCTGAGCGCCACGGCGCCATGACCGGCATCATGAAGTCGCAGATCGACTGGATCCCGCTGGCCGACGGCGCGGTGCGCCCGACCCAGGGCAAAACGCTGGCCGTGATGCAGGTCAGCGGCGGCTCGCAGTCCTTCAACGCGGTGAACCAGTTGCGCGTGCTGGGCCGCTGGATGCGTATGCTGACGATCCCGAATCAGTCTTCGGTGGCCAAGGCCTTCCTGGAGTTTGACGACACCGGCCGCATGAAACCCTCGGCGTATTACGACCGCGTGGTCGACGTGATGGAAGAGCTCATGAAGTTCACCTTGCTGACACGCGATGTGTCGCCTTATCTGGTGGACCGCTACAGTGAGCGCAAGGAAAGCGCCGAGGCGCTGTCGACAAGGGTGAACCAGCGCAGCCTGTGATTTGTGAGTGAAATCGGCCGGTAGCCCATACGGTTCGTGCGCCAACAGCTATTAAATTGATAGCATTAGATCGCCGACCTGATGATTGACGGACAGAGCAGCCGCCCGCTACACGGCGATGCTTCAGGGGGAAGGGCTGCTTTCATCCAGAGGAGGCGGTGCCCAGCCTGATTGCGGTGATCAGGCCCGCGCGGCGGATCCGGCCATCTCGACCCCGGTGTTTTTGCAGAAAAAAGCTTGGCGCCGGAACGATCAGGCCGCGTGGCGCGATTTTTGTCCGAGTGAAACGGTGATATTGCCAATTTCCCTTTGCGGACGTGCATAGTGTGCTACTCAATTCATAGCAAATCAGCGAACCGGACACCGCGTGGCGGGAGTTGGGGACGCTCTGGCTGCGTTTATCTTGCCCTTTTTGCAAAAGTAATGTAGTGCTCCCGCATTTCCTCGCGCATAATCGGGGGGTGTCGGTGTAAATACACCCGCACAAGTTAGGTGATCGGTCAGTTTCGCGCGCTACGGCGGTACTTCTTTGGTTTGTTGTGCTTTCGGGACTCCATCGCTTTTGTTTTATGTATTTTTGAGGAATCCCTATGGGCAATAAACTTTACGTCGGCAACCTGCCATACACGGTTCGTGACGAAGACCTGCAACAATCTTTCGGCCAGTACGGCTCTGTCACCAGCGCCAAAGTCATGATGGAACGTGACACTGGTCGCTCCAAAGGTTTCGGCTTTGTCGAAATGGGCAACGATGCCGAAGCTCAAGCCGCAATTGCTGGCATGAACGGCCAGTCCCTGGGCGGTCGCAGCATCACTGTGAACGAAGCCCGTCCGATGGAGGCACGTCCTCCACGTAGCGGCGGCTTCGGCGGCGGTGGTGGTGGTGGCGGCGGTTACGGTGGCGGTGGCGGTGGTGGTGATCGTTCCGGCGGTGGCGGCTACGGCGGCGGCGGCGGTGGCCGCGGCGGCTACTAAGCCCTGCAACCCAGCCGTCTCAGCCTTGTGCTGAGACAAAGCCAAAAAGGCTTCAGAACTTCGGTTTTGAGGCCTTTTTTGTTTGGAGCGGCGGCGTTGTTGTCAAAGTTGTTGTTGCTTGAGGTTTTCAATTTGTTCTAAAGCCTTTTTGGCCTATAGCCCATACCCAGTAAGCGAAGACAGCTATCGATTTAATAGCAATCTACCGAACCCGGCGCTTGTCATCAAACCGCCATCAAACCGACATGAACCCGTCACTCCCTGATTCCAGAATCTCCGCATTAGTCAAAAACACGATGGGAAGTACTTCATGGGTCAAGGGTTTGGCAAGGCTTACGAGCCGGAAAAAGGCGTCAATACGGCGGGCAATCCTTCTATCCATGAGGTAGACGGCGGGCGCCGCCATGTGCTGCGCTGCACCTCGGCGGCCGTAGCGCTGCTGATGGGTTCGCACACCTTGACCGGTCATGCCGCGGCGCCCAACAAGGGCAAACCGCTGGGCTTCACCAGCGTCCCACCGTCCCGCACCGATGCGCTGGTGGTGCCACCGGAATACGAGGCCCAGGTGCTGTACCGCTGGGGCGACGCTACCGGCATCGCTGGTGCGGTGGCTCCGGCTTTCGCCGCCGATGCCTCGAACAGTGTGCAGGAGCAGTTGCTGCAGGCCGGCATGCACCACGACGGCATGGAGTATTTCCCGCTGGACAAGAACCCGCGCCACGGCCTGCTGGCCATCAACCACGAATACACCGACGACGGCCTGCTGCACACCGACGGCATGAAAACCTGGACGGCCGACAAGGTGAGCAAGTCGCAGGCGGCGCACGGCGTGAGCATCATCGAGGTGGTCGAGCGCGGCGGTGTCTGGCGCGTCATGCCCAATTCACGTTATGCACGCCGCATCACCGGCAACACCCCGATGGCCTTCGGCGGTCCGGCAGCCGGACATGCGCTGCTGAAAACCGCAGCCGATCCGGACGGCAAACGGCCACTCGGCACGCTGAACAACTGCGCGGCCGGCCAGACGCCCTGGGGCACCTTTTTGACATGCGAGGAAAACTGGAACGGTTATTTCTCGGCCTCGGACAAACCCGCGCCCGACGAGCTGCGTTACGGTATGCGCGCCAAAGGTTTCGGCTACCGCTGGCACGAGTTTGACGAGCGCTTTGATGCGGTGAAACATCCCAACGAACCCCACCGTTTTGGCTGGGTGGTCGAAATCGATCCGCAGGACCCGACGCAAACCCCGATCAAGCGCACGGCGCTGGGTCGCATCAAGCATGAGGGCGCGACCACCACCCTGAGCCGTGACGGGCGCGCGGTGGTCTACATGGGTGATGACGAGCGCTTCGAATATGTCTACAAATTTGTCAGCCGCGACAAGGTCAGGCCAGGCGGCTTGCGCGCCAACCGCGAGCTGCTGGACCACGGCACGCTGTATGTCGCACGTTTTGATGCGCAGGGTTATGGCCGTTGGTTGCCACTGGTTCATGGTGAAGATGGTTTGAACGCCGCTGCCGGTTTTGCCAGTCAGGCCGAGGTCGTCATCAAGTGTCGGCAGGCCGCCGATGCCGTCGGTGCGACCAGGATGGACCGGCCTGAGTGGGTGGCGGTGCACCCCAACACCGGCGAAGTTTTTTTGACGCTGACCAACAACAGCGCGCGCGGCCAGGGTGGCCGCATGGCGGACGCATCCAACCCGCGCAACGACAACATCATGGGCCACATCATCCGTTGGCGCGAGGGCAAGGGTGCAGGCGGCTCGGGCATGTTCGATGGCGACGCCAGCGCGACCGAGTTCCGCTGGATGCACTTTGCGCTGGCGGGCGACCCAAATGCCGACAAGGCCGAATACCGCGGCACGATCAAGGGCGACATGTACGGCAGCCCCGACGGCCTGCAGTTCGACGCTGGCGGCCTGCTCTGGATACAGACCGATATATCCACTTCGGCCATGCACAAGGGTGCCTACGCCAACATGGGCAACAACATGATGCTGTGCGCCGATCCGGTCACTGGCGAGACCAAGCGCTTCCTGACCGGGCCGGCCGGTTGCGAGGTCACCGGCGTGAGCTTCACGCCGGATCGCCGCGCTGTCTTTATCAACATCCAGCACCCTGGGGAGACCTCCAGCGAGCGCGGTGATCCGGCCAATCCGAAAGCCGTGAGTCACTGGCCCGATGGTCCGGCGGGCGGGCGACCGCGCTCGGCGACGGTGGTGATCCGCCGCAAGGACGGCGGCACTGTCGGCACCTGATTTGATTTGACAGCCCCGACCCCGGGGCTTTTTTACAGCGTTTCAACCTGTTTCATCGAAAGACAACAAGGAGTCATCATGAAAGAACTGCCGAACCCCACCTTTGCACTGTCGCCGGTCGCCCCGGCGCATTTTTCACGGGGGTTACTTCATCAAAGCTCTCATGCACCCCTTCCAGCCGTTGTTCAAAGGCCTGCCCTGGGGAAAATCCAGGTTGGCTGGGCCAGGCACCAAGACGAGGTCCGGCAGGCACAGCGTCTGAGGTACCAGGTCTTCGCGACCGAGATGGGAGCCACGCTCTCAGGCGTGTTGCCGGGCCACGATATCGACATCTTTGACGACTTTTGCGAACACCTGCTGGTGCGCGACGAAGCCAGCCAGGAGGTCATCGGCACCTACCGCGTGCTGACACCAGCGCAGGCCAAACGCGCCGGCAGCACTTACAGCGACACCGAGTTTGACCTGACCCGCCTGCGCTTCCTGCGTCCGCGCATGGTCGAGTTGGGCCGCAGTTGTGTCCACGTCGACCACCGCCACGGCGGGGTGATTCTGGCGCTGTGGGGGGCGCTCGCGGAGTTCATGGCACGCAACCAGCTCGACACCATGATCGGTTGCGCCAGCATTCCGATGCAGCACACCGGCGCCTCTTCGGGCCAGGCCGCGGCAAGCATCTGGCGGCAAGTGCGGCAAACACATCTGGCGTCCATTGAATACCACGTGACGCCGCGTCTGCCGCTGCCAGTGGATCGCCTGGACGATTCGCTGGATGTCGAGCCACCAGCCCTGATCAAGGGTTACCTGCGCCTGGGCGCCAAGGTGCTGGGCGCGCCGGCCTGGGACCCGGACTTCAACTCTGCTGATCTGCCCATGATGATGCGCGTCGCCGATCTGCCGCCGCGTTACCGCAAGCATTTCTCGGCAAAGGGGGACTGATGCGAACGCTGTTCGACAAGCTCGGCCCGCTCAACCATGGCCCGTCGCCTGATGAAGCGGACGACCATGACGAGCTGACGCTGCGTAAGCGATACCGCTGCATCTTCATCTCCGACCTGCACCTGGGCACCCCCGGCTGCCAGGCCGCGGCATTGCTGGATTTTTTGAAGGCCCACCCCAGCGACTATCTCTATCTGGTGGGGGATATCGTCGACGGCTGGCAGTTGCGGCGCAAATGGTACTGGCCGCAGTCGCATAACGACGTGGTGCAAAAGCTGCTGAAGCGCGCTCGCAAGGGTTGCCGCGTGATTTATGTGCCGGGCAACCACGACGAGTTTGCGCGTGAATTCATTGGCCACCAGTTCGGCGGTATCGAGGTGCTGGACGAAGCCGTGCACATCACCGCCGACGGCCGCAGGCTGTGGGTGGTGCATGGCGACTATTTCGATGCCGTGGTGCAGTGCGCCAAGTGGCTGGCCTATGTGGGGGACAATTTGTACGAATTCACGCTCAAGCTCAATCGTCATCTGAACAGCCTGCGCGCGCGTCTGGGCCTGCCTTACTGGTCTCTGTCCGCTTACCTCAAGCAAAAAGTCAAAAGTGCGCTGAACTATGTGACCGACTTTGAGGTGGCCGTGGCCAACGAGGCGCGCCGCCGAGGCCACCAGGGCGTGGTCTGCGGTCATATCCACCGCGCCGAGATGCGCGACATCAACGGTGTGCTGTACTGCAACGACGGCGACTGGGTCGAAAGCCGCACCGCGCTGGTTGAGCACTACGACGGCACGCTGGAACTGCTGCACTGGGCGCCTGCTCACGAGACCCAGGGCCGCGGGCACATTGCGGCCACGGTTACCGCGTGAGGCCATCTATGAAGATCGCGCTGATTACCGACGCTTGGCAACCCCAGGTCAACGGCGTGGTGACCACGCTGGTGGAGTTGGTGCATGAGCTCGAAAAACTCGGACACCGGGTCGAGGTGATTCACCCCGGCTTGTTCAGGACGCGGCCTTGCCCTGGTTATGCCGGCATCGACCTGGCGATTCGCCCCAAGCTTGTGCTGACTGAAAAGCTGGATATGCTCCTGCCCGATGCCATCCATATCGCGACCGAAGGCCCGCTGGGTTGGGCGGCGCGCGGCTACTGCATCCGGAACGGCCTGCGCTTCACCACTGCATTTCATACCAAGTTTCCGGAAATCCTCAACGCCGCTTTGAAAATCCCGCTGTCCTGGGGTTATGCGCTGTTTCGATACTTCCACCGGGCCTCGTCTGGCGTGATGGTGCCGACCAACGGCGTGCTGCGTATGCTGGAGCAGCGCGGCTTTCGCAGGCTGCGCAGCTGGACGCATGGCGTGGACACCCGCTTATTTGCCTTTCACCCGCAGTCTCGCTTGTATCCGCCGCTGGGCGCGTTGCCCAGGCCGGTGTCCTTGTTTGTGGGCCGGGTGTCTTATGAGAAGAACATTGACGCCTTTCTCAAACTCGACCTGCCCGGCACCAAGCTGGTCTGCGGTGTCGGGCCACTGGAAACCTCGCTGAAAGAGCGCTACCCTGGGGTGCGCTGGTTAGGCGTGTTGCCCCGTGACGTGCTGGCTGGCGTTTATGCGGCAGCCGATGTGTTTGTTTTTCCGAGCAAATCCGAAACCTTTGGCCTGGTGATGCTGGAGGCCATGGCCAGCGGCACGCCGGTTGCCGCCTATCCCGTTGACGGTCCTTTGGAAGTGCTGGGGACGCAGGACGGCGCTTGCCACGGCGGCGTGATGCATGCCGATCTGGCGCAGGCTTGTACCGGCGCGCTGGCAATTCCTCGTCATGAAGCGCGCGCACGCGCGCTGGATTTCAGTTGGGCGCACGCGACCCGGTTGTTTGAAAGCCATCTGGTGCCGGTTCATGAAAAAGCCGGAGTGGGCGCGTTGGCAACAGATGCCCTGACGGGATGAGGGCCTTGCCGCCTTGTTGTCACACGTTTGTCATCTGGATAGACAACACTGTCAACATGTCAATTTGATTACAAAAATTATTCAATCCGCATGTCCTATTCACCCGTCTTGCCCGCGCACGCCGCTCCCGCAGCCCTGAAATTTTTGGACCGCGACCACAGCATTCTTGCTTTTAACGAGCGGGTGCTGGACTGGGCCAAGCGCGCGGATGTTCCCTTGCTTGAGCGCCTGCGCTTTTTATGCATCGTGTCGTCCAACCTCGACGAGTTTTTTGAGGTTCGCGCTGCGCTGCACCTGACCGCAGCGCAGGCCAATGAGCACAAGGGCGCTTACTCGGCGACGTCTTTTGAGGCGCTGGCTGAGGCCGCGCACGACATGGTGGCGCGCCAGTACGCCTTGTACAACGACGAACTCATGCCTTTGTTTGAAAAGCAGGGCATCAAAATTGTGTCGCATGGCGACCGCAACACCGCGCAAAGGCAATGGGTGCAGGCCTACTTCGAGCGCGAGGTCAGGCCGCTGCTGATTCCGGTTGGGCTGGACCCTTCGCACCCGTTTCCGCAAGTGGCCAACAAGTCGCTCAACTTCATTGTTCGGCTCGGTGGGCACGACGCCTTTGGCCGCGAGAACGACATCGCCATCGTCAAGGTGCCGCGGGTCTTGCCGCGCCTGATCCGCATGCCCGACAAGGTTTCGGGTAAATACACCTGTTTTGTGTCGCTCTCCAGTGTGATTCGCGCGCACTTGAGCGAGCTGTTTCCGGGCCGTGAGGTGGGGCAGTTCTCGCAATTCCGCGTGACACGGCATTCCGACCTGGCGGTCGACGAAGACGACGTGAAAAACCTGCGGACGGCACTGCGCCTGGGTCTGGAGCAGCGCCACTACGGCCAGGCGGTGCGGCTGGAAGTGTCGGCCGGTTGCTCCAAACACCTGTCGGACTTTTTGCTTGGCCAGTTCAACCTGCCGGAAGCATCGCTGTACCGGGTGCATGGTCCGGTCAATCTGGTGCGCCTGACGCAACTGGTGGACCTGGTCAACGACCCGCGACTGCTGTTTCCGCCGCACAAGGGCTGTTACCCGACGCAACTGGTGCCGGGTGAGTCATTTTTTGAGCGGCTCAAACGCGGCGATGTCTCCATCCATCAGCCGTTTGAGAGTTTTGACGGCGTGCTCGACTTTCTGCGCGAGGCGGTCAATGACCCGCAGGTGCTGGCGATCAAACAGACCATTTACCGCACCGGTACCGACTCGGAAATGATGGTGCTCTTGCGTGAGGCGGTGCGTCGTGGCAAGGAAGTCATGGTGGTGCTGGAGCTCAAGGCGCGTTTTGATGAGGAAGCCAACATCAATTGGGCCGAGATGCTCGAATCCATAGGCGCGCAGGTGGTGTACGGCGTGGTTGGCCTGAAGACCCACGCCAAGATGCTGCTGGTGACACGCCGCGAAGGTCAGTACCTCAAGCGATACGCGCACCTGTCTACCGGCAACTACAACCCCAAGACGGCGCGGCTCTACACCGATCTGAGCTACCTGACGGCCGACCCGGCGCTCACCGCCGATATCGACAATGTGTTTGTGCACCTGGCCAGCCAGAGCAAATTGCCCAAGCTGAACCGGCTGTGGCTGGCGCCCTTTCAGTTGCACAAAAAGCTGATCGAAAGGATTGATGCGCTGGGTGAGGTTGCGACGCAGGGCAAGGACACGCGCATTGTCGCCAAAATGAATGCGCTGACTGATGAAGCGCTGATACTGGCCCTGGTTCGTGCTGGCCAGCGCGGCGTCAAAATCGATCTGGTGGTGCGCGGCGCCTGCATGCTGCCGGCGCAGGTGCCGGGGGTCACTGACAACATTCGCGTGCGTTCCATCATTGGCCGCTTTCTGGAGCATTCTCGGGTTTTCTATTTCCGCTGTGATAGGGAAGAAACGCTGTACCTGTCGAGTGCCGACTGGATGAACCGCAACATGCTCAGGCGGGTTGAGTTGGCCTGGTCGGTCACCGACCCGGAGCTTCGCCAGCGCATCATCGACGAGTGCCTGGTTGCTTACCTGCACGATGGCGTGGATGCCTGGGACTTGCAGCCCGATGGCAGCTACCTGCGTGTCCAGGCGTCGGCGTTGGGCTTGCAACACGGCGCCCAGGCGGCGTTGATGGCACGTTATTCGGCGGGCAGGTCCGCTGTGAACGGGTCGTGATGGAGTTGATCCTGTGGCGTCATGCAGAGGCTGAAGAGTGGCTGCCCGATGATGCCCACGGCGGCACCGACCTGGATCGCTCGCTGACGCCGCGTGGTGAAAAACAGGCGGCACGCATGGCCGCTTGGCTGGACCGCCAGTTGCCCGAACGCACCCGCATCCTGGTCAGCCCCGCGCGCCGCTGCGAGCAAACGGCGCTGGCGCTGGGACGCAAATACAAGCTACGCGCCGAACTCGGGCCCGATGCGCCGCCATCCCAGTTGCTGGAGCTGGTCCAGTGGCCGGGCAACAAGCTGCCGATCCTGGTGATTGGCCACCAGCCCACGCTGGGGCAGGTGATTTCACAGTTGCTCGGCTTGCGGGAAGAAGAGTGCGCGGTCAAAAAGGGTGCGCTCTGGTGGCTGCGCCACCGCGATCGCGAAGCCGGCGCGCAGACCGTGGTGGTCACGGTGCAGTCGCCGGAGCTGCTTTAGGGACTTCCTTATGCCGCGGGGCGGCCGGTCTTGATGGCAGGCACGTTGTTCAGCGCTGTCAGAAAAGCGGGATCGGGCATGGTGGCCAGCGCCTTGATGCCGGCGCGCAGCAGCTCACTTTTCTTGACCGGGCGAGCCAGTCCGGAGGCGCGCTGCTTGAGCGCCTCAAGCACCACATATTCGGCCTTGGGAATGGTGAAGCTGTCGCGAACCAGTTTTGGCTTCTTGGCCTTGGCGGGTTTTTCCGCCTTGGGTGCCGGCGCTGGTTTGCTGGCTGGTTTTTTTGCAATGAGCGTTTTACGAGCTGGCGTTGCGGGGCCGGCCGAGCGTGCTGGTGCAGGTGTGGTCAGTGGCTTTTTTGCCGCTGTTTTTTTGACAATGCTGCCAGTTTGTTTGCGGGTGACAGGTTTCTTTTTTGCAGTTGCCATGACTCAGTTCCTTTTGTATAAACGGTTTATACAGTTTATACCGTTCGAACCTGCAAAGTCAAACTGCCAGCGTCACGGACTGGGCACGATCAAGGTCCAAGGTGTTTTTTGCCAGGCCAGCACCTCTTCGCGCAGCAAATGCGCCGACTGTGGATAAGCGGTCGCCCAGCCGGCGCGGCAGCCCAGCACAAACCGGTGGATACCGATTGCGGCTTCGATTTGCATGCCCTTGAGGTCCGGGTCACGGCGCGCATGGCAAAGAATCACGGCCAGCCGCAGGCACAGCAACTGCTGCACGAACACCGGGTCTTCAAAATCGGCCTCGAGCTTGCGTAGTTTGCCGCGGTGACCCAACACCAGCAGGCTCAGCCGGTGCAGTTCGGGCTGCGCGAAGCCGGGCGCGTCGGCGTTGTCCAGAATGTAGGCGCCATGCTTGTGGTAATCGCTGTGCGAGATATGGCTGCCGATTTCATGCAACTGCGCCGCCCAGTCGAGCTTGCGCTGGAAGCGGGCCAGTTCGGTCGGTGGCAGGGTCGCGCTGGCCTGCTGAAACAAGAGTCGAGCTGTTTTGCTGACGCGCTGGGCCTGGGCGGCATCGACCTCGAATTTGCGGGCCAGCCGCTGCACCGTGGTGGAGCGCAGGTCGGTGGTGTCCTGCTCGCGGTCCAGCAGGTCGTACAGCACACCATGGCGCAAGGCACCTTGCGCTGCCTGCATCTGCTTGATGCCGAGTAAATCAAACACAGCCCTGAGCACGCTGATGCCACCGCCTATCACCGCGCGCCGGTCGTCTTTCATGCCGTCGAGCTTGAGCCGGTCTGCGCTTTGGGCCTTGAGCAGCCGGTCCAGCAGCCAGTCCAGACCTTCCCGAGTCACCAGGCCTTGCGGCCAGCCTGCTGCGCCCAACACGTCGGCGACGGCGCCCACGGTGCCGGAAGAGCCGTAGGCAACTTCCCAACCCCCGGCCGGGTAGAGGTTGAGGGCTTCGTCAAGCACGGCCTTGGCTGCGACCTCGGCTGCCGCAAAAGCGCGGGCATGGAACTGGCCGTCGGGAAAATACTTCATCGACCAGGCTACGCTGCCCACGCGGTAGGACTCCATCACCAGCGCGTCCAGGTCCTGACCCAGAATCATTTCGGTGGAACGCCCACCGATGTCGATGACGAGCCGACGCTCCCTGGATTGCGGCAGCATGTGGGCCACGCCCTGGTAAATCAGGCGAGCTTCCTCGCGGCCAGAAATCACGTCGATGGGAAAACCCAGCATCGGGTAGGCGCCTGCAAGGAATTCGTCGCGGTTGCGGGCCTCGCGCAGCGTCTGTGTGGCCACCGCCCGGACTTCGCTTTTTTTGAAGCCAGCCAGGCGCTCTCCGAAACGTGCCAGGCAATCCCAGCCGCGCTGCATCGCTTCCGGTGTCAGGTTGCGGTCACCGTCCAGGCCGTTGCCCTGGCGCACGGTTTCCTTGAGGTATTCGGTGCGGAGAATCCGCCCGTTGTCAAGGCGGCCTATTTCAAGGCGAAAGCTGTTGGATCCGAGGTCCACCGCAGCGAGGCGAGTTCCGTTTTGCATGTGTGAGCGGCTGTTAGGGGCGTAATCAGCATAGCATTCGCGCGCAATGCTTGGCCTATGCCAGGATGTCCATCGATGGCAGGGCTGGGGAGATGCGCGCGTCATCAGGGCGCGCGAAAATTGGCAGTATCCAGCACCCTTGTGACCCGGCTGTGAAAAGGCACCCCTCCCACTGGGCCACCGCCAGATGTTGGTTGCGAAGCGGTGCCTGACGAATTGCGCGATCCGACCCTGGAGTTTTCATGTAATTGTCACGCACTTGTCATATTTGGCTTCTAAAGTACAGCCTGTGAATTCGTTTATCCAACCGTAAGGAGCCTCATGAAACACAAACGCACTTTCCTCAAGGCAATGGCCGTCGCAGCCTTCGCCACCTTGGGCATGGGTTCTGCCATGGCCGCCGACATCACCGGCGCCGGCGCGACCTTTCCTTTCCCCATCTATGCGAAGTGGGCTGAAGCCTATAAAAAGGCAACCGGCACTGGTCTGAATTATCAGTCCATCGGCTCGTCGGGCGGAATTCGTCAGATTCGTGCCAAGACCGTTGCTTTCGGAGCCACGGATGCGCCCGTGCCCGGCGCCGATCTGGACAAGGACGGTATGGTTCAGTTTCCCGCCATCATCGGTGGCACTGTGCCTGTCATCAACCTCGAGGGCTTCAAACCAGGCGAATTGCGCGTCACCGGCCCCGTGCTGGCCGAGATGTTCTTGGGCAAGATCGTCAAGTGGAACGACGCCAAGCTCGTGGCCCTGAACCCTGGCAAGACGCTGCCTGACCAAAACATCACCGTGGTGCACCGTGCCGACGGATCGGGTACCACCTTCAACTGGACCGACTACCTGACAGTGGTCAGCAAAGAATGGGCCGACACTGTGGGCAGAGGGGCTGCCGTCAAGTGGCCTGCATCGTCTTCGGTCGGCGGCAAGGGTAACGAAGGCGTCGCTGCCAACGTGAACCGTGTCAAGGGTGCGCTGGGTTACGTGGAATACGCCTACGTGAAGAAGAACAACATGAACTTCCTGCAGTTGCAAAACGCAGATGGCAAGTATGTGAGCCCGGATGACACGGCCTTTGCCGCTGCTGCAGCAGGCGCCGACTGGTTCAGCGTTCCCGGCATGGGCGTCTCCATGGTCAACGCCAAGGGCGCAGACAGCTGGCCCGTGAGTACGGCTTCCTTCATCCTGATGTACAAGAACCCTGCCGACAAGGCTCAGTCCGCCGAGGTGTTAAAGTTCTTTGACTGGGCCTTCAAGAACGGCAAAGGCATGGCTGCTGAGCTCGACTACGTGCCGCTCCCCGACGCGCTGACTGCCCAGATCCGCAGCAAGGTGTGGACGCAGATCGCGAAGTGAGTTGAACTGATCCATTAAATGACATCCGCCGACCGGCAAGGGCTGGCCGGCGGATGTCGGTTTATCAGATTGGATGACCTCACATGGGAGTCAAAATGAGCGTGGAAATCACCATGAATCCGCTAAATACGCCTGCCGAAATCGCCAACCCCAACATGGCGTCTATCGCCAAGCGGCAACGGGTCCAGGACATCCTGTTTCACCGCATCACCCAAAGCTTTTCGCTGCTGGTGCTGATCGCTCTGGTGGGCATCATCGTCTCTCTGTTCATCAACGCCTGGCCCACATTCCAGAAGTTCGGTATCAACTTCATCTGGCGCGTTGAATGGGACATCATCAACGAAGAATTTGGTGCGGCGATTGCTATCGTCGGCACCATTGTTAGTGCTGGACTGGCCATGCTGATTGCAGTGCCGCTGGCTTTTGGCATTGCGCTGTTCCTCACCGAGACTTGCCCGGTTTGGCTACGTCGGCCTCTGGGGACGGCCGTAGAGTTGTTGGCGGCGGTGCCCTCCATCATTTACGGCATGTTTGGCCTGTTTGTGTTTGCACCGCTATTTGCCGACTACTTCCAGATGCCTGTACAGCAACTGCTGGGCGGCATGCCGTTGATTGGATTTTTGTTCGGCGGCAGTACCAACGGGTTTGGCATTCTGGCCGCCGGCATTGTGCTGGCTTTCATGGTTCTGCCGTTCGTGGCTGCGGTGATGCGCGATGTGTTCGAGATCGTGCCACCCATCCTGCGTGAATCGGCCTACGGTCTGGGCTGCACCACCTGGGAGGTGGTCAGCCGGGTGGTTCTGCCTTACACCCAGAAGGGTGTGATTGGCGGGATCATGCTTGGTTTGGGTCGCGCCCTGGGGGAAACCATGGCGGTCACTTTCGTGATCGGTAACGCCAATCGCATGCCAACTTCACTGTTCTCGCCCGGCACCTCGATCGCGTCCACACTGGCCAACGAATTTGGCGAGGCGGCTGACTTCCATCTTTCCACGCTCTTTGCGCTGGGTTTCCTGCTTTTTGTCATCACCTTCATCGTGCTCTCACTCGCCAAGATATTGATGCTGCGTGCCGAAAAGGCCAAGGGCCTCTGAGCCTCCGTTGCCTCACTCCAACCCATCGGGAAGCTCTGATGAAATTCAACCAACAACTCTACTCAAGCCGCATGCGCTTCAACGCCATCGGGCTGACCCTGTCGATGGGCGCCATGGTGCTAGGTCTGGCCGTGCTGCTGTGGATTCTCAGCGTGTTGTTTGCCAACGGCTTTGCTGCTCTGGACTGGAATATGTTCACCCAGTCCACGCCCGCGCCGGGCAGCGAAGGCGGGGGTCTGGCCAATGCCATCGTCGGCAGCCTGATGATGCTCGGCTTCTCGGTGCTGGTGTCCACGCCCATAGGCGTTTTCGCCGGCGTTTACCTGGCCGAGTACGGGGACGAGAGCAGAACAGCCGAGCTGACGCGTTTCGTCACGGACATCATGCTTTCAGCGCCATCGATTGTGCTCGGGCTGTTTGTTTACGCCATTGCCGTGGCCACTGTGGGCAATTTTTCCGGTTGGGCGGGCAGCTTGGCGCTGTCTTTGATCGCGGTGCCGGTGGTGGTTCGTACCACCGAAAACATGATGCGTCTGGTGCCCGGCAGCTTGCGTGAAGCGGCCTTTGCGCTTGGAGCTCCGCGCTGGAAGGTGGCCACGCTGGTGACGCTTCGCGCCGCCAGAAGCGGCGTGTTGACAGGTTTGTTGCTCGCGGTCGCCCGCATGAGTGGGGAAACGGCCCCGCTGTTGTTCACCGCGCTGAACAATCAGTTCTTCAGTACCGACATGGGCGCGCCCATGGCCAACTTGCCGGTGGTGATCTTCCAGTTTGCGCTCAGCCCCTATGACAACTGGATACGTCTGGCTTGGGGCGGCGCACTGCTCATTACCCTGTCGGTACTTGTGCTTAACATCGTCGCACGCGTGTTCCTGCGTGAGAAGTCGTCGGTTTAAACCGCCGTTCCGTTGCTCAAAACTTTGCCCTTTCAAGACCTGGAATTAACCATGCCCGATACCCCAGCCGCCGTGCAAACCAAAAAGAATGCCCTGGAGCTGCGCAAGCTCCACTTTTTCTACGGTAAGTTCCAAGGGCTCAAGAACGTGAACCTCGATATCGAGGAACGCAAGGTAACTGCGTTCATTGGCCCGTCGGGTTGTGGCAAGTCCACGCTACTGCGCACGCTTAATCGCATGTACAGCCTTTATCCGGGTCAGCGTGCCGAGGGCAAGATCAACTTTTATGGCCAGAACATCCTGGACCCCAAGCAGGACATCAACCTGTTGCGTGCTCGCATCGGTATGGTTTTCCAGAAGCCTACGCCGTTTCCGATGTCGATTTACGACAACATCGCCTTCGGCGTGAAGCTGTATGAAAATCTGAGCAAAGGCGAGATGGATGACCGCGTTGAGTGGGCGCTGTCCAAGGCGGCTCTGTGGAATGAGGTCAAGGATAAGCTCAGTCAGAGTGGTCTGTCTCTGTCCGGCGGACAGCAGCAGCGCCTGTGCATTGCGCGCAGTGTGGCGGTCAAGCCTTCGGTGCTGTTACTCGATGAGCCTACCTCTGCGCTGGACCCGATCTCCACCGGCAAGGTGGAGGAGTTGGTGCATGAGCTCAAGCAGGATTACACCATTGCCATCGTCACCCACAACATGCAGCAGGCGGCGCGCTGTAGCGACTACACCGCGTACATGTACCTGGGTGAGTTGATCGAGTTTGGCGAGACCGATCAGATATTCCTCAAGCCCAAACGGCAGGAAACTGAAGACTACATCACAGGAAGGTTTGGTTGATCATGAGTGACAAACATCTGTCCAGCCAGTTCGACAGTGAACTGACCAGCGTCTCCACCCGCGTCATGGAAATGGGCGGTCTGGTCGAGTCCCAGATTCGCACAGCCGTCTATGCGCTGGCGCAATCCAGCGCCGAAGCTGCGGCTGAAGTGACCGAGATGGAGGCGCGCGTTAATGTCATGGAGATCGAGATTGACAAGGAACTGTCGTCGATCATCGCCCGTCGCCAGCCCACGGCCCGCGACTTGCGTTTGCTGATTGCGATTTCCAAAACCACCGCCAATCTCGAGCGAGCGGGCGATGAGGCGGAAAAAATTGCACGCATGGTGCGATCCATCATCGACAGCGGAGCCGCCCGCACGTTGCCGTCGTCCGAACTGCGCATTGCGGCAGATCTGGCGTCTGGCTTGCTGCGCAAGGCACTCGATGCCTTTGCCCGGCTTGATGTCACCACGGCCGTGTCCATCCTCAAGGAGGACGATGCGATTGACAAGGAGTTCGACGGCTTTGTCCGAAAGCTCATCACTTACATGATGGAAGACCCGCGCACCATTTCCTCCAGCCTGGACCTGTTGTTTGTGGCCAAGGCCATAGAGCGTATCGGCGACCATGCCAAAAATATTGCCGAGTTCATCATTTATGTGGTGAAAGGTGCCGATGTCCGTCATATCTCCATGGAAACCATCGAGTCCATGGTTCGTTAACAGCAAACTGTGCCGATGAAAACTGTGCCCCGAGTTCTTGTGGTTGAAGACGAGCCAGCGATCGCTGAACTGATCGCTGTCAATTTGCGTCACAACGGTTTCCAGCCCATTTGGGCGATGGATGGCGAAGCCGCCCAGCGGGAGCTCGAAGCCGTGTTGCCTGACGTGATTTTGTTGGACTGGATGCTTCCCGGACAGGGTGGACTTTCACTCGCCAAAAAATGGCGGGCGCACGCCAGAACCAAACAAGTGCCGATCTTGTTCATCACCGCGCGCGGCGACGAGCCCGACAAGATTGCGGGTCTTGACGCCGGTGCCGATGACTACATTACCAAGCCCTTCTCCACGCAAGAGCTGTTGGCCCGCATCCGCGCGGTGTTGCGCAGGCGGGCACCTGAACAAAGCAACGAAAGTGTGACGCTTGACGCGCTGGAGCTTGACGCCGCCACCTACCGGGTGTCGTATCAGGGCCAGGGTCTGAAATTGGGTCCAACCGAATTCAAGCTGCTGCATTACCTGATGAAACATGCTGAACGCGTCCACAGCCGTGGACAGTTGCTTGACAAGGTCTGGGGCGACCATGTGTTTATCGAGGAGCGGACTGTTGATGTGCATGTCAAGCGGCTGCGCGAAGCGCTCGGTGCGGCAGGCCACATGGTGGAGACTGTTCGCGGCGCGGGTTACCGCATGACCGCAACGCCTTCCGCTTAAGCAGACACGCTTTCCCTCACAATCGCTGCATGGTCTGGCGCGTATTCCGCTTTTTCCTTTTTCAGCTCGCTGGCGCTGTTCTGGGGCAGTTTTTGCCGCTGATCGATCCGCGCAATGGCATGATGCTGGGCATTGTGCTGGCCAGCGCACTGTGGGTGCTGGTTGACCTGCAGCGGGGCATGCGTTTGCTGGCCTGGCTGAGGGAGGGCGACATCAGTTCCCCCGTCCGGGCAGGCGGACTGTGGGGGGAAGTGGCCGACCGGACCTGGCGCTTGACCAAATCGCGCGACAGGCAAATTGTCGAAAACCGGGACCGTCTCAACGACTTTCTGGCGGCCATCCAGGCGTCCCCTAACGGGGTGGTGCTGCTCGATGCGCAGGACGGCATTGAGTGGTGCAATGAAACCGCAGCGGGGCATTTCGGCTTTGATCAGCAGCGCGATGTGCTGCAACACATTGGCAACTTGCTGCGCGACCCCGACTTTGTGGCCTACCTCAACGGTGACGATTTTGCCGGCGATATTGTGATTCGCGGCCCACGCAGCACGTCCAGCCGCCCGGTGCAACTGGCTGTGCACTTGCACCGTTATGGCGAGGGGCGCAAGCTGTTGCTCTCGCGTGATGTCACCTCGGTGCAACAGGCCGATGTCATGCGACGCGATTTCGTCGCCAACGTCTCGCATGAAATCCGCACACCGCTGACGGTGTTGAGCGGGTTTGTCGAGACCTTGCAAACCCTGCCGCTGAACGATGACGAACGCGCCCGTTACCTGGACCTGATGTCGCAACAAGCGCGGCGCATGCAAACCCTGGTAAGCGACTTGTTGACGCTGTCAAAACTGGAAGGCAGTCCGCCCCCAGGCATTACGGAGTGGGTTTCTGTTTCCGAGCTGATGCTTCAGTGTGAGCAGGACGGCAGGGATTTGTCGCGAATGCTGGTGACGCAAAGCCATGACATGAACTTCTTGCAGGAAGGCCGAGGCGATATTGCGGGTGCCCACTCCGAGCTGCTAAGCGCCATGACCAACCTGGTGAGCAATGCGGTGCGTTACACCCCCGCCGGTGAGTGCATAGAAGTCCGGTGGCAAAATCTGGCCGACGGGCGGGCAGAGTTTTCGGTCAAGGATTCCGGGCCGGGTATTGCTCCGGAACATATTCCACGCCTGACCGAGCGTTTTTACCGCGTTGACCGCAGCCGCTCGCGCGAGACGGGTGGCACCGGCCTGGGTCTGGCCATTGTCAAACACGTGACGCAGCGCCATGGTGCCGAGCTGCAGGTCGAAAGCCAGCCTGGGCAGGGCTCGCGCTTTTCGATGGTGTTTCCGGCTACGCGGGTGCGACAGCTTCCGGCCTAGGCGCTGTGGGTGCTGCGCCGGACGGCGTACCACAGCAACCCTGCCAGGCTTAGCGCAACCAAAGCCATGCCGGCGGTGCTGGCGGCCCAAAAACTAACGGCTGATGGCATCGCCGGGTAAGGCCCCAGCCCCTGGTAAGCCAAGGTATACCCGCCCAGCAAGCCCAAGCCCCAAAGCATGACTGCGTAAAGCAATAGCGGCGCGAAGACAATGCGGTAGCAGCGCAGCAAGAATCCACAGACGGCTTGTATGGCGTCTCCTACATGGTAAATAGCCACCCACAGCAACAGTCCAGACGCCAGTTCGGCCACGGCGGGCGATGTCGAATAAAGCCCGGCGATGTTCCGACTTGCTATTAATAAAATAGCAGCTAGAGTAAGTGCAGAAAGGGCTACGAGCCAAAAACCTGTCCAAACTGCACGCGCAGCATGGGCCGGATGAGCGGCGCCCGTCCAGAACGACACGCGCGCGCTGCAGGCAATGGCGACGGACAGCGGCACCATGTACAACACCGAGGCCATGCTGGCGGCGATCTGGTGGCTGGCCGAAGCGGCCGTGCCCAGACGCGCGATGAACAGGGCCATCAGCGTGAAGGACGTGACCTCCACCAGGTAAGCCATGCCGCCCGGAATGCCAAGGCGGGCGAAGCCGCCAATCTGGCGCCAATCGGGTCTTTCCATGGTCGCCCACAGAAGATAGGGGTGGTACAGGCCTTGGGTGCGCAGCATCAGCAGCGCAAAAAGCATGAGGCCGTAGTTGACCACCAGCGTGGCCCAGGCGCAGCCGACCACGCCCATGGGGTCGATACCGGCACCACCGGCGACCAGCCAGATGGACAGCGGTATCTTGATAAGCAGTGCGCCCAGTTGCAGCGCGGTGATCAGCAGCGGATGGCCCAGCGACTGGTTGAAGGTACTGTAGATACGAAACAGCAAGGAGGGCAACAAAGCCACAGCCAGCACGGCCAGGTACTGTCTGACCTCGCCCTGCATCGCCTCGGGCACCTGCGCCCAGCGCAGCAAGGGGCCAGGTGAAAGCAGGACGGTCATGCCGACGAGAGTCAGCAAACCGCACAGGTAGAGGCTTTGCCGCAGCGACCGACCTAGCGCCTCGGGCCGACGCGCGCCGTGCAGTTCGACCCAAATCGGCAGCAGCGCCTGAACGATGCCGATCAGGCCGACATACACACTGATGTAGATGGCGGAGCCTACGGACAGCGCCGCCAGAGCCTGGTCGCTGTAGCGGCCAGCGATGACGGTATCGGCCACGCCGAAAGCCATGATTGCGAGCTGGCCGACAAGCACCGTGCCAGCGTGCCGACCTATGACTTTGAGTTCGGTCACGGACGTTCGAGGACAAACGGGCACGAGGCAATGCGGTGCAGTCTTTCAGGGATGCGGACCATGCCTCATGATAGCCGCCACATTTTTCGGTGGTTGCTCAGCCCGACGTCCCGCTGTCGTCAGCTATGGCATTGCCCATATAGCAGACCGTGCGTGTTTCGTTGCAGCCGACCGGGTATATTTTTTTCGGCTTCTTGCCAACTTCGAAATCGCGTCTTGAAGCAAAAATCTCTTGAAACAGCTTTCGTGCATCCCTGTTTGGTTTTTTGTTCCAGCGTGCAGCGAAATAGCCGTGTCCGCCAAAGCCTGTTCGAGCGCCCTCGAAATCGATGTACCGGGCCTTCGGCGATTGCACCAGATCCTCGCCGGGGTTGACCCCGAGCTTGACGTCGCCGGAGTCAACGATATTGGCGCCCGCCAGCACCGAGTCCCCTTCGTTGTAAACGATGAACAACTGGCTGATTGGATTGATCTTGCCGACCCAAACGGCGTGTTTACTGCGGCTTGTGCAGGCCGCCAGCAGCACGACATTGGTGGCCGAAGCCAGTGACGACTGCACACCTTCCATTTCAATGGCCTTTTGCAGCAGGTGGCAACCTAGGCTGTGCACTGCAACGGTTAGCGGCTGCTTGTTGGCATAGTTGCGCGCAATGTTCACCAAGCGCAGGAACCGCGCCAGTGCCCGTGTCGAGTCCTGGGCATTGGCCTTGGCTTGGCGGTAGTGTGCAATCTTCCGTGAAATCCAGTTTTCGGTGACATTTTCTTCTTTGACAGCCTCCAGCGAGTTTTCGTCTCCGTCGTCAATGGTCGCCTGTGCCTGATCCGAGGCTGAGGGGTCATTTCCGCTGGGCAGATAACCCTCGGAGGTCCAGGAAAAACCCAGGACATCGACCCCATACAAATCTTGCAGCCGCTGGCAGCGGTAAAAAGCCTTGGCGGGCGTGTTGTTGTTGCCGTGGATGTAAAGCAGAACGGGACGGGTGCCCTGAAAAAGTGTGACCAAAACAGCCAGCATGGCATCGTCGCCCTCCTTGTCGTGCAGGTCACTGAGCTGCCAGGTGGCCTTTCCCGCATTGTCAAAACTTCCGGTCACCGTGGCGCGGCCAAGGACCTGGTCCATCGGCCTGAATGCGGTGCCAAATGCGCTTTGGTTGGTTTTGCCCACATCGATGATGCGGTTGGTGAAGAACAACATATGCAGACTCCTGGAGTGGGAGTTGCAATTTAGATCCGGCTGGGGGCGCGCGCATCCCCTATTTGTGGGAGGCGCAGCTCGGGCTTCGGTTCGGCGTCAGGGCCGTTGTGCCGGTGCGGGCGGTTTATCGGCCGCCGCCAGGCTGACCCTTTTGTACAGCGCCACGTTTTCGTTTTTGTCGGTGGGCCGGCGCAGGGTGGCGAGGTAGGCCCACTCGGGCATGTCGACAGTGTCGCTGAGCGTCGCCTGCGCATCCGCATCCACCACCAGGTACGGGCAGGCAGCCTTCGCGCCAGCCTGGCGCAACTGGAGATGGCCGTGGTACTGGAAAGCGGCAACCTGTGCGCTGTTCAGCCCATAGACCTCGACACAGGCATCTGGGTTGACGCGGGCTGCTACCTGCCGTGACAGCGGCGCATAACTGCGTGCATAGTCGAGCAGTGGCAGCCACAGGGTCATCAGCAGCAGCCAGCACAGCGTGGCGCCGCCGGCCGGCAGCACCATGGACTTCCAGATGGCGGCGCGCTGCCGGCCCGCCCGCCATCTGACCAGCCAGGCCCAGGCCAGCGTGGCAACCACCGCAGCCAGAAAGGCCAGCCAGGAAAAGCTGGGCTCGAAACCCGGCGCCAGTTTGGCGACATTGGCGGCAGGCTGCTTCGGCATGCCGGTTTGCATGGCAATCCAGATGATCCAGATGATGGCCGCGCAGCCGGTGAAAAACAGCAGGGTGAACCAGTCGATCAGCGAGGCCACGCTGCGCTTGAGGGTGGGCAGCGCAAAGGCGGCCAGTGCCGCCAGCGGTGGCAGGCTCAGCAGCAGGCTGCGGTCTGATGCGGTGGTGGTCACGGTCGCGCCCAGGGCCACGGCGGCAAACCACAGCGGCAAGGCCACATGCCGACTGGTCAACTGCCGGCGCCAGCGCCAGAGTGTCCAGGCCGCCAGCGGCCAGGTCGGCCAGGTGAACCAGATCAGCAGCCGTGCCAGGCTGCGCCATTCCTTGCGGTCTGCCGGATCGTCCAGACCAGGGATTTCAATGCGCCAGCGCCAGAGGTCCAGCGCCCAGGACAGCGCAGCCACCACCAGCGTTAGCGTGCCGGCCAGCAACACCCAGCGCCAGGCGTGTAGCTCGGGTTTTTCGGGGTGGGTGTTTTGGGTGCTTCCCAGCGCAAGCAAGGTGCTGCCCGCACCGAGCAGCACGGCCACGGTGGGTGCGCCGCTCAGCGCCAGGCCGGCCAGGCCCACCGCCAGACCGAGCGCGGGACCGATGATCTTGTAAGCGCTGCGGTAGGCGCTGGATGCCATCGCATAAAACACCAGCGCCATGAAGCCAAGCTGCGCCAGGGCCGGCGTGGTTTCGTGCGAAAGCTGGGCCAGGCCCAGGCTGGCAATCAGGGCAAGCAGGCCGGCATCGGCAATCGCGCGTGCGTAGTCCACCGGACTGGCTTCGCCGCCAAAGGCAAAAGCCACCGGTTGGGCCTGCGGGCTGCGCGCCAAATAATAGATCGCGTACCAGGTGGCCAGCAGCGTCAGCGCCAGCAGCAGACCGAAAGGAATGCGGGCCGCAAAAGCCGGATCCAGAAAGGGAAAGGCCTGGATCGCCAGCGCGCCAAACCAGTACGGCGCCAGCGCTTCAAATTCGCCCGCTTGACCCAGCAACTGCGGGTGCAGCCAACTGGTATTGCCGGCCGCCAGTTCGCGCATGGTGCCGAAGGCTGCGATGTCGGCATTTTTCCAGGGGCCACGGCCCAGAAAGCCGGGCAATACGTAAGCGATGCAGAACAGCAGCAGGGCAAGCCGGGGCAGGCGGCGGACTGCAGACTGGGCAATGATGGCTGGCGAGGGCTTGTTCAAGGGATGTCAGGCGTGCAGAAAAAGGAATGCCCGATTTTGGGGCAAAAAAAAGCAGCCTGAGATTCAGGCTGCTTTTTATGTGGCGGGGAGAAGCTTGGCAGCTTACTCGGCAGCCGGAGCCGCAGCAGCGTCTTTGGCAGGGGTTTTGCCAAAACGGTTGCGGAACTTCTCGACGCGGCCACCCATGTTGTCCACGGATTTTTGTGTGCCGGTGTAGAAGGGATGCGACTCGCTGGACGTATCAAGCTTGTAAAGAGGCAGTTCGCGGCCGTCGTCCATCTTCACCATTTCTTTGGTGTTGGCGCAAGAGCGGGTTACAAACTTGAAGTTGTTGGACATGTCCAGGAAACAAACTTCGCGGTAATTGGGGTGAATGCCTTCTTTCATGATCTTTCCTTGTTCGTTTCGGGAGCCACTCAAACCAGTTTCGAGCACTTTCCGTGAAGCCTAGCATTATGGCATGAAATCAACCACTTAGCATCGTTTGGCAGGGGTATGTAGACCAGCCGGGGCCGCGGATCTGGCTTTGCCAGTCCGCAGGCGCAGCGGCCCCCTCGGGGGGCAGGGCGCTACGCGAAGCGAGCAACCGTGGGGGCAATACTTGGCGGGGCGGCTTTAGCCGCCGCGCCGCATCATGTCGAAGAACTCGTGGTTGTTCTTGGTGGCTTTCATGTTCTTGAGCATCAGCTCCATGGACTCAATTTCGTCCATGTTGTACATGAACTGGCGCAAAATCCGCGACTTTTGCAGGATTTCCGGGGCCAGCAGCAGCTCTTCCTTGCGGGTGCCGCTGCGGTTCAGGTGAATCGCGGGGAACACGCGTTTTTCGTACAGGCGGCGGTCCAGGTGGATTTCGCAGTTACCGGTGCCCTTGAATTCCTCAAAAATCACCTCGTCCATGCGGCTGCCGGTATCCACCAGCGCGGTGCCGATGATGGTCAGGCTGCCGCCTTCTTCAATCTTGCGGGCCGCGCCGAAGAAGCGTTTGGGGCGCTGCAGCGCATTGGCATCAACACCGCCGGTCAGCACCTTGCCAGACGAAGGCAACACGTTGTTGTAAGCACGGGCCAGACGGGTGATGGAGTCCAGCAGAATCACCACGTCTTTGCCGAGCTCAACCAGGCGCTTGGCGCGCTCGATCACCATTTCGGCAACGTGCACGTGGCGTGCGGCGGGTTCGTCAAAAGTGGAGGAGATCACTTCGCCGCGCACACTGCGCTGCATCTCGGTGACCTCTTCAGGGCGCTCATCGACCAGCAGCACCATCATGACCACCTCGGGGTAGTTGGCGGTGATGGCGTGGGCGATGTTTTGCATCATCACAGTCTTGCCGGACTTGGGCGGTGCCACCAGCAGGGCGCGCTGGCCTTTGCCAATGGGCGCCACGATGTCAATGATGCGGCTGGTCAGGTTTTCTTCACCCTTGATGTCGCGCTCGAGCTTGAACTGCTCGCGCGGGAACAGCGGCGTCAGATTCTCGAACATCACCTTGTGCTTGTTCGCTTCGGGTGCGCCGTCGTTGACCTTGTCGAGCTTGTTCAGTGCAAAGTAGCGCTCGCCGTCTTTCGGGGTGCGCACTTCGCCTTCAATCATGTCGCCGGTGTGCAGGTTGAAGCGGCGGATCTGGCTCGGGCTGATGTAGATGTCGTCGGTGGACGCGGTGTAGCTGGAGTCCGGTGCGCGCAGAAAGCCGAAGCCGTCGGGCAGCACTTCCAGCACGCCGTCGGCGACGATGGTCTCGCCGGTTTTGGAGCGCTTCTTGATAATCGCAAACATCAGCTCCTGCTTGCGCATGCGGCCGACGTTTTCGATCTCGAGTTCTTCGGCCTGCTTGAGGACTTCAGACACATGCAGTGCCTTGAGTTCGTTTAAGTGCATGGAATTACTCCTTGCGGAGTTCATTGATGGAAACGGGGGAGGTTTGAAAAGAAGCCGCTTCAGAGGGAAGGCTTACAAACCGGGAACTCGAACCAACCGGCAGCGGCCGGTCAGCGAACAGGGTCATTATGACAGGAAATTGGGGGGGATCGTCCGCGCGGAGGGCGGGGAAATCGCCACACACGAAAGGCCGGCGGCGGGGCCGGACTTCGTGGCGGCAGGTGGGGGTTTATGCCAGTTGCTGGTCGATGAAGGCTGTCAATTGCGCCTTGCTCATGGCGCCGACCTTGGTGGCGGCGAGCTGGCCATCCTTGAACAGCATCAGCGTCGGGATGCCACGAATGCCGAACTTGGCCGGGATGTCGCGATTTTCATCGACGTTCATCTTGGCAATCTGCAGGCGGCCATCGTAGCCGGTAGCGACTTCGTCCAGAATCGGTGCAATCATCTTGCACGGGCCGCACCACTCGGCCCAGTAGTCCACCAGCACCGGTTTTGTGGCCTGCAGCACGTCGGCTTCGAAAGTGGCATCGGTGGTATGTTTGATCAGTTCGCTGGCCATGGCATGTCCTTTGGGGAGGGTTCAGGAAATTGTGTCGATAGAAGCTAAAGTTGCAGGCATTGTGGCAGAAACCAAGTCCCCCCGTTGCGCGGCCAACCCCGTATCCCCTCTATGAACGTGATAGGCAAAACCCTGTCCGCACCTCCTTGTCCGAGTGGGCCGTGCTGGGCGCGCGTGATGGCGCAACTGTCTTCCCTGCTACTTGAACGCAGCATTCACCCAGCACGCGTGGTGGTGCTGTTGCCCTATGCGCAGCTGATTCAGGAGGCCAGGGCCACCTGGGCTGCGGCTGCTGGCGGCGTTCATTTTGTGCCGCACTTTGAAACCACCATGAACTGGGCCACCCGCCTCGGCGGTTTCGAGCCGACTGAAAGCGACTTGCGCCAGGACGCGGCCTATGACGTGCTGACGGCGGCGGCGATGCTGGCGGGTGCTGGTTTGGGCGCGTACAGCGATGTGCTGGCTCCCCGCGTGGTCGAGGCCGCAAGCTCCTTGGCCAAGCAGGCCGCCGCAGTGCCGCCCGCGCAGCGACAGGCCTGGGGCGCACACATGGGCAGCTTGCTGGGCGTGGGGCTGGAGGCGCCCTTGTTGCGCCTGGAAGCGGCCCTGGGGCAAATTGCGCTGACCTGGGTGGCCCACTCCAGTTATCCATCGGATGTGTTGTTTTCTCCGGCGGCGGGCCTCTCTGTGGAGCTGCTGGTGGTGGTGCAAGGTTTTCAAACCGAGCCGGTGACCGAAGCGCTGAAAACGCACTTCGGCGCGCGTGCTGTGGCGATGCCGCTGGACCTGCCGGGGCAGCCGCATCTGCCGGCTCTGCATGTGGCGCAGGATGCCGAAGACGAGGCGCAGCGCGCCGCCGCCTGCGTGCTGGCACACCTGGCGCTGGGCCGCAGCCCGGTGGCGCTGATCGCGCAAGACCGCGAGCTGACGCGCCGCGTGCGCGCCATGCTGGGCGAACGCGGCATAACACTGCGCGACGAAACCGGCTGGAAGCTCTCTACCACCCGCGCGGCCGCCACCTTGATGGGTTTGCTGCGCGCCCTGACCTGGAATGCCGGTACCGACGCCGTGCTGGACTGGCTCAAAAATGCGCCGGCTTTTGCGCCGGCCGAGGTTGCCGCCGCCGAGAAAGAGTTGCGCCGCGAGGGCCTGCGTGAGTGGCGCGCCGTCAGCAGCGCCTTGCCAGCGAGCGCTGTGATTGCGCCGCGCCTCAATGCGCTGCGCGACGCGCTGCAACGCCAGCGCCGGCTGGCCGACTGGCTGCGCGACCTGCGCGCCGCCTTGCAGCAAGCGGGGCAGTGGGAGGGCCTGGTGCGCGACATCGCTGGCCAGGCCGTGCTGGACGCCCTGCGCTTGCACGAAGGCGCTGAGGCGGAGTTCTCCGGCGTTGACGGGCGCATGAGCTTGGCCGACTTCACAAGCTGGGTCAATCAGACGCTGGAAGCGGCTACTTTTAAACCGGTGCATCCGGCACGGGCGCAGGTGATTATTTTGCCGCTGAGCCAGTTGCTGGGGCACAGCTTGCAGGCCGTGGTGCTGCCCGGCTGCGACGAGCAACACCTGCAAGTCTCGCCCGAACCGGCGGGCAGCTGGACACCACCGCAGCGCGAGTTGTTGGGCCTGGCTTCGCGCGAGGCCGAGGCACTTGCTCAACGTGCCGCGTGGTGCCACGCCTTGCAGTTTGCGCACCTCGATGTGCTCTGGCGTGAAAGCCATAACGGCGAGCGCCTGATGCCCAGCGGTTTTGTGCAGGAGTTGCTGCTGCAGAACGAAACCAAGGCGGCTGAGGATCCGCGTGTGTTGCGCCCGCTGCAGTTGTTGCCGACGCCGCGCCCGCTGCCGAGCGGCGAAGCCCTGCCGGTCAAGCGCCTGTCGGCCAGCGCGTACGAAGATTTGCGCCGCTGTCCTTACCGATTTTTTGCACTGCGCCAACTGCGCTTGCAGGAGGCCGACGAGCTGGACACTGAACTCGGCAAGCGCGATTTCGGCAACTGGCTGCACACCTTGTTAAAAATCTTCCATGAAACGCTGCAGGCATCACCAGCGCCCGACCTGGCGGCGCGTGAGCTGTTGATCAATAACGCGGCGCAGCGGGCGGCCCGTGAACTCGCCCTGAGTGACAGCGAGTTTTTACCTTTTGCCGCGAGTTGGCCGCGCGTGCGCGAGGGCTACCTGGCATGGCTGGCGGAGCATGAAGCGGCCGGCGCGGTATTCGAGGCGGCCGAGGTTGAACGGCAAACGCCGCTGGGCGAGCTGACCCTGATCGGAAAGATAGACCGCATTGACCGGCTCGCCGACGGCAGTGCGCTGGTGCTCGACTACAAGACCGAGAACCGCGCCACCACGAGCGAGCGCCTCAAACAGCCGCAGGAAGACACACAACTGGCGTTTTATGCCGGCCTGATCGAGGACGACACGCTGGCTGCAGCCTATGTGAACCTCGGCGAGAAGGAGGCCACACGCACCTATGAGCCGCCGGAAATTGTGGCCCTGCGCGACGAGCTGCTCGACAGCATCCTGACCGACATGGCACGGGTGGCGCGCGGCACGCCGCTGCCGGCGCTGGGCGAGGGCAAGGCCTGCGAGTATTGCTCCGCAAGAGGTCTCTGCCGCAAGGACTTCTGGTCATGAACGCAGCGTATGAACACAACGGCCAGCCCGTCTCGGCCGAAGCTTTTTACGCCATTGCCTGTGACCCGCGGCGCAGCGTGGCAGTTGAGGCCTGCGCTGGCGCCGGCAAGACCTGGATGCTGGTCTCGCGCATTGTGCGGGCCTTGCTGGCGGGCGCGCAGCCGCAGGAAATTCTGGCCATCACCTTCACCAAACGCGCGGCCGGCGAAATGCGTGAGCGGCTCTACGAGTGGCTGGAGCAGTTTGCCCACGCCGACGACGCGACCCTGGCGCGGGAACTGGCCACGCGCGGTTTTTCAAGCGAAAAAGGCCTGCAGCCCATAGCGGACGGGCGTGAGCAGCTATCAAATTTATACCAACGCATGCTGGAGACCGGCCGCTCCGTGCAGATACGCACCTTCCACAGCTGGTTTGCCGCCTTGCTGCGCAGCGCGCCGCTGGCCTTGTTGCAGCAGCAGGGTCTGCCGCTCAATTACGAACTACTGGAAGACGACGCACCGGCGCGCGCCCTCGTCTGGCGGCGCTTTTATGCCGCGTTGGTGAAGCAGCCGGAACTCAGGGCCGACTTCGAGGCGGTGGTACAAACCTATGGCCGCTTCCAGGCCGACAAGGCGCTGCAGGCCGCGCTCGACAAACGCACCGAGTTTGCGCTGGCCGACGCTGCTGGCGTGGTTGACAGCTCGGTGCAGCATTTCACGGCGCAGTTCACCGAGTTCGGCGGACTCGATGAGCCGGAAGAACTGCTGAGCAGCAACCGTTTTCACCGCCAGACCCTGCGCGACGCCGCAGTGGCGCTGGCGCGTGCGAGTGCACCTACCTTTGCGGCCAAGGGTGTGGAGCTGGAGCAGGCGCTGACCGCCGGCGACATGCAAGGCGCGTTTACCGCGCTGCTGACAGAGAAGGGCACGCCGCGCAAATTCGGCGAAAAAATCATCGGCATCGAACAGGTCCGCATTGCGCAGGAACTGGTGCTGCGCGTGCTGGCTGCGCGCCAGCAGCACGACGCCTGGCTCTACCAGCAGCGCATGGCGCGGCTGGCGCGCCTGCTGATCGCCGAGTTCACCGCGCTCAAGCATGAGCGCGGCTGGGTTGACATGAATGACATTGAGCGCGCGGCGCTGGCGCTGCTGGGCGACGAGCTGCTGTCGGGCTGGGTGCAGCAGCGGCTGGACGCGCGCATCCGGCATCTGCTGATTGACGAGTTCCAGGACACCAACCCGCTGCAGTGGCAGGCGCTGTGGTCCTGGCTCAGCGCTTACGGTGGCGCGGGCACGGCGCCCAGCGTGTTTATCGTCGGTGACCCCAAGCAAAGCATTTACCGCTTCCGGCGTGCCGAGCCGCAAGTCTTCAAGGCGGCGCAGCAGTTTGTGCTCCAGGGGCTGGACGGCGAGCTGCTCAGTTGCGACCACACGCGGCGCAATGCGCAGCGTGTGATCAGCACCGTCAACGCGGCCATGGGCGCGGCGAGGGACAGCGACGGTTATGAAGGTTTCCGCGAACACACGACTGAATCGGTAGAAGCCGGCGCGGTCGGCCGGCTTCCGGCGATTCCGCGCAGCAAGGAAAACGAAGCGGCTTCTACCGAGCTGGGTGGCTGGCGCGACAGCCTGACCACGCCGCGCGAGATTCCCGAGGAAACACTGCGCACACTGGAGGCGCGGCAAGCCGCCGCCTGGATATCGCAACAGATCGCCGGTGGCCTGCAAGCCGAAGACGTCATGGTCTTGTCGCGCAAGCGCGCCGGCCTGCTGCCGCTGCAAGACGAGCTGCGCGCGCTGCATATCCCGGCGGTCGTTGGCGAAAAAACTGCGCTGATTGACTGCTGCGAGGTGCTCGACATCGTCGCCCTGCTGGATGTGCTGGTCTCGCCACAGCACGACCTGTCGCTGGCCCGCGCGCTGCGTTCGCCGCTGTTCGGTTTGAGCGACGACGCGCTGGTGCAGATCGCGCTGGCGAAGGGTGATTCAGGGCTGTCATGGTTTGAGGTGCTACAAAAATCAGAGCTGCTTGCGCCCGCCACCAAAGGGCTGGCGCCTGTTTTTCTTCTGTATCAAGGCTGGCTGGACAGTTTGCCGCCGCACGACGCCTTGCAGGCGATTTACCACCACGGTGATGTGCTGGCGCGGTTTGCCGCTGCCGCGCCGGACGCGCAGCGCGCCAGCGTGCTGGCCAATTTGCGCGCGTTGCTGGCGGTCGCGCTGCAGCTCGATGGCGGGCGTTATGCCACCCCTTATGCCTTTGTGCGCGCCCTCAAGGCCGGCGGCCTGCAAGCGCCTGCTGCGGTGAACAGCCAGGCCGTGCGCCTGCTGACCATCCACGGCGCCAAAGGCCTGGAGGCCGAGGCCGTGTTGCTGCTCGACACCGATACCGCCGAGCGCAACGCCGACAGCATGGGTGTGCTGGTCGATTGGCCGGGCGCGGCGAGTGCACCGCAGAAATTTGTCTTCCTGGTCAGCGAAACCCGGCCACCCGCCTGCGCGCTGGAGGCTCTGGGCAGCGAGCAGGAAGCGCGGAGGCGCGAAGAGATCAACGCGCTGTACGTGGCCCTGACCCGTGCCAAACACACGCTGATGCTGTCGTCGATCACGCCGTTTCGCGCGGCGCCTGACAGCTGGTGGCAAAGGCTGGTCGGCTGCGTGGATGAATGCGCTGCGCCACCGCCTGGAAGCGCTGGCCCGGCGCAGAGCGATGCTGCCGACGAATTTGTCTTGCTGGAGCTGCCCGCCGCCCCTCAGCGGCTTGCGCAACCCGCTGTCTCAAGCGCCGCCGCCGAGGATTCCCTGTTGGCCCGCATGGGCAATGCCATGCATCGGCTGCTGGAGTGGGGTGGTGTGTCGGATGCCCGGCTGCGTGCGGTGCAGCGCGCGTTTCAGCTGGACGCCCCGCAGGCGCGTGAAGCCGCTGACAAGGCGCAGCGCATCCTGGCAGGCGAGGGCGCCTGGGCCTGGGACCCGGCCGCGATTGCCTGGCAGGGCAACGAGGTAGAGATGTTTGTCCAGGACCAGATGTTGCGGCTGGACCGGCTGGTGCAGCGCCGCGATGCGGGGCATGTGGGGCACTGGTGGGTGCTGGACTACAAGTCGGGCGGCGCGCCGCAAGAGCAGCCTGAACTGCTGGCGAAAATGCAGACCTACCGTGCGAGCGTGCAGTCCATCTACCCCGGCGCGACGGTCAAGGCCGCGTTTTTGACGCCGCAGGGCAAAGTCATCGAGGTGCCCTGAGAGCCCGTGTTTTGCCACGCAAACAGACTTCATGAGCCACTCCTTACACGCCTGATTCCCAGCATATCTCCAGGACGCAACGTTAACCGTTCGCTTGAAGAGCATTCTCATGGCCGTCGTTTTTACCTCAAGGTCTACGCGATCTTGAGGTAACTGAATATTGGAACTTTAATAAAATCCAAGACGAAGGCGAAGGCAAGCGCTGCGGCAAGCGTAGTGGCTACAACGAGAATCGATAGAGGCGCCATGAAGATTCCCAGCGTGGCCAAGGTCGAGATAATCAAGACATCGCCGACGGACGACACAATCACCCAGAGGCTTGGGCGAGAATGCCACAAGTGTTGACGTTCGCGAATGGCATAGAGCGTTGCCTGACTGCCGAACACGAGCACGACCATAGCCAAAGTCCTCAGCGCCTCTGTTCCGAGTCCCATTTTGAATTTACCGACGGCCAGCACGGCGGTGCAAAAGGCCAGCAGGCAAAATCCCGTGATGGCGCCCGCAATCGTCAGGTTGCCGATCTGCCAGGTATTGGGCAGCGGCGACGGACGTACATTATCCGTTGTCAAGGACATGGTCAGGAAATCGCCGGTGACCATAATGATGACCATGAGCAGCGGCGTCAGAATCGCATGCCCCGTCATGACCAGACCCACCGCCAGAAAGAGCACCATGACGATCTTCTTGATCAGGGTGTTGAGGGTATAGGTCAGGATGCGCTGGAACGTGACCCGGCCTTCCTTGACGGCGGCAACAATCCCGCCGAGTCCGGGTTGCATCAGCACCATGCCGGCTGCCGATTTGGCCACGTCGGTCGCCGTCGATACGGCGATCCCCATCTGTGCCTGGCGCAACGCGGGCGCGTCATTAGCGCCGTCGCCGCACATGCCGACGGTGTGGCCGCCCTTCTGGAATGCCTGCACCAGCTTGTACTTGCCCTCCGGAAAGACGCCGGCGAAGACTGCGAAATCCTCGGCGCGTACTACGTCGGGAATATTCCCGGGCGGTGCGACCGCACCTTCCAGCCCGACCGCATGGGCCACGATGGCGGCTGTCGCCGGTGCATCGCCCGTCACCATCACGGTGCGCACACCCAGCGTATGGAGCTCCGTGATCAGCGCGGCCGAGTCGCTCCGAGGTGGGTCGCTGAGCGCGATGATGCCCGCCAGCTTCATCGCCGACGGCGCACCCACCGCAACGGCCAGCACGCGGAAGCCCTGCGCCTCAAGTTCATTGGCCGTCCTGGACGCATCGGGCGAGGCTTGCGTGAGACCGGCAACGGCGGCAAAGGCACCCTTCACGACACGCAGTGTGGCGCCGCTCGAATCGGTCACCATTGCCTCGGACATCTTGGTGGCGGGATCGAACGGTACGAACTTGTTCAGCTTCGGCAGATCGGGCGCGCCGCTGTGCGAGGCGGCAGCGCGAATCGCGCCATCGACGGGATCCTGCCCGCCGTCCGAGCTCGCCAGCGCCGCCATTCCCATCACTTGCGCTTCGTCGAAGCCGGGCAGGGGGCGGACGCTGGTCACCTTCAGTTCGTTGTTGGTCAGTGTGCCCGTCTTGTCCGCGCACAGCACATCCATGGTCGCCGCTTCGTCCACTGCAGACAGCCGCGTCGGCAACACCCCGAGCTTGGCCAGCGCCTTCGCACCGACCGCTACCGCCAGGGTAAAGGTGGCCGGCAGCGCGACCGGAATCGATGCGAGAACCGCCGTCAGGACAAGGGGGATGATCTCGGCGAGCGGCATCTTGAGAAAATAGGCATAGGCCACCAGCACCACGATGGCGACGCCGTTGAACAGGGCGAGATTGCGCACCACGCGTAGCACCGCTTTCTGCTGGGAACTGACCACATGCGCGGTGCGCACCAGTTCCGCAGTGCGGCCGAACTTGGTGCGCGCGCCGGTCGCCGTGACCTCCGCCACGGCTTCACCGCGCCGCACCAGCGCACCCGCATACGCCTGCACGCCGGGGCCCGCTTCGATGGGGACCGATTCGCCGGTGAGCATGGACTGGTCGAGCAGGACCGAGCCTTCGGTGAGGCGCACGTCGGCAGCGACCACCGCGCCCAGCGACAGCTTCACGGTGTCCCCGGGCACCAACTCGGCGGCGGGGATGATCTTCCAGACCCCGTCGCGCCGCACCGACGCATTCAACGCGAGCCGCGACTTCAGCGCGGCAAGGGTCGTCTGCGCGCGTCCTTCCTGGAAAAAGCCGAGCGCCGCGTTAAACACCAGCAGGCCCGCGATGATCGCGGCCTCGACATACTTGCCGAGCACCACCTCAAGCAGGATCGCAGCTTCGAGCATCCAGGGAACCGGCGCCCAGAGTTTGGTGAGCGCTCTGCGCAAGGGATGCAGCGCCGTATCCGTCACGGTATTTGGGCCGGTCTGCTCCAGCCGGCGGCGGGCCTCATCGCTGGTGAGGCCGCCAGTCGGGACATCCTTGACCGCGCCTGCGGACGCGTCGGGCAAAGTGCTTACGGTGGGTGGCGGGGGTGCAGGCTCGGTGGTTTTCATCGTTATTTTCGATTGAAAAAACGGTTTTTCGTTTTTTATTTCTGCCATGACGCGGCGCTCGATCAAGCCTTGCGACCCTTGAGATAAGCGCGCGCTACAGCAATCACGATAGGGACGACACCAAAGATAATAAATACCAGGTCGCCGGAAAAGCGCAGCCACTCCAACAACCGCAGGATCGCCTGCGGTGTAGGCAAGGCTTTGGGTGTGCCAACCGCCGCCCTCCAAACCGATCAACCAGTTGCAGAGCGCCGACCGGAAACAGGTTCAGCACCACTATCATCACTTCTTGCTGCTGCCAATCTTCTGGCCCAGTGCATTGATGCTATTGCCGAGCGATTCGAAGCCCTTGGCGACTTCATCGCGCGTCCAGGTTGCACCGGAGGCGAGCTTATCACCTTGGAGCCTGGGCGGCAGAAGGAACGTCGGCTGCAAAGCGGCCGCGACGGTCCATTTTTCACCGGCTTTTTGCCCCATAGCTACGGCTATGAGGCTGCAAACCCGGCAAAAACTGTCCTCGCCGGGGCCACTTTTCGCTTCGACGCCTTCTGCCGCCCAGACTCCTTGAAAATTAACGCTTTTTCGACGCAGTCTTGGAAGCGCTCACAGCGGTGTTGGTCACGGCGGTGAAATTGGCTTCGGCCATGTCTGTGGCTTGCTTGACAGCTTTTTGCATGGATTCAACAGCGTTGTTGGCTGCAGCCACGGCGCTTTTCATCACGGCAACAGCGGTTTCGGAACCAGCCGGAGCATTCTTGGAAGCGCTGTCCACCAGGCCCATGAATTTGGCTTGGGCTTCAGCAGCCTGGCCTTCAAAAGATTTGCCAACTTCAGCACCGGTGGCGGTGGCGATGTCGTACAGGTGGCGGCTGTAGGCAGCAGTCTTTTCAGCCAGCGGCTGGAACAGGCCGGCTTGCAGGGCCAGCAGCTCTTGTGCGTCTTTGACGCCCATGAGGGATTGGGTGTGGTTGGCGGACTCGGCCAGGGCGGCCTTGGAAGCCTGGACATTGAGTTCAACCAGTTTTTCAACGCCTTCGAAAGCCTTGCTGGTCAGACCAAACAGGGTTTCGACGTTGGCTTTGTGGGAAGCCATGATTTGTTCAGCGGTCAACATATTTAAATCTCCGATATAGGTGGGTTAACGATTTCAAGTAGTTGCACGGCTGGACAATCTGCTGGCTTGCTCTTTGTCAATTGCTGCACTGCAACATAACTGAAGTATAGGGATTACCCGATTAATTGCAAGCCATTTTTGCTGCACTGCACCATTTTAGGGGTGAAGCTCTATCCGGTCGTCTGTGGTCGCGGCCCGAGCCTGAGCAGACATAAGCCACCACAAGCAGGCAAACGCGCTTTGAGGTCACAATCGGCTGCCATTTCGCCGCGCCCCCCGACACGTCCGACCCCATGCAAGCCTTTTACGCCGATCACTTTGTGTTGCCGCTGCCAGACGGCCACCGTTTTCCCATGGGCAAGTACGAGCGCCTGCGCAGCCGCGTGGCGCTTGAGCTGGCGCAGGTGCGGCCGGGTGAGGCGCTGCCCGTCAGCGACGGAGAACTGGCGCTGGCGCACGACCCGGCCTATATCCAGGCGGTGGTGGAGGGCAGCCTGAGCCCTGCCGCGATGCGCGAAATCGGCTTCCCATGGAGTCCTGCGATGGTGGAGCGCTCGCGCCGGTCAGTCGGCGCCACCGTCGCGGCCGCACGCGTGGCCATGGGCCTGGGCGGCCAGCCGGCGGAAGGCATTGCCGCGAACATGGCCGGTGGCACCCACCATGCGTCGGCGGGCAAGGGCAGCGGATTTTGCGTGTTCAACGACGCGGCCATTGCGGCGCGGCTGATGCAGGCTGAACATGCCCGCCTGCAGCGTGGCGAGCGCCATCCGCTGCAGGTCGCCATCATTGACTTGGATGTGCACCAGGGCAACGGCACGGCCAGCATTTTCAGCCGCGACCCGAGTGTGTTCACGCTGTCCATGCATGGGCAGAAAAATTTCCCGTTCCGCAAGGAAGTCAGCGACCTGGACGTGGAGTTGCCCGACGGCTGCCGGGACGACGCTTACCTGCACGCGCTGGAACTGGCGCTGGACGAACTGAACCGGCGCTTTTCACCGGGCCTGGTGATTTACCTGGCTGGCGCGGACCCGCACGAGGGTGACCGTCTCGGGCGCCTGAAGCTGAGCTGGGACGGACTGGAGGCGCGCGACCGCCGGGTCTTTGACTGGGCTTTCAGCCGGCGCATTCCGCTGGCACTGGCGATGGCCGGCGGTTATGGCGTGCGGATTGAAGATACGGTCCAGGCACAGATCAATACCTTCCGGGTGGCGCTCGGCTTCTGGGAAAGCTGGCAGGCGACGCGTGATATGGGGCAGGGCGCTGGCAGAATACCTGCATGAATTCCCCCCCTCGACCCCAAGCCGAGCCCCGCAGTGCCTACAAAGTCTTTCGCCCCATTGGCACGCGCTGGATGGACAACGACGTTTACGGTCATGTCAACAACGTCGTTTATTACAGTTGGTTTGACACCGCCGTCAACGGCTACCTGATCGACGCCGGTGCGATCAACATTCAAGACGGTGAGGTGATCGGCCTGGTGATCGAAACCCAGTGCAATTTTTTTTCGCCGCTGGCTTTTCCCGACCCGGTGGTCGCGGGCATTCGTGTGGCGCATAGGGGTTCGTCCAGCGTGCGTTATGAAGTCGGGGTTTTTTCCGGCAAACCCGGTGATCCGGCGGCGAACCTGACGGCCGCCAAAGGCCACTTCATTCATGTCTATGTCGACCGGCACACCCGCCGGCCGGTGCCCTTGCCGCCACAACTGCTGACCCTCCTGGAGACCTTGAAGTGACAGAAACCCTCAATGCGGTGGATGCCGCCATCGACAGCCGCATGTCCACGCGTGCCTTCCTGCCGCAGCCCGTGCCGCGTCAAACCATCGAGCATTTGCTGGCCATGGCCTGCCGCGCGCCGTCCGGCACCAACACCCAACCCTGGAAGGTCTATGTGCTGCAGGGCGCCAGCAAAGACAACCTGGCTGACAAGGTCTGCGCGGCCCACGACGCGATCCGCGCCAACCCCGAACTGGCGGCGCAGTACAAGGAAGCGTACGACTACTACCCGGAAAAATGGGTCTCGCCGTATATCGACCGGCGCCGCGAGAACGGCTGGGGCCTGTACGGCCTGCTGGGCATCGGCAAAGGCGACAAGAACAAGATGCATGCGCAGCATCAGCGCAACTACCGGTTTTTTGACGCGCCTGTGGGGATGATGTTCACACTGGACCGCGTCATGGGGCGCGGCAGCCTGGTGGATTACGGCATGTTCATGCAAAACCTCATGGTCGCCGCGCGCGGGCAGGGCCTGCACACTTGCCCGCAGGCCGCATGGAACGGTTTTGCCAAAATCATCCTGCCGCACATCGGCGCCGGCGAGGATGAAATGCTGGTTTGCGGCATGTCGCTGGGCTACGCTGATGAGACGGCATGGGTGAACACTTTCCGCACGCCGCGCGTCGGCCCGCAGGACTTCACCACCTGGCTGGATTGATCTGGCTTGCATCCCCGTGCATTGCGCTTGCGGGTAAAGTCAAGGGCTTGCGCAAAAGCGCTTACATCCATTTTTTTGAAAGACTCCGCATGGCACTGACCACCAACCCCTCCGGCCTCCAATACGAAGACACCGTGCTCGGCACCGGCGCGATTGCCAAGGCTGGCCAGCACGTCCGCGTGCATTACACCGGCTGGCTTTTCAACGACGGTACCCAGGGCGTCAAGTTCGATTCGAGCAAAGACCGTGGCGATCCTTTTGAATTCTCCTTGGGTGCGGGCCAGGTGATCAAGGGCTGGGACGAAGGCGTGCAGGGTATGTCGGTCGGCGGCACGCGCCGCCTGGTGATCCCGGCCGAACTCGGTTACGGTGCACGCGGCGCAGGCGGCGTGATTCCACCGAATGCCACACTGCTGTTCGAGGTTGATTTTCTGGGTTGAAGGTTCTGCTCCGCGTGTGATGGGCGCTTCCGGAAATTTCGTTTTTCGGGATGAAGTGCAAGACGCACGGAGCGCAGCAACCGGAACGTACTTGGGTACGTGAGGATTGCGAGCACCGCGCAACGCAGCAATTCGCCCGAAAAATGAATTTACGGAAATGCCCATGATCATTAGCAGTCTGCTGGACACCGACCTCTACAAATTCACCATGATGCAGGTCGTGCTGCATCAGTTTCCAGGGGCGCAGGTCGAGTACCGGTTCAAATGCCGCAATGCCGGTGCGGCCGGCATCGGCGATCTGGCGCCTTACGTCCGCGAGATTCGCGAAGAGATACGCCTGCTGTGCAGCCTGCAGTTTCAGGATGCCGAACTGGCCTACCTGCGCGCCATGCGTTTTATCAAAAGCGACTTCGTTGACTTTTTGGGGCTGTTCCGCCTCAATGAAAAATACGTCAGCGTCACCGCGCTGCCCTCTGGTGAGATCGAGGTGGTGATCGAGGGCCCCTGGCTGCACACCATCCTGTTTGAGATCCCGGTGCTGGCCATCATCAACGAGGTGTATTTCCGCAATACGCAAAAACTTGCTGACGTGACGGAAGGGCGCAAACGCCTGGACACCAAGATAGGGTTGCTGCAGGGCAAGGGGCTGGCGGAATTGAAAATTGCCGACTACGGCACGCGCCGCCGCTTCGGCAAGGCCTGGCATGAAGAGGTGCTGCGTACCTTGAGTGCGCGTCTGGGGATAGGCCCTGCCGGGCAATTTGCAGGTACCAGCAATGTGCTGTTTGCGATGAAGCTTGGCTTGACGCCGCTGGGCACCATGGCGCACGAGTATCTGCAGGCTTGCCAGGCGCTGGGCCCGCGGCTGCGCGACAGCCAGGTGTTCGGCTTTGAATCCTGGGCCAAAGAATACCGCGGTGACCTCGGTATTGCGCTGAGTGATGTTTATGGCATGAGCGCCTTTCTGCGCGACTTCGACATGTATTTTTGCAAGCTGTTTGACGGCGCGCGCCATGACAGCGGCGACCCGTTCGAGTGGGGCGAACGCATGCTGGCGCATTACGCCAAAAACCGGGTTGACCCCAAAACCAAAACGCTGATCTTCAGCGACGGCCTGACGGTGCCGCGCACCATTGAGCTGTATTCGCAGTTCAAGGGGCGTTGCCAACTGGCTTTCGGCATCGGCACCAACCTGACCAACGATCTGGGTTACGAGCCGCTGCAAATCGTCATCAAGATGGTGCGCTGCAACGGCCAGCCGGTGGCCAAGCTGTCGGACACGCCGTCGAAAAACATGTGCGACGACGAAAAATACCTGGCTTACCTGCGTCAGGTTTTTGACATCGCATCACCGGGATAATTGGGGTCGGGCGTTTGTCCCTCTGCTGTT